>JAEEGG010000611.1_pt1 | contig 108715 bp, 92 predicted proteins | sample 9134161 | NCBI WGS metagenome assembly JAEEGG01 (sample SAMN16246543, study PRJNA631951) | gut metagenome | biome: gut microbiome; feature: rumen; material: CR-attached | host: Bos | place: Iran: Karaj | collected 2018-10
GAACTGGTCCCAATAGAAGGGAAAGACACGTGGAATCTTCCCGCTGAAGAAACGTCTGACGCCGCTTTCCGTTACCAACAAATCAATCAGGCACTTGAACGGCTCCCAGAAAAGGAGAAAGCCGTCATCATCTTGTTTTATTTTGAAGATAGGAGCATCAAGGAAACATCATCTATCCTAGGTATCCCTTCGGGAACCGTCAAGTATCATTTGTCGATGGGAAGGGCCCATCTAAAAGAACTGATAAGTATATGAACGATAATGACTTAAATATACTACTTAGGGCAAACAAACCGGTCGTGAAGGATGATCCGGCTTTCATCCTTAAAGCCAGACAAAGGATGAGCGCTGTCGAAGGAATAAAGAATGAAGTCGACCGTCAACGGAAACACGGGCTGATCGCCCTGTCAGTTACCCTGCTCATAGGCTTGGCGGCAGGGATACTGATCACGGTTTTCTTACTCCTGGCCCCAATTGACAGCATACATGCTCTCATTGGGGAATGGAAACTGTACATTGAGGTCGCTGTTTCAATTATATTCACTTTGATAGCCATCTATCTTGGAAACGGGATTTCTGTCTTTGTCAGGACTATTCCGGTGACTTCCTTGTATTTACGGGAGACGGGAAGCCGGGTGCCATGAACGGAGACGACATCGGGAGAGACCAACTCCGCAAGATCCGCATTGACGAGATAAGACCTGTGAATCCTTAAAAAGTCATCTCCAAGAAGGTTTTCCCATTGGCTGATTCTGGTTTTATTCCTGAATATCTCGCCTTTTGTTGTCTCTATCTTCACCTCAGTATCATTTGACTCGATATACGCGATGTCCGCTATCCTGAGTGTCACGCTTTTCCTGTCCGAATGGAATGTGATAGTACGGTCCGCCTGACGGAACCTCCGGTTAAGCCACTTGCTCCAAAAATAGTCGCCAAAAGCCAATGCCGTGAGGATCAATCCCAGAAAAACCGGGTTGATAAGCATAGGAGGCACTAAATTCATATTTGTGTATGATATTTCCGGGACTATCATCGCCCACAGGAAGTGATGGCAGATCAAGATCAGTAGGATCAAGGAGACTAGCACGGAGAGTGAAAGATATACCTTGTCAATAACCTTCCTCGCTTTTGGCATAAAGAACTCCAGAGCCAAAGAACATGGGCAGAAAACAAGAGCGATGAGCAATGCCTGGGACGACGTGTATTCCAAACTGACAAGGATGGCCGCCGCCAAGGCGATCGCCACAACCCAATATGCTATTTTACCTACTGTTCTTATCATGATGTAAAAGTAAGGTTTTCTTGATACGAATGCAAATGCGGAAATGTCCTGGAGTGGGTTTCTACGCCCTCGCGATAGGATTCAACTTACGACAATACGGACATCTTGGCGTAACTTTGCGGTGTAATCTTTAACTATTTATGTCATGACACAGGATGTAATCTACACTGCTGATTCTCTGGGGGTATTCCATCCCGAGACGATTGAAAAAGCCGATTGGTCAATATCGAGTTTATTCTTAGGAGGCGGTCCCACCGGAATGATCCTCATCACACTGTTTTTGATAGCCATGCTCATCGCCGCATGGAAAGCTCCTCGCTGGGTAAAGGAAATAGGGATAGGAGCGCTGGTCGTATCTGTTTTCTGGACTCTGCGGGGAATATACCAGATACTGGGAATTATCGAATCATTCGAAGATATCAGTCGTGGAGTAACATGCGGAGGCATCAAGTTGGTGATGATATCCACCTTCTACGGACTGATAGTTTATTTCATCTCACTAATTATCCGGATTATCCAGAAACCTCGGGTATAGCGTTATTTGGAATATACTGAGTGTCAATCATTTATAGAAAACGGGTAGCCAAGTTAGCTACCCGTTTTCTATAAAGAATTCAGAATCAAGTAGTTACGAATGCGACGCTACAGCTGGTCAGCGTGGCTGAGGAGGTAATCCTCGGCCTCGATGTTCCACAGGCCGTGATGGGCCTTGCAGAGACGGTCGAGCTCGGCGTAGACCGGATTTGTCTTGCCCTTCTCCTCGAACTCTGTGATCGCTGTCAAAGGCATCTCGATGTGGGTGTAGATCAACTTTTTACCACCTTTGATTTCAGGAAGGTTCAAAGTGGTCTCAGGCACAACATTCAGGCCTCCAATATGGGTAACAAGACCAGCCGGATCCATTCCCTTGCCCATAAGGTCCAGGGCCTCCTTCATGTCATCCGTGTTGCCACCACTGGTTCCAACGATGTGGGTGGAGGCATAATGGACATTGTAGAAATTGAGAGGAGCCTTGAAATCAGCGCGTCCAGGGCCAGAGAAGAAGTTAAGACAGCCGTCCTGCCCGAGAATATCGTCTCCCTGCTCGATAACAGCAGGAACCGGAGCCATGACAACGACCTCATCATAGCCGGTACCGCCGGTCAGTTCGCGAAGGTATTCAGCAGGGTTCTCCACCACACCTGTATTGACATAACGGAGGTCTATACCTCTGGATGCGGCGAACTCCTTGGTATACAAAGTCGCTGCCCTGTCCAGACGGGCCTGGTCGATGTCGGTCACGACAAACAGCGATGGACGGCGATCCTCACGGCGCAGGACATAGTTGATCATCGCGAGACCCATGGGCCCGACACCGGCCAGCAAGGCCATCTTGCCACCGTCCTTGATCTCCATTTTATGGACGTACGATCCGGGAGTCGTGTGATAGCAGGCATGCATGGCGCCGATCACACAGGATAGGGGCTCGCTCAATGACGCCGGATAGAAACCCGGACCGTTATAAGGAAGAAGGCAACCTTGTTCCATCACCTCGGCGGGGATTATGATATAAGTCGCGTCACCTCCGATGTACCTGTAGGAATATCCAGGTGCTGAAAGCACTCCGACCGGACCTCCCTCGTAATTGAGGGCGGGTTGGATTGAGAACTTGTCCCCAGGCTTGAACTGATCCTTCCACTTGGAGCCGACCTCAACGATCTCTCCGGCGAACTCGTGACCGATGATGGTGGGATGCTCGGCGATGTCGTTCGGAACTCTCTTATGGTCAGTGCCTTGATGAGATGACTTATAGGACGACATGCAGATGCTGTCGCTGACGACCTTGGCGAGGATCTCGTCATCCTTCATCTGAGGAAGCTCGAACTCCTCGAGCCTCAGGTCTTCCTTGCCGTAAAGGCGTACCGCTTTAGTTTTCATATTCAATCAATTAAATACCTTTACGGGCGTGCAGACGCATCTGAGCTACAGTCTGGTTGCTCGTGGGGACATAGTCTTTAAGAGGAACGATCTTCTCATTGATCGCGTCGAGGAACCATGACGGCTGAGGGAAGAAGGCTTCCTCAAGCTCATGGCAAGGAGTGATCCAGTTGCGGGAGCCAAGCACCACGGGAGCGGCATCGAGATAATCGAAGGCCATCTCTGAAATGTTGGCCGCAAGGTCATTGAGATAAGAGCCGCGGGCGCAGGCGTCACCAGCGATGATGATGCGTCCTGTCTTCTTGACAGACTCGATAACCTTGTCGTAGTTGAACGGCACGAGAGAGCGGGCGTCGATAACCTCAGCCTCCATGCCATATTTCTCCTTCAGGATGTCCGCAGCCTCAAGAGCCCTGTAAAGGGTAGCTCCGATGGTGAGGATAGTGATGTCCTTTCCAGCCCTCTTGATGTCGGGCTCACCGATCGGAATCTCGTAATAACCCTCCGGAACTCCACCCTCATGGAACTTCTCGGCGATTCCGTAAAGACGCTGACTCTCAAAGAATATGACAGGGTCTGTGCCCTGAAGGGCGGCGTTCATAAGACCCTTGGCATCGTAAGGAGTGACAGGGAAGCAGACCTTCAAGCCAGGGATGTGGGTGCAGAGGCTCGTCCAGTCCTGAGAGTGCTGGGCACCGTACTTGGAACCAACTGAAACTCTGACGACTACAGGCATCTTGAGAATATTCCCGGACATTGCCTGCCACTTCGGAAGCTGGTTGAATATCTCGTCTCCGCAGCATCCGAGGAAGTCGCAGTACATGATCTCAGGAATCACACGGCCGCCGCACATAGCATAACCGATGGCGGTTCCGATAATGGCTGCCTCAGCGATCGGGCTGTTGAACAGACGATGATACGGAAGTGCCTCAGTAAGACCGCGATAAACAGCGAAAGCTCCACCCCATTCACGGTTCTCCTCGCCATAGGCGATAAGGGAAGCGTCTTTGTAGAAACGGTCCACGATAGCCTCGAAGACTCCATCGCGGAAGTTGTAGGACTTCATAGAGCTGACCGGCTTGCCATCCTTATCGAGCCAGAAACGCTCCTTGCCGGCGATCTGCTTGACCCTCGGATTCTCCTCAAGAGGCATAAGCACATCGGGCTTGGCGTCGGAAAGGGAGTCAATGCTCTGGTTGGAGAACATCATCTCACCAAGAAGCTCATCTTGCTTCACAAGATCCATCCTCGGGGAAACCTCCTCATCAATAGCGAGTTTGTAGCACTCGAAGATATTGGCGTTAACCTCGGCGCGGATAGCGTCAAGAGCGGCCTGATCAGCGACACCAGCCTCAATCAGCTTCTTTCCGAAGGCGACAATGCAGTCTTCCTTCTCCCAGGCCTCGATCTCTTCCTTGGTACGGTAAGAGCTCTGGTCGGACGGGGAATGGCCGCTGTAGCGATAAGTAACGACATCCAGGAGGGCCGGTCCCTTCTTCTCGAGAAGGTAAGCCTTCTTGCGGTAGAAAGCGTCTATGACAGCTAGAGGGTTATATCCGTCCACTCTCTCGGCTTCCATGGCGTCAGCCTTGAATCCGGCGCCCAAACGAGCCGGGAAGGTGTAACCCATGGTCTCACCCTTGGTCTGGCCACCCATGGCGTACTGGTTGTCCATCACGTTGAACAGGACAGGAAGGCCGCCCTTCATGTCACCCTCCCAGAGGGTATTGAACTGATCCATTGAGGCGAAGGTCATACCCTCGAGCACAGGGCCGCGGGCCATAGCGCCATCACCGAGGTTGGCGACAACTATACCCTTCTTCCTGTTGACCTTCTTATAGAGAGCCGCTCCAACGGCGATTGAGCCGCTACCACCTACGATGGCGTTGTTCGGATATATTCCGAAAGGAGTGAAGAAGGTGTGCATAGAACCGCCGAGTCCCTTGTTGAAACCGGTTGTACGGGCGAATATCTCAGCCATGGCACCATAAAGGAGGAAGCGGATTCCAAGCTCCTTGGTGTCAGCCCCGGAATATGCCTTCTTGGCGACATTCAAGGTCGCGCCATCCCAGAACTCCTCCATGACCTTCTTGAGCTCATCCTCAGGAAGAATCTGAATAGAACGGAGTCCCTTGGCGAGAATCTCACCGTGGGAACGGTGGCTTCCGAATATAAAGTCATCAGTGTCAAGGGCATAAGCCATACCGACCGCGGCGGCCTCCTGGCCGGCGGAAAGGTGGGCGGGACCGGGATTGTTGTAGGCGACACCGTTGTAACCTCCGGTGGTCTTGACGAGGTTGAGCATCGTCTCGAACTCACGGATGTAGGACATGTCACGGAATATACGGAGCAGGTCCTCCTTGGTGAAACGGCCGTCCTCGATCTCTTGCTTGACAGTCTTGTTGTACTTCATCACCGGGATGGTCGGGAGCTTCAACTCGTGCTCCTGCGGACGCAGGGTGACCTCGGGATCTATATAAAGCGCTTTAGGCATGGTTGTTCTGTTTTATTTGATTGTGAATGCGGTTTCTTTCAATATTTCCGACACAGTGGGGTGAGGGAAAACTATCTCCTGGATCTGCTCCAGGGTCATCTCGGCCTCGATGGCGAGGCATGCGCTATGGATTATCTCCGAGCAGGGATTTCCAAGCATGTGGACTCCAAGGACCTCATGGAACTTGGACCCTACAATGATCTTGCATATTCCATCTCCCCTCTCGTTCTCAGCCACGAAACGGCCGGAATAAGCCATCGGAAGCTTGACGACCTTGTAGTCGATGCCTTTCGCCTTGGCCTCGGCCTCAGTGAGACCCGCCCCGGCGACTTCAGGATTTGTATAGACAACTCCGGGAATAGCGTTGTAGCGCATCCTGTCCTCTTTTCCGAGGATATTGTTGACAGCGACCTCTCCTTCCCTTGAAGCGGTGTGGGCAAGCATCGAGAATCCGGTCACGTCTCCAGCGGCATACACTCCGGGGACATTTGTCCTCATCTTCTCATCCACCTTGATTCCGTAAGGCCTTCCGGCAGGATTGAGAGCAAGCTCGACACCGATATTCTCAAGTCCGAAACCCTGGAGGTTGGCCCTGCGGCCCACGCTCACGAGGATCTTATCTCCGCTGACCTTGCATACCTTTCCTTCCGGATCCTCATAGACGACAGTGTCACCCTCGATTCCGGTCACCTTGCAGCGCAGGCAAAACTCCACACCCCTCTTCTCGTAAGTCTTCTGGAGCATCTCGCTGATCTCATCATCAAGAGGTCCAAGAATCTTCGGAAGCATCTCAACCACAGTCACTTTGGTACCGAGAGTGCTGAAGAAAGCGGCGAACTCCATACCGATGACTCCACCACCGATGACCACCAGGCTCTCAGGCCTCTCGGTCAGGGCGAGAATCTCACGGTTGGTGACAATCCTCTCTCCAGCTTCCTTAAGTCCGGGGAACGGAGGGACAGCCGCCTCTGATCCAGTGCAGATCAGAAGGTTCTTGGCGACATATTCATTCCCGCCGGCCTCTACCTTGATTCCCTCATTGTCACGGCCTTGGATCGTGGCGCTCTCGGCCACAACCTCGACCTTGTTACCCTTCATAGCGGCTTTGACTCCACCGACGAGTTTCTTGACCACCTTGTTCTTTCTGGCCACGATCTCATCATACTTGAAAGTCGGATCGCTGACATAGACACCGTAATGGTCTCCTGTCTTGGCGTAATTGTAAACCTTCGCGCTGTAAAGGAGGGTCTTGGTCGGGATGCAACCTTCATTGAGGCAAACTCCACCGAGAGACTTCTTCTCGAAGAGGACAACCTTGAGGCCCGCGGCCCCTGCCCTTTCTGCGGCCACATAACCACCGGGACCGCCGCCGATAATCGCTAAATCGTACATATTGAGTTAATTGATATCCGGATTAGAATTCGATGTCAAGATTCTCGATCTCAGTCGCCACCTGCTTGAGGAACTTCGTGGCTTCTCCTCCGTCCAAGGCTCTGTGGTCATATGTCAGAGACAGGCCAAGGTAAGGGACGAAGGCATAGACACCGCCGCCGAGATCCTTCGGACGGGGAACGATGGTACCGACTCCAAGTATTCCGCTCTGAGGAAGATTGATGACAGGGGTGAACCATTCGACTCCGAAACCTCCGAGGTTGGAGACTGTGAACGAGGCCGCCTCTGAAGAGAGAAGGTCAGGATTGATACTGCCCTTGCGGCAGTCATCCGCCACCTGCTTGAGTGCCTTGCTCAACTCAGTTATCGAGAGTTTCTCAGCGTTCTTTACGCAAGGAACCATGAGCCCGCGCTCGGTGTCGACAGCACAACCCAAGTTGACTGTGTTGAATATCCTCATAGAGTCGCCAAGGCAATGGGAATTGACCTTGGGGAACTTCTGGAGGGCCTTGATTACCGCAAAGCAAACGAAATCATTGATAGTGACATTGGCGTCGATCTTACCCTCCTCAAGAGCCTTCTTGGCTTTCTTGCGAAGAGCCTGGATCTTCCTGGCGTCAGCTCCGAGCATGTGGGTTAGCTGGGCGGAGTTCTGGAGAGAATTGTACATGCTCTTGGCGATGAGCTTACGCATGTTGGACATCTTCTCGACAGTGAACTCGGTCCCTTCACCTGAGATGTCGGTATGGGAAGGTTCCCATGTCTTGAGGTCGCCTCCTCTGACCATTCCGCCGATTCCGGAGCCACTCTGGGGAGCCTGAAGGCCGCCCTGGGCGATCATGGCCTTGGCGAGACCGCTTCTGGGTGAGGCAGCAGCGGCGAGAATGTCCCTCTCGATGACCCTGCCACCAGGGCCGCTTCCAGCCACCTGACTCGGATTGACACCCTTTTCAGCGGCAAGTCTTTTCGCTCTAGGAGAGATTCCCGCGGAAGAGGGTGCTCCCCCAAGCACCGTCTCGCTCCGCTCGACCCAACCGCTCGCTTCGCTACGCTCCGCTCCGGTCCCCCCTCTTATCGTGCCGAGGGTGGCAGAGGTGCGCTGGGGGACACCCTCTTCCGCAGACTCTTTCGGAGCGGCATCAGTGGCGGAGGCGCCACCGGGAGCGAACTCCTCGAAGGACTCGCCCGGCTCACCGATAACCATCACATTCTCCAGACAAGGAATCTCGTCATTATCATTGAAGAAACAGGCCAGAACAGTGCCTTCGAACTTGGACTCCTCCTCAAAAGAGGCCTTGTCGGTCTCATAGCTGAACAGGATGTCTCCGACAGCGACTTTGTCTCCGACCTTCTTCTTGAATTCCGTAACAATGCAACTTTCAACAGACTGCCCTTGCTTGGGCATAATCACTACTTGTGCCATCAATTATGAATTTAATAACCAGCCCATAAAAAGACTACGCGAATTTAAAATTTCCTGTTGACATAAAAAAGGATTATATTTGTATGCTTTACTCAAAAAAGCATAATTCAAACTAAAATTATCAAACAGCAAAATGCGATCAACAGAAGATCTGAAAAAGATTGCCTCTCAAGTCAGAAGAGACATCATCCGGATGGTATCCCTGGCAAAATCCGGGCATCCGGGCGGATCGATGAGTAGCACTGATTTCATGACTGCCCTCTACTTCGGAGTCATGGACCAGGACCCCGCCACTTGGACCCGCGAAGGTAACGGCCAGGACACATTCATCCTCTCAGCCGGACACCTGACCCCCATGTATTACTCCATCCTTTCAAGGGCCGGATATTTCCCGACTTCAGAACTGGCGAGCTTCCGTAAGTTCGGAACCAGGCTCCAGGGCCACCCTTCAATCAGGAAGGGCCTTCCGGGAGTGTTCCAGGCAGCTGGTTCCCTTGGCCAGGGCCTCTCTGTGGCCGTTGGTATGGCTCTCGGCAAGAAGTTGGCGAAGGATAATCATTCCGTATATGTCCTTTGTGGAGACGGAGAAAGTGAGGAAGGCCAGATCTGGGAGGCTGCGATGTTCGCCGCCCACCATAAAGTGGACAACCTCGTGGCAATGACCGACCTCAACGGCCAGCAGATCGACGGCACCACAGAAGATGTGGCCGGACTGGGAGACCTGGAGGCCAAGTGGAAGGCTTTCGGATGGGAGACCATATCCGCTGACGGCCACGACATGGACAAGATCCTCGAAGCTTTCGCCAAAGCCAAGGAACTGGGTGGAAAAGGCAAACCCGTGATGATTCTCTTCAAAACCGAGATGGGTCACGGTGTTGATTTCATGGCCGGCACACACAAGTGGCATGGAAGCGTCCCGAACGACGAACAGTGCGGAGTCGCTCTCAGCCAGCTTGAGGAGACATTGGGAGACTTCTAAAATTGAGATCATCATGAAAAAATATACAGACAGAGGAAAGAAAGACACCCGCAGTGGCTTTGGTGAAGGCCTTCTGCAGGCTGGTAAAGCCAATCCCAAGGTGGTCGCGCTGACCGCGGACCTCAAGGGATCGCTCAAGATGGACGCTTTCGCCGCCGAGTTCCCCGACAGGTATTTCGAGTGTGGAATCGCTGAGGCTAATATGATCGGAACCGCTTCCGGAATGGCCTTGACCGGCCTCGTTCCTTTCGCCGGATCTTTCGCCGAGTTCGTCACCGGACGAGTATACGACCAGATCAGGATGGAGGTTTGTTACGGAAAGACTAACGTAAAGATCGCCTCATCCCATGCTGGAATCACCCTCGGAGAGGACGGAGCCACCCACCAGACGATGGAGGACATCGCCTTGATGCGCGCTCTTCCCGACATGGTCGTGATCAACCCTTGCGACTGGACCCAAACCAAAAACGCCACGATTGCGGCGGCAAAGTATGACGGTCCCGTTTATCTCCGTTTCGGAAGGCCCAAAGTGGCTGACTTCATGCCCGATGAGCCCTTTGAAATCGGCAAGGCTTATGTTCTTAACGAAGGTAAGGACGTGACTATCATCGCCACCGGCCACATGGTATGGGAGGCTTTGAAAGCTGCGGAAACACTTGAGACTGAGGGCATTTGCGCAGATGTAATCGATGTCGCGACAATCAAGCCTCTCGACAAGTCCACAATCCTGGCTTCCGCCATCAAGACCGGAGCCGTTGTAGTGGCAGAGGAGCATAACATGGCCGGAGGTCTCGGCGAGCTTATCGCCGGAGTGCTTGCGACCACATCACCCAAGCCCATCCAGTTTGTCAATGGCAAGGATACCTTCGGGCAGAGCGGCACTCCTTCCGAGTTGCTGGCCGCCTACGGAATCGACGCCAACGGCATCGCTGAAGCGGCCCGCTTGGTGATTGAAAGGAAATAACCATCCTTTTTAACTATTAATACTAAACAAAACTATGAGAATCAAAGATTTATGCGTGGACGAGCGTCCACGCGAGAAAATGCTCTCCAAAGGAGCGGGAGCGATGAGCAACGCCGAATTACTGGCAATTCTCATTGGCTCCGGAACGAGAAAAGAGAATGTCCTGGAAGTGGCCAACAGGCTGCTTTCCTCAGCAGACGGGAATCTCTCCCGGATAGCTGAAATGGACAAGACTGAAGTGATGGCGATGGACGGGATCGGGAAAGGCCGATACACGTCCATCGCCGCCGCTTTTGAGTTGGGAAGGCGGTGCTGCCTTGAGGATCCAGGACTGGAGAAAGTTCCGTTATGTGATCCGGCGATGGTGTACAAGATGATGCTTCCCAGGCTGAAAGGCTTGGACCATGAGGAATTATGGATAATCTATCTCACCCGAGCGAACTACGTGATTCATAAGGAGATGCTCAGCATGGGAGGGCTGTCGGCCACTGTGGTGGATCCTCGGCTGGTGGTAAAGAAAGCCCTTGACAAGCGGGCGTGCGGAATAATCATGGTGCACAACCATCCTTCCGGAAATCCCATGCCGGGAATGGAGGATCTCGCTCAGACAGCCGCTATGAAAAAGGCCGCCTCGACATTCGACATATCCATTACAGACCATGTGATTATCTGTGACGACAGATACTACAGTTTCGCTGACGACAAGGTATATGTCTCGAAAAATTTGCTTGATCAGAAATAAATCTTTACTTTTGGATTCAGTAACAACCATCCACTGAATACCATGAAAGTCATCAACCTCGGGGAGACCAATTCTGCCCTGAACAACATTATCGCACAAGTCCGCGACAGGAAGATCCAGAAAGACAGCCTCCGTTTCCGTTTCAATCTTGAGAGGCTCGGTCAGATTTTCGCTTATGAGTTGAGCAAGACACTTGAGTATTCCCCGAAGGAGGTGATGACTCCCCTGGCCACAGCCACCATTGAGACTTTTGACACCAAGATCGTGGCCGCAACTATCCTCAGGGCGGGTCTTCCAATCCATAAGGGTATGATGGACATCTTCGACGGTGCGGAGAGCGCTTTCATCGCCGCATATCGCAAATATGACAAGATCGACGAGTTCCACATCGCCATCGAGTACTGCACATGCCCGAATTTGACCGGTAAGACCCTTGTTGTGGCCGACACTATGATCGCCACGGGTGCATCTATGGAAATAGCTTACAATAAGCTCGTTGACGAGGGTGGCGAGCCTGCTTTCACCCACTTCGTCAGCCCGATTTCAAGCATTTACGCTATCGAGTATCTCCAGAAGAGGTTCCCGGACAACACCTGCCTTTGGACAGCCGCTATCGACGAGGAACTGACAAGCCAATCCTATATTATCCCCGGCCTCGGAGACGCCGGAGATTTGGCCTTCGGAGCAAAGGTCGGTTAATCCTATAATTCCTTTCTGAGCCGCGCCTTCGGGATATCCAGTTGGTCGCGGTATTTCGCTATTGTGCGTCGGGCGACTTTGTAGCCCTTCTTTCCCATCTCGGTGACCAGTTGGTCGTCAGTTAGAGGCTTGCGCTTGTCTTCGTTCTCTACGCAATCTTTAAGCGCTTTCTTGATCTCTCGTGTCGAGACTTCCTCACCATCTTGATTTTCAAGGCCTTCCGAGAAGAACTCCTTAAGAGGGAATATCCCGAAATGGGTCTCGATGTACTTGCTGTTGACGACTCTGGAGATGGTTGAAATGTCGAAGCCTGTCTTCTCGGCGATATCCTTCAGGACCATCGGTTTGAGATGGGTCTCGTCACCATCCAGGAAATAATCATGCTGGTATTCAAGAATGGCCTCCATCGTGCTCCGCAGCGTGTTCTGGCGCTGCTTGAGAGCCTCCACAAACCACTTGGCGGAGTCAAGTTTCTGTTTCACGAAGGTGGCGGCCTCCTTCTGTTGACGGTCGGTGGAACCCTGCGCCTCAGCCAGAAGGTCGGCGTATTTCTTATTGACCCGGATCTCCGGGATGGAGAACCGAGGCATCGAGAGCCTCATTTCCCCATCAACGATGTCCAGCACAAAGTCCGGAACAATCTGCTGGGCCTGATCGTTATAGGAATCGTCTATCTGCCCTCCGGGAGAAGGATTCAATTTAATAATCCTGGAGATGATGGCCTTCATATCGTCCTCGGATAGACCGAGTTTCGAGATAATCTTCTGGAAATGCTTGTTGGAGAACTCCTGGAAATAATCCCTCAAGACCGTCTCGGCCATCTGTACTTCCTTGGTCTGGTTCTGGGCCCTGAGTTGGAGGAGGAGACATTCCCTTAAATCCCTGGCCCCGACTCCAGCCGGCTCAAACTGCTGGATGAGCATAAGAAGCCGCTCAACCTCCTCAGGGGTAGACTCAATATTAGCCCTGAAAGCGAGGTCATCCACAACATTGTCCACACTCCTTCGGAGATAACCTGCCTCATCTAAGCTGCCGATTATGAAAGCCGCGACATCATAATCATGCTTGGACAGGTTACGGTAACCCAGCTGATCCATAAGGCTCTGGGTGAAGCTTTCCTTGACCGAGAAGGTGTTGTACTGGGGACGCTCGTCCTTGCCGTAATTGTTGACTCTCAGCTTATAAGACGGGATGGGATCATCGGCGTCCATCTCATCGATAGACACATCCCTGGGCTCGTCATCCCGGTCTTCCTTTTCGGGAGCCGGGGAATCATCCAACACAGGATTCTCCTCGAGCTCCGCCTTGACACGCTGCTCAAGCTCCTGAATCGGCAGCTCGATCAGTTTGATCGTCTGGATCTGGAGCGGGGATAGCTTCTGTGTCTGCTTGAGTTCGAGTCCTTGCTTGAGCATCGCCTAATAGATTGAGCCCACTGGAGGGTAGTTGATTGTCTCCTTCACAATGAACGCAGAAGGGAATGAGCCTTTGATGCTCTGCATAAGCTGCATGGCCTCAGACTTTGTCCTAAAATCCCCAACGGTGACCTTGAAGAACGGATTCGAATATGTCCTGTAGGCGGCCACTCCAGGATACATTCCTTTGAAACGGGCCATCGCCGCCTCGGAAGCTCCCCTGGAATTCTGTTTGTTATCATTGAATATCCTGACCCTGAAGCCGGAAACCTTTCTGGAAGAGTTGGAGGATATCTGCCTGTTCATCGCGGTCAAGATATTCTGTGACTGATGGATAGTCACGTTCGGCATCAGGTTGAATATGCTCTTGCCTATAAGCGTGGAGTCCACGGCGGGTCCCACAGAGGGATCCACTGTGGTATCCTGGGCGGCGGCAATCCCGGCCGAGCCAAGGAACAAAGCAAGAACTATAAATAATAATCTTCTCATCTTCTCTCAGTCATTTCTTGGAGGTCGATATCTTTGTATTTCAAGGTCGTACCAGCCCCACTCTTTAGTTTCACCTTCGCCTCGACATCGGTGGTGAACCCTTCCAAAGTGCCATTCCTCATAATCTGGATGGCCTGCATCAGGTTGACTCCCTCGCTCAAGGTGGCGGCGCATGGAAGGTCATAAACCTTGACACACTGCCTGTCGACATTGAGAGTGTCGGCAGAATAAAAAGCGAAGTCCTCTCCCTTATATTTCAATATCCCGTTCAACTGCGTAACCTTGAATGCGAAGGTGGGATTGTCAATCCCGATCGCAAGCAAGGCGTTGATGGACCTGAGCCCGCTGAACGAATATGACTCAACGCCTACGGAAGTGATCTTGATGTCCTTGACCTTCTTCAGGCTGGCGCAGCCCGAGAGAGTCAACGACACGACCGCAAGCAGGGTCAGGAGCAACTTGGACCAATGTTTTCTCATATCTTGAACATATTTCAAGTCCTACAAATATAGGAAAAAATACTTATTCACTGAAAAATCCATATCTTTGTACATATAGCGAACCGGATGGATAAGAAGATATACATAGAGACTTACGGCTGCCAGATGAACGTGGTGGATTCGGAGGTCATTTTCTCTATAATGAGGAAAGAGGGCTACGAGAGGACCACCTCGATGGATGACGCCGATATCATACTAGCCAACACCTGCTCGGTACGAGACAATGCCGAACAAAGGATTTGGGGGCGCCTCGAGGTGTTCCGCAAGCAGAAAGAGAGCAGGCCCGAGGCCATTATCGGGATTGTGGGCTGTATGGCTGAGAGGTTGAAGGACAAGCTGATAGAGACCGGAAAAGTAGACCTGGTGGCCGGGCCGGACTCCTACAGGACCATCCCGGACATGATCAAGGAAATCACTCCGGAAAAGCCTGGAATCAATGTCCTGCTGTCCCGTGAAGAGACTTACGCTGACATCGTCCCAGTCCGTACGGACAAGAACGGTGTATCGGCGTTTATATCCATCATGAGGGGCTGTAATAATGTCTGCTCGTACTGCGTTGTCCCTTACACCAGGGGCGCCGAACGCAGCCGCGATCCCGAGACTATACTCGCCGAGGCGAAAGATGTTTTCTCAAGAGGCTACAAAGAAGTTACACTCCTGGGACAGAACGTGGACTCATATCATTGGAAATCAGGAGATAAGGATGTTGATTTCCCGGATCTTCTGGATGCTGTAGCCTCGATTGACCCGTCTTTGAGGGTCAGGTTCGCCACCAACCATCCGAAGGATATAAGCGACAAGCTGATTATGACCATGGCCGCACACAAAAATATTTGCGACCACATCCACCTGCCCGTCCAGTCAGGCAGCGACAGGATGCTCGAGAAGATGAGGAGGAGATATACAAGGGAGTGGTACATGGAAAGGGTGCGCAAGATCAGGGAGATCCTTCCTGGTTGCGGGATAACTACCGATGTGATAGCGGGTTTCTGCTCGGAGACTGAGGAAGACCACCAAGCCACCTTGTCCATATTCAAGGAGGCCGCCTTCGATTACGCCTACATGTTCTGCTACTCGGAAAGGCCCGGGACCCTGGCCGCCAGGCATTATCCGGACGATGTACCCCAGGATGTCAAGACACGCAGACTGAACGAGATAATCGAGCTTCAGAATCAACTTAGCTTGGAGAGCAACCTCCGTGATGTCGGGAAGACTTTCGAGGTGCTTGTGGAAGGGCCCTCCAAGAAAAATCCCGAGGAGCTTTGCGGAAGGACTGGCAGTGACAAGATGTGCGTCTTCCCCGGGCTTGGACATAAGGCTGGAGACTATGTGCAGGTAAAGATCGGATCCTGCACTTCGGCCACCCTTCTTGGACAGATAGTGGAATAACACTGAAACTATAACTAGTATATGGACAAGTACATACTCGCCTTGGACCAGGGCACAAGCAGCTCCAGGGCAATCGTTTTCGACCGCGGCGGCAACGCAGTGGCGGTCGCCCAGAAAGAGTTCACCCAGCATTTCCCAAGACCGGGGTGGGTGGAGCATGACCCCATGGAGATATGGTCAAGCCAGGCCGGAGTCGCGGCCGAGGCCATCTCCACCTTGGGACTGACCGGTGCCGACATCGCCGCGATCGGCATAACCAACCAGAGGGAGACCACCATTGTGTGGGACGCCGAGACCGGCACCCCTGTCCACAACGCCATAGTCTGGCAGGACCGCAGGACCTCCGAGTTTTGTGACTCCCTGAAAGCGGCCGGACTGACGGACAAGATCAGAGAGAAGACCGGTCTTATAATCGACGCGTATTTCAGCGGGACCAAAATCCGCTGGATTCTTGAGAATGTTCCTGGAGCCAAGCAGAAGGCACAGGCCGGGAAGCTCCGTTTCGGAACAGTCGATTCCTGGCTGGTTTGGAACCTGACAGGCGGAAAGACCCACGTCACCGATGTCAGCAACGCTTCCAGGACCATGCTTTTCAACATCAACACCCTCCAATGGGATCAGGAACTTCTTGATCTTCTGAATATTCCCATCTCGATGATGCCAGAGGTCCGATCCTCGAGCGAAGTCTATGGGAAGACTTCAGGATATGGTTTCGCGGAAGGAGTCCCGGTAGCCGGAATCGCAGGTGACCAGCAGGCCGCGCTGTTCGGGCAAATGTGTACTGAGCCAGGTTCCGTCAAGAATACCTATGGCACCGGATGCTTCCTTCTGATGAACACCGGAACCGAGCCCATCATGTCGAAGAATAACCTTCTCACCACTATCGCTTGGAAAATCGGAGACACAGTAAACTACGCTCTCGAGGGCAGCATATTCGTGGGTGGATCAGTTATCCAATGGCTCCGGGACGGGCTCGGGATCATAAAGAGCTCAGCGGAAGTCGAGGAACTCGCCAAGACTGTTCCGGATAACGGAGGAGTCTATTTCGTTCCCGCCCTGACAGGTATGGGAGCCCCTTGGTGGGACCAATATGCCAAAGGCTGCATCCATGGAATAACCAGAGGCACGACCGCCGGTCACATCGCCCGGGCTGCATTGGAGGGCATAGCCTTCCAGACGATGGATATCGTGAATGCTATGGAAAAAGACGCTGGAGTGCGTCTTGCTGAGTTGAAAGTCGACGGAGGAGCTTCCAGGGACAACCTCCTGATGCAGTTCCAGGCTGACATCCTCGGCGCTGATGTGATCCGGCCACAGGTCACCGAAACCACAGCGAAAGGCGCGTGTTATCTCGCCGGACTCGCGGTAGGCTTCTGGGACAGCATCGAAGACATCAAGAGCCAATGGCTAGCTGAACGGACATTCACGCCGGAAGCTAGTGAGAATCAAGTCCGTACCCTCAAGGAGGGCTGGGCCGACGCTATTAGAAGGACAATCAATAATCTTTAGGAATATGGAAGTGACTTTATGGACAAAATGCGTTTTCGAGTTCATCGGAACGCTTGTGCTAGTGCTTATGGGTGACGGCGTCTGCGCCGCCACAACCCTAGAGAGATCCAAGGCAAAAGGAGCCGGATGGATCGTCATTACCCTCGCTTGGGGCTTCGCGGTGATGGCCGGTGTGTTCATCGCCGGACCATATTCAGGAGCCCACCTCAACCCCGCCGTTTCCCTCGGACTCGCCGTAGCGGGAACCTTCCCTTGGAATGAGGTTCTCCCCTATTGCGTAGCCCAGATGCTCGGAGGCTTCGTCGGTGCCGGTCTGGTATATCTCTACTATAAAGATCATTACAAGGCCTCCACAGGCAATCCTGACGGCATCCTCGGCACATTCTGCACAATGCCTGCCATCGATCACAAGCCGGCTAACCTGTTCAGCGAGATCCTGGCCACCTGCGTGCTGGTATTCCTGATCCTTGCCATCGGCACCCAGGCCAATACTCCGGCTGTCGGCCTCGGCAGCATCGGAGCCTTCCCCGTGACAGCCATCATCATGTCGATAGGTATGTCACTTGGAGGAACCACCGGTTACGCGCTCAATCCCGCCAGGGATCTCGGCCCCCGCTGCATCCACGCCTTAATCCCGCTTGAGGGCAAGCGTGACAGCGGATGGGGCTACAGCTGGGTTCCAGTGGTCGGTCCTATGGTCGGATGCGTCATCGCAGCCGGAATCTTCCTTCTCGTCTACTAGACCTGAACGATGCTGCAGCTGATCGCCACCATTCTGTACATCCTCCTGATCCTGACGGTCGTTGTCATCATCTTGGTAGACAAAGGCGATGCGGGAAGGAAGTTCGCATGGTTGCTGATCATAGCCGCGCTCCCGGTTCTGGGCATCCTGCTATATTTTCTGGTCGGGATCAATTACCGCCACCATTGGATATTCAACAGACGACATCAGAAATACAAAGATATCTTCGAGAAGGGCACCAATAATGCCTTGAATTCCCTTCTGTTCGGTCATGAGGCGGAGTCCTTTGTCAGGGAGGACTTCCGTCCTTTGGCCGTCTTAATGGGTCGGGATGCCTACCCGACGGTCTCCAGTGGCAACGATTTCGAGATAATCACCCGTGGCAAACGGAAGTTCGAGCTGCTTTGCGAAGATATTCTCCATGCCAAGGAATATATCCACATGGAGTATTTCAAGTTCGGGAATGACGAAGGTGGCAAGGCTATCAAAGAGCTTCTTATGAAGAAGGCCCGGGAGGGGATAAAAGTCAGGTTTATCCTTGAGAACATAGCCAATTTCCCGATCCGGCCGAGGTACTATAATGACATGAGGGAAGCCGGGGTCGAGGTTGTCCGTTTCACCAATCCGAGGTCACATTTCCTGAAGTTCGTGACTTCGATCAATTTCCGTAACCACAGGAAGATAGTGGTCATCGATGGGAAGATAGGATATACCGGCGGGATGAATATCAACGACAATTATTTCAAACTTTGGAGGGACACTCACCTTCGTATCACAGGCCCTGCTGTGGCCTCGCTCCAATATGCCTTCATGGACTCCTGGCTGACCGCCGGCGCCGAGCTTGACCGTCCGCTCATCGACTACTATCCCGCAATTGATGCCGGCCGGCAGTCCGAGCCCGGTCGCGTCCATCCTCGCTTCGCTGCGGCTGAGTACGACCTAAGCTCGGCTGCCGCTCCGGCGGGTAAATTGATGCAGATTGTGCCGGACGAGCCGGATTTGCCAATGCCGATGCTTTTGTACAGCTACGAATGGGCGATCCAACATGCCAGGAAATACATTTGGCTCCAGACCCCCTACTTCGTCCCACCTGAGCCAGTCCTTGACGCGATGAAGATCGCTGCCCTAAGCGGAGTGGACATAAGGATCATGCTTCCTGAACGGGCGGATAACTTCATCACAAGACCAGCCAATCGAGCATATTACGAAGAGATATTGCGTGCCGGAGTCAGGCTATTCCTAAGGCAAGGGGAATTCATCCATTCAAAGACATTCGTCTGTGACGATTATCTCTCCAGCATCGGCTCCGCCAACATCGACAGCCGCAGCTTCGACATCAACTACGAGATCAACACATATATTTATGATGAGGAAACGGCCCGGAAATGCAAGGCAATCTATGAGGCCGACCTCGAAGAGAGCCGTGAACTGACCTTGGAAGAATGGTCAAAGCGCCCCTGGCACAACCGGCTAGCCGAATCCATCATCCAGCTGCTGTCTCCTTTGCTCTAGCAATCAAACTAATTGATAAACAGCAATTCGCGATATTTGGGAAGAGGCCAGGTACGGTTGTCGACCCGCTCTTCGAGTTTATCTATCGGACGGCGCAAATCATTGAGTGCCTCGGCTATCTTGTGGTAAGCCACCGCCCTCTCGTAGAGATCCTCTATTGAATTCGCCATCTTACGAGCCTTCTTCATGGTCTCAGCCTTGGCGCTGATCTCCTCGATGTAGTAATTGATCTGGTTAATCAGCCCAAGCTCCACGGAGCAGCCAGCCGTATCCTCGAACACAGCCCTGCTCAACGCGACCTCTTTCAATAGCTTACGCTTGTAATCAAGTGCCGCGGGGATGATATGGTTAATCGCCATACGGACCATCACTCTGGACTCGATCTGGACTTTCTTTATGTACATCTCCCACTTGACCTCATTACGAGCCTCAAGTTCTTTGAGAGAATACACGCCTGTTTTCTTGAACATCTCTACAGACTCGGGCTTGGTGAATTCCTTGATCATCTCAGGAACACTGGTCTCGACGTTGAGCCCTCGCATGCGAGCCTCCTCCTGCCATTCGGGAGCGTAACCATTTCCATCAAAGCAGACGACATCTATGATCGAGGCTATAATAGGTTTCAACACATCTAACACAGCGACATTCAACGGTTTCCCTGAAGCCAGCTCGACATCCAATTTAGCCTTGAACTCAAGTAGTTGCTCGGCCACAGCGGCGTTAAGGGTTGTCATCGCACCCGCGCAATTGGCGGAAGAGCCCACGGCGCGGAACTCGAATCGATTACCGGTGAAAGCGAAAGGTGATGTCCTGTTGCGGTCAGTGTTGTCCACGAATATCTCCGGAATCTCCACAAGTCCAAGGCTTTTGCCCTTCTTCCCGGCGATCTCGATAGGAGTGTCGGAAGGAACTTCCAGCAGCTTTCTCAAAACTCCGGTCATGGTACGACCGAGGAACGCTGAGACGATGGCGGGCGGAGCCTCGTTTCCACCAAGACGATGGGCATTAGTCGCCGATGCGATCGAGGCTTTCAACAAGCCGTTATGCCTTTGTACAGCAGCCAGAACATTCACGAAGAACGTGATGAACTGAAGATTGCCCTTGGCGTCTTTACCTGGAGCAAGAAGCATCGTGCCGGTGTCTGTCCCGAGAGACCAGTTATTGTGCTTTCCTGAGCCGTTCACTCCCTCGAAAGGCTTCTCATGCAGCAGAACCACGAAACCATGCTTCCGGGCGATGGGGTTCATCAGGTTCATCAGCAACTGGTTCTGGTCATTAGCCAAGTTCGCCTCCCCGAATATCGGAGCCAACTCGAACTGATTGGGCGCCACCTCGTTATGCCTTGTCTTGATCGGAATCCCCAACTTGTGGCCGGCGATCTCAAGGTCACGCATAAACTCAGCGACACGGGAAGGTATGGCACCGAAATAATGGTCGTCAAGTTGCTGGTTCTTGGATGAGGCGTGCCCCATAAGAGTACGGCCAGTGATCATCAGATCCGGCCTGGCGGCGTAAAGCGACTCGTCAACAAGGAAATATTCCTGCTCCCAACCAAGATATGAGTACACCCTCTCGACAGAAGGATCGAACAATTTACAAATAGGCAAAGCGGCCTCACCGACAGCCCTCAATGCCTTTTTGAGAGGGGTCTTGTAATCCAGGGCCTCACCGGTGTAGGAGATGAACACCGTTGGAATACAAAGGGTGTCATCCATTATGAATACCGGGGAGGTAGGATCCCAGGCAGTATAGCCCCTGGCCTCGAATGTGGCCCTGATACCACCGTTGGGAAAAGAGGATGCATCCGGCTCTTGCTGGGCGAGAGACTTCCCGTCAAATTTCTCGATAACCCCGCCCTTACCGTCATATTCGATAAGGGAGTCGTGCTTCTCAGCGGTGCCTTCAGTAAGAGGCTGGAACCAATGGGTGACATGGGTCACATGATGCTGCAACGCCCATTCCTTCATGCCTTCGGCCACCTTGTCGGCGGTGGCGCGATCCAAAGGCTTTCCATTGTCGACACAGTCAAGTAAGGCGGCGAGGGTACTCTCATCCAAGTACTCAGCCATCTTACGACGGTCGAAAACCAACTCGCCGAAATACTCTGACGGCCTCTTTTCGGGTTTCTCAGCAGGAACCGCCTTCTTCTCGAAGGACTCTCTCACGAGGGAAAATCTGTCGATACTCATAACTCTATAGTTCGTTTAATTGTTGGGGATTATTATCTTCTTCAGGAATATATGAAACGGCACAATACGGGCCGACAAACCAATGGTTGTTATTCTCCACGAATTTGGCAAGATCCTCGTCGGAACCAATCTTCCCGGTCCTGGTCAATAGGACAAGAGGACCGTCCGATACCTCGCGACCATCAATCTCAGCCTCTTTAAACGCTTTGAAATCTTTCTGGTAATCAGTCACTTCCCTCCCAAGATAAACTTTCATCGGAAGTGGTCTCCGGATCCGGATAGTCGCCACCTCGGCATCAGACGGGATGGTCTCGCATAGATTACCGTAACCGATCCAATCATTGGCCTTCGGAATGGCTGAAGAGGCAGTGTACCCGGCCAGAAGCATCGAGGCTCCCACAAACATTAAAGCGACACTTGGATTCTTTTTGGACAATAGGTAGTACAAGGAAAACACCATTCCCGAAAGGATCAGCAAAAGGGCAAGTTTCAAAGTCCAGGAATCCAAGAATGAATACGGTTCTATAAACTCAGCCAAAGCGGGGAAGGAATTCCTGAAGCACAGGCCGATGAAAACCGCAATAGCCAAAATGGCGATAAAACCGACCGGCACGGCCAAAGCCCATGTCATCCACTTCTTCCAACCTGTGCGGCGAAGGACCTCCACGAAAAGAAGAACCATGAATGGCATCACCGGGATAAGGTAGATGGCCAGTTTGGAGCTGAACAAGGAAAGCATCACGAGTGTGGAAATGACTGTCACAGAGAAGAATACCTCCCTGTCGCCGCACATGGATTCTTCCTGCCGTTGGCACAGAGAGACGACAAGAGCACCTATCAAGAGGAAGGTGTACGGGACAGCTATATACCAGATGGCGACAAAGTAGTACCAGAAGGGGGCCTTGTGGTAGAAAGAATTAACAGCACGGCCTACCGTCTGATGGATAAGCAGGTTCTCAAGATAGTCCTTGCCACCATCGAGATAGACTCCGGCGAACCACAGGACGCATAGTCCGGCTAGTATCCCCCAGGTCTTCCAACCTAGATATTTCCCGATTTCCCTACCTTGACGTTTGACCAGCAGGAAACAAACAATCACCAAAACAGGCATCAGTATCCCGACAGGTCCTTTGGTGAACAAGGCCAGGAATATCCATATAGGCAAGAGAAAAGATTGCTTCCGCAGGTTACCCGAGCCGGTGTACATCAGCCAGAAAGACCTCAGCGCCAACACGATGAACATTGTCATCAGCATGTCCATACGTAGGAAGAAAGAAAGACCGAGGAAAAAGCCGCTGGTCATCATCATGAACGCCACCGCTATCCTGTCCGTCACCTTCTCTAGAGCGGTCCAGCGATCCATCACAGCAATGATCACAAATGCGGGAATCAGCGAGAACAGAGACAAAAGAAGCATTGAGTGCTTACCCAGGAGGAGCTTGCACAGCATCACAATCCAAAGATAAAGCGGCGGCTTGTCAGCATAGTTCTCTCCGTCAAGAGTGAAGGCGAACACATTGCCGTTCTCTATCGCCTCATCAGCTATCTGGAGATACCTCAGCTCGTTGTCTGGCGAGAAATCCCTCATTATCATCACCGGAAAAAGGCACAAAGTGATGAAAACGAAGGTGACTACCAGTGGATTCCGGGTCAATATGTTGTCAAACAACGGCTTGCTCATATTCATCCTTCTTTTTGAAACCTATCATAAGGTTCCTCACATAAGCCATAAACCCGAAAGACTGGCCCAGAATAAGCACAGGGTCTTTCCTGAATATACCGTAAGACAAGATCACTCCGGAACCGATCAGGCTGATGATCCAGAAGCCGGCCGGAAGAATGCTCTTTTGACGGCGATGGGAGTAGAACCATTGGTAGATAAACCGCAATGTGAATATCACCTGTCCCGCGGAGCCGAAGATAACAAGCCCTAGAGGTATATTCTCATTTCTGAACATGTTGTCAAAGACTCCTCCGGTATTGTGGAGCAAAAAGACAACCGCGATAACCGGAGTAAGGATCAAAACCGCCCTGACCACCTTCCCGAGCTGCTTCCACATACCTTTCACATCCATATTCCAAAGATAAACGGAATAGGAAATGAGCTGCCCGAGAACTATCGGGAAATCATCCCTCAAAACTCCATAAATGAACATCAGGAAGGCTCCGGCCACGCTGAGTCCCCAATATGCGGCGGGGGAAGTCACTGTATGCTTACGCTCGGAATCAAGCCATTGGAACGCGGTCCTTCCGGCAAAGAAGAACTGCGCGGCAAAGCCGATCAAGTAGACTATCCAATGTGCGACCCCGTGCATCCGTCAATCAATATTACTTTCCGCGATCTTATAATTCAGATACCGTCGTTTCATCCAACGGTAAGTTAAGCAATCAGCCAAAGGCCCCCAGAACCTGTTCCAAAGATGGTATTTTGACTTGCCCGCCACTCGAGGGAAGTGCCTGACTGGCACTTGTTTAAAAGATGCCTCATCTTGAAGGAGCACCAGAGCCGGCAGGAATCTGTGCATACCCTTGAACATTGGTATCCTCTTAGCGACATCAGTATGGATCACCTTCAGTGGGCAACCGGTGTCAACAGCCCCGTCATGAGTCATCATCCTACGAAAACCATTGGCTATCTTTGACTGGGCGTTCTTGAACCATGAGTCTTTTCTTCCAGCCCGTATCCCAATAACCATCGAATGTCCGTCAATATCCTGAAGCAAAAGATTGAAATCCTCAGGTTCCGTCTGGAGATCAGCGTCAATATACCCTACCAGCCCTGACTCAGCATAATCAAAACCAGCCTTCAGGGCGGCAGAGAGACCAGCGTTTTTCTCAAACGAGATATAAAAGAAGTCTTGATGCCTCGAACAGATGTCCTTTATTCCAGAAAGACTCCCATCCTTGGATCCATCGTCCACAAACAAGACGCAGGCCTTCCTGGAACTTCCCGGCAGGAAGGCGGACAGACGCTCCTCCAGCCTATGGAGGTTATCTTCCTCATTGAATACGGGAACGATAATCGTAAGCTCGTAGTCCGCTGTCTTATTCATCCTGGGTCAAAACTTCGCGAATTTAATCATTTCCGAGGGATGTTCTTCCAAAAAAACTCGAATACACGCTTGTTGATGTAATCCGAACCGAGGTTATGGGAATGGCCCGGGAGGAACATTTGCTCGAAGTATTTCCCGTTCTTAACCAGCTCAGCCACAACCTGAAGAGTCGAAGCCGGATCAACATTGTCATCCATCTCCCCATTGATCAGCAAGAGTTTCCCCTCCAGCCTCCAGGCGTTGTCCACATTGGAGTTCTCGCTGTACCACGGGCCGATAGGATAACCCATCCACTGCTCGTTCCACCACATCTTATCCATCCTGTTGTCGTGGCAGCCGCAAAGAGCGACGCCCACTTTGTAGAACTCCGGGTAAAAGAGCAGAGCGGAGAGGGTATTCTGTCCGCCTGCCGAATACCCGTATATTCCCACCTCACTGATATCCAAGAACTTGTACTTTGCGGCAGCGGCCTTTATCCAGAGTATCCTGTCCGGGAAGCCTGCATCCTTGATATTCCTCCAGCAGACATCCTGGAATGACTTCGAACGGTTGTCAGTACCCATTCCGTCTATACTGACGACGGCATAACCCAGCTCGAGGAGTTTAGAAAAGCGCATCTCGGGACGGAAGTCCTTGACTACGTGGGAGTCATGAGGGCCCGCATAGATATATTCGATGACAGGATACTTTTTCTTTTTGTCAAACTTGTACGGGAGATAGATCGTGCCCCAGATGTCGGTAACCCCGTCCCTGCCCTTAGCCTTGAAAACGATCGGCATAGTGTAACCTCTCGCGAGGATGCCTGAGATATCCTGTCTCTGGATCTCCATCATCACGGAACCATCTGACACTGAGCGAGCTACACACACATTAGGACTGTCAGGCCGGGAATAGTTGTCCACAAAGAAAGAATAATCCTTGTTGAAGCTGACGGTATGGTTCGCGTTCTCGGGAGTCAGGTCCGTAATCCGTCCGGTGGAAAGATCAAGACGAGCCAGATGCTTATTATATGGGTCTTCCCCTTCAGCCGCATGGAGGCCGTTGACATTCATAAGGACATATCCTCCATCCTCGTCCACTTTGTGTATTTCCCTTACATTCCACTCCCCTTTGGTGAGCTGCCTGGTGGATCCGTTCCTGGTGTCAATCATGTAGAGGTGACGCCAGTCGTCCCTTTCGGAAATCCAGAGGATATGGTTTCCATCCTTGAAATAATAACGGTACAGATCGTAATAGTACACGAAGGTCTCCGATTTTTCCTCCGCGATAACGCGGCTCTTACCTGTCGAGCCTTCAATAGCCACCAACTGGTATAACTGGTGGCCTCGTTGGTTATATTCAAAAGTGAAGAATTCCGAATCGGGTGACCAACGGCCCATAGTCAAGAAATACTGGTTCAGCCATTTGCCGGTCTCAAGAGGAATTCCAGTCATTGACTCCACGTCAAACAAAGCGGGGGTCACCTGAGGAAGAGCGTCACCTGGCTTGGCGTAATCCAGCCACTTGTATTCCGGCTGGACCTGGTCGGCGGGACGTGAATTCCTCAGAAGAATCTGCCTCTCCTTTATGACCTCCTTCCTGAATGCCGCCAGTTTCTTGGAATCAGGAGACCAGAGCACCCTGTCATATTTGTCCTGGTCCGTCCCGTCGAAACTGATCTGCCGGCCGGATTCTTTGGAACCCGCTTCCCGAATCCAGATATTGTTATCCCGGAATACGGCCTCAAACTTCCCGTCAGGTGATTTCACAGCCCTTTTCTCACCCCTCGCGTACATGCTCTCATCGGAAGGGTCATAATAACCTCCGCGAAGGTTTTTCCTAAGCTCATCAAGCTCAGACTGAGTCGCTTCCTTGATGGTCTTTTTTTGGAGATCAACCTCGAAGACCTTCACGCTGTCAGGTGTCGAAGCGCTGAACAAAAAGGAATCTGAGCCTTTCCAAACCGGTTGGACGACCCCATTATAGACTGTCTTTCCAGCCTCGGACAGGAAACCAGTCTTTTTCTCATATAATTCGTCAAAATCCTTCTCAAACGTCTGGGCGGGAAGGAGTGCCGAGAACAGGAAAGCCAATCCAGCCATCAACGGGCGAATGACCTGGGACAATCTTGGGATAGTTGTATTCATAACATGTAAAGATAGGCATTCGCCAGATTTTTTACTATATTTAAGCCATGTTAAGTTACATTCTTTCCACACTTCTGGCGGCGGTGACTGTCGGAGTGTACAATCCAAGGGTACCGGTCATTGTGGACCGTGAGTATAATGTGGTCTCAGAGATTGTGATTCCGAGCGAGAGCGCACGTCAGGCCTCTGGTGAGGTGGAAATCGCCTTGGAAGGCATTCCTCTCAATGCGATCAAAGATATCCGCCTCGTCTACATCGGCACGATATCCCCTGTCATGTCGAGGACCAAGTCGAATGTGATGAAGTCGCATTACAATTATTGGGGAGCCGGCCAGGAGGATTGGTACGCCCCCCGGTCAACTTTCATCGAAAGCAAGGTCAAACCGAAATCAGGCACTGTAAAGCTTCCTTTCGACAGGCCACTTGTCAAAGGGGATAACCATTTCTATATCAGCCTTAATATTGCCTCCAAAAAGGTGGATTTGGCCAGCACATTCTCTTGTGGTGTGAAGTCAATTACTTTAGACGGGACCAAGGTTTCCATTGATGAAAAAGGCCCCTCTTCTGGAAGGCGTTACGCCCAGGCTTTCCGCAACCATGGTGATGACGGGGTAGACACTTACCGCATTCCTGGCCTGGCCAGAATGAAGTCGGGCAATCTTATCGCTGTCTATGACATCCGCTGGAACACGTATTATGACCTCCAAGCTGACATTGACATAGGTTTCCAGACCAGCAAGGATGGTGGACGAACCTGGAGCAAGATGGGAATAGCTCTTGACATGGGTGAATACGGAGGTTTGCCAAAGGACCAGAACGGCACCGGAGATCCCTGCGTGTTAGTCGATGAAGTGACAGGTGACATCTACGTGTTCGCCATCTGGTCACACGGTCTCGAAGGCAAATCCTCGATATTCGCGTCAACGACCGGTTTTGACCCGATAGATGTCGCACAGCTGGTGATGGCTAAGAGCACCGACGAAGGCAAGACCTGGTCCAAGCCAATCAGCATCACACCGTTGGTGAAGGACCCCGCCAGCTCAACCTTGTTCCAAGGCCCCGGATGTGGCATCACGATGTCAGACGGAACCCTTGTCGTTCCGATCCAGGAATGGGACAAAGACAAGGTCCCTTCAGCTGGAATCATTTACAGCAAGGATCACGGAGCCACTTGGCATGTTTCCAATATGGCCGTGAACCACGTTTGCGAGGACCAGGTGGCCGAGATCGCCCCTGGAGTCTTGATGCTGAATATGCGCAATCATGGCAGCGAGGACCGTACAAGGAAGGTTTATGTCTCTTCCGACCTTGGAAATACCTGGACTCCCCATGTCTCAAACGACACTCTGATCGAGCCGGTCTGCCAGGCCAGTATCCTGAAAGCCGGGAATGTCCTCCTGTTCGCCAATCCGGAATCCAAAGTGACCAGGAACATGTTCACAATCAAAGCGAGTGACGACATGGGCAAGACCTGGAACCGGTCACTCCTCCTTGACGAGGAAGGCGGTTGGGGATATTCCTGCATGGCTATGATCGATGACGAGACCATCGGAATCCTCTACGAAGGCAGCCAGTCCCATCTGGTATATCAAATCGTGAAAATCGCCGACATCTAGTTTTCAGACGAACATAGTATTCATCCAGAATTCCTTCTATAGCTCTCCCTCGGGAGGGCTTTTTTCATCGGTGGAAAAATTTGTGGAAAAAAATGTAAGCGGGTGGAATAAAGTGGAAAAATATTCTTATCTTTGTGGTCAGCGTGAAAGGCGAATTTTAAGACATGATCACATTCATTGGCGAATACACATCGAAGATCGACGACAAGGGAAGAGTTGTCTTCCCGGCGCCGTTCAAGTCTTTGATGGATCCCGAAGGTGACATGAGGTTTGTGGTGAAGAAAGACATCTTCACATCCTGCCTCGAGATGTACACCTTCGAGGAATGGGAGCGCCAATCCGAGAAGGTCAAGTCGAAACTAAACATCTTTAATCGTGCTCACGCCGCTTTCTGGAGAGAGTACATGCGTGGCCGCGCCGTGGTCGAACCTGACCCGAAGCTCGGACGCGTCTCGATCCCCAAGAAGCTTCTGGAGTCCATTGGTGTAACGAAAGAGGTAGTCTTCTCGGGCAACGATTACAAGATAGAGATCTGGGCCAAGGAAAATTATGAGGCCAGCGAGATCTCGAACGAGGAATTCTTGAATATTGCCGGCCAGCTATCTCAAGAGAGGTAGGAGGGAGGTCAATGTCTGTTTACCATACTCCGGTCATGTTCGGCGAGACGCTTGACGCTCTCGTCAAAAACCCTTCAGGAATATACGCTGACGTCACATTCGGAGGCGGTGGTCACACCGCCGGAATCCTTTCACGCTTAAATGAAGACGGTCACGTCATCGCCTTCGATCGTGACGCCGACGCTTTAAAGAACAGCATCGACGACAAGAGGCTGACCTTGGTACGGGGAGACTTCCGTTTCATCCGGAACTTCATTCTCCAGATCGCCCATGAGAGGGAGGATCTCAAAGAAAGGCTTGAGGATGGCCTGGACGGCATCCTGGCCGATCTCGGAGTCTCATCCCACCAGTTCGACACCGCTGACAGGGGCTTCTCTTTCAGGTATGACGCTCCACTGGACATGAGGATGAACCAGGAGGGCGGTCAGACGGCGGCCGACGTGGTAAATGAGTATCCGCAAGATGATTTGGAAAGGATATTCAGGATCTACGGCGAGGTCGAGAACTCCGGGAAAGTGGCGGCGCTTGTCGCCTCGGCCAGGGCAAATGCCAGGATCGAGACGACAGGGGACCTTGACAAGGCGATCGCTCCGGTCTTGCCGAAATTCGCCGAGCACAAGTACCTCGCGAAGGTCTACCAGGCCTTGAGAATCGAGGTCAACCACGAGATGCGCTCACTGGAGAAATTCCTCGAGGGCGCACCCGCCACCCTTAAGGAAGGCGGGTTGCTGGCGGTCATAACTTACCATTCCCTGGAAGACAGGATGGTAAAGAATTTCATCAAGTGCGGAAGGATCGACGGGAAGGAGAACAAGGACATGTTTGGAGTAGTGATAGCGCCTCTGGAGGCGGTGAACAGGAAGCCTGTCACTCCGGAAGAGGACGAGATCGCATCCAACACAAGGGCGAGGAGCGCCAAGCTCCGGGTAGCCAGAAAAAAGACCCAAAACGGAGGAAGATAAGATGCTGGGAGAGAAGGAACATAGAAAATGGAAACTGGCCGATGTGGGTCTGTGGCTTAAGAACGCCTTTCTGGCGGCCATTAGGGGTGAGTTCCTCCTGAGACTTCATGTGGGCAAGTACTTTATCCACATCCTCTACACGTTCTTCCTCTTCTGGGTCAGCATCTGGCTGAGCCTCAAGATCGAGAAGACGCTCACGAGGGTGGAAGAGAACCGGAAGGTCCTGCAGGACACTGAGATATATCATGCCCAGAAGACCGTTGAGCTTGCCTCGATGGGCAGGATGAGCAAGATTGAAGACATGTTGCGGGAAAAGGGATCAGCTCTGACTATCCCCCAGAAACCCGCCGATAAGATAAAATAGGACAAAGAGATGGCGACACAGAGTCAGAATTCGACAAAGAAGGAGAGGGACAGAATTGGAATGATCCTGTACTACCTCTATGCCGCCTTCCTGATCCTTTCGGTGGTCTTGGTAGGCAGGATCGCCTATATCCAGTGGTTCTGGAAACCCGACAAGACCATTGAGAAATATTTCAGGCCGACCAGCTCGAAATCCGTCATCGACCCTGAGCGAGGCGCGATCATCGGCTGCGACGGAAAACTCCTCGCGATGTCCACTCCCTTGTACGAGCTTTACATGGACTGCACTGTCCGCAAGGATTACTTCAAGGAGCAGGGTTCCGATAGCAAGAAACTGGAGGACGAATGGCAGGCGAAGGCCAAACAATTCGCCAAAGGCCTGGCCGCCGAGATGGGCGCTGATGGGGAAAACTACTGGAAAATGATCCAGAAAGGCCGCAAGGATGGTAACAAGTACATGCGGCTCGGCCACCCCATTGACCGGGAGACTCTTCTCCGCATCCAGAAACTCCCCTTGATGGAAGAGGGACAGTACCGCAGCGGAGTCATTGTCGTGAAGAAGGATTCCCGCCAATATCCATACGGAAAGCTTGCCGTCAGGACGATCGGCTATGTCAAGGACAACAGCAACTCCAACGGTAACAACCACATAGGCCTGGAAGGAAAGTATGATTATGTCCTCCATGGGAAGGAGGGAGAGATGTGGCTCAGGCCTACCGACAACAAAGAGAGGATCCAGAACTATGACAGCCTCTATGTCAAGCCAGAGGATGGACTTGACGTGAGGACCACCCTCGACATCACGATACAAGACATCGTCGACAGGGCACTCCGCAGGCAGATAGAGGAGGACAAATCTATCGAAATGGGTTGCGCCATATTAATGGATGTCAAGACCGGAGCGATCCGCTCTATGGTCAATCTCGTCAGGGATTCCACCGACTGGAGCCTCAACGAGACTTACAACATGGCGATCGGACTAAGCTCCGAGCCCGGTTCAGTATTCAAGGCCACAACCTTGATGACCGCCCTTGAGGACGGTGTGATCAAATCTTTGGATGACCGCATCCCAACCAACAACGGAATCATCCCAGGATATCCTCAAGACGACCATGTGATCGGAATGAAGGACATCTCTATCCTCCACGGATTCGAGATATCCTCCAACTACGTGTTCCGTTATCTGGCGGTTAAGAACTACGCCGACAATCCCAAGAAGTTCCTTGACAAACTATATCTCTACAAGTTGGGCCAAGCCTTCGATTTCGACCTGGACGGCCTCCAAGTGCCGGAGATACCCAATCCGGACTCCCCTATATGGAGTCCCACCGACTTGGGTTCCGTAGCCATGGGTTACGCTGTCAAAGAGACTCCCCTCCACATCCTTACCTTCTACAACGCCGTGGCGAACAAGGGAAAGATGATGAAGCCCTACCTGGTAGAGAGCATCGAAAAGAACGGGGTTGTCAAAACCAAGAAGGGGCCGTCGGTCCTCAACGCCTCTATTTGCTCGAAAGCCACCGCGGACACCTTGCTCAGGGCAATGAAGGCTGTGACCCAGGATGGTGGAACCGCCGCCCGCAGGCTCGGAGGAGCGAAGATGCAGGTGGCCGGCAAGACCGGAACCTCCAGACAGGTCCTTTCGGGAGAAGAGATCAAGAAATACGGGATGCAGAATCCCTATGTCACAAGGGACGGTAGTTATCACAACCTGGCCACCTTCGTAGGATTCTTCCCGGCTGACGCTCCAAAGTACAGCGCCATCATCTGCCTCAAATCTTTCCTGATCAGAGGGAGTGTCTATGGCGGTGTGCTGCCTGCGGCGGCTATGAGGGAAATCGTGGACGCTCTTTACTCGCTCGATCCTTCTTGGGGTGAGACCCTTGAGCCCAAGACCACCATTCCGAAGATGGAGGTCCAGACAGCCATGGCTTCCTTTGTCGATCCGAAAGAGCCGGTTGTGCCTGACGTTAAAGGATTGGGGCTTAAGGACGCTATGTACATGATTGAGAACAGTGGACTGAAGTGCATATATTCCGGGACAGGCCATGTGACCTCGCAGGTCCCCAAGGCCGGGCAAAAGGTCGCCCCGGGAACTAGTGTGACAATTGGATTGAAATGACGCTTAGGGATATCATAAAAGATTGCGGAGTCATCGATGTCAAGGGAAATCTTGATATCAGGATAACCGCCGTGACCGACGACTCGAGGAAAGTGTCGGAAGGAGCTCTGTTCGTGGCGGTTAAAGGCCACGGAGCCGATGGCCATGCCTTTATCGCCAAGGCTATCGAGGCAGGTGCAGCGGCTATTGTTTATGAAGAAGGGCAAAATGAAGGATCTGTCACGTTCGTGAAGGTCTCCTCTTCCCGCCATGCGGTCGCTATTATAGCCGCCAATTTCTATGACAACCCGTCGAGGAAACTCTCCCTTGTGGGCATTACCGGGACCAACGGCAAGACCACGACTGTGACTCTACTCTACCAACTGTTCATGGCCCAGGGATATAACTGCGGACTTCTCTCTACGATAGCCAATTACGTCGGGACCCACCGTTCCGAGACCGCCAACACCACAGCTGATCCTATCACCATCAATTCCCTTATGGCAGAGATGGTGGAAGCGGGCTGCGAGTATTGCTTCATGGAGGTCAGCTCGATCGGTGTCGAGCAGGAGAGGGTCTCCGGGCTGGACTTCAAGGTCGGGATATTCTCCAACCTGACCCACGACCACCTTGACTACCACGGAACCTTCGCCGAATATCTCCGCTGCAAGAAGTTGTTCTTCGACAACCTCAGTCCAAAGGCCACCGCGATAATCAACATTGATGACCGCCACGGTGAGGTCATGGTTCAGAATACCAAGGCCAAGGTCGTGACCTTCTCATGCAAGGGCCTGGCCGACCACACCTGCCGTGTACTTGAGGAAAGCTTCGAGGGAATGCTCCTCCGGATTGACGGTCGAGAGGCCTGGACAAGGCTTGTCGGAAGGCATAACGCCAGCAACATCCTTGCGATTTACAGCGCGGCGATGGCTCTGGGAGCCGACCCGGAAGAGACACTGGTCGCCATCAGCAAGCTTGAGCCCGCTCCGGGAAGACTGGAGGTAATGAGAGGTCCGAAAGATCTCTCAGTAGTGATTGACTATGCCCATACGCCTGACGCCATGGACAATGTCCTGAAGACCCTCCGGGAAATAGACAGGGGCAAGGAACTAATCTGCCTGTTCGGCTGCGGAGGCGACCGTGACAGGACCAAACGTCCGGAAATGGCGGCCGTGGCAGAGAAATATTCCGACAGGATAATAGTGACCTCGGACAATTCCCGTACAGAGAGGACTGAGGACATTCTCGAAGAGATCAAGGCAGGATTCAGCCCAGCCGGCTTGTCCAAAGCGATATTCATCCCGGACAGGAAAGAGGCCATCAGAGCGGCGATTATGTTCGCCTCAAAAGGCGCGTCGATCCTTCTCGCCGGAAAAGGTCACGAGACCTACCAGATCATCGGAACCGAAAAGCGTCATTTTGATGAGAGAGAGGTTGTCTCGGAAGTGTTCAAATCGATGGAAACAATTGAAAAATAGAAGTTTATAATGATATACCACCTGTTCCAATATCTCCAGCGTTACGACATCCCCGGACAGAGGCTTTTCACCTACCTGTCCTTCAGGGCGATGTTGACCAGCGTCACGGCGATGCTTATCGCCTTCTTCATCGGTAAATGGATCATCTCCTGGCTTCAGAGAAAGCAGATCGGAGAGACAATCAGGGATCTCGGACTCGAGGGCCAGATGCAGAAAAAAGGCACCCCGACAATGGGTGGAATCATCATTATCATCTCGATAGTCGTTCCGGTGCTGCTGTTCTGCGACCTGACAAATGTCTACCTCCAGCTTCTTCTTTTCACGACACTGTGGTGCGGGGCTCTCGGTTTCGCTGATGACTATATCAAGGTGTTCAAAAAGAACAAAGAAGGCCTGCATCCCAAGGTCAAGCTCCTGGCCCAAATGATTCTCGGCCTCGCGGTAGGCATGACCGTATGGCTCAGCAACGACATAGTCATCAGGGAAAAAGTCCCTGTGGAAGCAGGTGTGGCAAATGTGGTCGAGAAAGGCAACAGGAACTCCCTCAATGTCGATTCAGAGACACTTATCGCCCAGGATTCCGGCTGGAAAATGGAGAATGTCGTGAAGAGTACGACAACCACAATCCCCTTTGTGAAGGGGCATGAGTTCGACTACAAGTGGCTCTCCCCTTTCAAGGGCAGATGGGGTTGGTATTGCAAATGGGCTATTTATGTCCTTATGATAGTCATAGTGATCACCGCCTGTTCCAACGGAACCAACCTGACTGACGGCATGGATGGACTGGCGGCAGGCACCAGCGCTATTGTCGGAGTAGTCCTGGGCGTGCTGGCCTGGGTAGGAGGCAACCTCCTCAACTCAGACTATTTGAATATCATGTATATTCCAGGCAGCGGTGAGATCGCCGTGTTCATGGCCGCGTTTGTTGGTGCGCTCATGGGCTTCCTGTGGTACAACTCGTATCCGGCCCAAGTGTTCATGGGTGACACCGGAAGCCTCACGATCGGAGGAATCATCGGTGTTAGCGCCGTCCTGATGCGTAAGGAGCTTCTCCTTCCCATCCTTTGCGGGTTATTTCTTGTGGAGTCGCTTTCTGTCATCATGCAGAGGACATATTTCAAATATACAAAGAAGAAATACGGAGAGGGCCGGAGGATATTCAAGATGAGTCCCCTTCATCACCATTACCAGAAAGAAGGCATACCGGCGCTGATCCAGAAACCTGTCCATGCCATCCCCGAGGCGAAGATTGTCGCCCGCTTCTGGTTGATAGGGATAATATTGGCAGTCTCCACGTTGGCGTTGTTGAAACTGAGATAATAAAGAATAAACGATAATATGAGCAGGATTGTAGTATTGGGAGGAGGAGAAAGCGGAGTCGGAGCCGCTGTTCTCGCGAAAGTTAAAGGATTTGACGTCTTTCTCTCTGATAACGGAGAGATCGCCGGGCATTATGCCGACGACCTCCGCAAATGGGACATTCCCTTCGAGCAGGGAGGGCACACCGAGGATCTTATCCTCAACGCCGACGAGGTCATCAAGAGCCCCGGCATCCCCAGCACCGTGCCTATGGTCAAGAAACTGGAGGCACAGGGAACCCCTATTCTCTCCGAAATAGAGTTCGCGGGACGTTACGACAGCGCCAAGAAGATATGTATAACCGGAAGTAACGGGAAGACCACAACCACTTCCCTGATTTATTATCTTCTCCAGAACGCCGGCCTGAATGTCGGCCTTGGAGGGAATATCGGAAAGAGCTACGCTTATCAGGTCGCTACCGAGCATTTTGACTATTACGTACTGGAAATCAGTAGCTTCCAGCTGGATAACTGCTATGATTTCCATCCCGATATAGCTATCATCACTAACATAACCCCCGACCATCTGGACCGCTACGGCTACCAGTTGGAGAATTATGTCAAGGCCAAATTCAGGATCACCCGTAATCTCAGCCCGGACGATTGCTTCATCTTTGACTCCGATGACGAGATCACAATCGACCATCTCAACAAGATTATCCTCTCCGCCAAACGTCTGCCATTCACTCAGAAGACTGAGGTCGAGCAGGGAGCCTTCCTGAAGGATGACAAAATTGTCGTCAGGTATGAGGATGAGGAATGCGACATATTCCTCAAGGAACTTGCCCTTGGTGGAAAGCACAACATCTACAATTCGATGGCCGCCGCTTTGGCCGCCAAGGCCTCCGGAATCGACAACCAGGTAATACGCGAGTCGCTGGCGACCTTCCAGCCGGTCGAGCATAGGCTGGAGCCGGTGCTGAGCATCAAAGACGTGCTGTATATCAATGACTCCAAGGCCACCAACGTGGATGCCGCATGGTATGCGCTGGAATGCCAGAGCAAGCCGGTAGTGTGGATTGTCGGTGGTAAGGACAAGGGTAACGACTACGGTGTTCTCAAAGATCTTGTCAAAGACAAGGTAAAGGCCATCGTCTGCCTGGGAATCGACAACAGCAAGATCCGCGAGGCTTTTGAGGGGATTGTCGGCGGAGACAAATTTGTTGAGACTCGTTCCGCGCAAGATGCGGTGAAGGAGGCCAGCAAATTCGCCGAGGCCGGTGACGTGGTGCTGCTCAGCCCTTGCTGCGCCAGCTTCGACCTTTTCACCAGCTATGAGGACAGGGGCCGCAAATTCAAAGAGGCGGTGAGGATGCTTTAGGAATATTCAAGGATATGGCAGGAGAGAAGAAAAAGAGCACATTCTGGAACTTCTTCGACAATCTCGAAGGGGATAAGGTCGTGTGGATGATAGCATTGTTACTGATGCTCATCTCCATCGTGGCCATTTTCTCCTCCACATCCCAGCTGGCCATTTCCCAGAACACATCCAGGATGGCCATCGTGACGGAGCAGATCAAGATTTCCATCCTCGGGTTGGCGCTCATCATCCTTTGCTACAGCATCAGGAGCATCGGTTTCTTCAGAGTCTTCTCTCAGCTTGGGTACGCTATCTCGATGTTTTTCCTCATCATTCTGGCGACCCACAAACAGATCGGCCCCATAAAGCCTATTATGGTCAACAGCGCCTGGAGAATCGTCCAGATAGGAGGATTCCAGGTACATGTTTTCGAGATCGTCAAGGTGGCGATGGTGATGTACCTCGCTTGGGCAGTGAATGCCTACAGGAATGACAAGTTCAGGATAGCCAACCTGATAGGCAAGAAATATAAATTCTGGAACAAGCCCCTTGTCAAGAAGATCGTCTACATCTACTTCCCTATATTCACGGTTTGCATCGGAATCATGGTCGGAAGCCTCTCCAGCACCATATTCATCGGAGGCATAATGTTCGTGACCATCCTGATCGGAGGCATCAGCGTCAAGGAACTGATTCTTCCCGGAGTGGTCGCCGTGGGAGTGCTGGCGGCCTGCTTCGGGATCAACGCGATCTCGCCCGACGACCACAAGCCCTTCCCTCATCTTGAATCAGCCAAGAATCGAGTCCCCTCAGACAGCATCGACAACCAGATCGAGATACTCAGGACAGAGCCCAGGAACAGCAAGAAGTTCCAGGAGACTCTCGATAAGATGAAGCAGCCGGTCAGCGCCAAGATCGCCATCCATGAGGGAGGCCTGATAGGCAAAGGACCCGGACGAAGCACCCAGAGATATGTCGTCCCGATCATGTTCGAGGACTACATGTTCAGTTTCATCGTGGAGGAATATGGTCTCCTTGGAGGAATACTTGTCATAATCCTTTATATCAGCCTGTTGGCCAGAGGATCCATCATAGCCAGAAACTGCGATAATCACTTCGCCAAGACAGCCGTGGCAGGCCTCGTGCTGCTGATTACCGGACAGGCGATGATGCACATAATGATCAACTGTGATCTCGGCCCGCTGACAGGACAGACCCTGCCGCTTGTGAGCCATGGCAACTCATCCTTCTTGATGTTCAGCCTGGCCTTCGGTATAATCTTGTCTATCAGCAAGATGGCGAGAAGGAAAATAGCTAGGGAAGCGGAGAGAGCCGCTCCTCTCGTGGAGCATGACCTAAATGATGAGATCGAGAGCAGGCTCGACGATCTGGATGTGCTGGACACTGGAACTGACGACCAAAACAACGAATAAGATCATGGAATACAAAGCGTTGAGAGTCATAATTAGCGGAGGAGGCACGGGAGGTCACATCTTCCCCGCGGTCTCTATCGCCAACAAACTGAAGGAACTCAATCCAGAGACTGAGATCCTTTTCGTGGGAGCGGAGGGCAAGATGGAGATGGAGAAGGTTCCTGCTGCCGGATACAAAATCATCGGCTTGCCGATCACCGGCCTTCAGCGCCAGCTGAACCTGAAGAATATTATCAACGACTTGACCGTGCCTTTCAGAGTTCTCTCGAGCATCCGGAAGGCAAGACATATAATAAAGGAGTTCAAACCCCAAGTTGCGATCGGAGTCGGAGGCTATGCCAGCGCTCCCCTGCTGATGGCCGCCACGAAGATGGGAATCCCTGCCCTTATCCAAGAGCAAAACGGATTCGCAGGCTTGACCAACAAGAAATTGGGGGACAAAGTCCAATGCGTCTGTGTCGCCTACGAAGGGATGGATAGGTTCTTCCCGAAAGACAAGATAGTGATGTCCGGCAATCCTATCAGGAGCGTATTCGTACCTTGCACTCCTGAGATGAAAGAAGCCGGTGTCAAGGAATATGGCCTGGATCCCGCGAAGAAACACATTTTCATTGTGGGAGGAAGCCTCGGTAGCGCCAAGTTCAACGCCTGTATGCGGGACTGGATCTCGAGGGGTTGCCCCGGAGGAGAAGGAACCGACGTGTTATGGCAGTGCGGAAAGTACTATAAATCAAGTATTGACGCCTTCATGAACGAGGAACTTGCCAAGAATCCGAAACTCTCGGAGACTGTCAAATATTCCGACTTCATAGGAAAAATGGAGCTGGCCTATGCGGCGGCTGATGTGGTCATTTCCCGCTCTGGAGCCAGCAGCGTGTCGGAACTTTGCGCCGCACACAAGGCGGTTGTGTTCGTTCCTTCGCCCAATGTCGCCGAGGATCACCAGACCCACAACGCCATGGCTCTGGTGAACAGGGATGCCGCCATGATAGTGAAGGATGCGGAGGCGATGGAGAAAATGATCCCCACGGCACTGGAGCTCCTGAAGGATCCCGCCAAGATCAAGACGCTTGAGGAGAACGCCGGACAGATGGCTCTACCCGATGCGGCGATGACAATAGCCGATGAGGTCTACAAACTCGTATAAAAGACATGTCAGAGTATTCAAAGATATATTTTATTGGAATAGGCGGTATCGGAATGAGCGCCATAGCGAGGTATTACAAGAAAAAAGGATACCCCGTGGCCGGTTACGACAGGACACCTTCCGACCTCACCCATGAGCTCGAGGAAGAGGGCATATATGTCCATTACACCGACGATCCCGATTACATTCCGAAAGATGTGGCCTCCACCCTTGTGGTCTACACTCCTGCGGTTCCGGATGATCTCGGGGAGATGGTATATGTCAGGGAACATGGCTACACTCTTGTGAAACGATCCAGAATGCTCGGTGAGCTGTCCGCCGGACAAACCTGCCTGGCGGTCGCCGGCACCCATGGGAAAACCACCACCAGCACGATGATCGCCCACATCCTGACTGAGACCGGCACCGGATGCTCCGCCTTCCTCGGAGGAATCTCCAAGAACTACGGGACCAACCTTCTTGTCAGCCAGAATCTGGTCTTCGTCGCCGAGGCCGATGAATATGACAGGTCATTCCTCCAGCTCCATCCGGCCGTGGCGGTGATCACGGCGATGGACGCCGACCATCTTGACATCTATGGCACCCATGAGGAATATTGCAAGGCCTTCAAGACTTTCGCCTCACAGGTTTCACGGACAGTTATAGTGAAAAAGGGGCTGGACATCACTCCAGACGACACAAAAGCCAAGATACTCACCTACAGCTACGACAATCCCTCGGCTGACTTTTATGCGGTGGGAGCGAGACCTGACGAGCTGGGACATTATATCTTCGACATAGTTTACCCCGGAGGCATGATCAAGGATGTGCGGTGCGGGATCCCCGGATGGGTCAATGTTGAGAACAGTGTCGCCGCGGCAGCCGTTTGCCTTACGCAAGGCCTGCTTCCAGATGCGGTAAAGGAGTCAATCGGCTCGTTCCTCGGAGTCAAACGCAGACTGGACGTCCATGTCGCCAGCCCGAAGCTGACTTACATAGATGATTACGCGCATCACCCGAGAGAGCTCTCAAGCGCGATCTCATCAATAAAGGCAATGTACCCGGGAAGGAAGCTGACTGCTATTTTCCAGCCACATCTTTTCACCAGGACCCGAGACTTCGCCTCCGAGTTCGCGGAGTCACTGAGCGCTGTCGACAAACTCATATTGCTGGACATTTACCCTGCTCGTGAGGAGCCGATTCCCGGAGTGACATCAGAGATCATATTCGACAAGGTTACAGCTCCCGAGAAGGTGTTACTGAAGAAAGAGGAGTTGATGGAATATATTAAAGATGAGCCACTTGATGTGCTGGCGACTTTCGGGGCCGGAAACATCGACAGGTTCATTGAGCCTATCGCGGAAATGCTTGAAGAAAGGTTAAGGAAATGAAAAAAGGACTCAGGATAGCCATAATCGCCGGTTTGGCCTGTGCGCTGGCACTTCTCATCCTCATGATATTCGGGATGAACGGGAGCCGTAAGCGCCAGCTGACCTGCGGTGGAGTCAATGTCGAGTTCGCCGACGGCTACAATTTCGTGACCGCCGATGACATCGCCGGCTACCTGGACAATGAATACGGAGCCTACATCGGCCAACGGCTGGACAGCGTCGACCTGGCCAGGGTCGAGCGGATTCTTGACGGAAAGAGCGCCATACTTAAGACCGAGGCCTACACCACCGCAGACGGAATGCTGAATGTCAAAGTGTTCCAAAGGGAGCCTGTGGTAAGGTTCCAGAAAGGCGACAACGGTTTCTACGCTGACGAGAGAGGGTTCCTTTTCCCTCTGCAAAGCAATTACACCTCTCAAGTGCCGATAATTGACGGAGAGGTCCCGCTTACCTTCGCAAGTGGATACAAGGGTGAACCGGTCACTGAGAAAGAGAAGGTTTGGCTTAAGGAAATCATTGACCTAGTGAACTTTATGCAAGAATCCAAGACCTGGGCGGAGAACATCAGCCAGATTTCCGTGAGACCTGACGGGGATCTGGTGATGGTGCCGAGGCAAGGCAAGGAACTCTTCATATTCGGCCAGCCGGACGGTTTCGAGGAAAAGTTCTCCAAGATGGGGAAATATTATACGACAATATTGCCTCAGAAGGGGGAAGGATATTACTCAACGGTCAATTTGAAATACAACGATCAGATAATCTGCAGAAAATAAAGATATGGAAGAAAGGTACATAGCGTCAGTCGACTTGGGCACGTCCAAACTGGCGGTCTGCGTGGCGAGGATACTGGGCCATGATGTCCAGGTGATTTACTACAAGGAAACTCCCTCCGAAGGAATCCGGTACAGCTACGTCAACAATCCCGGCAAGGTGGAGAATGTCCTCCGGGATGCTCTCTCACAAGCCCAGCAGGAGCTCAAGATCAAGATCCAACAGGTTATTGTTGGCCTGCCGCGCTATTATGTCAGGCAGGAAAACGCCTCCGCGAGCATGGACAGGACGGATCCCGACAATCAAATCGAGGAAGGAGAGGTCAGGACATTGAAGTCCATGGCTCTCGAGGAATATCCTTTGAGCGATTCCAAGAACGAGGTGATCTATGGGGCCGTCGCTCAATCTTTCTCTACGGAAGACAGCCTGAACGAGCTGGAGAATGACATCGTTGGAATGACAGCCGAGAAACTCGAGGGCAATTTCAAGGTCTTTATAGGCAGCAGGAGGCATTCGATCAATATCGACAATGTCTTCAACAGCATGGGGATCGCCATCGCGAAGAAGTATTTCACTCCCGGAATCACGGCCAGGGCCGTCTTGAAAGAGGAGCAGATGGAGAATGGTGTGGCCCTTATCGACATTGGCGCCGGTGTGAGTTCCGTGACCATATTCAAAGGCAAGATAATGAGGTACTATGCCGCTATTCCGTTCGGCGGCAACAGTATTACAAGGGACATAAAGACTGAATGCAACTTCTCATTCGACCTGGCCGAGAACATAAAGAAGGCCTATGGAGCTTGCATGCCCGGCAAGCTTTCAGCCCTCGGAGAGAAGTCGATCCAGATCGTTGACGAGAATGACGAGCCTACGGCCCAAGTAGGCGTCAAGTATATCTCTGAAATCATCACCGCGAGGATGAAAGAGATCATAGAGGCCCTTCTGTACCACATCCAGGCCAGCGGATACGCCAGTGAGGATCTGCTGAGGGCCGGAGTCGTGGTCACCGGTGGAGGCGCCGAGTTGGTCAATTGCGCTAACTATATCAAGGAACTCTCGGGATATTCAGTCAAAGTCGGATACCCGAGGAGATTCTTCTCATGTGAGGGCTGTCCGGAAGCCACAGAGGCTTCCGCGGCGACTTCTATGGGTATGATTCTGGCCGCCAAGGGTGACCAGCTGCTGAATTGCGTAAAGGAGGCTCCCGCACGCAGGTACTGGACCGCCCCGAAACCAGCACCGGAGATGGCTCAACCTGAAGTCACAGTCAAAGAGCCTGATGAGGTGACCGCGGAGACACGACCAGTTGAGGTGGTCGATGAACCGAAACCTGTCGAGGAACCTGCGATCGAGGAGTCTGTGATAGCGGCGCAAGATGACGGTCCCACAGTTTTTGACGAGTACACTCCGGAGGAGATCAAGGAGGCAAAGAACCGCAAGCGTGAGAAACCGGTAAAGGAGCGCAAACCTATATCCAGGCCTAAGTTCACTTGGCTCAAACACATCCAGAACACCATCAGCAAGGCCGCCGGGGACATATTCGACGGCATGGAAAACGAGGAAATATAAAAAAGCATAGTCATGGGAGACATTGAGAAATTCGACATAGCCGACAACAGCGATTGGACTCCTATCCAGTCGATGATCAAGGTCATCGGAGTTGGCGGAGGCGGTTGCAACGCTGTCAACTACATGTACCGGGAGAACGTGGAGGGTTGCAGTTTCATGGTGTGCAACACCGACAGGCAGGCTCTTGAGGAGAGTCCTGTCCCGATCAAGATTCATATCGGCCGTAACGCCCTCGGAGCCGGCACTGATCCCACAAAGGGCCGTAACGCCGCTCTCGAAGCCCAGGAGCAAATCGAGAAGGTGGTTTTGAACGAGGGCACCCAGATGCTTTTCATCACCGCCGGAATGGGAGGAGGCACCGGTACTGGAGCGGCTCCCCAGATCGCCAAGATGGCCAAGGACAAGGGGATCTTGACTGTCGCAGTGGTGACCATCCCCTTCGAGAATGAAGGAGACATGGCTCTCTCAAGAGCTATCGACGGCATCCACGAGCTGGTGAAGAACGTGGATAGCCTCCTGATAATCAATAACGAGAAGCTCTATGACTTTTTTGGCGGCCTGCTGATCCACGACGCCTTCCCGAAGGCGGACGAGGTCCTGGCGACCGCAGTAAGGGGCATACCCGAGACCATATCCAAACCCGGCTACATCAATGTCGACTTCGAGGACATCAAGACCATGATGAAGAATAGCGGCATGGCTCTGATGGGCTGTGGAATCGGGTCGGGCGAGAACCGTATCGAAGAGGCCGTCCAGGGCGCCCTTCACTCTCCCTTGCTTAACGATTTCGATCTCACGACAGCGAAAAATCTCCTCGTGAACATCACCTGCGGGAAGAATGAGAACGGACTAACGATGGACGACCTGAAAGAGATCAACGCCAAGATAGCAGATTACACAGGCAATGTCGTCAACAAGTTCAAGACAGGTCTGGTCTGGGAGACTGATCCTGAGATTGGAGATAAAGTCAAGATCACAGCCATCGCTACCGGGTTTAAAGTCAACGACTTATCCAAGATAACAAAGACTGATCTCGGTAATCTGATCATAATCGGAAAGGACTTCAAGTTCGAGAAGAAAAACATGGTGGGGGCCGAGGAAGTCAATATTTCCGACCTGCCGAGCGGGATGAAAATGATAGGTTACAATGCCGCTGACAATGTCAAGAGATATCATTTCGACCCGGACAAGAAGCCGGTTCTGGCTGTTGAACACGGGGATAGCATAGGTGAGTTAGAGAGCGTTCCGGCCATCAAGAGGACGGTGCGCCAGGAGAAGGAGAACAATTAAAGATATTCATTGATGGAAAGAAGGACAAGAGTGAGGTTCGCGCCTAGCCCTACAGGCCCTCTCCACATGGGAGGAGTCAGGACGGCGCTTTACAATTACCTTTACGCCAAGCAGAAAGGCGGAGATTTCATAATCAGGATCGAGGACACCGATTCCAACAGGTTTGTCCCTGGTGCCGAGGAATATATCATCGAGGCCTTGAATTGGTGCGGAATCATTCCCGACGAGGGAGTGGACAAGGACGGGAAGGTCGTAGAGACCCCTTCCCCGAGGCATCCGCACGCGCCTTACCGCCAGAGCCAACGCAAACCCATATACCGGAAATATGCCGAGCAACTGATCGCCAACGGCTATGCGTATTATGCCTTCGACACTCCTGAGGAGCTTGAGAAAGCCCGTTCGGATGCCGAAGCCTCGAAAGAGACCTTCATTTACAACCAGGTCACGAGGATGAGTATGCGCAACTCCCTCACCCTTCCTTCGGATGAGGTAGAGAGACTGCTCGCCGAAACCACCGGCTGGACCATACGTTTCAAGATGCCTGTGGACACTGTCGTCAAGATGGACGACCTCATCCGTGGCCATATCGAGGTCAACACAGACACTCTGGACGACAAAGTCCTTTGGAAGAGAGCAGATGAGCTTCCGACATATCACCTCGCGAATATCGTGGATGACCACCTGATGGAGATTTCCGAGGTCATCCGCGGTGAGGAATGGCTGCCTTCGCTCCCCTTGCATTATATGCTTTACAAGGCGTTCGGCTGGGAGGACACCATGCCTCGTTTCGCCCACTTGTCACTTCTTCTGAAGCCGGTCGGCAACGGCAAGCTCAGCAAGAGGGACGGAGACAAGATGGGGTTCCCGGTTTTCCCTCTCCGTTGGACAAACCCGGAGGGAGAGACCTCCAGAGGCTACCGCGAGGACGGATATTTCCCTGAGGCTTTCGTGAATATGCTCGCCATGCTTGGCTGGAACCCAGGCGACGACCGTGAGATGTTCTCGATGGAGGAACTAATCGGGGCGTTCTCTCTCGACAAGGTTCAGAAGGCCGGAGCGAAGTTCAATCCTGAGAAAGCGAAATGGTACAACAGGGAATATCTCCGCATGAAGAGTGACGAGGAACTAACTGACCTGCTGGCGCCTGTGCTTGAGGAGCATGGGATCAACATCGTTGAATGCCCCAAGTGCGCCCTCACTGCCGGAGCCGAGTTCAACGTGGCTGGAGGAGACCTGGAAAAACATATATTCACAAAGGATTATGTCCAAAGCGTGGTGGCCTTCACAAAGGAGCGAGCCACTTTCGTAAATGACTTCTGGACAATAGCTTCCTATCTGTTCGTGGCCCCTCGTGATTTCGAGCGGTTCGGTATCAAGGCCGGAGCGGCCGTGGAGCAAACCGACCAGAAGCGTCCGGTAGACCCTCGAGCGAAAGTGTATGATGACGCACTGACAGCCCCTTATCTGGCTAAGGATGTGGACAAGTTCTGGAAGCCGGAGATTGTCGAGATGGTATTGAAGGTCGGGGACTTCATCAAAGGTTTTTCGGGAGAATGGACCGTCGAGGAAGTCGAGAAGGGCATTGAAGAGTTTATCAAAGGAAATGAATGGCCTATGGGCAAGGTGATGAATGCCATTCGTCTGGCTCTGGCCGGCAGCGCCAGCGGACTCGGTATTGCTGACATAGTCGCGCGCATAGGGAAGAAAGAGACCGCGGCCCGTCTGGAAAGCGCTGTCTCTAAGCTGAATAGTTGATATATCCAGGAAACATACGGCTAATAGCTAGTGACCTTGACGGCACTTTGCTGCACCCTCTCGGCACGCAAGCCTTGAAGGAAGGCACCTGCGACCTTATTCGCCAATGGCTTGACAAAGGAGGGCTTTTCGTGGCTGCTAGCGGCCGGCAATACGCTAATCTCCGACTCATTTTCGAGCCGATCAAGGATGATATTCTATACATCTGCGAGAATGGGTGCCTGGTGATATGCGACGGAAAGATTCTGATGGAAGCCGCATTGGAAAGGGATCTGGCGGAAAAGTTATCCTTGGATATTCTTGAGAACGGAGAGGGGGAACTGCTAATCAGCACTGCCTGGACACAGTTTGTGATACCGAAAGAGGACAGATTCTTTTATCATATGAGGGACACGGTCAGGGTCCAGGTCGAAAGAATATCAGACATTTCCGAGGTTAAGGATCCTATCCTTAAAGTGTCCATGTTCAGTTGGACCGGGCTGACGAATATAACCCCCTGGCGTGAGCGGTATGGTTCCTTATGCACAGTCCAGACTAGCGGTGCAGCGTGGCTGGATATGACCCCACGGAATGTCAACAAGGCCACCGCTATGGAAGTCTTACTTAACCATCTGGGAATCGACCCGTCCGAATGCATGGCCTTCGGAGACAATGAGAACGACGCTCCCTTACTGGCCATGGCAGGCTTTCCTATCGCCATGAGTGACGCTGCTCCGGACATCCTGAAGACGGTCTCCCAAACCACCGACTCCGTCGAAGCGGTCCTGAGAGAGATGGTGAGATAAGGCAAATCAAATTCAGGTTTTATCCTCAAATACCGTCTCAAGCTCCTTCTTTGCCTGGCTCCGGGTGGAATGCTTGGCGGCTTTGCGGAGACGCCTGAGGCGGGAACTCCGCTCTTCCGCCACACCGAAACGATCCCTGAAATCCTTCACGGCCTTCCTTCCTCTCAGGTCCCGTCGAAGACCGGCGGCTCTTGTACCAGAAGGATGCCTGGACAAGTCTGTCCTTGCCTTTGTCTGGCCTTTATCAAACTGATTCAGCGACGAAAGCACAGTGACGGAACTCTCCTCAGCAAGCCGCTCCCGAACTTGACGGATTTCCCTCATCCTCTGCTTGAACACTGTCCTGGTATGATAGGTCTTACTCATCAGAAAAAGGGCATAGTCATCATAGAACAATCACTATTTCCGGAGTGCTTTCTTCAAGGTCGGAAGCACATATTCAGTGTAACGGACCATTCCGAGGTCAGTGAAATGGACACCGTCCACGGTCGCCTCACCGTCCAAGCCCAGCATCTTGTCCCCTTTGATATAATAAATCTTCTTCTCACCAGCCTTCTTAAGTTTCTCGTAAACCGCTCTCATAGAGGCGTTTCTGGCCGCTATGTCGGCAGCGGTCACCTTGTCGAAAACCGCATGGGGATAATTAGGATTCTCTATGAATATAACCGGCACGTCCGGATGTGCGTCTCTGATTATCCGGAAGAACTTCTCCTGCCGCTCGTCAATCAGCGAAGCCTCGCAGTTCGGCACATTGTCCAGCACGAAAAGCGAAGGATCCTTTACAGCAGCCATAAGCTCTGCGATCTCATAATCCAGACGGGCGTTGCCGCTGAAACCAAGGTTTACCACCTCCCTATCAAGTTCCCTGGATATGATATTCGTGAAAGCCATCCCCGGCCTGTTGGCGCAGCCGCCCTGAAGGATGCTGGTGCCATACATCACGATAGGAGAACCTTTGCGAGGGCTGTCAAGAGCCGGACCCTCGATGATAGTGCCTTCCTCAACCCCGATCTCCAGTTTCTTCACGCCTTCATAAAGTGATAGATACACAATGAATTCCCTCATCTTACGATCCATCCCTGAGACTACCACCTGGTCGTTCAGAGTGTCTTTTTGCGGACGTGCGCTCCGAGCGAATCTCCAATGACCATCAACCGGATCCTGGGTATATAGGTCAAGACCGCGAGTGCCTGTGTCAGTCATGTGGTTCATCGTATGAAGCCCGAACGACACCCACCGCAACTTGATAGACGGAGAGTCCGAGCGGAACCTCACCGAGATCCCGGCAGAATGATGCGCCAGGTCCCAAACCGGCTGGCGGATAACACCTTCCAAAGATGCGGGAAGCCGCTCGTAAGTGGCTGAGGTGTTCTCTATCGCCTTCCCATAGATAGGGAAAGTTGAAGCGTCGGTGTAGTAATATTTCTTCGCATCCTGGGCGGATGCCAGTGAAATAGAAAGGACAGACAAAAGCAATAAAGCCAGAAATTTCACAAAGGATTTCATAATAATAAGCTAAATGACCAACACAAAAATAGCGAAAAAAGACAATGAAACATATTATTTGGTAACTTGCGCCATATGAAAAGAACACTATTACTATTCTGCCTTGTCTTAAGCTCTACACTATCAGGCCAACCTCTGAATCGTCCTTGGCTTAAAGCGATGGAAAACAGGATGTCTGTCGAGGAGAAAGAGATGCTCCAGAGCATTTATGCGCCGACAGTCGTAGCCACACCCTTGGAAGATGCCAGACGAAGCGTCTGTATACTTCCAGACGGTGAGATCCGATGCTACGGCTCGATTGAACGAGACAAAAAGAATCCGAAAGGGAAGGCCGCCTACCTGTCCTCTGTCGATGGAGGCCTGACGTGGAAAACCAGGTATTCCCATGGCAAGATGGGAGCGTGTACCTATATTCCCGTAAAAGACATTTTCGTGACCTCACGGGCAGATGCTGAAGGGACTTGGTTCCTGATTTCTAAGATTGGTCCGGAAGATCCTGAGCCTGAGCAGGTTAAAATCTCCTCCTACCGGTTTTCAGACTGTTTCCAACCTACCAAATCAGATTATTCCGATCGTATCTTTTTCACTGGGCAACGCCGCAATGAACGGAATGAATCAGTCCCGACTTTCATCTATACAGACGATTACGGAAAAACATTTCATCTGGTGGAGCTCCCCCACCCGCCGAAACCGGAAATAGTGTTCCCGCACCAAGGCATCAGATGGAGCAATGACTGCGGTACCGAACCTATGGCTTGCGAGATCTCCCTGGGGAAAATGATGATGTTAATCCGCAATGCCACAGATGCCTTCTACCAGTCTTTTTCCGAAGACGGAGGAACGACATGGTCCGAGCCGGAGCCATCTGTATTTCAAGGATGTATCACGACCCCATTCATGCTGCGGCTGTCAGATGGCAGAATCCTTAATTTTTGGAACAACACCCGTCCTCTGCCGGAATTGGACCACGAGAAGCAGACTCCTCCCGTGGCAGAGACAGTCAAGGACGGGACCTGGGAGGATGTTTTCACCAACAGGGACGTCGCTCACGCCGCCATCTCATTAGACATGGGAGAGACTTGGACTGGGGTTAGGGAACTCTACCTCAACGGAATTAGGAACAACGCTGATTTCCGATATGTTGGCGGCGTATTGTATTCCCTGGACAAGAGCGTCCACCAATTCCAAGCATTTGAGCTCCCCTTCAATAAGATTCTGGTCTCCGTGGGGCAAAATCCTGTTTCAAGAAGGATGCTGATTTTCGACCTGGATTGGCTCAAAGAGACTGATCGGCAGGAAGACTTCATGGATGGATTGGGAGGTCTAAGCACCTTCGTGTATGTCAAAAGCATTTCCGGTTCAGCAGAGGCTTATGTCGGAAATGGCCACTGCGCCTGGAATCGCACCAACGGAGCGTTGCTCGTACCTGATCCGGAAGGAGGCTATTCCGATGTCCTTCAAGTGTCGAAATATCCCGACGAGCGGCTATTCAATGACCTGCAGGGACTCACATGGAATTTCCCGGTGAGTCACAGCGGGCAGGTGGAAATCGGCTTCTACCTATCCGAAGACGTGATGCGCATCAGCTTGACAGACTGTTGGTTCAATCCTTGCGACCCTTACGTGGATCTTCAGGCTCAATTCTCGGTTGATCTATCATCAGCCCAGTTGCCGGTCAAATCGTGGCATACCCTAAAATTGGACTATGACCCAGAATGGGTTGTGGTTTCCTGCGACGGCCGCCAAATCACCCGCGCGCATACAAAGAAAGACAGCCCGCTGGGACTGTCTTATCTCCACATGCAATGCAGGAGCGACGCTCCGACAAGCAAAGGTTTCTATATCAGAAGTTTACAGGCAAAGTCACGGTGACGGTTCCTCCGCTGGGGACGTGGACCTTGGGCCAAGTGTAGAAGGCGTTCCAGCCCAGAGAGTTCTTTTGGGCATATCCGGAAGTCTCCGCCAGGACGGAGATATCGCCATCTCGGTAGGTCGGGTTGGAAATCTCAAGGGTGACACTCGAGGCGTCGCTACTGGCAATCTTCGCGGTGACATGGTCAAAGACCGTAATTTCACCCTTGTCCGGCTGGACGTAAATGCCAGGATTCTCAGTGGTATGGAATAGAGTGGTGTTCTCCCACGCTATATTCGAGTCATCCCGCGGAATATTGCCTATGCCGCTCTCACCCTCCCAGTCTCCTATATTCACACGCTCCGTGACGTAGCCGAAGCCTCCTTCGCTCTGGATGCGGTTGCCTTCAGTATTAACATACTGCACGATGTTGTGAGCCATATCCCTGTCTAGTTCGAGGTATCGTTTGTCGCCGATGCGACGATAGAGCTTAAGCAGGAAATCGCCCGAAAGCACATAGATGCCGGGGCCGCTGTGCTCATTCTGTACGCTCGCCCAGACGGAGCCGGCGGACTGTATGCCATGCTGGCCGAAGATGGAATTCTCCGGGAACTTGTAGTCATAAGAAACGACCCAGGTTGAGAAATATGCCGCCGCATCGCAAGCCCGTTTCAACCATTTCTCATCACGGGTAATCTCATAAAGGGCTGTGAACGACTCAGCGAGCTCGCCGGAGGACTCGCTGTCCGGAGCCTGTAGTATCTCCGCGGGACCGCCTCCCACTAATAAAACCGATTGCTTCCTCATTTGTCAGTAATCGCACAAAAATGGGTGGACTGTTTATCCACCCATTTTCTAAAAAGCATTGATTCTAAAACATGTACCTCACTCCAAGACCCAGGGTGAAAAGCCCGTTCTTGCGGATCTTGCCGTCTCCGAACATAAGACGTGGCCGCAAACTAAGGGAGAACTGGAGCGGGAAGTCGAAAATATATTCCAACCCAACGTTCCCGAGGAGTCCCGCATAGACCAGATTCTCGTCTTTCTCATTGGTCCAGACAGCGACGCTGGCTCCAGGGCCGGCATAGATACCCCACTGTCCATAAGCGCTCCAATCGGGCTGGGCTATCATGATATTATAGACCCCGTCGAAATGGAAGGCGTTGGTATTGAACGCGTCATCCAGTCCGAGCTCGAACTCCAGGAAGTCAAATTCCCCGGCGTAATTCTCGTAACTGACATCCACCCCGTAGTTGCCGGCACGAAGTCCGACAGCCCTAGGTTGGGCAACTGCCACAAAAGAAAAAGCCACCACCGCGGCTAATGCCAATAGAATTCTTTTCATATCTACACCATTCCAGAGAATCCCATGAACGCCATGGCCAGGATGCCGCAGGTCACCAGAGCGATAGGAACGCCCTTGAACTGCTTCGGGACATCGTTGAGCTCAAGATGCTCACGCATTCCCGCGAAGAGAATCAGAGCCATTCCGTAGCCGATAGCCGTAGCGAAAGCATAGACTATAGCCTGTCCGAGGTTGAGCATGTGAGCGGGGCCTCCGCCGAATGTGAACTCCTTGGTCACGACGTTAAGGGCGACACCCAAAACGGCGCAGTTGGTGGTGATCAGCGGAAGGAATATTCCCAAAGCCTGGTAGAGCGAGGGGCTGATCTTCTTCAGAACGATCTCTACCATCTGGACCAGGGAAGCGATCACGAGAATGAAAGCGATCGTCTGGAGGAACTCCAAGCCGAATGCGACCAGCAAGTACTTGTTAATCAAGTAGGTGACAAGAGTCGCTAGAGTGATGACGAAGACCACCGCTCCAGACATTCCGGTCGCTGTCGAAACCTTGCTGGAGACTCCGATGAACGGACATGTGCCCAGGAACTGGGCCAGCATTATATTATTGACGAATATCGCCGAAATAATTATGAGGAAAAATTCCATAGCCTAGCTCTTTTTAGCGATTTTGTTGAATAGGACCATCAGATAGCCGAGGGCGATGAACGCTCCGGGAGCCATGATGAACACAAGGATGCCGTCGCCGGAGATGAACTTCCAACCGAAAGCGGATCCGCTTCCGAGGATCTCCCTGACAAGGCCAAGGACGGTGAGGCTCATTGTGAAGCCGAATCCGATCCCGAGCCCGTCAAGGGCCGAGTCCACAATCCCGTTCTTGCTGGCGAAGGCCTCGGCGCGTCCGAGGACGATACAGTTCACGACGATCAGCGGGATGAAGAGTCCCAGGGTCTTGTACATGTCAGGAGTATAGGCCTGCATGGCAAACTGCAGAATCGTGACAAAGGTCGCGATAACCACAATATAGACAGGAATATGAACCTTGTCCGGAACCACAGGCGCGATAGCCGAGATCACGATGTTCGAGAGCACAAGTACGAACAAGGTCGCGAGACCCATGCTCATACCGTTGATGGCTGAAGTCGTGGTAGCCAAGGTGGGGCAAAGTCCAAGAAGAAGGACGAAGGTCGGATTCTCCTTGAAGAAGCCTTTGGTGAATATGCCTAATTTTCTCTTGCTCATAGCCTATTCTCCTTTAATGGTCTTTAAAGCATCCACAGCGTTTTTAACTGCCAGGGTATACGCCCTGGAAGTGATTGTGGAAGCGGTGATGGCGTCGATATCCCCGCCATCCTTCTTGACAGACAGGATCTTGGAGGAAGGGTCGAAACCTTTGAACTGTGAGTAGAAATGCTCGTCCGTGTTACACTTCGCTCCGAGTCCGGGCGTCTCTGTGTGTGACAAGACTGAGGTGTTGTATACTTTCCCGTCAGGGGTGATTCCGACCATCAGGGTCAAAGGGCCGCCGAAACCGACCACAGTGGACTTGACGGCATAGGCCTTGACCTCCCCACCGGAAGTGCTGACGTAATATTCGGAAGGCTGTCCACCGACCTCAACAGGCTTAGCCTCAGATAGTTCCCCACCTTCGGGAAGAACCGCTCCGATGGAGGCTTTGAGGATTTCGGCGTTCGCTTTGGCGATCGGCTCGGCTGTCAGGACATACATCCCGCCCAGCAGGGCTGAACAGACAAGGCAGACGGCCGTAAGGCACAGGGCCATATTAATGAGATTTGATTTAGCTGCCATATTCTAAGCCCTCCCGTATTTTTTCTGATGGAACCAGTTATTGAGAAGAGGAACCGTGGAGTTCATGATGAGAATAGCGAAGCTCACACCTTCTGGATAAGAACCGAAGTACCTGATCATCAATGTGATGAAACCAATACCTATACCGAAGATGATTCCACCCTTAGTGCTCATCGGACTGGTCACGTAATCAGTCGCCATGAAACAGGAACCGAGAAGGAGACCACCGGTGAGGAGGTTGAACAGAGGATCGGTGAACTGCGCGGGATTAGCGAGCCAGAAGATGCAGGACACGGCGGCCACGGTACCGAGGATCGACAAGGTGATCCAAGGCTTGATGACCTTGCGCGCGACCAGGTAGATGAAACCGACGAGAATAGCTATCGCGCAAGCCTCTCCGGCCGAGCCGCCTATGTTGGCGAAGAGCATCTGGGAATATGTGTAACCATGGCTGGCCATCAGGTCAGGTACCGAGGCACCCTGCATCAAGCCTTCCTTGATAGCTCCCAGAGGAGTGGCTCCAGAGATGGCATCTACCCCGAACAGGCCCTGGGGAATCTCCCAATGGGTCATATAGGTCGGGAAAGAGATGAGAAGGAACACACGTCCCACCAAAGCCGGATTGAAAATGTTCTGGCCGAGACCTCCGAAGGTCATTTTCGCGACCCCGATAGCCACCAGGGCGCCGAGGAACACAACCCACCAGGGAGTGGTCGGAGGCAAGTTGAGAGCCAGAAGGACTCCGGTGACAGCGGCTGACCAATCACCGATCGTGGAGGCCTTCTTCATGCAATACCTTGTGATAAGGTACTCGATCGCCAGGCAGGACAGCACGCTCACCGCAAGGACGAGCAGCTCTTTCCAGCCGTAGAACACGACCGAGACTATGACGGCCGGCAGCAGGGCGATCACGACATCCCTCATCAGGACCTTTGTTGTGGTCGCTGAATGGATGTGAGGGTTAGGGGAAACCAATATCTTGTCCATACTCTATTCGGATTTAGGTTTAGCTGCCTCAGCGGCAGCCTTCGCGGCAGCCGCGCGGGCTCTCATAATACCCATGACCTGTCCCCTGGCCTGGCTGATGATGTCCAGCAGCGGGATTCCGGCGGGGCAGGAGTACAAGCAGCAACCGCACATGATGCAGTCCTGGACGGCATTGGCCTCCAGGGCATCCGTGTCACCGGCTTTCGCCAGACGGTTAAGAAGGAAAGGCTCAAGACCCATAGGGCAGGCTTCAGCGCACTTTCCGCAACGGATACAGTTGCTCTCAGGCATCCTCTTGGTCTGCTCTCTTGTGAGGAACAAAAGACCTCCGGTGCCCTTCATCGTGGCGGCCTCAAGATTGGCGATAGACTTGCCCATCATCGGACCTCCGCTAATCACCTTAGCCGCGGCTTCGGGCACACCGCCAAGATAATCAATGACATAATTAAGCGGAGTGCCGACCCTGACAATCAGGTTGGCCTGTTTCGGGAAGCACTCACCGGTGACAGTCACCGAGTTGTCGATCAAAGGCTTGTTCTTCTGGACGGCCTCATAGACAGCGAGGGCGGTGCAGACATTGTCCACGACAGCACCCACATCAATAGGCAGGCCACCGGACTTGACCTGGCGGTGCATCACAGCGTCAATCAGTTGTTTCTCACCACCTTCCGGATATTTCTTCATAAGTGACAAGACCTCGATCCCGGAATATTCAGGACCTTTGGACTTGAACTCGTCGACTACTTTCTGAATATGCTCGATAGCCTCCAGCTTATTATCCTCAATAGCTATCGTTGCCTTGGCGACCCCGAGAGCTTTCTTGATGATAGCGGTACCGATTACCACCTGCTCACCTTTCTCAAGGAGGGTACGAAAGTCGGATGTGAGGTAAGGCTCGCACTCGCAGCCGTTGATAATCAGCATCTCACAGACCTTCCCCGGAGGCGGGCTGAGCTTGACATGGGTCGGGAAGGTGGCTCCTCCCAGTCCGACCACACCGCCAAGTTTGATCTTTTCGATAATAGCCTTGGGATCATCGGGAATATCAGTAACGAGAGTGTCACCGCGGTCGATATTCTCCATCCATTCGTCTCCCTCGACAGCGATCTCGACGACCATCTGGTTGTTGCCGGAAAGATCCTTTCTCGGACCTATAGACTTGACTGTTCCGGAGACTGAGGAATGGATATACGCCGACATGAAACCGCCCGGTTCGGCCAAGACCTGACCGACCTTCACCTTGTCACCCACGGTGACAACCGGCTTGGCCGGAGCGCCGATATGCTGTGACAGAGCGATATACACTGTCGGGGGTATCGGGAGGTATTCCAGTTTGCAGCCTCTGGATATCTTGGAATCAGCGGGATGAACACCGCCTATCGAGAATGTTCTTTTAGCCATTGCTTTCCTCCTTTTTTACTTCTTCAACAGCTGGCTTGACAGGAACCTCAATAGCCTTGGCGGCCTCCGCTGCCGCGGCGGCTGCCTCACGGGCCTTCTTCTGGCGTTCCTGTACACGGGCCTTTATGGCATCCTTGTCAATCGGTTTCGGGAAGTTGACTCCGTGGATGGCTCCGGTCGGGCACATCGCCTCACACTCACGGCAAAGCTTGCACTTCTCGAAGTCAATGTAAGCCACATTGTTCTCCAGGACTATTGCGTCGTGGGTACAGGTCTTCGCGCATATTCCGCAACCGATGCAAGCGTTAGCGCAGGCCTTCTTGACTCCGGGTCCCTTGTCCTTGTTGACGCAGGAGACATATTCCCTCATACCGCGAGGTCCCTTCTTGCGAAGCTCAATAATAGCCTTTGGACAGGCCTTCGCGCAAGCGCCGCAAGCGGTACATTTCTCCTCGTCCACCACAGGAAGTCCGGTCTCGGGATCCATAGAGATCGCCCCGAACTTACAAGCGGCCACACAGTCCCCGCAACCAAGGCAACCATAAGAGCAACCGGTGTCACCGGCATAGAGAGACGCCTTCACCTTGCAGGAAAGGGTGCCGTCGTACTCACTGGTTCTCGGTCTGGCGGAGCATGTGCCGTTACAACGGACCACAGCCACCATAGGGGCCTTCTCCTTGATCTCGTAGCCGAGGATCTCGGCAACCTTCTTCATCGTCTCGTTGCCTCCGACCGGACAGTAGTGATTGTCCAGATTCGGCGCCTTCACCGCTGAATCAGCGAAAGCATGGCAACCAGCGAAACCACAGCCACCGCAATTCGCCCCGGGCATAGCCTTCTCAACCAGCTCAATGCGAGGATCCTCCACGACCTTGAAGCGCTGCGCGACAAGGTAGAGGGTCAACGCGAGCAGCAGGCCGAGACCCGAAATGATCGCGATGGTCCAGATAATTGTTGTTGTCATAAATAATATTTGGTGATTTATCTTTCCCTTATATAAAACTCGTACCCTTCAGCGAGACGATCCCGGAAAAAGTACAATACGAGATAGTACCCGGCGACACCCAGAAGCGATATTCCTCCTGTGGCCAGCTCACCAAGGCCAATCTTTGACAAAGATAATATTAAAATCAGTAAAAACAGCACTGGAAGCACATAAGAAAGCAGAACCGCTTTCATTCCGGCCTTCGTTCCGAGGCATACCTCAACCTCCTGACCGATCTCATAAGCCCCTGGATCCCTAACGGGGACCACGACTGTCTTCTTTTTCGACTCGTTGAGGCCACAAAGCCCGGCGGCATGGCAGGAGGCGCATGCTGATTCAGAGATTATCTCCACGCTGACGGACCCTTTGTCCGCAGCCACAATTCTACCTTTATGGGAAACAGCGTCAGCCATTACTGGACCACGCTTGAGAACTCATGTTTCAATCCGTCAGCGCTGTAAAGGCGTCCGCGGACCTGTCCTATCTTCAAAGGGGCGACAAAATAGATAGGAATCCTGTTACCGTCGTCAGTGATCCAAGCGTAAAGGCTGCTCTCGCCATCAAAAGCCTCGCCTTTCGGCATCTCGAAACCGAATTTATGGCACCTGTAAGTACCCTTTCCCGGAATCTTCTTATTCTCGACTCCGAAGTAGCGGAAATATATGTCCCGGATATGATGGTCGATAGCGTAAGTCATAGGATACCTTCCCCCGGCGCTCAATTTCGAGAGATCCATGTTGCGGATGAGGAATAACATCGTGGCGATGTCATAGGTGCACTCGTCCTTGGGCAACTCGACAGTGAACTCCCCTTTGCGTGAATTGTTGATCTGGGCGTTGATATGGTCAGAGGCATAGGTGTAAAGGTTTGTGCACCAATAATTTCCCTCTCGGCAATCCCTGATGAATTTCATAGGTTTGAATCCATCTGTAGTGAACCAGCAATCGAAATCCTCCTTCAGCTTGAAGACTGACTCATATATCTTCTGGGTCTTGCCCTTCAAGGATCCGTGATAGCAATTCTGACCATTGAGAACAGTCTCATCCAGTCTCAATGTGGCCTGAGCGACGTCAGCGTTGATCAAGCCAAACTTGTAGTGGATTGTGAAAACCAATTTCTCACCGCCTTTGAACGCGAGTTGATCCTTGGCCAGGTTGACAGGAAGGCATTTCTTGTTGTCAGCGGCGGAAAGCGTTACGCCCGCGGCCAGGAAGGCGGCGGCGACAACAGTTATCAGTCTAGCGAGTCTCATTAGAATTCAGTGTTTTGGTCGAACTCACTGTTCATTGCAGATTCCGTGCCGACCATCGATTCAGCCTGAGCGGCGAGAGAATCGCCAGGCTCCACGAAGCGGACCTGCTCGGACTTGAACAGCATGTCGATATCGCAGACCTCGCCATTACGATGCTTGGCTATGATGATCTGAGTGGTCTCCTTCCCGTCCGGAGTTTCTCCAAGGCCAACATAATCAGGGCGATGTATGAATATGACCATATCGGCATCCTGCTCGATTGATCCGGACTCTCGCAGGTCGCTAAGCTGTGGCTTTCCAGTGCCTCCAGTCCTTTGGACAGCGTTCCTGGACAGCTGCGAAAGAGCGATAATCGGTACATTCAGTTCCTTGGCAGTAGCCTTCAGAGTCCTGGAGATGGCCGCGACTTCCTGCTCGCGCAGGCCTCTCAGCTCGACCGGGCCCTGCATCAGCTGAAGGTAATCAACGATCACAAGCCTCACATCTTTCGACTTGACAAGTCTCTTTACTTTGGTACGGAACTCCATCAGCGGGATGCTGGGAGTGTCGTCAATATAAAGTGGAGCTTTCGACAAGGCCGCGAGCCGGGTCTCCAGCTGCTGCCAATCCCACGGATCCAGTTTCGATCCGCCCTTAAGTTTGTCAGCAGGAAGTCCGGACTCTGTAGTCATAAGCCTCATAACCAGCTGAAGGGCAGACATTTCCAAAGAGAAAACAGCCACTGGCATATTGTGGTCTACCGCGGCGTTCCTGGCAAGGTTAAGGGCGAAAGCCGTCTTACCGACTGAAGGCCTGGCGGCGAGAATGATCAAGTCGGACTTCTGCCAGCCCCTTGTGACACGGTCCAAAGTCGGGAAACCGGAAGGTACCCCGCTGAGACCCTGGATGCTCTGGTTCTTCTCGATCTCGCGCATGGCGTCATTGATGATCGAGCCGACTTCCTGAACATCCTTCTTGAGGTTGTTCTGGATGGCGTTATAGACCTTTGTCTGGGCCTCGTCAATGAGCTGGTCCACCTTTACGGAATCGTCATACGAATCCCTGAGAATCTCGTATGAAGCCGTAATAAGATCCCTTTGTATACTCTTCTGCTTGAGGATCTTGACGTAGTACTCGATATGTGCGGCAGCTCCGACCTTCTCGGACAGTCCGGCAAGAACGACAGGTCCGCCAATAGCCTCCAGGTTACCTTTCTCGCGCAATTTGGCGCTGACAGTGACGATATCCACCGAAGTATGCTCGTTGACGAGCTCGGACATCGCCTCGTAGATCATCTTGTGCCTTGGGTCATAGAAACATGAAGGGCTGAGCTCCTCAAGCGCCATGTCGACGGATGAGGGTTCGATGAGCATAGCGCCAAGGACAGCCTCTTCGACTTCAAGGGCTTGAGGCGGTTTGTTCCCCATCTCAAGCCCTATAGTGTCCAGGTTGACTGCCTGGGCCTTTCTCCTTGAGGATTTTCCAGGCTGGTCAGGCATAACTGTGATTGTCTATTCGAAATCCGGATTGACTATGATTCGTCCGCAATGCTCGCAGATGATCAGCTTCTTGTTGGAAGCGATATCTACAAGACGCTGCGGGGTGATGGTGCTGAAGCAACCTCCGCAGGAGTCTCCATTGTACACGGAGACCACAGCAAGGTGGTTGTGGACACTGGCGCGAATACGGTCATAAGCGCTCATGGTCCTGGGATCGATCTTGGCCGCGCACTCCTTCCTCTTCTGCTCAAGTTTCTCCTCCTCTTTCGATGTGGACTCGACGATGGTGGCGAGCTCTTCTTTCTTGGCTTTGAGGTCCTCGCTACGGATGGCGATGAAATCCTTCAGGTTATCCTGGTCCGCCTTCTTCTCCATAATAGCGGTCCTGGTGTCATTGATGGTTTTCTGGGCGATCTGACGAAGAAGTCCCTGATTCTCAATCTCTTTGTTGATAGAGTCGTACTCACGGCTGTTGGAGATGTCATCCAACTGCTTCTGGTACTTCTCGATCTGGAGGTCACAGTCGACTATGTTCTGCTTGTTCTCGGCGATGGTCTGGTTGAACACGTCAATCACAGCCGCACCCTGGGCGAGACGAGCCTTAAGGTCCGCCACCTCTTCCTCAAGAGCCTCCACCTCAGAGGGAAGCTCGCCGCGGAGCTGGACGATCCTGTCGATCGCCGAATCGGCCTCCTGAAGAGCGTACAGGGTCTTGAGTTTCTCCTCGACACTGATCTCGGAGTCGGCGAAATTCTTCTGCAAGGAGACGAAAGTCTCCCTCTCGTCTATAGGTGTCTCAACTTTCTTGATTTTCTTGGTTGCCATAGTAGCTATTGAAATCTGACTGTTCTAATAATAAAAAACCGGATTGCTCGCCCTTAGCTTCTCGCTGGTACGGACTGCAAAGGTAGGAAATTTTTTCCTTAAGAGAGAAAATAATACATCGCAAATTTCCACTTCCCCTTCGAAATGGCCTATATCAATGACCATAAAGTTCTTAGGAGTGAAGAAACGATGGTAAGTGATATCTCCGCAGATATACGCCTGGGCGCCCGCGTCCATGGCTTTCCCGATCAGGGAAGAGCCTGAGCCACCGCACATGGCGACCCTGCTAATCGGGATATCAAGCGGCCTGGAGCAACGGGCGATAGAAAGGCCGAAACAAGATTTCACATATCCGATGAATTCTTTGGCTTCCATAGGCTCAGGAAGGTTTCCGACGGCTCCGAAACCAATCCCGTCCGTCTCCTGGTCCAGAACCTCAACGTCTTTAAGGCCTAGACGTCTGGCCATAATCCCGCTTACCCCACCGATAACCTTATCCGCGGTTGTGTGTGCGGCATAGACGGCGATTCCGGCGGACACAGCCTTAATCACAGCGAGCCCGACAGGATCCTCAGGAGCGATTGTCTTGATTCCTCCATAGATAAGTGGGTGATGAGTGACAATCATGTCAGCACCGCAAGCGATAGCTTCGTCAACCAGCTCGGGAGTGCAGTCGAACCCTACAAGGACTCCTTTGACCTCCTGTTCGGGAGAGCCGATAATCAGCCCGCTGTTGTCCCAACTCTCCTGGATCGGCAGAGGAGCGAACTCCTGGATTGCCGATGTGATATCTCTCACTATCATAGCGACTTCTTGACTTCGACAAGCTGGCTCCTGATCTCCTTAAGGCTGTCCAGGACCTTTACCCTACCCTCAACTTTCTGCCTCTCGGCGGCGAGTTTCTTGGATGCGCCCTCCAAGGTCAACCCTTGCTCTTTGACAAGGAGATGGACTTGCTTCAAGCAATCAAGGTCCTCCGCGGTGTACAACCTGTTGCCCTTGGCGTTCCGCTTGGGTTTGATGTATTTCGGGAACGAGTTGGACCAGAACCTCACCAGAGATGTGCTCTCACCCAGAAGCTCGGACACTTCGCCGATAGTGTAATATAATTTCTCCATATAATATATTTAATCCATTGATTGCCCTGTGTTGGAAGACATGAACAGCATCCCCATATAGTCCTCAGGAGTGACAGAGGCGAACATGTAATTAAGAGGATCCATCCTCAATGAGTCTTTCCTGACCTCATAGTGCAGATGCGGCGCGAAAGAATTGCCCGACATTCCCACTTGTCCTATCTGCTTGCCTCTCTGGACTTTCTGTCCCCTGCTCACCCTTGTGTTCTCCAAATGGGCATAGCTGGTGACATAGCCGTTGCCATGGTCGATAGCCACGACATTGCCGAGACCCTTTGAAGAATGGTCGACATATCTCACGACCCCGTCAGCCGCCGCATAGACCGGCTCCCCCTGCTGGGAGATGAGGTCTAGCCCTCCATGGTTGGCCGGCACTTTGTAAAAAGGATTGATCTTCTGGCCGACAGACGCTCCAGTCCTCGCATAGGAGAACGAACCGAGAGGAATAGTCATGGGGGGAAGCTTTTTCACTCCTCCACTATCAAGGACCGCCATTACCCTGGCAAGGTTATTCTCGACCCGGGCTGAAGCGATATCCAGCAAATCCAGTTTCTTCCCGACATATTCGACTATATCCTTGTCTTCGACAGAATCAATCGCCGATAGGAGTCCATCAGGATACATGCTGCCCAGATCAGGTGAATCTGAATTGAACAGCTGGCGGTAAATCTCCTGGTCCTTTTCCTTGAGCCCATCCAGAACATCACCGACAAGCTCCTCTTTGCGAAGCATCTCTGCATACATTTGCTCATACATCTGGATATCCCTCTTAAGGGCACGCTCAGAGTCTGTGCTGACCAAAAGTGAAAACACCACATAATAAACCACCGCGAGAGATGCCGTGACAAGGAAATACCCCAAGGCCTTCTTGGTCACCGACCATACGGAACGAGTGACCTTCCGGAATTCCATCCGGCTCTTGTCGAACACGTATTTCTCACCTTCTGCCATAAGCCTCTACCTGCGTGTCACACTGAAAGAACGTCTGGTAGGCATGGTCTCATTCTCCTTCTCCTGACGGTTCGTCATCGCGATATAGTCCTGTTTTGACATCGAGAGATCAAAATAGTTCATCGGATTGACCCTCTCTCCTTTGTAGAACACCTCATAATGGAGATGGGGGCCGCTGGCCCTTCCTGACTTGCCGCTCTCGCCTATCTTGTCTCCCCTCTTGACCTTCATCCCCTCAATCACAGTCATCCTGTCGAGGTGGGCGTAACGTGTCTTGTAACCGAACCCATGATCTATGTTGACGCAATTGCCGTAACCGAAGAAGTCATATTCCACAGACTCGACAACTCCGTCACCAGTGGCGAAAACAGGATTGCCGACCTTCATGGCGAGGTCAACCCCGGTGTGGAGCCTGGACTCTCCCGTGAAAGGATCCGTCCTGTATCCGAACTGGCTGGAGAGGTTGTACTTGGAAGGATCAGGAATGATCGGCGGGACTGCCGGGATGCATGACGCCATGTCACCGGCGCGTTTGGAGACAGCCGCCACTTCGTCGAACGACTTGCTCTGGACATAGGTCATCCTAGTCAGCTTATCTATTCTCAAAGCGGTGTTCTTCAAAGTGTTGGTGGGCTCCAGCCCATCCAGGAACGCGTACCTGTCCACTCCGCCGATACCAGCGGTGCGGATCGAGGCGGGAATCTCATTCATTCCGAATATGGATCTGTAGATATCGTCATCCCTTATCCTCAAAGCGTCCAGATTGCTCTCATAACGGTCCAGGCGGGAGTTCATCAAATCAATTCGAGCGTCCCAACGGGCCATCTCGGCCTTAAGGAGAGCCGTCTTGGGAAGATCCATCCCAAGAACCGACGTGAAAACCCACAAATATAGCACCGACAGTCCTACACTACCGGCGACAAGAAGGAGCCCCTTGATCAATTTCGATTTCAAAGACACGTCTTTGATCTCATAGAGAAGGGTCTCCGGATTGAGAATATATTTTCTCATAGCTCGCAAATATACCCTTTTTTGCTATAAATCGCTAAAAATGTTATAATTTTGCTATTTCCGTGCCAGAAAGGGACAGATAAACGATGAATACAGCTAAAGAGATAAGACAACAGTTCCTGGATTTCTTCGAGTCCAAGGGACATATGGTGGTGCCTTCGGCCCCCATGGTAGTGAAGAATGACCCGACTTTGATGTTCACCAACGCCGGTATGAATCAGTTCAAGGACATATTCCTTGGCAATTCCGCCCCTAAGTCCAAAAGGGCGACCGACTCGCAGAAATGCCTCAGAGTCAGCGGAAAACATAATGACCTTGAAGCCGTCGGCCATGATGGACGCCACCACACGATGTTCGAGATGCTCGGAAACTGGAGTTTCGGTGACTACTTCAAAGAGGAGGCGATCGCTTGGGCGTGGGAACTCCTGACAGAGGTCTACAAGATCGACAAGACCAAGCTTTACGCCACCGTTTTCGAAGGATCAGCCGATGACGGCACCGAGATGGACTCCGAGGCTCTCGAGGCTTGGAAGAAGCATCTTCCGGAAGACCATATAGTATATGGTAACAAACATGACAATTTCTGGGAGATGGGCGACACCGGTCCTTGCGGACCTTGCAGCGAGATCCATATCGATCTCAGGAGCGACGAGGAGATCGCCAAGATTCCCGGCAGGGATATGGTCAACACCGACAACGACCAGGTGATAGAGATCTGGAACCTGGTGTTCATGCAGTATAACCGCAAGGCTGACGGCTCCCTCGAGCCCCTTCCCGCCAAGAACATCGACACCGGAATGGGATTCGAAAGGCTCTGCATGGTACTCCAAGGCAAGGCCAGCAACTACGACACCGATGTGTTCTCCGGGATGATCCACAAGATCGAGGAGCTTTCCGGGCATAAATACCACGAGTCATCCAAGACCGAGGTCGCCATGAGGGTCATCGCCGACCACATCCGCGCGATCGCCTTCTCGATCGCTGATGGCCAGCTGCCTTCAAATGTCAAGGCCGGTTATGTCATCAGGAGGATTCTCCGCAGGGCTGTCCGTTACGGATACACCTTCCTCGGATTCGAGGAACCCTTCCTTTGCGCCCTTGTTCCCCAGCTTATCGAGGACATGGGCGAGGCCTATCCTGAGCTTGTGAAACAGCGCCAGCTCATCGAAAGTGTCATCCGTGAGGAAGAGCTTTCCTTCCTTAGGACTCTCGACAGGGGTATCAGGATGATGGATGACTATATGGCCAAGAACGCTGACACCAAGTCAATTCCCGGAGTCGACGCTTTCATCCTTTACGACACTTACGGTTTCCCGATTGACCTCACCGGCCTGATCGCCGCCGAGAACGGGTACACTGTCGACATGGACGGCTTCAATGTCGAGCTCCAGAAGCAGAAAGAGAGGGCCCGCAACGCCACCGCCAACGAGTTCGGTGACTGGACAGTCTTCGTGGATGGAGAAGAGGAGGCCTTCCTTGGATATGACAGTCTCCTGATTGAGGGAGTTAGGCTTCTGAAGCACCGCACCGTAAAGCAGAAGAACAAAACTATGATCCAGCTGGTCTTCGACCGCACTCCCTTCTATGCCGAGATGGGTGGACAGGTCGGTGACACCGGCGTGGCCATTTCCGCCAGCGGCGAGGAGATCCGGATCCTCAACACGGTCAAAGAGAACAATTTGACAGTACATATCGCCGAGCGAGTCCCTGAGGACTGCGAAGGAGCGTTCACTTTGAAGGTCGATGGCGCCCGCCGCCTTAAGATCGCGGCCAACCACACCGCCACCCACCTTCTGGACAACGCTCTCAGGCAAGTGCTCGGAACCCATGTCGAACAGAAAGGCTCATTCGTCGGGCCGGACTATTTCAGGTTCGACTTCTCCCATTTCTCAAAAGTCACGGACGAGGAGATCCGTAAGGTTGAGCATCTTGTCAACTCAATGATCCGCAACGATTTCCATCTTGAGGAAAAGAGAGATGCCACGATGGACGAGGCTCTCGGGATGGGGGCTATCGCCCTGTTCGGTGAGAAATATGGAGACCGTGTCAGGGTCGTTAAGTTCGGTCCTTCGGTCGAACTTTGTGGCGGAACCCACGCCACCTCAACCGGAAGGATCGGTTTCTTCAAGATCGTTTCCGAATCAGCTATCGCCGCCGGTGTCCGGAGGATTGAGGCCTTGACCGGTGAAGCCGCCGAGAATCTTCTCGACACAGTCTCCGACACTCTCAAGGGCATCAGGGAGATGTTCAACAACGTGCCGGACATCACCGCAGCCGTTACCAAGATGATCGGTGAGAACAGCGACGCCCGCAAGAAACTTGAGGAATATGCCAAGGAGAAGGCCGCTGCCTTCGCCAGGGTCCTGGCCGAGAATTCGGAGCAGATCAATGGTATAAATATTGCGACTTTCAACCGCGACGTTGACCCGAACATGTTCCGCGAGGCCGCGGCCATCCTCCAAAAGGAGGTGACCAATTTCGCCCTCGCGGCGGCTTTCGAGCATGACGGCAAACCGCAGCTGCTGTTGATGTATTCAGCGGATCTTGTCGCCGCCGGCCACAACGCCGCAACCGACATCAAGGAGGCCGCCCGGTTCATCCAAGGTGGAGGAGGCGGACAGCCATTCCTCGCAACCGCGGGCGGTAGGAACACGGCCGGATTGAAGGAAGCTTTGGATAAATTGGTGGAGGTTATCACCAGGTAAATGAAGAAGATCGACAAGTACATACTGACCTCGTTCATAGGACCGTTTTTCATGATCCTATTGGTCGTCATATTCATCCTGATGATGCAGACCCTTTGGGTCTATATTGACGAGTTGGTCGGTAAGGGCTTGGGCTTCAAGGTTATAGCCGAATTCCTCTTCTGGGGTAGCTGCACCATCCTGCCACTGGCCCTCCCGTTGGCCACCCTATTGGCCTCGATGATGACCCTGGGCAATATGGGCGAGAACAACGAGCTCATCGCCCTGAAGGCGGCCGGAGTGTCCGTGGCGAGGGTGATGACTCCAGTCATGATAGCTTCGGTCTTTATCAGTATCGGAACCTATTACGTTATCAATGAATTGGTTCCGGTGGCATTCAACCAGATCTACACCCTTCGTGACGATATCAAGAGAACCAAGAATGAGATCAAGATTCCAGATGGAGTATTCTACGATGGTGTCGATGGCTATGTGCTGAGGGTCGACAACACTGACGACAAAGGGATGATGCATGGGGTGATGCTTTACGACCATAACGGGAAGGGCAACACCAGGTTAACCATCGCCGACTCCGCCGAGATACGCCTTTCGAAGGACAAGTCGTACCTGACGATAAAGATGTACGACGGGACCAACTATCAGGAAACCAACGAGAAAGCCTACAGGGACACATCCCTCCAGCTCCAAAAAATCCTATTCAGAAAGCAGGAGATGTTGGTGACCCTCGAGAACTACGCCTTCCAGAAATCCGATAGCGCTCGTTTTGGAGACCAGGTCAAGACCCTGCCTCTGGCTCAGCTTAAGGAGAACAAGATCCTGCTCATGAACGAGAGGGACAGTGTCAAGTCCCATCAGCTGCTGGCGACCGCGGCTACTTATCTATTCAACTTGAACTCACAGCTCGACACTACCGCCAAGGGAATCACCCATAACTTCGAGGCCAAGGACTTCATGGTGTTCTCGGACCCCTCGGCTCATGCCGGAGCCTTGGAGAGGGCGGCCAACAGCGCCCAACAGCTCCAATCCAACCTTCAGACTTATGAATATGGAGCCTTTGACTATACAGTGAAGCTCCGATGGACCTTCCTGGAGTTCTTGCGCAGATACGGTCAGGCGATAGCCTGCTTCATCATGTTCTTCATCGGCGCCCCTCTGGGAGCCTTGATACGCAAGGGCGGGCTTGGAGTCTCAGCCATCGTGGCTATATTGTTCTTCGTGCTTTACTACATTGTCGACATCACCGGAGTGAAGCTCGCGAGGGACGGTAGCGTCAGCGCCTGGGTAGGAGCGTTCATGTCGTCGGTAGTCATGCTAGCGATAGGAATATACTTGACTTCCAAGGCCATACACGACACTGACATGTCCAATGTCGACTCCATCAAGAACTGGTGGAGGAAGGCCAAGAGTACCGTTCTGGGCCTGTTCAGAAAGACAAGGATTGTCTATATGGGTACTCCGGAGTTCGCTGTCGCTCCCCTGAAAGAATTGCTTGACAAGAATTATAAGGTTGTCGCTGTGGTTACCGTGGCTGACAAGCCCAGCGGGCGTGGACAGAAGGTGAACGAGAGCGCCGTTAAGAAGTTCGCTACCGAAAGGGGTATTCCTGTCCTGCAGCCGGCAAAGCTCAAGGATCCGGAGTTCCTGGCGCGGCTCAAGTCCTTCAAGGCCGATTTGTTCATCGTGGTCGCGTTCAGGATGCTTCCTGAGGAGGTCTGGAGTATGCCGAAGCTCGGGACGTTCAATCTCCACGCCTCACTTCTGCCGCAGTACCGTGGCGCCGCTCCTATCAACTGGGCCATAATCAATGGGGAGCTCAGGACCGGAGCCACGACCTTCATGATTGACAAGCAGATTGACACAGGAGGCATCATCCTGCGCCAGGATGTCACAATCGGCAAGGATGAGACGGCTGGGGAACTCCACGACAAACTGATGGAGATCGGTGCCGAGATGGTTGTCCAGACCACTCAGGGTATCATTGAGAAGAATGTCGAAACGAGGGTCCAGAAGAGTTTCATCCAGGGTTCCGAGGTTCTCAAGCCGGCTCCGAAGCTCACCCGTGAGCTTTGCCATATCGACTGGGACGACTCCACGAAGCATGTCTACAACCTCATCCGAGGTCTCAGTCCCTACCCCGCTGCCTTCACGGAACTCGTCAAAGACGGTTCCGCTCCCCTCCAGCTCAAGATCTATTCCGCCGAGCCAGTGACTTCCGTCAATGAATTGCCGTCAGGAAGGGACGGTGGTTCAGACGCCTCGCTCCGCTCGGCCCCACCGCTCGCGTCGCAAAGCGCCGCTCCGGTCCCCCCTCTTACAGTGCCGAGGGTGGCATGGCCTTCACCCACCGTCCCTTCCATGACGGCGACACCTGGCAAGATTATCTCTGATGGGAAGTCGTATTTGTGGATTATGACAAGAGACGGAGCTATTTCGTTGAAGGAAGTGCAGTTGGCCGGCAAGAAAAGGATGGGTATCGAGGCGTTCCTGCTGGGCTTCCGTGACCCGGAAACATTTTCCACCACCCCCGGCACCTCCAAAGCCGAGATCGCCAAGACAAAGGTCGCCCAATGAGCACCGCCGTTATCATAGGAGGCGGAGACTTTCCCCGCAAGCCATATCCCCGCGAACTCATCCGACGCGCGGACATCATAGTCTGCTGCGACGGCAACGCCCTGAAAGCCTTCCTGCGGAACCGCAAGGCCATATTCGGAAACGACAACAGGAAACCGGACGCCATCGTGGGTGACATGGACTCTATGTCCCCGAAGCTCGCCAAGGAATATTCAAACCTCCTAGTCAAAATCGAGGAACAGGATGACAACGACCAGACCAAGGCCTTGCACCACATCCTGGATCACTATCCCGATGTCGACACGATCCACATTCTGGCAGCCACCGGAAAGCGGGAAGACCACACTGTCGGCAATCTCGGCCTGCTGATGGAATACGCCCGCATCCTTCCATCCTGCCGATCTCTTCTCCAGATCGACATGATCTCCGACTACACCACCGCCTTTGTCGTCACGGACAGTTGTGACCTTATTCTCGGCCGAGGGAGGAAGATCTCCCTCTTCAGCCCGGACAATTCCCTGAAACTTAAATCCAAAGGCCTTGTGTGGCCCACCGACAATGTCATCTTCGACAATTGGTGGCCTGCCACCCTCAACCGGACAGATGATGATACCATCCACCTCGATTTTTCTCACAAATCATTGGTACTCATTATCGTCGATTAACCATTTTTTTGATTATATTTGTCAAATAGGACAATAATTATATCAAATATGCTAAAGAAAATAAGAGTCATCCTGGCGGTCCTCTTCTTCGTGGCCGTCACCCTGCTCTTCCTTGACTTTACCGGCGCAATCCACCACTGGCTCGGTTGGGTGGCAAAGATCCAGTTCCTGCCGGCCGTGCTGGCCATCAACCTGGTGGTTATCATCGCCTTGCTGGGCTTGACCATCCTCTTCGGCAGAATCTACTGCTCGGTAATATGCCCTCTGGGCGTGTTCCAGGACGGTGTGGCCAATTTGAGCAAGAAGGGGAAGAAAGGCAAGTATTCGTATTCAAAGGAACTCAAGTGGCTCCGCTACGGAGTTTTTGCCCTGTTCGTGATCGCCCTGATCGCCGGCCTCAACTCTTTGGTGGCGCTTCTGGCGCCCTACAGTGCTTGGGGAAGGATCGTCCAGAACTTCCTGGCTCCTGTCTGGCAGTGGGGTAACAACCTGTTCGCGTCGATAGCCGAAAAGCATGAGAGCTACGCCTTCTACACCAAGGAAGTTTGGCTGAAGAGCCTTCCGACATTTATCATCGCCGCTGTCACACTGGTCGCCATCGTGATTCTGGCATGGAAGAACGGCAGGACCTATTGCAATACGATCTGTCCTGTAGGAACGACGCTGAGCTTCTTCTCACGCTTCGCCATGTTCCGTCCTGTCATCGACGCCTCGAAGTGCAAGAGCTGCCACCTTTGCGAGCACAAGTGCAAGGCGGCGTGTATCGATATCGACGGGGGCAAGAAGATTGATTACTCTCGTTGCGTGGACTGCTTTAATTGCATCGACAATTGCAAGTTCGACGCGCTTCATTATCGCTTCGCCTGGGGTAAGACCGCCGGACAGCCGTCCGAGCCCGGCCGCGTCCATCCTCGCTCCGCTGCGGCTGAGTACGGCCTAAGCCCGGAGGCTGCTCCGGTGGACAAGACAAGAAGGGCGTTCATGATCGGAAGTGCCTTAGCGTTAGGTGGTTCCGCATTATCAAGCGTCAAGGCTTTGGCGCAAACAGAGCCGGCCGATGACACACCTGTCGAGATCGAAGGAGAAGGCGGATTCGCCGACATCATCCCAAAGGTCGCACCCAAACGCACAGTCTCGATCACTCCTTTCGGATCGGAAAGCGTGAAATCATTCTACAGCCACTGCACAGCCTGCCAGCTATGTGTGGCCGTCTGCCCCAACAATGTCCTTCGGCCATCCAAGGACCTGAAGCACCTGATGCAGCCCGAGATGTCCTTTGAGAGAGGCTACTGCCGCCCCGAGTGCGTCAAATGCTCAGAAGTCTGTCCCGCCGGAGCGATCCTTAAGATCACTCCCGAGGAGAAGACCCAATGGAAGGTCGGAACCGCAAAGATCGCCCCTTGGCTTTGCCTTGTCGATAACGGGACAGTCGAGGAATGCGGCAACTGCGCCCGACACTGCCCCACTGGTGCGATCCAGATGGTCAGGAAAGAGCCCAACAATCCCCGTTCGGTCAGGATACCTTCAGTTGATGAGAGCAAGTGCATCGGCTGCGGAGCTTGCGAGAATCTCTGCCCTTCCAGGCCGATCAGCGCCATCACAGTCGACGGATACCAAATTCACCATAACGCCTGATAACACCATGAGCAAGAATATCAACAGAAGAGAATTCCTGAAGAAGACAGGAGAAGGTGCCGCCCTGGCCGGTGCTGTGGCAATGGCCGGAGCCTGCGCACCCAAAAAGACAGCCGAGGCTGTGGCCGGAGCCGTAGTGTCAGGCGACGGGACAGATCCGCTGGAGACCGGAAAAATGGAGCTTCGGACCAACCCTGGCAACGGTGACAAGGTTTCCCTACTGGGTTATGGTTGCATGCGCTTCACGATGAAGAAAGACTCCAACGGAAAGGACATCGTGGACCAGGATAATGTCAACACCTTGATTGACTATGCCCTCGCTCATGGAGTCAACTACTTCGACACCGCCCCGGTTTACCTCCAGGGCCAATCGGAGAAGGCTGTTGGAATAGCCCTCAGCAGGCATCCCAGGAACAGCTACTACATAGCCACGAAGATGTCCAACTTCCAGAGCAACGACCGCAAGGTCGCCATGCAGCTTTATAACAACGCCTTCAAGAACCTCCAGGTCGATTACATCGACTACTATCTCCTCCACTCCCTCGGACGAGGAGGAGCGAATGGTTTCAAGGCCCGTTTCGAGGACAACGGAGTTATGGACTTCCTCCTCGCGGAGCGTGAGAAGGGCAAGATCCGCCAGCTGGGACTATCGTTCCACGGTGACCAGCAGTCATTTGATGACATGATGGTTCTACACGAAAAGTACCACTGGGATTTCGTACAGATCCAGATGAACTATTATGACTGGAAGCATGCTGACGGAGTTAGGAATGTCAATGCCGAGTACCTCTATTCCGAACTGGACAAGAGAGAGATTCCTATCGTGATCATGGAGCCCCTCCAGGGAGGCCGTCTGGCCAAGCCGGCTGACAGCGTCGTGAACCGTCTGAAAGAAAAAGATCCCCAGGCCTCACTGGCCTCGTGGGCATTCAGGTTTGTCGGGTCTTATCCAAGAGTTCTGAGCGTCCTCAGTGGTATGGTCTATATGGAGCACCTGCAGGACAATCTCCGGACCTACATGGACTTCAAACCTCTCACAGAGGAAGAGAAGATATTCCTGGACACCGACATAGCCGACATCATGGCCAATTATCCGACCATCGAGTGCAACGACTGCAAGTACTGCATGCCTTGTCCCTACGGAATCGATATTCCGGGAATATTCATGCACTACAACAATTCTGTCAACAGAGGTATACAGCCCCGCAACAAGGAGCAGGAGGACTACGAGAAGTTGCGCAGAGCCTACCTTGTCAGCTATGACCGCGCCATCCCGACTCTACGCCAGGCGAGTCATTGTGTCGGTTGCAAGCAGTGCATCCCCAAGTGTCCTCAGAGCATCCCGATCCCCCGCGAGCTGCGGAGATTGGACGCCTATGTCGAGAAGTTGAAACAGGGCACTTTATAACAGCGGCTTGAAGGTCTTGGTCCCGATCTCTTTGTAAGGGATGGGCTTGAGGCCGAAACTTGACAAAACCTCCGGATTGAGGTAATACTCAAGACTTTCCATCACGGTATCCTCTCCGATAGAGATCCCGTGATTGTTTTTCATATAGTTCTGGCCCTTGTCGTCATAGAACATCTTTCGGCATCCAACCATCAAGTTGTTGATGATGATGTTACGGTTCAAGTTAGCGTGGATGTCCTTCGCGAGATCAGGATAATGGTTCTGATAGAGTTCCCCGTTGATGTCAACATCCTCGAACAGTTTCTTCACCACCTCCGGACGGGTCAGGGCCTCGTCCCATAGCGCTTGCCCCCAAGGAGAGAAACTAATCCCAAAGTTGCAATTGTAGAACAAATTGTTATCCACCACATTATCCTTCCCCCCGTGGATCTGCACGGCTCCGAAATGGATAGCGCCCACATTATTGAATATATTCCCGTACACCAACTGCCCGGAAATCATATCGTCGAACCTAACACCGGCGGCCCCGTGGAGCGAGCCGCCCAAGATGTTCTCCCATAAATTGTAGCGAATGACGAGCCCCCTGAGGCTGTAATCATAAAACACGTCTATCCCACCTTGGTCATCACTCTCCTGCACGAGATCGTGGAAATAATTGTATTCCACAAGCACCTCGCTCCCATCCAGACGCATCGCTGATGAGGGGCTCCTGCTGAAATCGCAATGCCTGACGACAAGGCCGCAGCCGTCGAAAAAAACTGATGGCTCGTATGTGTGCTGGAAAAGGGAAATGTTCTCCACAATCGTGTTATCGACCACGTAGCCGGAAGGAGTGATGGTCTTCCTGTCTCCTCCGTACAGTTTCATTCCGCTATGCCCGAGCGTCCCGAAGTGGCAACCAGTCACCTTGACATCGCGGGATGAAGTGACGTGAAGGGCGTCCGATCCGAAACGAAAAGCCTTAACCCCTTCTATAGTAACTTCTTTTGAATCAGAAACTCCAACAGCGGAGCGCCTGCCTCCGACAAAAGCCAGTCCCTTAATTGTGACATTCTCACAATCAGCTATTTCCATCATAAACTCAGAGCCACAGACCGAGAGAGTGACCTCATCGCCCGAGGTATAATCCTCCGGAGGGTACCAATATAACATCCCCTTTTCACGATCGATGTAGTACTCGCCTGGAGAGTCCAGACCGCAAAGAATATTCACGCCCTTGAACTTGAACGAGTCCTTATAGCCATAGATGTGCCAAGGCGCCTCAAGGGATATGGTTTTCGTTCCAGGATTGATGGAAGCCACTTTCTGGTAATGATCCTTCCAGTCCCAGCGGAAGTAGCCATAAATCCAGGCATCTTTCTCATCCGCCCAAGAATCAATTATTTCATCCTTATATGTGAATATACCTTCTTTTCTAGTGATGTCATCGACGACAGTCGGCCCTACAGCCTCGCCAGCGACCAAAAACCCTTCATCCGGATAAGCCGCTATACTCTGCCTCTCCCCTTTCCAATAAAGATCCGTAAGTTTAGCCTTTTCGCATGCGGCACCTAAGTCCGTTATGCCCAAGCCATAAAGACTCACCTGAAGCACCTTCTCTCTGGAAGACTCGGGCAAACGACCAAGGATATCCCTGACTTTCAGAGGTTTAAAGCCTTTGATAATCCGGTCACCATGGATGACAGGCTCTGTTCCAGGGGCTGCTTCTATAGTGATTTTACCTCCTTTGAGATCCTTGAAGATCAACGGTTCAGAAATGAAGTAGTCTCCACCGGAGAGTATAAGCCGGACATCTCCCTTCTCGTCAGAGATGCTTTTCATGGCCTTCTCCAAGGTTTTCCCCTTCGGAGAGACGTGGTAATCCTTTGCAGGTAAGACTATTGGTAAAAGAACTGCCAGTGAAACGGCGATAATTAGATGGAGTCGCATATTCAAATATAGCAAAAATCTGCCTTTATTTTTTCAGATTTCAGGAATATTCGTATATTTGCAGTCCGCAATCAGCGAAAACATTGGAGAGATGCTCGAGTGGCTGAAGAGGCACGCCTGGAAAGCGTGTGTACCCCAAAAGGGTATCGCGAGTTCGAATCTCGCTCTCTCCGCAAAAAACCTTACAGGACTATAGTCCTGTAAGGTTTTTTCATTTATATTATTAGTCTCACCTTTATTTCTCCGCTGTCGCTGAGAATACGATGATGTTGCGCTCTTCAGGGAGCTGGATTTCCTTGGCACCGTCGACAGGGATGCTCACGAGGTACATATACGAGAATACATATGCCTTGTTTCGGACGCTGGGGTTGTGGGTGTGCGTGCCAACGTATGCGATGTCGTCAGTTCTGAGCACCGACTCGTAATACCCCGGCCATCCATACACTCCGTAGAAGCCGGTGTAATTGGAAACGCTCTTCACTATCGTGTTATCACCAACCTTAAAACTCGCGGTGGCGGGTTTGTCGGATGGCGCTTCCACATTCTCCTGAGGCACTCCCCTGCGCCTGGGCATCGGGCAAGACGCGACGAGCAGGTGGAGTGTCTTGGTGCCTTCCGGCACCGCGATGGTCTGCGAGGCACACATCACGGCGTCATTGTAGTCTGGCTCTCCGAACTTGAAAGGAATACCTCTGTATGAGAAGTTGTCGGGTATGATTTCGGCCGCGAAAGAGTCTCGATCCCTACCGATACGTCCCATTGTGGGGAAGTTGTCGGTAGTGATCCCAACTATATTATACGGGAGTTCGACTTCCTGGAATTCAGGAGTGGCGATTTTCACCGAAGGAGCGGCGAAATGAACACGGAAAGTCTTGAGCGCGAACTTGGTAGATTCCACGTCCAGAGCCTTACCGGCGAATGAAGCCGCACCCTTTGGAGACTCGATGCCGTTGGTCTCCTTGGCTCCGGTCAGGGCGGTGCTGAACAGGATCTGTCCCTTCGCGCCGTTGCCGGAAAGCTCATATACACGGACTATGTATCCGTCTCCATCCTGGGCCTTCTTGAACGCCTTCACACGGAGGTTAGGGTTCGTGGAAGAAACGAGGGAGACAGTCTTACCGAGCTTGCCGGGATGCTTCTCCGCCAAGAAAGCCATCTTGTCCTGATTAAGGGCGTCAGCGGCTATATCGGCAAGCGCGGGGTCGAGTGCGCCCTTATGCCCTACTATGCTATATGTGAAGGTGTGCTCACCGAAGTCTTGTGTGGCCTGCTCGCCATAGCCTCTGGATGCTGTCGGAGTGTGGATCAGTGTTAGGCGGATAGTGTGGTCATTTGGTTTGTCCCAGCCATATTTGCAGTCATTCATAATGGTCACTCCGTATGAGTTATCTGAAGCGGTCATGTCAGCCCACTGCTGTCCGATGACTTCGTATGCGGTGGGGACATTGTTGCCGCGCTTGATATTGCCCATTCCGAGGTCGTATGTGGCTTCCGGTGCGTCAAATGCCACAGGGAAGCTTGCCTTGAGAAGTGAAGCCCTGGAGGCCCAGTTCACGGTGTTGACAACGTCGATGCGGTCATCGGCCGCACCGTCGGTGAGAATTATCCTCTGAACGAAAGTGGATCCCGCATATTCCTTCTCGACTTTGAGGACAGCCCTCAGGGATCCGCATTCCTCCACACTGACCTTGACATTGCCGGTAACTTTCTCGGGCTCCCTATCCACGACCTCTTTCAGGATCTCCCATGCGGGCCAAGAGTCAGATTTGTTGTCGGGGAAGAAGGCGTAACCGAAAGCTTCGCCCTGGCGGACGAGCTCTTTGCCAAATCTCTTATCGATGATAGAGGCGATGTCACCGTCGGAATTTAGGGTCACACGGTAGATTCTGTTCTCAATCGCGCTTCCAGAAGCCTTGAGAACCGGATTCTTGGCCTCAGCTTTGACGGAAGGCCTTATGTCATAGACAGATAGACCGAGTGAAGGGTCCGAGCCAGCGAAGAGTACTGTGGCCTGGCCGTCCTCGCGGGAAATAATCTGGGCATTGACCTTTTTGCCGTCAGGGCCATACACGTCAACTGACTTATATCGATCGGGCAGGTCGATATTGATGCTGGCGATGTCCTTGTTGGCCGCGGTCACATGATTGTATACGATGACCGGGGTCCCCTTGACCATGGTGTTCATCACGGAGCCCATGCCGGTGACGCCCGTCTCGACAAGGCTGTTCATCTGACGAAGATTGATGTACTCGTCATTGTATGAGAACTGGTAGCATTCAGGAAGACTGGTGCCGGTCAGATCGTCGTGGAACTGGTGCCAAATCACTCTCTTCCAGCCCTCATCGATTGTGTATGAAGGATATGCGAAGCCACCATAGATCTCGTTCATCGCGGAGATGCCTTCCGCCGCTCCGAGCATTCGTTCGTTGCGTCGGTTGAGATTCTTCATTTCCACCTTAGAGGTATAGTTGCCAGTCGCATGGGTGTCCATCAAGAGTTCACCCTCATATTCAGGGAGTCTCTCGTCCCATAGGAAGTCCATGAACATCTCATCTGAGGTGGCGAACTTCACATTGTAGTCGGGACCGGGATTGTGTACGGCGTCATTTATGAACCTTACGCCCGTCGGGGCACCGGAGCCACCGATGTCTCCGGTGCCAAAGTATCTGTATGCCGCCGGAACCGCGGTCTTTTCAAGACGTGTCTTGAAGTCGGCAAGGTCGGTGACAGGCTCGCTTGGACTCCAGCTATAACCGCCTCCATCCATTGCCGCCATCAGTTTCCCGCCGTCGAGGCCCTTCCAGACTCCGAAGTAGAACGGGAACTTCATTCCGTTCTCGAAGAAGGGAAGGTATCTCCATCCGAGCTTCTGGGTGCCGAAACCGATAAGCCCACAGTGCGCCGCGACGGATGGAAGCTGGTAGCCGAATCCAAAGCAGTCAGGGAGCATGATGTCTGTTGATAGCTTACCGAACTCTTTCATATAGAACTCCTGACCAAGGAGGATGTTCCTGATTTCTGACTCGATCGAGGGCATATTGGGATCATTGGCGTCCCAGGATGCCCCGGAAAGATGCCATCGGCCGGAAGCCACATATCCCTTGAGCTTTTCGAAAAGGTCAGGATAGTACTCCTTCGCCCAAGCATATTTCACAGCTCCCTCGAAACTGAATTTATAGTCGGGGTATTCGTCGAGCAGCGCGAAGTTTTGCACGAGTGTGTTGTGCACGTACTCGTTGATGGAAGTCTGCACCGTCCATCTCCACTGTGAGTCGAAATGGGCGTTGGAAACCATGTAGACTGTAGGTTTGTCCTTGGTGTCGGATTTGACCTGCGCCATAGCCGCCGCCAGCGGCAACGCGACGATGAATATCGCCAGCAAGACTTTTTTGTTGAGCATATTGATAGAAGAATCGTTTATACAAATATAGTATAATCGATTATTTTTGTGAAAAGTCATAAATATTTCCAACCTTTCGGGCGGGATTTGCGTTATATCTATGAAACCGCCCCGGAAACGGGGAATGTTAAACAACTAAAAAGATAATTATTATGAACCCGTATGAATTCCTTATCCCGCTTGGCGTCTGCGTCGTACTTCCTGTACTGATTGTCTGGATCATCGGACGTGTCCAACAAAATGAAACCAACCGCAAGGCTGAAATCATGCTCAAAGCCATTGAAAACGGCACGGAAATCAACCCCGATCTCTTCAAATCAAACCGTAATAAAATGAAGTCGATAAAGAAAGATCTCTTGGAAAAGCTCAATGGAGCCTGCATAACCGGCATGCTTGGCGTAGCGTTTCTCTTCCTCATGCTCTTCGGGAACATGAAAAACTTTATGGCCAACTACCTTCCCCTTGCCGCGGCAATGCTTCTGGCAGTGAGCGTCGGACTGTTCGTCTCCTACTTCGCCGGCAAGAAGATGCTGGCCAAGGAGATTGAAGCGGAGGAGAAAGAACTCTTTGATAATAAGTAACCATGACCCGGGAACGGTTTATCTCCGAAGTAAGGGCATGTCAGGGACAGCTTAGGCGGTTCCTGGCATCGCTGTGCGGGGATGCCGCCCTGGCCGATGATATCGCTCAGGAAGCGTTGGTCCGGGCCTATGTCAGCTCGGACAGGTTCATCGGCAATTTCAAGGCCTGGCTATTCCGGATCGCCTATAACTGTTTTGTCGACAACCTGCGGCGGGTTCCAGGACCATCGACATCACTAGATTCGCCAGAGGCCTTGCACGTGCCGGACACGGCCGCTTCAGACGCGTCTTTCCGACATGAGGAACTGAAGCGGGCTCTCACAATGATTCCCGAAAAAGAGCGGACAGCTATCGTACTTCATTATTTCGAGGATCTTTCCATCAAGGAAATATCCTCCATCATGCAGATCCCCTCCGGAACGGTCAAATATCACCTTTCGGTGGGCAGGGACCACCTTAAAAAGCACATCCGATTATGAAAGATATAGAACAGTTTTTACGTGAAAATGTGCCGGAAACTCCGGATGAAGGGCAGTTCCTGATCGAGACTAATGCCCGGATGGACTCTGTGGAAGGAATAAAGAAGACCGTAGACGGCGAATACCGCCGTTGGCGGAAGGCACTTGTCATCGCACTTGCCTTAGGCTTGGTGCTCGGTTGCCTGCTCACGCTTTTGGCGGTATTCTGGCCCGTTCAGACGGACAATTCTTCTTTTACGAAGACGGTTGAAGCTTTGAAGGGCGGAAAGGAAATCCTTATGGGATTCGTAGCCTGCTGCGCTATCGGACTGGGCATCATGTCCATGACCAAAAAGCGCGAAGTGTTTTAACCCTTCACCGTTTCTATCATGGCGAGAATATTCTCGACTGGAGTTCCCGCCTGGGCGTTATGACAAGAACAGCAGATGTAACCACCCCCCTTACCTAACGTGTCGAGGCACATACGGGTCTCCTCTATCACCTCATCGACAGTACCCATAGGCAGAATCCGTTGATTCTCAATACCTCCGTGGAATATTAAATCCTTGCCGAACTCCCTTTTCAGCCCCGCCGTGTCCATTCCGGGGCAGACATGCTGTATAGGGTTAAGAATATCTATTCCGCACTCAATCAGTTTCGGAATCAACGGTAGGACTGCCCCATCGGTATGATACAGCACCTTCTTCCCGTAACTGTGGATCAGGTCGCACCAGTTTTTCAACCTTTTCTTGAAAAACATCTCCCAAGAATCAAGCGAGATCAGCATATTGCTCTGCATACCCATGTCATCGCTGATGAACACGATATCCAGGTCGTCATTCAGCTCCTTCAGCATCCGCTCAAGCATCACCGTCTGAATGGCGTCAATCCGCTCCACAGTAGCGTCCAGGAATTCCGGGAAAGCCACCGTATCCATCAGCGCGTTTTCAAGGCCGCGCATCTGGCAGTAGATCTCAAAATGCGAGATCCATGGCCCGATGGTGGCGAAATTCCAAGAGCGAGCTTGTTTTGCCAGAGCCTTGGCGCCTTCATAATCAAACCTGTCCGGATCTGGCCAGGAATGATAAGTCTTCAATTCCGACGGATCACAGTAATCACCGATTGGAGGGTCAATATATTCCTGATAAGTAGCCAGTCCTGCCTTTACCATACGGGTCGGGACTCCCCACATAGTGATCTCACCACTGTCATTCGGATCGAAGTAACGGCCCGCATATCCAGGGAATACCCAGACAATCTTGTCAACCCCCAGTTTGTTGTACACGGCGAACTCGTCATCTAAAGAGGTGTACCTCCGAAGTGAATCCAACACTTCCGGGGTACACCACAAATCCACTGGAGCGCGATCTACCGGAAGGCGGTTGATCGTGGCCAGAATACGCTCTCTGGGAGTCATTTGTTCCATGCTTGTAATGATTTATTCAAACACATCCATTGCCACTCCCCTCCAGCTATTAGGGGTCTGGAGATGGAATATCTTGGCGATTGTGGCGGCCATGTCGAACTGGATCATCGGCTCGGTGATCTCGTGATTCTTCTTCACGCCCTTGCCCCAGATGACAAACGGAGTCTCAATCTCATTAGTGGTGTCACCACCGTGACCGGTTCCCTCATGGCCATGGTCAGAGGACAGGATGATAATACTGTCATCATATATTCCGGCCTCCTTGACAGCGTCCACAATCCTCTTCACACGGCCGTCGACAGCGGTCAGCTCAGCATAGTACTCATCAGATCCCTGGCCAAAAGAGTGGCCGGCATGGTCAAGAGCATCGATGTGGATAAAGCAGAACACTGGCTTTTTCTCAATGATATACTTGGCGCTCTCCTCAACTATGGCCTCAGGATGGCCAGAAGGGTCATCGATGGCTTTCTCATAGCTAACGCACTGGAGATCCACATAGTTGCGGACATCACCCCACTCGCAGACTACTCCAGTCTCGGCATCCGGCCTCTCCTGCCTCAAAAGGTGGAAGAGAGTAGGCTGCGCGTTATGCTCAGTCAGAACAATAGGCTTGAATGTGGGATCCTTCTCATTGCCTTTAATGCCAGAGAACTCCACAGGAGTGCCATTCAGCATAGCAGCCCAGTTCGGACCGCTGACTGAAGGGCGGACCGTACGCTTATACAATGTGTAAGATCCCTCTTTCATCATCGCCTTAATAAAAGGTGCGTCGCCTTTCTCCATGGCCCACGTTCCCCATCCGTCCAGGCCGATGACTATCACATGTCCGGCGATGTCCTTGGGGCTCTCTTTCTTGCTCTGGCACGCTCCGAAAACCAGCAGCGCCGCCATCAAAAACAATACACTTTTCCTCATAATGCTTTCTTTTATAATAGATTAAAAACTTACTTCTTTACCACGACCGTTCTATAAGCGTCGTCTTTTAGCAAGTTCACAAGAGCCCTGAAGGATGAATATTCCTTGACAGGGATAATCGTCTTGTTGAACTTGGCTTCCCTTGTATAGACCGCCTTGTTACCATCTACTGTAAGACTGACTTTGACGGTCCCGGCAGGACCGGACAGGGTCTTCACAAAAGGTTCTGAGACTATCGTACCTTCCGTTGCGGTGATCCTGTATGTAACCTTCCCATCAAGGGTGGACGGAAGCTCGAAAGGATAGTTCCTGGATGAGTTTAGGGAGCGGATTCCCCACGTGTCAAATCCCTTCATGGCATTGGGAATACTGAATATCAAGTAGTCCCCGGCATTGTTAGCCTTTTGGGGATCCAAAGTTATCTCCTCATTGATGTCTACTGACGCGTTAGCCGCAGGCACAGGAACGGGACCCTCGGGAGAGAGAACCTGAAGACGGCCTACCAGTTCAGACTCATCACGGGAGAACGGCCCGGCTGGAGAGTAAAACCTGCCGCAAGCCTTAATCCACATAGAAGTTGAGAGAGTTTGGAGGCAAGGAGGGCAGCCATAGTCGAACATGACCCCGGGGATGGCGTCTATTCCAACCGCCGAGGCAAGGCTCAGCATCAGAGCGGCCTTCTCCTCGAAAGTACCGTAAGCGGTTTCCACGACCTCGGAAGGTTTCCTGACTTGACCTGCCTGGATGAGAGGAAGGGAGCACAAAGCGAGATTCTGGGTCATCCACATTGAGATCGCATCCATTTTCTCCTTATCGGAAGTCTTTCCTTCGCATATCTTGGCAGCCAGAGCGGACATATCCTCCTTGGGAAGGCACTTGAATATAGATGCCGCACCCTCTCCAGGATTGGTAGAGGCGTAAATGTAAGGAGCGTCGTCAGCTGGAGTGAATGGCTCGGCTATTCTTCCAGGAATCCCCGAGGCCTTGATGGTGTACACATTCCCGGCCCTCGAGACTTTCGCACCCATGTTTTCCTTTACAGTCAACTCTTTACCAGCGGGAACCTCAACTGTCAAAGTGTAATCCTTAACAGGCGAGACATCGTTGAATCTCCTGAATATATCTCCAGAACCAGGGAATCCCGGCTTGGTGGTGATCGTGTAATCCAGCGAGATGATCGCGCCGGGCTCAAGACCGGTGTGGGTAATGACCATCTCCTTCATATGATTGTATGCCGGAGCGTCAGCGGCCGCTGACGGCAGCACCTCATTGAGGGCGTTCGGCGGAAGGGGAATCACAGTCTCGTCAGCCTGCACGGTATGGCAACCGTCAATAGTAAGCGTCTGGAACTGGGGATTATAGACGATGAAAGTCTCGCCATAGAGATTATGTATGGAATAGAAGGTGTTGACCTTCAGTTCTTTATGTTGCTTATATATGACGGAGCTGTCAGCCCCGATGGTATATTTCTCCCTCAAGACGAGGAACTCTCCGTCAGACTTCTGGGCGAAAAGCCCGGTGGCTATCATGATCCCTAAAAGCAGGGTGAATATGGTCTTTCTCATGGCTTACCCTATTTAATCACAATAGTATTCTCTTCCACGGATTTCCATCCATCGACAGCTTTCTTGAATCCGGGATAGTCCTCAGCCTCGTAGACCCTCTTCTTGAGAGCGATGGAAGACGAGATATTGACAGTATTACCCTTCCCGGAGATCTTTCCTGAAAAGTCAGCAGCCTCGCTGGAAGCGCTGCCCTCAGAGCCGGAGACCAAACCCATTCCCTTCGGAACCGTCACATTCTCATTTGCTTCCACCAACCTGGAGCAAGAATCCTTGAATCCGAACTCCCTCTCAGGAATACTAGTGTTGACCCTCAGGAAAGTCTTGACCCTGTTGTAAAGGCGGCCGGATACCGGTTTGTAAAGCAGGGCTCCGTCAGCCGTCTTGACCGCATATGACGGGATGGAGAACTTGGCTGTGATCTTAATCGGAGCGTCAAGGTAATAATCCGGCGTCTTCCCATAATTGACACTGATCATCTTGGCCTCAGGATCGATAGAGAGAATCTCGTTCTCCATAGCCTTCTGCCAATTGGCCACATAACCTTTTGTGAATGGGTTACGTACTGAGGCGTCGGACTGTCCCTCAGCTGTCACCGTATATTCCCCGGTGAGGTTTCCGTCCTTGTCCAGGACAGTCTTGATAGAGAGCCTGAGGTAATGGTTCTCAGGAGCGGAAACCGGAGTCAAGAGAAGCGGAGAACCTTCCGGAAGGCCGGGAAGGTAGTTCTGCTGCTGCTCGGCGCTTGACCAGTTCTCACGAGTGAAAGGCACCCAGGTAGGATCCAGAGGCTCATAGACACCGCTGGAGCGCTTGACTACAACCACGCAATGATTGAAATGGTCCGCAGGTATACTCTCGATTCTTGATCCTGCCATCGTCATTGCGGGATGTGCCTCGAAACCCGCTACCCTCAGCATTGTGACTAGCATGGAAGCCTTATCCTTGCAAACTCCGCAACGATCGGTGAAATTCATCTTGGCGTTGTGGAGGGTATATCCCTCTCCCTCGCCCATGGATATTCCTGAATAACGCATGTAATCGGCCACCCAGTGGTTCAGGAGCCATATTTTCCGATCCTCGTTAGTGACACCTTTGAGAATCTCACGTACCTTCTTCTCCACCTCAGGAGTCGCCACGAAACTGCCGTAATCCTCATTCACTCCGCTGAACCACTTGGACTTATCCTCCCAACGATCAGTCGAGGATAGCATAAGTTTGGGAGCCACATCAAAGAGATCAACCATATTCGGTTCCCTCTTGAAAGGCCTCGCGTCGGAAACACTGAAAGACAGCAACTTCCGGTCACCGTCAACTCTTGTGGAGGAATGGCACTCGCCCTGATAAAACTCATACTGGACATCCTTGTCTCTCGGCACATCCAGGGTATAAACCTTGGATACGGTCGGATATGTTACCCAGAAAGGCACGATATCATAGAAATTGCCTCTCATCGGAGGAATGAATCTCTCATCCTCATCCGGGAAAGAGGTAAGAAGAGCATAGGTGAAACCCTTCTTGTTGATCCTATAGTCGATCACATCTCCTGGATCGAGAGCTCCAACCTCAGCCATGATTTGCCTGGCTCCCCAATAGATGGCTCTGGCTGGAGCAGCGTAATCACAGACGGTCTTGAGGTCAATATCCTTGACGGAACCATCAGCCTTGTAGACCTTGATCTCCTCAAACACCGCCAAAGCGGTAAGAGGATCATAGTCATACTTAAGTACCCTATGTGCCAAAGCACCTGCCTTGGTCTGGATCTTTATGACTTGGCGGATGTCGAAACTGCCTGATCCGGAATCCTTGAAACGCACGCCTGTGCTGTCAAGCAGCACAACGGCGTCGCTGCCGGACAATTCAGGCTGCCTGGCCAGCTTCTTCTCCAAAGAACGCCAAGATTGGGCTGGAACTGGAATGGAAATGGCGGCGAGTAACGCCGCCAATAAAACTTTTCTCATTTTGGAAATACTTAGACGTCAAGCTTATAGCCGGGACGATAGTCGTAATGCATCAGCTTGGTGGCCTCCGGATCATGCATGAACTTCTGCACGATCGGATTCCATACAACCGGCCTGCCAAGATCCATGGCGATATTACCAAGGTTGCAAACAGTGCAGGAAGAATGGCCGACCTCGACAGGGACGTTAGGATCGATTCTTGACTTGACAGCCTCGATGAAAGCCCTATGGTGTCCGACCTTGGTCTCATAAGGAACCGAGTCGTCACCAGCGGCACCCTTCATCTCGAGCTTCTTGTCGGAAGCCTCGTACTTGCCGCGTGATACCTTGATCCAACCGTCCTCTCCGTAGATCTGCACACCAGGAGTGCTTCCGTCGAAAGGCTCCTCAGTCACGATGATCCCATTGTCATATTTATAGGTGAGATGGTCGAAATAGCTGTAACCGGCGGGGATGATCTCGACAGGGCCGCTGCCATCTTTACCGATAGCCCACTGGGCGATATCGAACATGTGGGCTCCCCAGTCAGTCATGAGACCGCCACCCATGGGCTTGTACCAGCGCCATGCGCCCCAAAGCTGCTCATTATGCTCGTTGTCGACGATAGGATCGAGATTGGAATGGTAATACACGGATGTCGGGAGAGGTCCGAGCCACTTGTCCCAGTTAAGTCCAGCGGGGACCTCCATCTTGGGAAGGTTGCAAGGGACGGGAGCCGCTGAATACGGATTCACATCGTTACGGCCGACATAGACCTTGATCTTCTTGATCTGGCCGAGATCACCCTCACGGGCATGGGTAGCGGCGAGGATGAACTCGTCGCTGGAGCGCTGCTGGCTACCGACCTGGAGGATTCTGTTATACTTACGGACAGCCTTGACAAGCTGCTGGCCTTCATAGATGGTGAGGGTCATCGGTTTCTCAAGATACACATCCTTTCCGGCCTTGCAGGCGGCGATCGCTATGATGGCGTGCTGATGGTCAGGGGCAGCGATAACGACAGCGTCGATATCCGGACGAGCGAGAACATCCTGATAGTCCTCATAGACATCAACCTTAACCTTCTTCTCTCCCTTGCCCTGATAGTAATCAGTGACCCTCTTGACGAAACGGTCTCTCTTGATATCATACACATCACAGCCGGCGACAACTCTCACATCACTCATTGACATGAAGCCGCTAAGCAGGTACATCGCCTGCTGGCCGAGGCCTATGAAGCCCATGTTAATCATACCATTAGCTGATTTTTTCGCCGGGGCCTTAGGGGCGGCCGAGGCACTCACAATACCGGCAGGCATCATGATGCCCGCGGCTCCGATAGCGGAGGCTTTCAAGAAATCTCTACGTACCATGTTTCAGTGTTTAATCATTGATATCGTAAATATAGCAAAAAAATATGAAAAATCTCATCAAACGTTTTCGTCTTTGGCACGGAAATGGTATTATCCTAAAGCGACATAATTTTTTACCCATAAACCAAAAACTGACTCAATAGTTATTTCATAAGTATTGGACAAAAAAACGGAAACCTGTCGCGAGACACGTTTCCGTTATATTTTTTATATATTTGTCCAAACTCGATTTAACACATTAATGCGACCTACATTTATACATGCTATCCTGGCAAGTCTATTGATCTGCATACAGGGTTTCTCCGCTCCAACTCAAAACGAGCGGATTATCCTCGGGGATGAGCGTTTCGAGGAATATGTTCCCTTGATAAATGGGAAAAGAGTCGCCGTGTTCAGCAACCATACAGGAATTGTCGGAGATAAGGTGACAGAGTCGGGCTATGGGCCTCACCTTGTTGATGTTCTGATTGACAAAGGAATATCTGTCCGGGCTATCTTTTCTCCCGAACACGGGTTCCGTGGGACCGCTGACGCGGGAGAAAAAGTCGGAAGCGAAGTGGACGAGAAGACGGGGGTGGAGATAATCTCCCTTTATGGTGGAGGCGACGCTCTTAGCAAGAGCAATATGGATAAGTTTGACATCCTTCTTGTCGATATTCAGGATGTCGGGCTCAGGTATTACACCTACTATATCTCCATGCTTCACCTGATGGAAGCCTGCGCCAGGTCCGGGAAGGAAGTCATTATCCTTGACCGTCCTAATCCCAACGGATTCTATGTCGACGGGCCGATTCTGGACCCTGAATACAAGTCAGGTGTCGGCGCTCTTCCGATAACCACAGTCCACGGAATGACTCTCGGTGAGCTTGCCTTGATGATTAATGGTGAGGGTTGGCTTTCTGATGGTCTGAAATGCGACCTGAAGGTAATCCCTTGCCTTGGATATGACCACTCGATGAAGCCTCAACTGGTCGTTCCACCTTCTCCTAACCTCAAAACAATGAGAGCCATATACCTATATGCCTCAACTTGTTACTTCGAGGGCACCATCGCATCTCTGGGCCGAGGCACGGATAACCCGTTCGAGTTATTCGGCCACCCGGACATGTCCGCTCCGTTCACATTCACTCCACGGAGTGTTCCAGGAGCTAAGAATCCTCCACTGAAAGATAAGCTTTGCCACGGATATGACCTCAGGGAAAAGCCTCTTGAGGATATCTGGAAAGAAGGCATCAATCTCGATTACATCATCACGGCGTATAACGAACTTAGCATCGGAGACAAGTTCTTCACTAGTTTTTTCGACAAACTGGCCGGAGTTGGATATATCAGGGATATGATCCTCTCCGGAGCGTCGGCAAAAGAGATAAAGGACAGCTGGAAAGACGACGTCAAGGCATTCAAGGCCCGCCGCCGCCCTTATCTCCTTTATCCCGAAACTTAATCGTTATTGGAGGGAACCACCGACGATGTCGAGGATTTCGGAAGTGATCTTCTGTTGACGTCCCTTATTGTATTCGAGGGTAAGAGCCTCGAGGAGATCATTGCCATTGTCAGTGGCGGTTTGCATCGCTACTGTGCGAGCGGCATGCTCAGCGGCGTTGCTGTCCAGCAAAATAGTGTAAATCTTAAGACGCTGAACTTTAGGGATTAAAACGCCAAGAACCGACGCTCGGGAAGGTTCTATAATGATGCCGCCTGATTCTGATGGCACGCCGCCTGTCCCAGGCCGTGTCCATTCTCGCTCCGCCCTTCGACTTAGCTCAGGGCTCGCCGCGGCTGAGTTCGGCCTCGGGACAGCGGCCATAGGGAGATATGTCTCCCGTATGGTCGGTTGGGAAGAAGTGGATTTAAAGTGGTTGTAAACCAGCTCGATTCTGGCGAAACGACCGGAGAAATGCCCTTCAATAAGTTCCTGTGCGAGAGCCGCGGCCGCCTCATAACCAGGTGTTTCCGCCATCTTTGAAAAATCCGCTGGAGAAGGGAATCCGGCCTTCCTCATAGCATCGGCCATCTTGCGGCCGACAGAATAAACGACTATATTATCGTCAGAAAAACCTGCGGAACGATACTCATCGATGACTGAAAGGGTCTTCTTTATAGCATTGGAATTGAAGGCACCGCAAAGGGACGAATTCGAGGAGAAGGCCACAATAGCGACGTTAGCGGCCGAAGACTCCTCCGGCGAGCATTTACCCGGATAGGGCGCGAAGCGCAGCGAACCGGAGGAGTCTTCGGCACCGCCGCAATCGCTTGTCTGGAGCGAAGAGAGTATCCGCTGCAGTTGGCGCTGGTAAGGCAGCATGTTGGTGATAGCCAACTGCGCCTTACGCAACTTCGCCGACGCCACAAGCTTCATCGCCGAAGTGATCTTCAGCGTGCTCTTGACAGAAGCGATCCTGCCCTTTATCTCCTTCAAAGAAGCCATTATCCAATCATAGACTTCACAACAGACCCAGCCGTCTCTTCCAAAACGGAAGTAATTGACTCATCGTATTTTCCAGCGCCAAGGAGATCCAAGACATCCTGATGTCCGGCCTTCATGCGGTCCAGGAAAAGACTCTGGAACTCAGGAACCTGATCGACAGAAATGTCCCCCATCAAAGCATGTGTCCCACAATACAAGATAGCCACCTGCTCCCCTACCGGCATCGGCGAATACTGAGCCTGTACGAGAAGCTTATTGTTCTTACGTCCCTTGTCAAGAGCCATCGCCGTGACCTTATCCATATCGGAAGAGAATTTGGAGAACGACTCCAACTCACCGTATTGCGCCTGATCAATCTTCAAGGTACCGGCCACCTTCTTCATCGACTTGACCTGGGCCGAACCACCGACCCTGGACACCGAGATACCCACATTGATAGCCGGCCGCTGTCCCTGGTTGAACAACCCTGACTCAAGGTAAATCTGTCCGTCGGTGATGGAGATGACGTTTGTGGGAATATACGCTGCCACATCACCGGCCTGAGTCTCGATAATCGGCAGAGCGGTCAACGATCCGCCAGCCTTGACCTTGCCCTTCAGCGAAGCGGGGAGATCGTTCATCTGTTCCGCGACCTCTTGCTGGTCAATTATTTTCGCTGCCCTCTCAAGGAGCCTTGAATGGAGATAGAACACGTCTCCAGGATAGGCCTCTCGTCCGGAAGGACGACGAAGAATCAACGATACCTCACGGTAAGCCACAGCCTGCTTCGACAAGTCATCATAGACCACGAGAGCCGAGCGGCCAGTATCCCTGAAATATTCCCCGATAGCCGCTCCGGCGAAAGGAGCGAAATACTGCAACGCCGCCGGATCGGCAGCGGTCGCCGCGACGACAATCGTGTAGTCCATAGCACCGTATGCCCTAAGAGTCTCGACAATATTCGCTACTGTCGAACCCTTCTGACCCACAGCCACATAAATGCAATAGACAGGCTTTCCATCCTTGAAACAGGAACGCTGGTTGATGATGGTGTCAATAGCCAGCGAAGTCTTTCCGGTCTGACGGTCACCGATGATAAGTTCCCTCTGGCCACGGCCGATAGGGATCATGGCATCGATAGCCTTTAAACCTGTCTGGAGTGGTTCCGTCACAGGCTGGCGGTAAATGACACCAGGAGCTTTTCGCTCAAGAGGCATCTCAGTCAATTCTCCTTCAATGTTACCAAGCCCGTCAAGCGGCGTACCGAGAGGATCGACAACCCTCCCGAGCATTGATTCGCCCACATTTATGGAGGCTATGCGTCCTGTACGCCGGACCGTCATTCCCTCCTTCACCTCATCAGTGGGGCCGAGAAGGACCGCTCCAACGTTATCCTGCTCCAAGTTCATCACCACACCCCTCACACCGCTCTCAAACTCAAGCAGTTCCCCAGCCTCAGCGTTGGTCAGGCCATACATCCTGGCCACGCCGTCGCTGACCTGCAGAACCTTACCTATCTCCTCAAAATGAAGGGAAGTGTCGATGTCCTTGAGCTGCTGAAGCAGCACTTGCGAAATCTCGCTTGGCTTTATGTTGTTGTTTTGAGCCATTTCAATGAATATAACTACACGATTCTACGATTCTTCTCGACAAACTGATTCTTGATGATTTCCAGCTGGCGGGAGACAGAGGCGTCAAGGAGCCTGTCTTCAACCTCCAACACGAAACCTCCAATGAGGGACTCATCAACATCAGTCGTGAGAAGGAGAGTCTTGCCTGTTCTTTTCTCTATAAGATTCTTCAGCCCATCCTCGAGCTTTTTTGCGGCAGAATCAGGAGGTGAAGACAGCGTCAATTTTCCGCGAATAATACCCCGTGATTCATAATACTGATCCTCGAAACTCTTGAGAGCCAATGCTATATCCCCAATCCTTCCATTACGGATCAGAAGATTGAAGAACTTCCGCAGCTCTGGAGCGATAGCTTCCGAAACAACCGTCTCCAGAAGAGACCTTTTGTTATCAGACGGGACGGAAGGATCAGTTATGGCGCGTCTCAAATCAGGCAGAGACTCCAGGGCATTAAGGATCATGCGCGCCTGGGCAACCACTACCTCGCCCGAGCTCAGTCCTGAGCCGGCCGACGAGCTGGTCTCATCAACCAGCTTCAGCAAAGCGGTGGCGTACCTGGAAGCGATAATCCCCGTATTCATGACCTAATTCTTTTGTTCCCTGGAAGACGCGATCTCATCGACTAGTCGCCGCAGAAGCTCATCCCGACCGGAATCCTGTTCCAAGTCCTTTCTCAGAACCTTCTCAGCCACAGCGACTGACAGAGCGGCTACCTCTTTACGGACATCCCTCAAGGCACTCTCTTTCTCCGCGGCGATCTGAGTTCTGGCCTGATCAATGATCTTAGCTGCCTCATCGCTGGCCTGGACCTTGGCCTGCTCGATAAGAGCATCTCTGGAAGCTGCAGCTTCCTTCATGATCTTTGCCTGTTCTTTCCTGGCCTTCTCGACTATGGCATCCTGTTCGGCGGCGAGGTTGCGAAGGCGTTCCTCAGCCTCCTTGGCCTTTTTAATCGACTCGTTGATCCGGTCGGCTCGTTTCTGGACAGAGTCTGTGATCATAGGGAATCCCCACTTGGCAAGCACGAAGAAGACGATGCCGAAAATCAGCGTCATCCAGACGAGAAGACCGAAGTCGGGAGTGATGAGTGACATCGCTATTTAGCTATGAGACAGACCACTATGGCGAACAGACAGGCGCCTTCGATAAGTGCGCTGACGATAATGGCGGTCATCCTGTAGTGACCGGCTTGCTCGGGCTGGCGGGCACCGGCCTCAAGAGAAGAACTACCGATCTTACCGATACCGAAAGCGGCGGCGAAAGCAGCCACAGCGGCACCGATAGCCTTTCCGAAAACTCCGAGAGAAACCCCGGCCTGAAGCAAAAACATTAAAGGTGTCATAATACTATAATATTAATAATTAATCAGTTTCAGCTTTTGGTCTCGACAATCCGATGAAGACCGCCGAAAGCATCGTGAACACATAAGCCTGGATGAATGCCACAAGCAGCTCCAAGCAGTCCATAAACACGCCGAGAACGACCGCCACGACGGTCAGTCCCCCGTTCACAGCAGCCCCCATCTTAGCGGTCAGGAATATCACCGCGATAACTCCAAGGATCATGAAATGACCAGCCAAGATATTAGCGAAAAGCCTGACCATAAGGCTGAAAGGCTTCGTGAACATGCCGATAATCTCAATTGCCGGCATAAGCGGAAGCGGAACCTTAAGCCAAGTCGGCACGTCAGGCCAAAGAATCTCTTTCCAGTAGTGCTTGTTTCCAAAAAGATTGACTGTGAAAAAGGTAAACAGCGCCAGAACGAGGGTAACGGCGATATTGCCAGTGATATTTGCCCCTCCCGGGAAGAAGGGCACAATTCCCATAAGATTATTGATGAATATGAAGAAAAAGGCGGTAAGAAGATACGGTGAATACTTCTTGTAATCCTCTCCAACACAATCTTTTATGATATCGTCCTCGACCATTGTGACCATCATTTCCATGATTCCTGTTCCACCGGTCGGGGCCTCTTCAGCCGCATCATGTTTGCGATACCATCTTGCCGTACCGAGAATGATGAATAGCAGAAGAGCGCTGTTTATCATCAGGCCCAGGACATTCTTGGTTATAGAGAAATCCCATGGACGAATCTCCGCTCCATCTGGGCCTTTCTCCACTATCTTGTTCTCGTATTTTCCGGCAGTCGCTATGCTAAATCCCTTATATTCACCTTCTTCCAAATGTTTCGAAGAGAAAATGTGGGCTCCGCCGCCAGTCTTGCTGATGACTATGACAGGAAGCGGGATACTGATGTGATGTCCCTTAACTGTCGTTATGTGCCAGTCGTACGCATCCCTCACATGTCCATATAGGTACTCGTCCATATCCAACTCCACCTCAGTTGAAGGCGAAGCCATAAGCAACGAGAATATGACAAATAGAAGTCTCACGGTTCAACGCACGCTAAAACATGATTATCAGCAACTTCCACAAAACCGGAAGAGATATGCACTATTCCGTCTTGGCCATAGACGATATCACCCTTCGTCAGGGACGAGATCAGCGCCGCATGATCCTTCAAGACCACAAAACGCCCCGCGGAACCAGGAAGTTCGACTCGGTCGACATCCTGGCAGACAACCGTACCCTCAGGAGTTATTATGTCCAAATGAATTGTCATTTCGCCGCCTCGAGAATCGCCTCACCCTTCTTTATCGCATCCTCGATTGTTCCCACATTGAGGAAAGCTTGCTCAGGAAGATAATCCACCTCCCCGTCAAGAATCTTACGGAAACCTTCGATTGTATCAGCAATGTCAACCATCACACCAGGTACGCCGGTAAACTGCTCAGCCACAAAGAAAGGCTGCGACAGGAACCTCTGGACTCTTCTCGCCCGATTTACAGTTTGTTTGTCCTCATCGCTCAACTCGTCCATTCCAAGAATAGCGATGATATCCTGTAACTCCTTGTTTCTCTGGAGGATCTGCTTGACTCTCTGAGCGATTTCATAGTGCTCTTTTCCGACCACATTCGGATCAAGGATCCTGGAAGTCGATTCAAGCGGATCCACAGCGGGATATATTCCCAATTCCGCTATCTTACGGCTCAAAACGGTAGTGGCGTCAAGGTGGGAGAAAGTAGTCGCCGGGGCCGGGTCAGTGAGGTCGTCAGCAGGGACATAAACTGCTTGTACAGAAGTGATTGACCCGTCTTTAGTAGATGTGATCCTCTCCTGCATCTGACCCATCTCTGTGGCCAGCGTAGGCTGATAACCCACGGCGGAAGGCATACGTCCGAGAAGGGCGGAAACCTCGGAACCAGCCTGAGTGAACCTGAATATATTATCTATAAAGAACAAAATGTCCCTTGGGCCTTCCCCTGTGTCTGAATCCCTGAACGACTCAGCCAAAGTCAAGCCTGAAAGCGCCACACTCTGGCGGGCACCCGGCGGCTCGTTCATCTGACCGAAAACCATCGAGACCTGGGACTTCTCCAACTCGACCTTGTCTACCTTGGAAAGATCCCAATGCCCTTCTTCCATGCTTTTCTGGAATTCCTCGCCGTATTTAATAACTCCGGACTCAATCATCTCACGCAGCAAGTCGTTACCTTCCCTGGTACGCTCGCCTACTCCGGCGAAAATGGAGAATCCGTTGTGTTTCTTCGCGATATTATTGATCAACTCCTTGATCAATACGGTCTTACCTACTCCAGCGCCGCCAAAAAGGCCGATTTTTCCACCTTTAAGATAAGGCTCCAGAAGGTCAATGACTTTGATACCAGTGTAAAGGACCTCTTGGGAAGTAGCCAAATCCTCAAATTTGGGTGGTTCCCTGTGAATCGGCAACGAATGGTCCTGATCCAGATCACCGAGACCATCAATCGTGTCGCCGACTACATTCATGACCCTTCCTCTGATCTGACCGCCGACAGGCATAGAGATCGGAGCTCCGGTAGCGACCGCCTTCATTCCTCGACGCAGACCATCAGTGGAATCCATCGCTACACAACGAGCCGTCTCCTCACCGATATGTTGCTGAACCTCAATCACTAGCGGCTTCCCGCCATTCTCCCTGTCGACGACGAGCGCGTCATGGATTCTCGGCAGAGCGGCTCCTTCATTCGCCGAAGCGAAACGAACATCAACCACCGGGCCGATAATCTGCGAAATATATCCAACGTTATCTGACATTATGAACTAATTTGTCATTCCGAACCACCTTGTCATTCTGAACTACTTTGTCATTCTGAACGAAGTGAAGAATCTATCAATACAAAAATACTGAATTATTAGCAAAAAAGAAAAAGAGGCTCCATTATGGAACCTCTTTCCCCTTTTTGACTGTCTCAATCTTATTTCACAAGGCAGACCGCAACACGGTTCTCCTCAGGAGTGTTGAAAGGATTGATTGTGTCGCCGAAGTACTCGGTGATGATCCTATCCTTGCTGATACCAGCGTTAACAATAGCCTGGGCGACAATCTCGGACCTCTTCTCGGAGAGGAACTGGTTCCTCTTGGCGGTACCGGTGTCCTTATCAGCATAACCAGAGATGCGGACCTTGGTCTCAGGATGCTCCTTCATGCAAGCGACGATCTCATCAATCTTGAGCTGCTCGCTATCGCGGATGTCCCACTTGTTGATCACGAAGAAGATGTTGCGCTGGAGAGACTCGAAAGCGGGCTCAACAATCACGGGCTCTTCCTCAACCACGGGCGCGGGTTCGGGTTCCTTGACAGGGGCGGGAGCCGGTGCCGGAGGAACAATCACGGGAGCGGGAACGGGCTTAGCCTTTCCGAAGCTGAAGGTCAAACCGGCGAGAGCCTTGATCTGGAAGTCAGCCTTTGAACCCTTCTTGGAGTTGAAGTGGTCGTTGATGAAGCTGGTGTTGCCTTCGAGGTTCAGAGCCACAGCATCAGAAAGCCTGATGTTGAATCCCAAACCGGCCCTGAGGGCAGGAGAAATGCTGCTGGGATCCCAGAGATAGTTGGTGGCAGGGAAGCTGGACTTCAAAGCATTGGCCTCGTCATTGTTGAATGCGTAGTTCGCACCCACACCGCCGAAGATGTAAGGATTGATAGTACGGTCGAACTTGTAACCTCCGAAGAGGGCGGCGAGATCAGCCATGAGGTCGATAGCACCTTCGACATAATTGTACTTGTAGACCCTGGTCTGACCATCATTGATGGCACCCTTGCCCTGCCATGCGTTGGCGTTCAGCCTGGCGGCGAAAACCGGCGAGAACTGATAGCCGAGCGAAATGGCGCCTGAAGGGGAGATGAGGCTAGTCCAATCGGTCTCACCGATGGTCTCGGCAGCACCACCCTGGAGCTGGAGGAACCAGTACGGATCAAAATCCTTCTTCTGCGCGTTGGCTACAGATAGTGAGGCGACGAGCGCGACACTTGCGAGAATAGTTATTATACGTTTCATGATACTTATGAATATTAATTGCGCATTTAACGTTGCTAAATTAACATATTTTTTTTAATTGAGCAAGAATCACTATCATTTTTCAGTCATTTGCCCATGAATACGAAGAACAAAATTGGTAGGTTTGCCTGAGACAGCGAAATACACCTTCTGATAGACCCTGCCTGGGTTCTTGAGCCTTCCTTTATAAGTCACGACTATTTTCCCACTTTTCCCTGGCTTAACCGGTTTCTCAGGATAGACGGCACTGACACAGCCGCAGCTGTAATCGACATCAAGGAATTCCAGATCAGCATCACCTATGTTAGTGAAAGTGAACACGGTACTCTGGGTGCTAGCACTTCTCGGGAAAGTTCCTAGTCGGGCGTCAATCGAGTCAAGCTGGATTGAAGCTTGCTTCGGGGTTCCGTCCTTCCTGACAGTCGATTTGCAAGAGGAAAGGCAAAGAATTGCCACAAAAACCAACAATAACTGAGAAAATAGCTTCATGAACGATGAATTATAATGTAAATATAGCACAAAAACATGAAGTATCATCAACAAGTGGCTATAATTCACATTTATGAATAAAAAAGGAGGGGCGCCTTTTGGCGTCCCTCCAAAAATCTGGAGTTATACTCTCGTATTACTCACCAGCGGGAGGAGTGGTCTCGCCACCTTCCTCAGCGGGAGGAGTGGTCTCGCCACCCTCAGCGGGGGTCTCACCGCCTTCGCCAGGGGTCTCGGGGGTCTCGGGGGTCTCAGGGGTCTCGGGGGTCTCAGGGGTCTCGCCACCTTCGCCACCTTCGCCACCTTCGCCGCCTTCGCCGCCTTCGCCGCCTTCACCACCTTCACCGGGCTCGTCGCCACCGGTAGGATCGTCGCCGGCACCAGGAACATCCTGGTTGATGGTCTTCGCCACAGGGACAGTCACCCAATCAGTGTTGAAGTAACCGAAGCCGTAACGCAGGGTAGCCTTGACAAAGAGCTTGAAGTCGTTGAGCAGGTTGTCACCATTGTTGAAGTACATCAGGTAGCCAGACTCGTTCTTAGGAACAAGGACAGTCCTTGAAGGACGCACAGGATCAGCAAGCTTGAAGTAAGTTGTGGACTTCTTGTCAACAGTGATCGTGGTGTCAGGATTGTCAGGCATAACCTGGAAGATGTACATGGTGGACAGCTTGTGCTGACGCTTGCCATTGATCTCGCACTCAACATTATTGGTGTGGATCAAGACCTCGAAGCCATAGCTTCCGTCACCATCCTCATCGACGCCATAGTAGCCCCAATAGTTAGGATAGTCGGTGAAGGTACGCTTACGCCAATCGATAGGGTTAAGGAGGTCGGCGATGCTGATGTATGAGCCAGGCTCACCGTAGTCAACACCATCGATGTAACCCTTGGAGGACAGAGTATTGACCTCGAGAGGACGGATAATGTCGGCCTGGAAGTGATCCTTACCGTCGAAGGTAACCTCAATAGGCTTGTCCTGCTCCTCCTTAATGCATTTGAACGCCTTGGCACCGATGTAGGTGTACATAGCGGCGGTGTTGATCAGAGTGTCAGCCACATGGAAGGTCGTGTCACCAAGCATCTTGGAGCCTTCGATCTTACCAGCCCAGTCATTCTTGACCCAGACAAAGATGTTGTTGAAGTAAGGAGCAAGATCGCTGTCATTGAAGACGGAATCAGCGAAAGCCTGAGCCCTGTCATGACCATTGACGATCACAGCGACAGGCTGCATTCCATAGCCCTCGAGAGCCTTGCCATCAGCATCCTGGATCTCACCGAAAAGATAGCTCTTGACGCCATCCTCAGTATCGAGTTCCCACTCGGTCAGAGCATCCTCGTCATCAACAAGGAACTTGACATTGAGGTCACCGATCTGGGTGATCTTCTCGACATCCTTCTTGCAGAAGTAGTAGACCACAGAGTCAACAGCCTCAACAAGGAGCTGGCCGCGCCTGGCGTCAGTCTCAGGATAGGTCACGAAGGAAGCGTTGACATCGGTTACCATCTGAGCGCCACGTCCGACAGTGTCACCCTTAGGAGCAGGCATGACATTGTAACGAGTGCTCTTGTAGCCAGAGGTCCACATCTCGGTGATGTAGTCACCCTCAGCGGACTTGAGGTCAACACCCTTATTGTAGTCAGCGACAGAAGCGGTCAGCAGGACATCCACATAGAGAGCGGGAGTGGCCTTGCTGAAGTACCTGGCGATGATGGAGACATCCTTACCGGCATACTTCCAGAGCATGTCAGGACCGATCTCCCAAACAATCACATGGGTACCCTCGACAGGGTTCACGACAGAGTCGCGGACAGTTCCGATGGTGTCCTTAACACCGTCAGGAAGAACGACCTTGATGCTGTCATAGAGAGTGTGGAACTCATCCTTGCTCTTGTTGGTCGGGTTGTAGAGCTCCTTGTTCATGTCCTCAACAGTGGTCATGAGCATGTCACCCTTGCAGTAGAAGTGGAAGATGTTCTCGCTAGTGTTGTCGAGCGGATCCCTTCTAGGAATGAGGTGGAAGGCAGGATTGACAGTGTCGACAGCGGCGATGAAGACCTTGATGTAAGCGACATTGATGATGTCCTCACCGTGCATGAGCTTGACACGGATGATAGGAGTACGGCCGATAGCGGCGGTACCGTCAACATCGTAAACAGCAGGAATGAAGATGCCGTCCTCGATCTTGAAGTCAGTGTGCTTGACGAAGTTGGCCTGGTCGGTCACAGGGGCGCCAATCTTGTAGTTCTTGACAACCTCGTACTCGAAGTGGAGGCCGAACTCTTCCATCTCCTCAGCAGTCATCTCAAGGCACTGACGATAATTAGAAATACGCTTCATTGCCTCGACAGGATACTGATCAATAAGGTCGATAGGAATGCCCGGTTCTAAATAACCATAACCATAACCACAGCAGCTAGGCTTGTAGCAGAACTCGCCCATACCCTCATAATGAGGGATGGTGATAGCCTTGAGGTCCAGAGTACCGTTGTAAGCGACAGCGGTGTCGCAGGTAGCATGAGCATCATCGAGGGTCATAGTACCCTCAACCCAAGGAGCAACGTAAGCAGGGTCGGTATTGGCGAAATACTCGTGCTTTTTGTAGTCGGAATAATCGCCGAAGTAGTTACCGTTATCATTGCCGCTGATGCCAGCGGTTCCCCTACGGTAGTGCTCCTCGAAGCCGTATTCCTCAAGTCTGGCCTTCTTTCCAGGAGTGGCCTCGACAACAGCGCGAGGATCAGCGATCTTAGGCATGTAGATATTCTTAACCACAAAGGTCGCATAGTCGGAGGTGTAGGTCTTCTCACCCTTGGTCACCTGCAGAGCGAACTGGGTCATGTGGTTAGTCATGCCTTCCTCCTCGGTATAACCAATCGTAGCGGGGTTACCCTCGTAAGCAACCTTGACAGAGAGGATGCCATCAGCATAGCTGACAAATTCGGCGTCCATAGCGAAGTCTTCGCTGCTCTCAACCCTGGTGTAGACCTTAGTGTCCTTCCAGATAAGTTTGTACTCGAAGGTCTCGTCAAGAGGAGTGTCATAGTTGACATGATACTGGGCGATGGCCGGAACAGGCTCATAGATGACATATCCATTCTCCACACCCCAATTGATCAAGGCCCTCTCATAAGCGACTTCGCTCTCAAAGTACTCCTCGAGGTTCTCGACCTTGAGAGAGTCTGCAAGATACTCATCGAACATCTCCTCGAGGTCAGTATCCTCATCACGACCAGGAGCATACCATTTCTCATCTTTGCTGTCAAGCTTGTCTCCAGTAAGGATCATAGCAGCAAAGTTCTTGATCTCCATACCGTTGACACCATCGACAACAACCTGAGGAACGAAAACGAAGCTGGCGGAGCTACCGTTCAGCTCGATAACAAACTCCTCCTCACCGCAGGTGATGGTCAGAGTGTTGGTGTCGGCGTCGAACTCGACATTGAAGAAGCCGTTAGGGATGATTGACTGCTCGGTGTCAGTAGTGACCTCCTTGCCTTCAACGATCTCGTGCTTGATCCAAGTGCCGGTCTCAGCATCCGGGGTGAACCAGATACCATCTTTACCGTCTTTACCGTCTTTACCGTTTTCACCGGGATCACCCTTGTCACCCTTGTCGCCCTTGGCGCCATTAGTGACATCGTAAGTTTTGCCATCGGAGGTGGTGAACTTCCATCCACCAGGCTCTCCTGAAAGAGGCGCGACACTCGTAATCACAAATCCGCTGTTGATCTTATTCTGCAGCTCCTGGACGGTGCCCTGCAGAGTAGAGACCTGGCCGCTGAGGGCCTGCTGGTCGGACTGCAATTTGTTGATGTCGTCATCGTAGTCCGTACAAGATACGGCTACCCCCGCGAGACCCAGAACGAGGGCCCCGGCAAGGAACAGATTTTTGAATTTTTTGTTCATAGTACTAAAACAAAATTGAATAAAGTGTTAAAAACATAATTTTCGGTTCGTTGTCTTTTCTTCTTGCGAATAAGTATTTTAGATTAAACAATAAACTCTTGCTATGCGACAAAGCCGCTCATTGGCACGCACAATGCAGCCACCAAAAAAGCTGACTTGTCCCTGCAAAGATAGCACGAATAATTAAATATACAATATTTTTCCAAGTTTTTTCGCATTTGCGGCCTTTCCAGGGCCGTTTTTACTCATAAACCTCACTATTATAAATCCACTTTTTTTGAAATCTTGCATGGAACCGGCGAAAAAAAATCAACTTTTTTTTTCGCCGGTTCCCTTTACATATATATATCAATTATTTCCGAATCGCTATTGGTTCAGAACATCAGCAGACTTGATGAACTCGGCAAGTGTCTCGTCGGAAACATGGTAGTTGACCATCTCACCCGAGAAGTACTGGTCGTAAGCGCTCATATCTACGAATCCGTGACCGGAGAGGTTGAAGAGAATGGTCTTCGCCTCGCCAGTCTCCTTGCACTTGATGGCCTCGTCGATAGTCGCCGCTATAGCGTGGCAGGACTCCGGAGCGGGGATGATACCTTCGGTCTGGGCGAACAAGACACCCGCCCTAAACGAGTCAAGTTGCTCGATATCAACAGCTTCCATAAAACCGTCCTTCAAAAGTTGGCTCATTATGACACCCGCGCCATGGTAGCGCAGACCACCGGCGTGGATGGTAGCGGGCTTGAACTTGTGGCCAAGGGTGTACATGGGGAGGAGCGGTGTAAGGCCAGACTCGTCTCCGAAGTCATATTCAAACTTGCCCCTTGTCAGTTTAGGGCATGAATATGGCTCGGCGGCGATGAAACGGGTCTTCTTGCCTTCCAGGATATTGTGGCGCATGAACGGGTATGCTATACCGCTGAAGTTGGATCCGCCACCGAAGCAAGCTATCACGATGTCCGGGTATTCCCCGGCAAGCTCCATCTGCTTCTCAGCCTCGAGACCGATGATGGATTGGTGGAGACAGACGTGGTTCAACACAGATCCGAGGGTGTATTTGCAGTTCGGGGTGGTCACGGCAAGCTCGATGGCCTCCGAGATAGCGCATCCAAGGGAACCCTGGTCGTTGGGGTTGACGGTCAGGATATCTTTTCCGGCTCTGGTCGACATTGAAGGAGAAGGGGTGATGGCGGCGCCGAAGGTCTGCATGATGCTCCTGCGGTACGGCTTCTGGTTGTAGCTCACCTTTACCATATATACGGCACAGTCAAGGCCGAACTTCTTGGCCGCATATGAAAGGGCACCTCCCCACTGGCCAGCTCCGGTCTCGGTGGTGATGTTCGTGATTCCTTGCTTCTTCGCGTAGTAGGCCTGGGCGAGAGCCGAATTCAGCTTGTGGCTGCCGGCAGGCGAGACGCTCTCGTTCTTGAAATAGATGTGAGCAGGAGTGCCGAGAGCCTCCTCAAGCTCATAAGCCCTGACAAGCGGGGTGCAGCGGTAGGCCGCATACTGCTCGCGTACCTCCTCGGGGATGGGGATCCACACGTCGGTCTGGTTGAGTTCCTGATCAGCGCACTCCTTGCAGAAGATCGGGTAGAGGTCTTCCGGCTTGAGCGGCTGCCTGGTGCCGGGATGAAGGAAAGGCAGGGGCTTGTTTGGCATGATGGCCTGGATGTTGAAAAAATGCGTGGGAATCTCAGATTCCGGAAGCAAGAACTTTTTCTGTCTCATTGCTGTTCGTTTTTAATTGGTTTATTAATAATAATAGTTGTATTCAGGGCATAAAGAAAGGTGGCCCGCTGTAAGTCAGCGTGCCACCTAATATTCACGAACCTGGTAACCACGACGTACGACTTACAGCTTTGAACTGCAAGCGCACCACCAGAAGTTATTGTTCGTTGTATTTCTCATACCAAGAGCAAATATACACATTAAATCCTAAAAAGCAAGACTTAGGCGATAAAATTCGCTTGGACGAAAGCGTTGACAGCGACAGCGGCGAACGCGAGGCATATCAGGCTGGCGACGATGATGCCGATGACCTTTAGCCTCTTCATCCAGATCTGGTTGTTCCATCCGATGGTCTGGAACATGCTCCAGAAACCATGGCAGAGGTGCAGCCAAATAGCGGCGAACCAAATCAGATAGATAACAAGCATCCACCATTTGCCGAAGGTAGCGCAGAGAAGGAAGTAAGGGTTGTTCTCAAAATCACCAACGCCGAACATCTCGGGCAGCTGCATCTTAGCCCAGAAATGGGAAAGGTGGAGGAACAAGATTCCAAGGACAACGATTCCGAGGACGAACATGTTCTTAGCTGACCATGAATCAGCGGCGGCGACGCTCTTGGACTCGTAACGCTTGACACCACCACGAGCCTTGATGTTGAGCCAGGTCAGGTAGCATCCATAAAAGATATGGACAACGAAACCGAGAGCCAGGATCGGGACCATGATTGAGATGAAAGGGGTGGACATGAAGTCGCAACCCAGTTTGAACAGTCCGTCTCCGGCGGAGAACAGCTTGTCGTCAGCGGCGACCACACCGAACTTTCCAGTGAATGAGTCAATCACCGAGAAGAAGTTGATGGTCACATGGATGAGCAAAAAAAGAATCAGGAAGGCTCCGCTAACCGCTTGGATGAACTTCCTGCCGATCGAATAATGGAACGCGTTTGGCATTATCGTAATGTTTGTGGTAGTAGCGGGGGTGGGGCATGATCCCACGACCTCCGGATTATGAATCCGACGCTCTAGCCAGCTGAGCTACCCCGCCGTGTCCCCATTGAGTTGAGATAGAAGGATTCGAACCCTCACTGACAGAGCCAGAATCTGTAGTGCTACCATTACACCATATCTCAATGGTTCCCTTCGCCGCGCAATCGCGTTTTGGGAATGCAAAAATAGGGATTTATATTGAATCCGCAAAAATTATTCGTCTTTTTTTGACTTGATCAGGGCACACAAGCCGAGAATGGTCAGCAAGGCGTTGATCAAGATCAGCTCATAGGAGAAGGTGTAGCCGCCAAACCAGCGCTGTGAGTTGGTCTGGAGTATCAGGCAAATAATCGGGGCCGCGACCGCCACCAGAGGCACCCAACGGTCATGGACCTTCCTCTTGCAGAATATTCCGAAAGCGAACATACCGAGGATCGGGCCATAGGTGTAGCTCGCCAGCTTATACACGGCGTCGATCGCGGACTTGGTGCTCAGCATGTAGAACACCATGATCACCAACCCCATCAGGACCGCCATTCCGAGATGGACCTTCTTCCTGGTTTCAGCCACGCTCTCCTCACTCTTTCCTTTAGTGCCGAGAATATCGACTGTGAAGGATGTGGTAAGCGCCGTCAAGGCTGAGCCTCCGGCCGAATATGCGCAGGATACAAGGCCTATCACAAACAAGATACCGACGACAGCGGGGAGATATCCGCTCGTGGCCACAGCCGGGAAGATGGTGTCCCCTGTCTCTGTTATTCCCTTCTGGGCGGCATATATATATAAAAGGACTCCAAGGCAAAGGAACAGGAATATTACAGGAACTTGAAGTAATCCACTGGTAATCAAGTTCTTCCGGGAATCTTTCTGGTTCTTGCTGGCCAAGGTACGCTGCATGAGATCCTGGTCCAGGCCGGTCATCGCAACGACCAGCAGGATACCGGAAAGGAATTGTTTCCAGAAATACTCGGGATGAGCCACATCGTCGAAAAAGAATATCCTGGAGTACTCGCTGCCGGAAATGGTCTGCGACACACCTCTCAGGTTAAGCCCCATATCCTTGGCTATGAACACTATAGCCAAAACAATAGATGTGACCATGCAGATTGTCTTCAAGGTGTCGGTCCAGATGACTGACTTGACTCCTCCCCGGAAGGTGTACAGCAGGACTATCGCCACGGAGATGATGACGTTCAGAATAAACGGCAGGCCCAAGGGCTCGAACACCATCAGCTGGAGGGTCACGCAGACAAGATATAGCCTGACAGCCGCGCCAAGTATCTTGGAAAGGAAGAAGAACCAGGCTCCGGTTTTGTGGGAGGCCGCCCCGAACCTGTCTTCAAGATATTGGTAGATGGATACCATCTTCATCTTGAAGAAAACGGGGGTCAAGACAAACGCGATCACCAGGTAGCCCACGAAAAACCCTAGGACCATCTGCATGTAGCCCATGGCGGTGCCGCCCAGCCCGACCATTCCGGGTACCGATACGTATGTCACGCCTGACATTGGGGCGCCGATCATCGCGATGGCGACTATCCACCACGGAGCCTTTCTGCCTCCATTGAAAAATCCTTGATTGTCAGCGCCTCTGGAGGCGAGCCAACCCACGGCGAGCATCACCGCGAAATAGGCGGCGACAGTAATTATGACGGTTGAAGGTGTCATTATCAGTATTGGTAAATATCGTTACGAGCAATAAGAACGGTCGCCCACACTTCACATCCCTCTCCCCTGCCGACAAAGCCGAGCCTCTCGGTTGTCGTGGCCTTGACGCTGACTTGGGACTTGTCGATATTCATTATTTCCGCCAGAGTCTCCCGCATCGTGTCGATGTATGTTCTGAGTTTCGGTGCCTGCAGAGCGATCGTGATGTCGACATTGCAAATCTCGTATTTGGTTGCCGCTGGCGAAGGAGAGCCCTCTGGCGGACATTTGCCCGGATAGGGCGCGAAGCGCAGGGAGCCAGAGGGCTCTCCTTCGCCAGAAATCATCGTAACAACTTCTGCCAGTAGCTTTGTGCTGTCGATGCCTTTATAGCGAGGGTCGCTGTCCGGGAAATGAAGGCCGATGTCGCCGAGGGCGGCGGCGCCCAGCAGGGCGTCACAAAGGGCATGGATGGCCACATCTCCGTCAGAATGAGCGACAAAGCCTTTCTCGGAAGGGATATCCACTCCGCACAAACGCATCGGCAAGCCCTCCTTCAGGGCATGCACATCGTATCCGTTGCCTATCCGGACACCGCAAGGATAAGATTGACTCATGTTCAAAAAGCGTCTAGACCCTACAAAATTAAGAAAACAAATCGGTATATTTGTTCCTTGAAGAGATTAGCGAGGTCATGAGAAACTATATCCAGACAATATTACTTCTGCTGGGAGTCGCAATAGGAGCGGCATGCGGCGCCATGGCGGGCCCTTCAGCGTCGATAGTGAAACCAGTCGGTGAGATATTCCTTAACCTTACCTTTGTCCTCGTCGTGCCGGTGGTTTTCTTCAGCGTCGCGAATTCTGTAAGGAAACTTACGACAGAAAGAAAATTGTGGAGGGTGTTGAGCAGGGCTGTGCTGGTATTCCTCGCCGGATCGGTAGTCGCCGGACTCCTGACTTGGATCATTTGCGGGTTCTGGAACCCTCTCGGAGGCTATGCCACCAAGATTCCTCCCGAGAGAACAGTGATAGAAGGAGTCGCCATCGGAGGAAGCGATCTTCTCAAAACTATTGAGAATATGTTCACTGTGAGCGACTTCCACATGATTCTAAGCAAAAATAACCTGGTTCCGCTAATCGTTTTCTCGGCCTTGTTCGGTGCCGCGACATCTCTAAGTTCTGAGAAGGGCGAGGCGATGGGAAGGTTTCTTGAGAGCGGGATGGAAGTGGTCATGGAGTTCATGAGGATATTGATGTATGCGGCTCCACTTTGCCTCGGATGCTATTTCGCTGATCTTGTCGGAAACCTGGGGGGACAGATCGTGAGCAGTTTTGTCAATTGCGTTCTACTGTACCTCGTCGTCACCGGAATCTTGTATTTCGGAGTCAACTCGATTTATGTGGCTCTAGCGGGCGGCAAGGAAGGCCTTTCCACATTCTGGAGGAATATGACTGAGCCTTCTCTCCTTGCTGTAGCGACATGTTCCAGTGCGGCTACGATTCCCGCTTCCATAAAATCCGCCAAGAAAATGGGGGTGGAAGACTCTGTCGCCGAATCAGTCATTCCGCTGGGTATCAACTTGAACAAGGACGGATCCGTGGTTTCTTCAGTGCTGAAGACCGTTTTCGTCGTGTCGTTCTATGGTCTGGGAGGATACGGATGTGTTTCAATTGTGGCGATTGCCATCTTGGCGAGCCTCGTGGTCGGAGCTATCCCGGTCGGTGGCATGACAGCGGAGATTCTTATCTGCGCGATACTCGGGGTGGATCCCGAATTCGCTGCCACCCTGCTCATTATAAGCACGCTCGTGGACATTCCGGCGACCCTTCTCAACACGGCTGACAATCTGGTCAGCGCCGTGTGGGTCGATAAACTTTACAAGCCGGCAAAATGATAAAACAAGTATACAGACATCAAGGTCGGTTTGAGTTTGAGGCCGGCGGCAGCATAGACAATCTAGAGGTCGTTTACCATACATCGCCATGGGAATATTCTCCCGACAAGAAAGTGATTTGGCTTTGCCACGCCCTCACAGCGTCTTCTGATGCGGAGGGAGAGTGGTGGCCGGCACTAGTCGGGCCTGGGAAGACACTGGACACCGACAAGTATTACGTGATCTGCGCCAATGTTCTAGGATCAGCCTGCGGTTCCTCTGGTCCCGCGTCGATCAATCCCGCTACCGGCAAGCCGTATTTCTTCGACTTTCCTAGGGTGACTGTCCACGATACGGTCCGGGCTTTCGATTTATTACGGAACCACCTAGGTATCAAGGCTATTGATATGATTGTCGCCACTTCAATGGGTGGTTTCATGACTTTCGATTGGCTAGCCTGGAAGCCGGAACTGTTTGATAAGGTGTTCTTTATCGCTACCGGCGCCAGGGTTACGCCTTGGCTGACTGGATTCAACGCCGCTATGAAGATGGCGCTTTACGCCGATCCTACTTTCAAAGAGAGGCGAAGCCTGAAAGGTGGAATGGATGGCTTGAAAGCGGCCAGGACTATAGCTTTGCTGACTTATCGTTGCGAGGAGGGTTTGTTCAAACAGATAGAGGATTCTGATGATGTGATGTTCGCTGACAAAGCGGGATCGTATTACAGACACCAGAGCTCGAAGTTCATAAAAGACTGGGACGCTTATTCGTATCTATATGTCTGCGACGAGGTTGACAGTAACAATGTCGGACGCGGGCGTGGTGGCGTGGAGAAGGTTCTCCGGGCCATCAAGGCCGACTGCACCTTTGTCTGCATGTCGTCAGATGAGTTGTTCCCTCCGGAGGATATGAAGCCTTGGGCAGAGATGGTTCCCGGGGCCAAGTACATTCAAATCGAAACTCTTTACGGCCACGACGGCTTCCTCATAGAAACTGAAGCCATCTCCCGTATCCTAACTCCTGCCCTCCCGTGATCAACTAAGGCTTTTTACAAATCAAGAGCATGCCCGCAGCCTCTGGAAATGCTGTGGGGCATTTTCGGCTGCGGACCCAGGTGGTTATTCGCAGGGCTTTGCAGGCAAACCGGCCTCCCGGTCGCCTGTAAGACGTATTGCTATGCTTTTGAGTTGTAAAACTTGAGAATAGATCTTGTATTTTGATTGTTTTATTCTTAGTGATTGAGACAGAAAACAGGCCTCTGCGTTGCTGTAAGCACGTTATCAAACTTTATCCGTTGAAATCTTTGTTCAACGGATAATAATAACGAAACTTGCGAAAAAAGATATGGAGTGGATTGATAAGGCCGTCAATGATTGCTCGCACATTTATTCGGACGGTACAAATATTCCTGTGCTATTTGAGACTGATAAGGACAAGATCGAAGGTCTCAACTTGATTGCGATCACTGCTTTGGAAAACGATGTGAAAGTTTTGATGGCAGTAGCTATGACTACGCACTTCCATTCAGTGGTCGCTGGACTAGACTTAAACAGGTGGAGATTCAAGGTCGCGATGGAAAGAAAATTGGACTTGAGACGTTCCAAGTTGGGAGTTAAAACAAAAATCAAAGTTCGGAAAGATGATATCACGACTGAGAACAAACTGAAAGACAAGATTATGTACGATTACCGTAATCCTATTGCGGCAGGATACGCTGGGATGCCTTGGCACTATGCTGGAGGTTTAGGAGATATCTTCTTTTCCGACCATGATGCCAGAATCGCCAGCGGTTTAATGATCAAGGATCTGACAGTCCAACGAAGACGAGAACTCTTCCACACCAGAATCGACCTGCCAATAAGTTGGACTTACTGGCCAAATGGACTCATAGTGCCAGAGTGTTACATTGATTATGAGCGACTTGAGACTTTATTCAGATCCCCTAGGGGTGTTCTAGCGTTCATGTATCAGAGCAGAGAGAAAGAAATGGCTGAGGATGCGATTTGTGCGAAAGAGTTTATCAAAGACATGGGAGAAAAGGATCTTAGACACATAGCGAAAGATCTGGGCAGGACGATGTTCGGCAAAGAATATGTCATAAAACTTACGGATAAAGAGAGAGTTCTTGTCGCCCAAAAGATGTGGGCGTCACGCTACACGTATTCAATCAGTGCTTTAGGCAGAGCGACTCATCTGGATAAAAAGATATTGGAAACAATACTCTTGCCGCAAAAATAAAATGGAGAATTCAAACCTGATAAGATATTTACAAATCAAGAGAATGCCCCACGGCCTCCGGGAAGGCTGCGGGGCATTTTCGGCTGCGGACCCAGGTGGTTATTCGCAGGGCTCCGCAGGCCAACCGGCCTCCCGGCCGCCTGCAAGGCACATCCCCATGCTCCCGTTTCGTAATACCCCACATTATTCCTCCAGTAGGCTGAGAGTGTCGGGGAGCCGGCCCCTGGAGGACCTGTCCACCCCCGGACAGGGGCAGGGGGAGGGGCCCGGCGACAGCTAGTCGGAGCGGAGCGAGGACGACGATGACGACGGGAGGGGCCGGAGTGAGCGAAGCGAACGGAGTTCCTCCAGGGGCCGGGCTCCCCGACACGACTGGCACATGACAATCCGGAGTTCTATGGCAGAACCACACCCCATTCCGAGCGTCAGCGAGTTCAGGGAGTCTGAGGGGTACGCCCCTCAGTGGATATAAAAGAAGAAGTCCCTGACAGAAAGCATTTCCTGTCAGGGACTTCCGAAGAACGGCGGCGACCTACTCTCCCAGCTGGTGGGCCAGTACCATCGGCGCGGATGAGCTTAACGGCTCTGTTCGGGATGGGAAGAGGTGGATCCTCATCGCTTTAACCAC
>JAEEGG010000612.1_pt1 | contig 108569 bp, 93 predicted proteins | sample 9134161 | NCBI WGS metagenome assembly JAEEGG01 (sample SAMN16246543, study PRJNA631951) | gut metagenome | biome: gut microbiome; feature: rumen; material: CR-attached | host: Bos | place: Iran: Karaj | collected 2018-10
CTGATGGCCATCACGATGGTGCTCTGCGCCACGGGTGCCATCTCCATCTATCAGGGTATCGCCCTGGTGATGGGTGAGAACATCGGTACCACGCTTACCGCCAACATCGCCGCGATGTCGGCCAATACGCAGGCCCGCCGCGCCGCCCTGGCCCACCTGTTGTTCAACGTATTCGGCGTGGTCTGGATCCTCTGCTGCTTCTTCCCGTTCGTGCGGATGATCTGCCGCATCGTGGGCCTCGACCCGACGGCCGATACGCAGACCCCTACCCAGCTTTCCTTCGCCCTGGCGATGTTCCACACCGCCTTCAACGTGACCAATACCCTCATCCTGATATGGTTCATCCCTCAGATTGAAAAATTCGTCTGCAAGATCATCAAGCCGAAGCAAAGCGAAGATGAAGAGGAATCCCGCTTGAAATATATCCGGGGCGGTCTGATGAAGACACCGGAAATCTCGGTGCTCCAGGCCCAGAAAGAGATCGCTGTATTCGGTGAACGGATGCTGCGGATGTCCCAGATGATCAAAGACCTCTACCACACGACCGACGAGACCGCCTTCAAGAAGATTTTCGAGCGGATCGAGAAATACGAGCAGATCGCAGACAACATGGAGAATGAGATCGGCAAGTATATCGGCCAGGTGGGTGACGCCCACTTGAGTGACGACACCAAGGAAAAGATCCGGGCCATGCTGCGCCAGATCGGAGAGTTGGAGAGCATCGGCGACACCGGCTACAACATGGCGCGCATCCTGCGCCGGAAGTTCGAGGCCAAGATCGAGTTCACGCCGGAACAGGACGCCGGTGTCAAACAGATGTTCAACCTGACCCAGGAAGCCGGCGCCCGCATGCTCGAAATGCTGAACGGCCGCCGCGAAGACTTCGATTTCAACCCGTCGGAAGAGATCGAGGCACGGATCGACGCCTGCCGCGAGTCCATCAAGGAACAGAACCTACGCAACGTGGACAGCCATGTGTACAGCTATGACAGCGGCAGTATCTACATGGACCTGGTCAACGAAGCGGAAAAGGCCGGCGACTACATCATCAACATCGTCGAATCCCGCCTGGGTGCCTCCCACAACGGCATCCGATTCGAAGGCCTGTTCGTGGACACCGACAACATGCGCGTGACGGTCGATGGCGAGAACGTCCCGTTCACCAATACGGAATACGCCATCCTGAAGCTCCTGCTGGAAAACCGGGGCCGGGTCTATTCCCGGGAAGAACTCATCAAACAGGCCTGGCCCGATGACGTCCTTGTCTTGAACCGCACGGTTGACCTCAACATCACCCGCCTGCTCAAGAAGATCGGCCCCTACGCGTCCCACATCAAGGCCCAGGACGGCGCCAGCTACTCTTTCCAGGAATGACCATGGCCAAGGTTTATGTCGCTTCCAGCTGGCGGAACGCCTACCAGCCAGAGGTCGTAAGACGTCTCCGGGAAGCGGGGCATGCCGTGTATGATTTCCGGAATCCGATAGAAAACCCCGGTGGTTTCCACTGGGCAGATGTCGATCCGGGCTGGCAGGAATGGTCTCCCCGTGAATACATCGACCATCTGGATCATCCCGTAGCCCGGAAAGGGTTTCAGGCCGATCTGAACGCCATGCTTTGGGCGGACGTCTGCGTGCTTGTGCTGCCCTGCGGACGAAGTGCCCACACCGAAGCCGGCTGGCTCGCCGGCCGCGGTCTGCGGACAATCGTCTATATTCCTGAAAAACAGGAACCGGAACTGATGTACAAACTCTTCGACACCGTCACCGATTCGATAGACGGTGTCCTTCAGGCGCTTTAGTGACTAACGGGCCAGACGGACCACGGTGTCGATCTCTTCAAGCGAAGATTGGGGCAACGTAAGGGTCAGAAAGCCGTCTTTCGAAATCTCATAGGAAAGCGGCGTACCGCTTGTCAGTAGGGCAACAGCCCCTTTGCGAGGCAGTGTCATGCCTTGCGGGAGCGGAACCACCACTTTATACACACCGCTCCGGAGCGGGAGCGCTTCGGGCGAAAGGATGTGTAAGAACAGGGCGTTTGCATTTTGTGTCGTCACACCCCAGGGTTGTTCGGGAATGGTTGTGGAGGTCGTGCCGTCAATGGCGATACTGTGGCCGCGCATCCATTGGCCAAGGCCGGCCAGGCGTTCCAGCGCGAGGGCGGGAATCTCTCCGTTGGCCATCGGGCCGATATTGAGCAACAGGTTGGAGTTCTTGGCGGCAGCACGCACCAGCAGATGAGCCAATTGTTTGACGCTCTTGTAGTTCCAGTCATAGACACGATAGCCCCAGGTGTCGTTCATCGGCTCGCACATTTCCAGCGGAAGGCGGCTGATCGTGGATTGTCCTGAGAAACCCGCCTTGTTCTCACCCGGCAGGTCGCGTTCGAACAGTTGGAAATCTTCCCCGTCAAACGGGGCGATGTGGTGGTTGTTACCGATCAGGCAGTCGTTCTTGATACTGTGGATGTAGCGGTAGAACTCCGGCATGCGCCAGTCGAAATCCGGATCCTGTTCGTGATCCCAGATGCCGTCGAACCAAAGCGCTTTCACGTTGGGATATTGGGTCAGCAGTTCTTTTACCTGCTGTTTCATGAAAGCAAAGTAGTGGTTGTAGTCCTGCTGGTCGCCCTTGCGGCCCGTGTCACGGCCGGTATTTCCGATCGGATAATCCTCTCGGATCCAGTCCAGTGTGGAGTAATACAGATGGAGGTCAATGTCTGCATCAGCGCAAGCCCGCGCCAGTTCTCCAACGATGTCCCGTCCGAAAGGCGTCCCATCAACGACGTTGTAATCCGAAGCGGCTGTCTTGAAAAGCGAGAAGCCGTCATGGTGCCGCGAGGTGAAAGTAATATAACCGGCTCCGGCATCTTTGAAAGCGGCAATCCATTCCGCGGCATTGAACTTTGAAGGGTAGAACCCCTCTGCCGCCTTGGCATAGGCGTCCTTGTTGAGTTTTCCGGTATTGAGATACCATTCTCCCTGACCGTACATCGCGTAGATACCCCAGTGAAGGAAGATGCCGAGGCGATGCTGGGTGAATTCCTCCCGGGCCCGGAGGTTCTCAGGCGTGGGTACGTAAGTCTGTGCGTGGGATCCCGCAACAGCAAGCAGCAGGAGCAGAAGCGGGATGAGCGTCTTTTTCATAACAGTTATTCCAAGAATTTCAAGCAAACAAGGTGGACAAATCGACCGGCTCACCGGCCGTAATGACGGTGTGGACGTGAATCTGGTCGTCAAAGAGGACGAAATCGGCATCCCTTCCCACCTGGATCAGGCCTTTGTTACGGGCCCCGACCATCCTGGCCGGAGAAAGGGACATCATCTCCACGGCATCGCAAAGCGGGACGCCGGCCTCTTGGACCATGACCCGCACAAGCCAGTCGGAAGAAGCGATGCTGCCGACCAGGGCCGAATGGTCCAGCAGTTTGGCCACACCGTCATGGACGACCGACTGCATGCCATGCGGCGGACGACCATTGTAAAAGACGGCCCCTTCCGGCAGCCCGGCCGGTGCCAACGCGTCGGAGCAGAGTGCCACCCGGTCGGCTCCCTTGAAGCGCCACACCATGCGCAGGATCTCTTTCGGCAGATGTTTGCCGTCGGCAATCATTTCTACCGAGAGGTTATCCAACAGATAGCCTGCCTCTACGGCGCCGGCCACCCGGTAGCACCCCACTTTGAAACAGGCTGACATGGCCGAATAGAAATGGGTCATCATCGTAAAGCCCGCAGATGCGGCAGCTTCAACTTGGGCGTAGGAAGCATCCGTATGCCCGATTGAGCAGACAATCCCGCGCTGTGACAGCATCCGGGACAGATCCAAAGCATGGTCCAGCTCGGGTGCGATGGTCCAACGGATGACATCGTCCGAGTGCGCCAGAATCTCCTTCGCACGTGCAAGATCGGGCAAAGACAGGAATGCCGGATCCATGCCACCCCGCTTGGCCTGACTAAGGAACGGCCCTTCCAGATGCAAGCCGAGCAGCGAATAGGGCTGCCGCTGTGCCTTCACTTGGCGATACGCGTCGAAAACCGCGTACAGTTCTTCATCCGGGCAAGTCAAGGTAGTAGGAACGATGGAAGTAGTTCCGTGGGACAAATGGTAGCGGGCCGCGCCGTCTATAGCTGCGGGTGTGCCCTCCATGAAACCGTATCCCCCACCTCCGTGGACATGGATATCGATGAACCCGGGGGACAGATATTTGCCCCCTGCATCGAATACTTCTACGTTTTCACCCAGTTGAGCGGCCGGGAAAATATCGGTGATCTTCCCTTCTTCACAAACGATGGCCAAGGAATCCCGGATCTCCCCCGGGAAAATCACCTTCGCATTGACGATAATCATGGCTACTTCCCATTGACGGCTTCCGGAGTCCAATTCTTGAAGAAACGGAGAACTTTGGCTTTGTCATAGCCCTGGCCTTCTTCCAGGAAACTGGAATCCTGGGTATGGAGCACCTTGCCTTTGGCGTCAAGCACTACGAAAACCGGATAGCCGAAACGGCCCGGATTGCCGAGACGCTGCATCATTTTGGCGGCCTGCTTGGCCTTGGCCGGATCGGCTTTTTCGCCCCGCGGGTTGTAGTTCACATGGATATAGATGAAATTGTCGGCAATCAGCCGGGCGATCTCGGCATCTTTCGTGATAAAGTCGGCAAAGCGCAGGCACCAGGGGCACCAGTTACCGCCCACCTGGCATACGACGAACTTTCCGGCGGATCTCGCCTGCGAAAGCGCCTTGTCAATCTGTTCGTTCACATTGATTTCTTCGTCATAGACTTTCTTCGGCGTACCCTGGCCGAAGGCTGCCGCAGCTACGAAAGCCAGCAGCAAAGTGATAGCCAATTTCTTCATGATCGCTGTCTGTTTTAATATGTAAATATACAATATTTCTTATATTTGTAGGAGATAAAACCGATACCGACATGAAAAAATCCAGCTTGCTGCTCCTGGCGGCTGCCGCCGCAATCCTGACCGTTTTTTCCGCTACAGGCCAGAATACGAAGAAACCCACGACTCTCCAGGAAGAAGAGATGTTGCTGCGCCAGTGGTGCAAGACGCTCGGCTCGGACGAATTCGGCGGCCGGATGCCGATGACGCCCTTTGAGGCCAAGACCATCAACTACCTCGCTGACGAGATGAAAAAACTGGGGCTCCAGCCGGCTTTCGGCAACAGCTATTTTCAGGAAGTGAAGACGATTTCGGCTGTCTGCAAGCCCAGCGGCGGGAAATTCAAGGTGAAGGGAAGCAAGAAGCGTGTCGAGCTCAAATCTCCGGACGACCTTGTGGTCTGGACGGCCCGCGAGACCGAGCAAGTGGAGATTCCCAAAGCGGAATTCGTATTCTGCGGCTTCGGTATCGATGCCCCGGAATTCAACTGGAACGACTATGCCGGCGTGGACGTCAAGGGCAAGATCATCATCGCGATGGTCAACGACCCCGGCTTCTATGATGCCTCGCTTTTCCAAGGCCGCAACATGACCTACTACGGCCGCTGGACCTACAAGTTCGAGCAGGCGCAGCGGCTGGGCGCCGCCGGCTGCCTGGTCTTGCACAATACGGCGGCGGCCAGCTACGCCTGGAACGTGTGCGCCACCCACGTGGGCAGCAACCTGGCGTTGTATGATCCGGCCACCCGCAATGCGGGCGAACTGGGCATCAAAGGATGGCTGCATGAAGACGGCTGCCGTAAGTTGTTCGCGGCTGCAGGCGTTGACTTCGACGCGACCATCGAGGCGGCCAAGCATCCAGGCTTCAAATCCTTTGTCCTGAAGGCAAAAAGTGACCTGAAAATGGATGTGGCCTATGAGATCCAGGAAACCTGCAACGTGGCCGGTGTCCTCCCGGGAACGGACCTGAAAGACGAAGCCGTCGTATTCAGCGCCCACTGGGACCATTTCGGCTTCGGAACGCCTGACGAAACCGGTGACCCCATCTACAACGGTGCCTCCGACAACGGTTCCGGTATGGCCGCTGTACTGATGCTGGCCAAAAAATACAGCGAACTGCCGGTCCGGCCCCGCCGTTCGATGGTCTTCTTCATCCCTACCCTGGAAGAAAGCGGCCTGTTCGGCTCCGAATACTACTGTGCGCATCCGGCTTTCCCGATGGAAAAGACGGCTGCCTGCATCAACTTTGACTGCATTGCTCCGGAACCGCTGACGCACGATGTCGTTGTCCTCGGTGGCGGTGTCACCGAACTCGACAACTATATTATGGCCTGCGCCGGAGCGCAGGGCCGCTACGTCGTCTTCCACGACGACAATTCCGACGGCTGGTATTTCCGTTCAGACCATTTCAATTTCGTGAAGAAAGGGGTTCCGGCCGTTGTCATCGAATACGGCAAGGACCTGGTGGATCCGTCCCGTCCCAACAAGTATCCCCGCTCGGACTGGTATCACAAGCCCTCGGACGAATACAAAGAGGATTGGGATTTCGCGGGTACGCTGGTCCACGTCAATATGATGTTCGGCGTCGGCCTGTCCGTGGCAAACGCCGATCAACATCCCCGTTGGTACAACAAATAACGGATCTGCGGACAATTGCCGCTTCAGGTATCTGTCTCTGAAACCGTCTCGCTCCGCTCGACCCCTCCCACCGCTACGCGGCGGGCCCCTCCCTCTTACAGTGCCGAGGGTGGCATGGGTTTCAGAGACAGATACCTGGAGCTATAGCAAAACGGGTTAAGGCAATTCGGCGATCAGTGAATCGACGGCTTTGACAAGGTCGCCTACTTTGACACGTACCTGGGCATCCAGGGGCAGGTAGTAATCGATGCGGGAGCCGAATTTGATGATTCCGCACTGCTCGCCGGCCCGCACTTCCATTCCGGGCTTGGCATAACACACGATACGGCGCGCAAAACCGCCTGCCAACTGTTTGAAAAGGACTTCCTTTCCGGCAGGGGTCCGAATGGCCGTGCAACAGTGTTCATTCTCCTCCGAAGCCTTGGGCTTGAACGCGAACAGATGCTTGCCGGGGAAATACTCCGTGTAGGAGACCGTCCCTGTCACAGGCCAGAAATTGGCGTGCAGGTCCCAGAAATCCATATAGACCGACACCAGCAGTGCCTCGCGTTTCAGATAACTGGTTTCGGTCACTTTTTCAATCCGGATGATTTTCCCGTCGGAAACAGCCGATACGAGCCGGTCCGATCCCGCGGGCTCGCGGTCCGGAACCATATGGAAATACGTCTGCCAGCCGGCCACCCATAAAAGACCGAGCGCCAGCGGCCATTTGATCCACCACTGCGGCACCAGGCACAGCAGGAGGACGATTGCGACGGCGCAGACCAGATAGACCAGCAGCACAGTCCCGTAGGTATTCTTATCCAGTTTCATAATAGGGAGAAAAGACACAGGTAGAGTGCGGCCAGCGGCAGGACAAAGAGCACGTCGTCGAAACGGTCGAGCAGACCGCCGTGTCCGGGTATCAGGTTGCTGGCATCTTTCACTTGGGCGTGGCGTTTGAGCAGCGACTCGAACAAGTCACCCAAAACGCCGAAGACGGAGACAAGCAGGGCAAGGGCTAGCCAATGGCCCAACGGGAGAACCGCGCCCCCGAACGTGGCGTAAACAGCCCAGGCTGCCAGGAAAGAAAACACCGTGCCGCCGAGAACGCCGATCCAGGATTTCTTGGGAGAAAGGGCCGGGAAAAGCTTACGGCTGTCCGGACGCTGTCCGAACGACATGCCGACGATATAGGCCCCGATGTCATTGAGCCATAACAGGATGATCAAGCCAAGCAGTAAGCGCCAGGTAAACTGGCCGCCCGGCCAGGCGAGCCACAAGGCCGCCGCCAGCGGCAAGGTGACATAAAGCAAAGGGAAATACACCGCTGTCGGGAAGGCATGGTCTTTTGCCGCATCAAAAAGCAGAAAAACATGCGCTGCAGCGACAGGCAGGAAAGCCAATCCCACATAGCGGAGCGGCAGTCCGGCCTGGAAATGGAAAAACAGCAGGACCAGCCCTACGAGGGAAGCCAGCGCAACACAAACCGCCTCTCGGCGGAAGCGGCGCTCCACTGTCAGATGGTAAAACTCATAGCAGAGAAAGATGGAAAGAAGGGAAACCAACGCCAGCAGGCCCCAAGGCGTCAGGAGCCCGCCGACAACGACCGCTGTGAACAGCAGTCCGAAAACCGTCCGTTTCGCCAGCGTTCCCATCGTCACGCCTCCGGAGTTTCTGGTGTTTCAGGAGTCTGCTGCGTCTCTGGCATCTGGGCATCTTCCCGCAGCATCTTGTTGGGGTCGATACCGCCCTTGCGCGGGCCGAAGATATCTTCGAGATCTTCGGAGAAGACCACTTCCCGCTCCAACAGCAACTGCGCCAGGCGTTCAAACCCTTCCCGATTCTCGGTCAGCACCTGCAGGGCCGTGGCGTGTGCCTGCTCGATGAGGCGCTTGACCTCGTCATCGATCAGTTCGGCGGTCTTTTCGCTATAAGGCTTACTGAAAGCCATATCCCGGCTTCCGGTCGAATCGTAATAGGAAATGTTTCCGACCTTCTCGCTCATGCCGAAATAAGTCACCATGGCATACGCCTGCTTGGTCAATTTCTCCAGATCGCTGAGTGCGCCAGTCGAGATACGCCCGTTCACGATTTCTTCCGCCACACGGCCGCCGATGGTGGCCGCCATCTCGTCCATCATCTGTTCGGTGGTCGTCAGCTGGCGCTCTTCAGGGAGATACCAGGCAGCGCCCAGACTCTGGCCGCGCGGGATGATGGTCACTTTCAACAGCGGATTGGCATTGGGCAACAACCAGCTGACCGTGGCATGGCCCGCTTCGTGGTGAGCAATCGTATTCTTCTCTTCGGGCGTGATGATCTTGCTCTTACGCTCGAGGCCACCTACAATGCGGTCGATGGCATCCAGGAAATCCTGTTTCTCCACCACGTCCTTGTTCTTGCGGGCGGCAATCAGAGCCGCCTCGTTGCACACATTGGCGATGTCGGCGCCACTGAAACCGGGCGTCTGCTTGGCCAGGAAATCAATCTGGAATCCCGGCGCCAGCTTGATATTGCGCAGGTGCACTTTGAAAATATCGAGGCGCTCCTTGAGCTCAGGCAAGTCCACGTGGATCTGCCGGTCGAAACGACCGGCACGCATCAGGGCCTTGTCGAGGATATCGGCCCGGTTGGTGGCCGCCAGGATGATGACGCCCGAATTGGAGCCGAAACCGTCCATTTCGGTCAGCAGCTGGTTGAGGGTATTCTCCCGCTCGTCATTCGAGGTGAATCCCGCATTCTTGCTGCGGGCGCGGCCCACGGCGTCGATCTCGTCGATAAAGACGATGCACGGAGCTTTCTCCTTGGCCTGGCGGAAGAGGTCGCGGACACGCGAAGCACCCACGCCCACGAACATCTCCACGAAATCAGAACCGGACATCGAGAAGAACGGGACATCCGCTTCTCCGGCCACAGCTTTGGCCAGCAGGGTCTTGCCGGTGCCCGGAGGGCCGACCAGCAGGGCGCCCTTGGGAATCTTGCCGCCCAGGTTGGTGTATTTCTTCGGATTCTTGAGGAAATCCACGATCTCCTTGACCTCCACTTTCGCTTCCTCCATGCCGGCCACGTCCTTGAAGGTCACCTTCACGTTGTTCGACTTCTCGTAAAGCTTCGCCTGCGACTTGCCCACGTTGAAGATGCCGCCGCCGGCCCCGCCGCCGCTCATGTTGCGCATCGGCCGCATGAACAGGAAAAACATCAGCAGCAGCATCAGCGGGAAGATGAGCCACTCGATGATCGGCCCCCAATAGCTTTTGTGTTCCTCCACGACCACTTTGAAGCGCTGCTCCTCAGGCAGGGATTCCACCAGGCCGTCGAGTTGTCCTTCGGCGTCGAACTTGTCCGAAACCAGGAAATAGAAATGCGGTCCGCCTTTGGGCTCACGGCCTCCGTAAAGATTCTTGTATTTGTCCAGCGCACCCTGCTTGAGGAAAATCTCGCCTTTGCGCTCATTGCGGACATAGACGACTTTCTCCACGTCGCCGCTTGTCAGGAGCGTTTCCTTCACGTCCAGCCACTCGCGCTTGAGCGGATCGGACGTCCCGGTGCTGGACCACATATAAGCAAGTCCCAGCAACAGGAACAGGTACACCAGCGAAAACCAGTTGAAACCGCGACGCGGCTGGCGCATCCGGCGCGGATTATCGTTCTGCGGCTCACGGGGAGCCTTATTCTTGTTCTCCATTATGCGTTCTTGTCGGTATAAGTGGTTTTGACAGCATCCGCCCACAGGTCTTCGAGGCGGTAGAACAGGCGCTGGTCCGTCTTGAAGATATGGACGACGATGTCCCCATAGTCGAGAATCACCCAGAAGGCGTTCTCACGGCCCTGCTGACGCAGGACACTGCGGTCGCATTCTTTCTCCATCTGCTCTACCACATTGTCGGAAATGGCGACGACCTGGGTCGTGGAATCTGCGTTGCAGATCACAAAATGGTCGGCAATGGCGGTGCCGATCCGCGTCAGGTCCAGCGACACCACATCCTGGGCCTTTTTCTCCAGCATAGCTTCGGCGATCACGCCGACTTCACTCTTCATATTCGTAAAATTGAATTATCTTTGCAAGGTAAACATTATCCAGCAAAGTTACAAATTCCCAGCAAATTTCCGGCCATCCGGCCCCAACTGAAAATATGGCAGATTCCATCCGATGGTTTGACACGGTCGATTCGACCAATACGCAACTGATGAACGACAAAGGCGGACTGCCCGACCGTATGGTCTATGCGGCACGTTTCCAGACCGCAGGCCGCGGCCAGAAAGGCAATCGCTGGGAGAGCCGCGCCGGGGAGAACCTCACGTTTTCCATCCTGCTGAAGCCGGAGAATGTAGCTGTCGCCGAGCAGTTTATCCTCTCGCAGATCGTTGCCCTTGGCATGGTCGATTATCTGGCCGGGAAAGGCGTCCCGGCCACGATCAAGTGGCCCAATGACATCTATGCCGGCGACCGGAAGATTTGCGGCACCCTGATCGAAAACGTTCTTTCCGAAGGCCGGGTCGGGGCCGCCGTCGCAGGCATCGGCCTCAACATGAACCAGCGGCAATTCGACCCTTCCCTCCCCAATCCGACATCCCTCGCTCAAGAAACCGGACTGTCCTTCGACATCAAGGATGAATTGCCGGTCCTGCTGTCCTGCATCTTCCGCTATTACGACCAACTCGACTCGCGCTATGCCCGCAACGGTTTCGACGCACTGTATCTGGAAAAACTGTACCGGCGCGGCCAGTGGCATGCGTTCGAGGCCATGCCGGCCAATGACGTGCCGACGGAACACAGGTCGGGCCTTCGCATCGAAGCCCGGATCCTGGGCATCGACGGGAAGGCCCGCCTGTTGCTGGAGCACAGGGACGGCACCCTGCACACCTACGGTTTCAAGGAAATCAAGTATATCCTCTAAGCGTCCAGCAGCGCGCGGACAGCGGCTTTGGGATCGCCCGATGAGAAAGCGGCCGAGCCGGCGACGAAGACGCCGGCGCCCAGCCGTTCCAGTTCTGCAATGTTCTGCACGCTGACGCCGCCGTCCACTTCGATGAAGCAGTCCGCTTCCGCACCGGCGATCATCTCGGCCAGGACTGCCACTTTTTCCGTGGTCTCGGGGATGTACTTCTGCCCGCTGTAACCGGGATGCACCCCCATGACCACCACATAGTCGATGCTGTGCAGATACGGAATCAGGACTTCGGCCGGCGTCTCGGGATTGATGGCCACGCCGACGCCCATGCCGCAGTCACGGATCAGCTTGATGCATTCCTTGAGACGACGGTCGTTGCAAGCTTCATAATGAACACTTAAGTACTTCACGCCGAGTGCCGCGAACCGTTCAATATAGCGCCAGGGCTCGACGATCATGAGGTGGGCGTCCATCGGCTTTTCGGCGACTTCCGCAATGGCTTTGCAGACCGGGAAACCGAAAGAGATGTTCGGCACGAACAAACCGTCCATCACATCGAGATGGAACCAGCCGGCTGCACTGCGGTTGACCCGGCGGCAGTCGCGGTGGAGATTGCCGAAATCGGCCGACAGCATGGAAGGAGCAATCAGTCTGGGCATGGCTACAGGTTTTTGAGAACATCCTGCAGGACCGCCCAGAAGCGGTCGAGCGAAGCGAGGTCAAGACGCTCGCCAGGTGCGTGGACGCCCTGAAGCGTCGGGCCGAAGGCAATCATGTCCATATCCGGGAACTTTTCGGTAAAGAGTCCGCATTCCAACCCTGCGTGGATGGCGCGCACGACCGGTTCACGGCCGAAGAGCCGTTTGTAGGACGCGACGCAGACATCCTTGACATGGGATTTCAGGTTGGGCTTCCAGCCAGGATAACCATCCGAATGGCGCACGCTGGCACCGGCCAGTTCCATAACGGCGGCGACGCGCTGGGCTAGGAAGATACGCTGGCTGTTGACCGAACTGCGCTGCATCGTGCCGACCACGATCTTGCGGCCTTCCAGCATTTTGACGGAGGCCAGGTTGGTGGACGTCTCAATCAGGCCGGGGATATCGGCACTCATGGCAGCCACCCCGTGCGGAATGGCTATCAGGGCCCGTACAACGCGCTGGGCGGTATCGGTATCGATGGCCGTTCCTTTCCACAAGACGGATTCGTGTTCGAAATAGAGGCCGGGATCCGTCACGGCAAACTCCGCTTTCAGGCGGGCAGCGAAATCATCGAACAAGCCGAGGACCCGCTTGACATTGCGCGGCGGGATGGCCAGTACGACTTCTCCGCCCCGGGCGATGGCGTTGCGCTTGTTGCCGGCGGCAATCTCGCACAGTTCCACATGATACTTCAAAGTCTCCGCGGTGAATCGGGCGATCTGCTGCACACCGTTGATGCGGTTCTTGTCGATGTCGTCGCCACTGTGGCCGCCCTGGCCGCCACCGATGGTAAACTTCATGCAAACAGCCTCTTTGGGGAGCTTCTTCGCCCGGTACTTGAATGTACCGACCGTATCCATGCCACCGGCGCAGCCCACGCAGAAATACCCTTCGTCTTCGTCATCCAGGTTGATGAGGGTCTTGCCGGTGATGAATCCCTTCTTCACGGCGCGGGCACCGTCGAGGCCGGTTTCCTCAGAAACGGTAAACAGGCACTCCACCCGCGGATGAGCAAGCGTATCATCGTCCAGGATCGCCATCGCGGCCGCTACGCCGATCCCATTGTCGGCACCGAGCGTCGTGTCGTGGGCGACCATCCAGCCGTCTTCGATCACGTAATGGATCGGATCCTTGGAAAAGTCGAAGTTCGAGGTGGACTTCTTTTCGCAGACCATGTCGGTATGACCCTGCAGGACGACCGCGGGATGATCCTCATACCCTTTGGAAGCCGGCTTCGCGATCATCACATTGCCGACTTCGTCGGTCTTGCATTCGAGGCCGCGGGAGGCCGCAAACTGCTGCAGGTAAGCGACAATCTGCTCCTCATGCCCTGATTCGCGCGGGATACGGGTAATCTCACGGAAAAAATTCAACACTTTTTCTGTATCCATGATTGACAATATTTTAGAGAGTGATTACTCGGGTGAGTTGAGCACGCGCTCGATGTCGTGCACGAAGCCGCGGAAACTGCGGTCGGTGTCCATCAGGTCGCTTACGGTATTGCAGGCGTGCAGGACAGTGGCGTGATCCTTTCCGCCGAGCTGGGAGCCGATGGAAGAGAGCGATGTCTTTGTCAGGCTGCGGCTCAGATACATGGCGATCTGGCGAGCCTGCACGATCTCGCGCTTGCGGGTCTTGGAAAGGAACACTTCGTCGGTGATGCCGAAATAGCGGCAGACAGCTTCCTGGATGCGGCTGACCGTGATCTCGCTCTTGGGATCGGTCACAATCTTGTCGACCAGGCGCTGGGCCAGTTCGAGCGTGATCTCCTGCCGGTTGAAGGTGGCGTTGGCAATGAGGGAGAACAGGATGCCTTCCAGTTCACGGATGTTGGACTTGACGCTGCGGGCCACGAAGGAGAGCACTTCCTCCGCAATCTCAACGCCTTCGCGGGCACATTTCGACTTGAGAATGGCCAGGCGCGTCTCATAGGCCGGCGGAAGGAGCTCCGCGGACAGGCCCCACTTGAAGCGGGAAAGGAGACGCTGGTCGAGTCCCTGCAGGTCCACCGGCGGCTTGTCGGACGTAAGGATAAGCTGCTTGCCGCTCTGGTGGAGGTAGTTGAAGATGTGGAAGAAGGCGCCTTGGGTGCCCTTCTTCTCGGCGAAATCCTGCACATCGTCGATGATCAGCACGTCGATGAGTTGGTAGAAGCGCAGGAAATCCGCCACCTTGTTGCCGTTGTTGGCACTTTTGGCCGAGCAGGCGGCATTCATATACTGGTTCTGGAACGTGTTGGCACTGACATACAGGACCACCTTGTCCGGGAACCGTTCCTTGACGGCGATGCCGATGGCCTGCGCCAGATGCGTCTTGCCCAGTCCGGGACCGCCATAAATGAACAAGGGATTGAAGGTGCTGCGGCCGGGGTTGACGGCGATGCTCAAGCCCGCAGAACGGCCGAGGCGGTTGCAGCTGCCCTCGATGAAACTCTCAAAATTGTAGATCGGATTGAGGCACGGCTCTATGTTGAGCTTGCGGATGCCCGGAATCGCATAGACACTGCCCGTGTAGTGCTCCCCTGCTTCGGGAATGGGCAGCTCCGGATTGTGGGCACGTCCCCCTTTGGGGCGCTGTTCGATGAAAATATCGTCGAGAATGCGCACCTTATAAAGCAGGGAGGCGGATGGCCCGATCTCCCGGCGAAGCACTTTGCTCAGCAGGCCGATGAAATGCTCTTCGATGTACTCCCGCCAGAAATCGGAAGGGACCTCGATCGTCAGACGCTGGTCTTCGAGCGAGATCGGCTTGATAGGACCGAACCAGGTCTTGAACGTCTCTTCGTTCAAGTTGTCCCTGAGAATCTCAAGGCAGCGGGTCCATACGGTATTTTGGTTATCGGGAGTCATAGGGGGTTGTAATCCGACAACAAAATTGGGGAAAAAATGGTGGAAAAAAAAACTTTTTTTTGTTGTTTTTTTCCAAAAATCCGCAACTCCCTAATTATCAAGAAAAAAATTTTTTGCTTTTGTTTTTACTTGATTATCAGCAAGTTATAAAGTTGCAAAACGGCTACTCTCTTGATAATAATCTACTTAGTAACGCAAGCAGGTTGAAAGTGATGAAACGGTCAATCGACCGCGATGATAAAAGCCCCGGAAAACTTGCGTTTGACAGTCGGAAGTTGCTTGGCCGCCGCCTCCCGCGTGGAAAAGTTACCAACAGAATATTTGTAAAATCCGTTGATAAACCGGCACTGGACCTGCTTCTCACCCTTGAGTTCCGGAGAGTTGTCCTTGAGCTTTGTCTTCGAAGCCAGGATCTGGATTTCAAAGTGCGGACCAGCCGGTGCGGCAGGCGTTGCTACCACCGTCTCTTCTTCCTCGGCAGGATCGTCGGGCGTGGCGAGTGCCGACTCATCGATCGTAAACGAGCCGCCGCCCGCATCATATTGTTTCTTGAAAGAAGCGAACGCCCGGAAAATGTCATCGGCGATCTTCTGCCGGTTGATGGCCTGGTTCAGCAAGGTCCGGTCGGAGGAATTGGAGAGGAAGCCGACTTCGACCAGGACGGAGGGCATCGTCGTACGCCAAAGCACCATCAGCGGGGCCTGACGGACTCCGCGGCTTTTCTTGATGGGGCCATTCTTGATGAACTGCTGCTGGACCAGCGCCGCAAACGCGATGCTCTGCTCGAAATGCGCGTTCTGCATCAGGTTGAAGATGATATAGGACTCCGGATTATCCGGATCGAAGCCCTCATATTTGGTGGAATAGTCATCTTCCAGCAGGATCACGGCATTCTCCCGCTTGCAGACTTCCATGTTGGAGCGGCTCTTGTCGGTACCCATCACGAATGTCTCGGTGCCGGAAGCGGCGGAACTGCCTGCTGAATTCACGTGGATGGAAATGAACAGGTCGGCATGGTTGCGGTTGGCGATGTTGCCGCGTTCAGCCAGTTCGACGAAACGGTCGGTCTTGCGGGTATAGATGACTTTTACATCCGGGTATTCCTTTTCGATCTTGGCGCCCAGCCGGAGCGCCAGGTCCAGGTTGATCTGTTTTTCAGACAGTTTGCTGAACTTGGAGATTGCACCGGGATCGTGGCCGCCATGTCCGGCATCGATGACGACGGTACGCAGACGGACACCGCTCTCCTGGGCTGGTACCAGGGCCGGAATCAACAGGATAAGCAGGGCCAAAAGCCCCGATCGGAGCCGTCTGAAAGGCATATTTCCCATCAATGGCATGTTAGTTGCTGATTTTTTATTAATTTTGCCTTTCTGCAAAGATACGAAATTTGTTTTGCATTCTATAAGATTATTCATCGTCCTGTTGCTGACCGCCCTCAGCGTCCCGCTCCTTGCCCAGGAGCCTGATTCGCTGGTGCGTCCCCCGCTGGTCGCCCTCCCCGATTCGGCGGAGGTAAAGCCCGCCGACACACTTGCATGGAACGGGGCCGTCCGGGATACGCTCTTCACCCAGCCGAAGGGATCGCTCGACCGCCCGGCCTTTTCCGCCGCCCGCGACTCCGTGCTGGAAGACCTGGAAAAGAACATCATCTACTACTTCGGCGAGGTGACCGCCAAATACCAGGACATGGAGCTCAAGGCCGACTACATGGCCTACAACACCAAGATGAACGTGGTTTACGCCAAAGGCGTGCTCGACACCATCACGGGAGAGCTCAACGGCCGCCCTGTGATGACGACAGGCGGCAAGAGCTACGAGATGGACGAGGTCTTCTATAATTTCCAGACCCGCAAGGCCAAGATCAAGAACATGGCGACCCAGCAGGAGGAAGGCAAGCTGATCGGCAGCAAACTCAAGATGATGCCGGACCAGTCCATCAACATCTCGGGCGGCCAATATACGGTCTGCGATGCCGAGCACCCGCACTACTACCTGAAGATGACGACGGCCAAGATCATGACCGAGCCCCGGCAGAAAACGATGTTCGGCCCGGCCTATGCCGTCATCGAGGATGTGCCGCTTCCGCTGATCATTCCCTTCGGCTTCGTACCTGAGAAACCGGACCGGGCCAGCGGCATCCTGATCCCGACCTACGGTGAGGAGAATGCCCGCGGCCTCTACTTGCGCGATTTCGGTTATTCCTTCGTAATCGGAGACTATCTGGACCTGGCCCTGACCGGAGACATCTATACGTATGGTTCCTGGGCCGCCCGCCTCACTTCGCGTTATAAGAAGCGGTACTCCTTTGACGGTTCGCTCGCCATCAACTACTCCGATGACATCACGGGCGAACGCGACACGCCTTCTTTCAATGAGTCGAAGAACTTCGGTGTGACGTGGAACCATTCCCAAGACCCGAAAGCCCGGCCGGGAACCACCTTCCGGGCCTCCGTCAATTTCTCCAGCCCGTCCAACAACCGCTACAACTCGACCAGCGTGAGCGACGCCCTGCAGAACCAGGCATCCTCTTCCATCTCCTATTCGAAGACATGGAGCGGCGTATCCCTGTCCCTCAACCTGCTGCACAGCCAGAACTCACGCGACAGTTCCTACTCCTTCACCCTCCCCAACATCACGTTCAACGTGAACCGCTTCTACCCTTTCAAGCGGAAAAACCGGGTCGGCAAGGAACGCTTCTACGAGCAGATCTCCTTCAGCTACAACGCCACGATGCAGAACAAAGTGGCCTTCAAGGCCAGCGAGTTCGCCATGAACAAGGACATGCTCAACCGCATGCAGAACGGTGTCAACCACGCCTTTTCCATCGGCTTGCCCGGCTTCACGCTGCTCAAGTATTTCCAGTTTACGCCCAGCGTCAGCTACGGCATGAACTGGTTCTTCCGGGAACAATACCGTCAGTATAACGAGGAGACCGGCCGTGTCGAGACACTCTGGACCGACCAGTTCAGCCGTTTCGGCGTAACCCAGACCTATTCGGGCGGCCTTTCGATGAACACCCGCATCTATGGCATGTTCACGTTCGGCAAGCGGAGCAAACTGCAGGCTATCCGGCACATGATCACGCCTTCCTTCAGTTTCTCGATCAGTCCGAACCTGGCGACGAAAGCCAACGGTTATACCTCCTATGTCTATACGGACAAGGACGGTGTGGAACGGACAGTGGACTACAACCGCTATGCTGGACAACTCTATTCGCCTCCCGGAAGCAGCCGGAACGCCAGCCTTTCCTTCTCCTTTGCCAACAACCTGGAGGCCAAGGTGCTGAAAAACACGGATCCGATGGCGGAGGAACCGGCCAACCCCAAAGACAAATACCAGAAGATCAAGCTGATCGACCAGCTCAACCTATCGGGATCGTACAATTTCCTGGCCGACTCGATGCGGCTGTCCAATATCAACGTGACCGCCAGCACCACCATTTTCGGCAAACTGGGCCTCAACGGCAACATGTCGCTCGATCCGTATGCCATCGACGCCCAAGGCCGGCGCATCAACCAGTTGAACGTCCTGAAAACCGGCCGGCCTTTCCGCATGACGAATGCCAGTGCTTCCCTCTCCTACTCCATCAACGGCGACGGCAAGTATTCCGGCAACGACGGGCACAAAGATGCGGCCAAGAGTTCCTCCAGCAGCGGAGGCAATTCCGACTACGCCCGCATCTATTACCACCCCGTCACCGGCGAATACATCCCGGGCGGCTGGGTGTACTACATGAATCCCAATATTCCCTGGTCCATCAGTTTCAATTACAACTACTCGTATTCCCGCACGTACCAGTACGCGAACGATCAGTTGCAGACCAAGCACAGCCATATCCAGACGCTCAGTTTGTCCGGGCAGTTGCGCCTCACCAAGGCAATGAATTTCAACATCAACACCGGCTTTGACCTGACCAAGCTGCAGCTCAGTACGACCCAGATCAGCGCCACTTACGACCTGCACTGCTTTGCCATTTCCGTATCGTGGGTGCCGACCGGCCAATGGGAGAGCTGGAGTTTCCGGATTGCGGCGAAAGCCTCCGCCCTGAGCGACTTGCTGCAATTCAAGAAATCAGCCAGTTATTGGGATAAATAATTATTTTTATTATCTTTGCCGTATCAAATCGAACCGGCGTCTCCGTCTCTTCGGGCCCGGTTTATTCCAATCATACGAATGATAGACATTATCGAACTGAGCAGCAAGAGTCAAGAAGACCTTGTTGCGCTCGCCAAAAGTTTAAAGGTCAAGAAACCCGAATCCCTGGACAGGGATACCTTGATTTACGCCATCCTGGACGAACAGGCAATCCAGAGCAATGAATCCCCCAAACGGCAGCGGAAGACCGCCAAGAAGAAGAATGAGCCGAAGGAGAAACCCGCTGCGGAGGAAAAAGCCGCTCCGGCCGAATCCGAGCCGGTAAAACCGGCCGAAACGCCGGCCCCTGCCCAGGAGAAGCGCAAACGCGGACGGCCGCGCAAGAATGCCGCCCCGGAAGCCGGCACGCCAGAACCGGAAGCCACCCAGCCTGCCCCTGAGCAGCCCGCGCCGGTGGAAGAAAAACCCGCTGAAAAAACAGAAAAAAACGATAAGCCTGCCGCCAAGGCAAAAAAACGCCAGCGGATCCAGGCCAAGCCTGCCGAGCAGCCGCAGCAACCCGCCCAGGAGCCCCAGCAGAGCCAGCCGGCCCAACAGCCACAGCAGCCGTCACAACCGGCACAGCCGGCTCAGCCGCAACAGCCCCAGCAAGGGCAGCCGCAGCAGCAGAAACAGCAGCAGCCCCGGCCGCAGCAAGGACAACCGCAACAACCCCAGCAGCAACAGCCCCAGCAGCCCCGTCAGCCCCGTATCGAATTCGAAGGCATCGTGGAAGCGACCGGCGTGCTGGAGATCATGCCCGACGGCTACGGTTTCCTGCGTTCCTCCGACTATAACTACCTGAATTCCCCCGACGATATCTACGTATCGCAGAGCCAGATCAAGATGTACGCCCTCAAGACGGGCGATACCATCCTCGGCGAAATCCGTCCGCCGCGCGAAGGCGACAAATATTTCCCGCTGGTAAAGATCAACCGCATCAACGGCCGTTCCCCGGAATTCATCCGCGACCGCGTCCCGTTCGACTTCCTCACCCCGCTCTTCCCGAACGAGAAATTCAACCTGACGGGCCATGGCCACAACAGCAATATCTCCGTCCGCGTCGTTGATTTGTTCACGCCGATCGGAAAAGGCCAGCGCGGCCTGATCGTGGCCCAGCCGAAGACCGGTAAGACCGTCCTGCTGAAAGACATCGCCAATGCCATCGCGGACAACCATCCGGAAGTTTACATGATCGTCCTGCTGATCGACGAGCGTCCGGAAGAAGTGACCGATATGCAGCGCAGCGTCAAAGCCGAAGTCATTGCTTCCACCTTCGACGAACCGGCCGACCACCACGTCAAAGTGGCCAACATGGTGCTGGAGAAAGCCAAACGCCTGGTCGAATGCGGCCACGATGTCGTGATCCTGCTCGACTCGATCACCCGCCTGGCGCGTGCCTTCAACACGGTGCAGCCCGCTTCCGGCAAAGTGCTCTCCGGCGGTGTGGACGCCAATGCGCTCCACAAGCCGAAACGCTTCTTCGGTGCAGCCCGCAACATCGAAGGCGGCGGCTCACTGACCATCCTGGCCACGGCGCTTACCGAGACCGGTTCCAAGATGGACGATGTGATCTTTGAAGAATTCAAGGGTACCGGCAACCTGGAGCTCCAGCTCGACCGCAAGCTCTCCAACCGCCGCATCTTCCCGGCTGTCGATGTGACGCTCAGTTCCACCCGCCGCGACGACCTGCTCTATGATCCCGAGTATGTCAACCGCGTCTGGATCCTGCGCAACCACCTGGCAGACATGACTTCGCTCGAGGCCATGGAATTCATGAAGAGCCGCCTTGAAAAGACGCGCGACAACGAAGAGTTCCTGATCTCGATGAACGGCGACAAACTGAGTTAAGCGCCCGGTCGAGGTTCCGTCTTCTTTTTGCTTTTCGAGAAAAGCCAATCCATAAAATCGGGCATTTCGAAAGCCTTCCACCAGCACACATGTCCGCAACCAGGAAATTCATGGTAGCGGACATCCGCTCCGGCGGCCTTCAGGGCGCGATAGGCATCCCTGGAGCCGGAAACCGGAACGGCCTGGTCGTTGTCGCCGTGGTAAAGGCTGAACGACACGCCCTCGAACTTTCCGAGCCGGTCCGGATTGATGTCTCCGCAGATGGGAACGGCGGCAGCGAAGATGTCAGGATGACGGGCCACTGCATCGAAAGCGCCGATGCCCCCCATCGACATCCCATAGATATAGACCCGGTCCGGATCCACGTCGGGACGTTGCAGGAAAAGATGCACGAGTTCCATCACCTGCTTCATGATCTTGCTCTCCGGATAGTCTTTCGGAAAATCATAAGAGTCAGGGCTCACGTCGAACGCCCAGGTATGGTTCTCCGGGCACTGCGGCACAATGACGAAGCAGGGATAATCTTCCCGGTTGCAAGGGTTCAGGAACATCTGTGCACCGAAGACGGTCCCTTCATTGTCATTGCCGCGTTCGCCGGACGTATGCAGATACAGGACAAGTGGATATTGCTCGATCTGATCCGTTTTTTCCGGGGTGAGATACCGGTAAAGGAGGGTGTCGCCGTCCGCGCAGCGAAGCTTCCCGTATTCATAAGATTGCGCCTTCACCGCCAGCACGGAAAAGAAGGCCAGGAACAGAAGACTCCAACGTTTCATAGATACAGGCTTTGAATATATTTATCCAAAATTAAGAAAAAAGGTCGATAAATTCGTGAAAAATATTTTGCGGGTCGAAAAAAAGTTCCTACATTTGCAGTCCCAAAACAAAGGGACACCTCCTTAGCTCAGTTGGTAGAGCACGACACTCTTAATGTTGGGGTCCAGGGTTCGAGCCCCTGAGGGGGTACAGAAAAAGCCGCTTGAAAAAGCGGCTTTTCTTATATCCTCCCTTCACGCTTTAATCTTCGAGTCCGATCATCTTGCCGGCGAATTTTTCGATTTTCTGTTTGGCATAGTCCAGCGTGATGGTCAGCGATTTCTTGTGGCTGGTGGGCGCGTCGAACATCGCGTCGGTCATGATGGCTTCGCAGATGGAGCGGAGGCCACGGGCGCCGAGACGGTACTGGATCGATGTGTCCACGATGAATTCCAACACTTCGGGCTTGATCTTGAGTTTGATGCCATCGAGCGCGAACAGTTCCTGGTACTGTTTGACCAGGGCGTTCTTGGGACGGGTCAGGATGGCCAGCAGCGTGGGACGGTCGAGCGGGTCCAGGTGGCAAAGCACCGGCAGACGGCCGATGATCTCGGGAATCAGGCCGTAGGCGCGCAGATCCTGCGGCGCCACGTACTGGATGAGATTGTCGGTGTCGATGGTCTCATGTTTCTTGCGAGCGCCGTAGCCGATAACCTGGGTGTTGAGCCGCTGGGCGATGTACCGGTCGATCCCTTCGAAGGCGCCACCGCAGATGAAGAGGATGTTCTCGGTATTGACCGTAATCATCCGCTGCTCGGGATGTTTGCGGCCACCCTGCGGAGGTACGTTGACCAGACTGCCTTCCAAAATCTTCAAGAGCGCCTGCTGCACGCCCTCGCCCGACACGTCGCGCGTGATGGACGGGTTGTCGCTCTTGCGGGCGATCTTGTCAATCTCATCGATAAAAACGATCCCTTTCTCGGCCTTGGACACATCATAATCGGCATCCTGAAGCAGGCGTGTAAGAATACTCTCCACGTCTTCTCCCACGTAGCCGGCTTCCGTCAGGACGGTTGCATCGACAATGGCGAACGGCACGTTGAGCATCTTGGCGATGGTCCGGGCCAGCAGGGTTTTACCGGTGCCGGTGGGACCTACCATCAGGATGTTGGACTTCTCAATCAGGTCGTTCTTGAGATTGATGCGCTTGTAGTGGTTGTACACGGCCACAGCCAGGAAGCGTTTGGCCTCATCCTGCCCGATCACGTATTCGTCCAGGAAAGCCTTGATCTCGGCCGGCTTGAAAAGACGGGCCTCGCCCACGATCTTGCCGTTGGTGCGGATATGCTCTTCTGAAGGGCTGAGAGCCTCCTTGGCGTATTCGTAGGCCATCCGCGCACAGTCGGAGCAGATGGCCACTTCCCCTGCTGAAATCAGGAGGTCCACCTCATCCTGGCTCCGGCCGCAGAACGCGCAATGGTCCGCGCCTTCGTGGCTATCTTTCTTCTTTGCCATTTTTGCTCTTTTCTACGATGCGGTCCACCATGCCGTACTTCCGCGCCTCTTCGGCCGTCATCCAGAAGTCCCGGTCGGCATCCTTGACGATCTGTTCCATCGGCTTGCCGGTGTGGTCGCAAAGGATCTGGTAGAGTTCCTTCTTCAGCTTGACGATCTCACGGACCGTGATTTCCATCTCGGAAGCCTGGCCTTCAGCGCCACCCATCGGCTGGTGGATCATCACACGGGAGTGCGGGAGTGCGGAGCGCTTGTCCTTCGCGCCGGCGGCGAGCAGGATGGAAGCCATCGAAGCGGCCATGCCGGTGCAGATGGTGGCCACATCGGGTTGGATGGTCTGCATCGTGTCATAGATACCCAGGCCGGAATAGACGACACCGCCCGGCGAATTGATGTAGAGCATGATGTCGGCCTTCGGGTCGTTGCTCTCCAGGAAGAGAAGCTGCGCCTGGATGATGTTGGCCACATCGTCGTTGATGGGGCAGCCCAGGAAGATGATGCGGTCCATCATCAAGCGGCTGAAGACGTCCATCTGGGCGACATTGAGCTGGCGCTCCTCGATGATCATCGGGTTCATGTAGCTCGCATAAAGCGAATTGAACCGATGCAGGCTGAGCGAGCTGATGCCGCGTCCGCGGATGGCATATTTCTCGAATTCGGTCATAACGGCTATTTATTTCGTAAGTTCACGCATCTTCTCGAGCGAGATCTTCTTCTTGTCGATGGTGGCGACGCCACGGACCCAGGTCAAGGCGAGGTCGTCCTCTACCTTTTCGACGATACGCTCGGCCTGCTGGCGGTCAGCGAGGATCTGCTCTGCATATTTGGTGAGGTGCTCTTCCGGCACGTTCTGCATGCCGTACATGGCAAACTGGTAGGAGGCCATCGACAGGGCCTGCTTCATCACGTCGTCTTTCGACACCTTGAGATCCTGGTCCTTCATGATCTTGGTGCGAATCATGTTCCAGCGGAAATCCTTGGCGAAGAGGTCGTACTCGGCTTCGATCTGCTCCATCGTGAACTTGCCTTCGTTGGCAGTCATGATCCAGCGTTTCATGAAAGCGTCGGGGAGCTGGATGGCGGCCTTGTCGATGAGGTATTCCTTGGCGTCAATCATGAAGCGGTAGTCGCTTTCCTGCGCATACTCGGACTGCAGGCGTTCCTTGACTTTGGCGTCGAACTCGGCTTCGTCCTTGCAGTTGCCTTCGCCGAAGATCTGGTCGAAGGTGGCCTGCGTCAACGGCGCATCGACAAAGGTCTTGATGTCGTTGACGGTCATCGTCCAATTGACAGGCAGGGTCTCGAGTTCTTCCTTCTTCACGTGGAACATGGCGGCACGGTCGGCTTCATTGGGGAAGGTCCGAACAATATCGACTTCGCGGGTATCGCCTTTCTTCAAGCCGACGAATTCCTTCTTCACTTCTTCCGCCATGCTGCGGAGAGCCACATAGGCACCTTCGATCTTCTGCTCTCCGCTGACGAAATCGGCAATCACGAAATCGTCTTCTTTCGACGTCTCGGCGCTTTCGAGCTGGCCGAACTGCTTCAGCAAGCCGTGCCGATAGTCCTTGAGGGCCTCCTTGGTGACGGTGACGGTATAGTACGGAATCTTGTCGTCTGCCGTAACGGTCAGATTCACTTCGGGAGCGACAGCCAGGTCAAAGTCGAAAGAGAACGCGTCGGGATTGTCCCAGTTGTTGTCGGACTGTTTCTCGCTCGGAAGCGGCTCACCGATGAGATTGAGCTTGTTGTCATCGATGAATTTGTTCAGTTCGTCGGTAACCAGCGTATTCACGACTTCGGCGAGGGCCTGACCGCCATGGATCTTCTCGATCAGCGACATCGGGGCCATGCCGCGGCGGAAGCCACGGATGTCCGCGGTACGGCGGTACTCGTTGAGTTTCTTCTTCCGGGGTTCGGCCCAGTCGTTCTTGTCGAGGGCGATGCTGACGGTCATATTGAGGTCGTCAACCTGATTCTTCGTAATATTCATATGGATGCTTAGAATTTATATTTCTGTAATCTACTTTATAAGAGGTGCAAAGTTACAAAAAAATGGCTATATTTGTAGGAATTAGCAATTAATATTCATTATGAAACAATACATTGAACAAAACAACGAGCGTTTCCTGCAGGAATTGTTCTCACTGCTCCGCATTCCGTCCATCAGTTCTGAATCCGCCCACAAGTCTGACATGTACCGTTGCGCCGAACGGCTGGTCGAACTGCTGAAAGAGGCCGGCGCCGACCGGGCGGCTGTCTATGAGACCACCGGGCACCCGGTTGTATTCGGGGAAAAGAAATTCGATCCCAAAGCGCCGACGATCCTGGTCTACGGCCACTACGACGTCATGCCCGTCGATCCGCTGAAACTCTGGAAATCGAACCCCTTCGAGCCGGAAATCCGTGACGGTGCCATCTACGCCCGCGGGGCAAACGACGACAAGGGCCAGACGTTCATGCATATCAAGGCTTTTGAGTATCTGGTGCGCACCGGGCAGCTCCGGCACAACATCAAATTCATTTTTGAAGGCGAGGAAGAGATGGGCTCCGCCGCCCTCTCGAAATGGATCAAGACGCACAAGCGCCTGCTTGCCTGCGACATCATCCTGGTCTCTGACACCACGATGCTCAACGAGAAGATTCCTTCCATCAATTGCGGCATGCGCGGCATCTGCTACATGGAAGTCAAGGTCACTGGCCCGAACAAGGACCTGCACTCGGGCCATTACGGCGGTTCCGTCTTCAATCCGATCAACACGCTCTGCAAGATGATCGACTCACTCATCGACGAGAACGGCCACATCACGGTCAAAGGCTTCTACGACGACGTCGTGGAACTCAGCCGCAAGGACCGCAAGATGCTCGCCCGTGCGCCTTACAACGCAACTGAATATATGGACAACATCGGCGTGAAGGCCCTCACGGGCGAGAAGGGCTACACTACGCTCGAACGGGTCGGCATCCGTCCCTGCCTCGACGTGAACGGTATCTGGGGCGGCTACACGGGAGAAGGTTCCAAAACCGTCATCCCGAGCGAAGCGCACGCCAAGATCTCGATGCGGCTGGTCCCGAACCAGGATTCGAAAACGATTGCCAAACTGTTCGCCCGCCATTTCAAGGCAATCGCGCCCAAGGGCGTGACGGTCGAAGTCGAAGAGAAGCACGGCGGCGACGGCTTCCTGATTCCGATCTCTTCCAAAGCGTACCAGGCGGCTTCACGGGCTGTCGGTGAAGTCTATGGCATTGAACCGGTACCGAGCCGTGGCGGCGGCAGCATCGCCATCCTGGCGGAAATGCAGCGTGCTCTCCACGCCGATCCGCTCCTGATGGGCTTCGGTCTCGAACGTGACTTCATCCACTCCCCGAACGAGAGCTACCTGCTCTCCCAGTTCTACAAGGGAATGGAATCCATCGCCAAGTTCTATCAGTATTTCTGATTGGAATAAGCCATCGGTTTCACGCATCAGCGACAGGTATCTCCTCCAAAACCTACGCGCTTCGCGCTATCCCTCCCAAAACCTGCCGGTTTTGGGCCCCTCCCATTCACAGAGCCATGGGCGGCTATGGGTTTTGGAGGAGATACCTGTCGCTTGATGCGTCTCCCGACTGGAAGACGCCAATCAAACCGAAAGCAAAAGATTAGTCCTGATGGATGAAATCGAGGATTTGACGCTGGAGCGGAGTCGGTTGGGCGAGGACGGATTTGGGACGGCGGGTATAGGGTGAGATGTAATTGAGACGGAACATCGTGCGGGCGGCTTCGCGGATCTGCGCGAGGGTGAATGAAGAATCCGATGCACGAAGCATACGCTGCAGTTCAACCTCAACCGCATAGGCGGCCAGACTGACGCACAAATGCCCTTCGATGCGGCCTTTCAGGCGGCGGTTGTACGGGCGGACCTTCAGGTCCATGCGATTGATCCGGAAAGCGTGCGGGAGGTCACGCGATTCATACGGCACGACCGGCGGATTGTCAGCATGACATTGCGTGAAAAAACGTTTGAGAGAGGCATTCCGCTTCTTGGCAGGCATAGACGCCTCATACATCCGGCAGCCAAGCGGCTTTCCGTCCGCAGATTGGAGCAGCGCCACCTGGATTTGCGGGACACGGGGTCTCGGGCCGCGGGACTTGGCCAGTTCTTTCCCGTCCGCTTTCCCGCTCGCTTCCTGTTCCAACGGGAAAAGAAAGCAGGTGGCGCCAGCCGCATCTTCTTCTGTACCAATCACAATATCAGACAGATGCAGACGATCAATCAAATCGTAGACAGGCTTGACTTCGATGCATGTGCCCAGATACTGCCGGACATAATCGACCACCCGGCGCTTGCTGCCGGGATTGAAAAGCCGGCAGATAACCAAGTGACGGAACAACGCGTCCCTCCCCTCACCCAGACCGAGCCGGTCGAAGATACCGCCATACAGCAGTTCAGGGCCTGCGAGTTCGATACGCCCTTGGTCGAGGGTGGAAGCATAGTCGCGTAGCTGCGCTTCGGTCATGCCGCCAAACAAGGTATCCGGTTCCCCTGTCTGGTCACGGACAAACTCTCGCGCCCGGTTTTCCAGCAGGTCGGCCTCGGCAGCCGTCTTTGCGGTGCCGAAAGACTTGACCACATCATACCGGCCCCGGCTTTTGTCCACCACATAGATGCTGATCGAACCTGATTTGTTTATCTTCCTGCGTACGAACATATTCCAAAGTTACAACGTAGCTTCGAAATATCCAAATAAAAAGACGTACACGCCTTTTAGTCGTGGTAGATCCAAGACGGGAATCTGTTCCGGGCCCGCGCCGTTTCAAGCCATCGTTTCCGTTGTGCGATTTTGCTGCGCGTCTCTTCATCCGGCTCATCAAGCGGCGAATAGCGGGTGGGATTGTGCAGACAAGACGCAATCGCCAGGGACTGGTCCACGTCGAGTTCACTGGCAGGGATCCCATAATAGACCTGGGCAGCAGTTTCAAAGCCATACAAGCCTTTGCCCGTCTCGACCACATTGAAATAAACTTCCAGGATACGCTGCTTCCCCCAGATCCATTCGATCAGCAGCGTCCATCCTACCTCGAGGACTTTGCGGACAATAGATGGGCTGCCAAAGGTAAACACATTCTTGGCCGTCTGCTGGGAAATCGTGCTGCAGCCCCGGATCGGGGCACCCTCTTCCTGATGCTCTTTCCACATTTCCGGATTTCGCCAAAATCGAAGCCATGGTGCCGCCCGAAAAGACGGTCTTCCGTCTGAATGACCGCCTCTTTCAGAACGGGCGAAAAATGGTCCAGCGGCATCCAGGTCTTCTGGGTATGGAAAGTTGGATCATGGCGGTATTCGATGCTGCGCACCAGCATCACCGGGGTATAACGGACCGGGACCCATTTGAAAAGCAGGACGAGCAGAACACAACAAACCGCCAGCCCGAACAGGATTCTGAGCAGCCACCTGAAAAGCAGGCCTTTCTTTTTGGAGGAACCGGTCTCTTTCATCGGAAGCAAAGATACGATAATCCGGACAAACTCCATGGTTTTTCTTACCTTTGTGCTATTATGAACCCGACATTGAAAGCCTATATCGAGCAGGAGATCCTGCCGCGCTATACCCATTTTGACAAAGCCCACCAACTCGACCACATCACCACCGTCATCGATCAAAGTGCCAAACTGGCCGACATGCTGGCCGCACAAGGCACAGAGGTGGACCGGGATATGGTCTATGTGATCGCCGCCTACCACGACCTGGGCATCGTGAACGGCCGCGAAAACCATCATACCGATTCCGGCAAGATTCTGATGGCCGATCCGGTCCTGCCGCAATACTTCACGTCCGAACAGCTCGTCACGATGAAAGAAGCCGTGGAAGACCACCGGGCTTCATCCAAACAAGCCCCGCGTTCCCTCTATGGCCGCATCGTCGCCGAAGCCGACCGGCAGATCGATCCGCACACCATTCTCCTGCGGACCCTCCAATTCGGCCTCAAGAACTATCCCGAACTCGACAAAGCCGGCCATTTCGCCCGCGCCGCCCAGCACCTGGCCGAAAAATACGGCGAAGGCGGCTACCTGAAGCTCTGGTTCCCCGAATCCGACAATTCCCGCAAACTGGCCGAACTCCGCCGCCTGATCGCCGACAAACCCGCCCTGCTGGCCATGCTGGAAGAAATCTGGGAGACGGAGGTTTAAGGCCGACAGAAGCCACAGAATGTACAATCACGGCTCGGGACGCATTCTGTGGCTTTCGCTACGCCGCGTGGCGGACTCAACCTTTGATGACGGCGAGGAGGATGACCAGCGCGCTGACGAACAAGATCATCAGGCCATATACGATGCCGTAACAGATGCCGGTTCGCACTGCCTGCCAAAAGCTTTTCTTCCAGGGGATTCCCAGCCATTGGTGGTAATCGACCATCAGGAGGAAGAGCATCAGGAATACACTGATGGACGTACTTTTGCCCCAAGTGAGGAATAAGGCGAACAGCATAAAGAAACTGAACTGGCACAGTACATAGGCAGAAGCGGCGGCGCATGCCGACTTACCTAATTTGAAGGGTCGCAGCGACAGGATCATGGCCATCCACAGGAAAAGGAATTCACTGAGGAACAGCGGGATGCCTTGGCTGCGGAGCGTTGCTTCCAGGGCTGCGAGGGCTGATTCGTGCTGGGTATCGACGGCCTCGGGATGCTGGTCTAGATGCAGATAGAGGTAGCCTGTCTGCACGATCTTCGCAACGTTCAGGATGGAAGGGTTTTTCTGACCCGTATCATGATTTGATTCAATCTCAATGTCGCCTTCGATGACGCCTGGCAGTCTGTCCTTCTGCTGCACGGGTTGTAGAACGGCCGATGCCAGCGCGAAAAAGGCATAGAAGACGATAAGGGCCGTCAGCGGGGCAAGGTATCGTTCGTGCTGGCCTTGAATGTAGTCGCGAATCATGTAACCGGGGCGCAACAGCAAATGTTGGAAGGTCCGCTTGGCGTCTTCGTTCAGAAAAGGGATGCTGTCGAAGGCTCCTTTATAAAAATCGCCGGAGCCGGCCTTCTGACGGTTCTTTCTGTTCTTAGCCTCCCGGGGCTTTTCCCAAGGATTAAACCCCAGATGCTGCCAAAGCACAAAGGCGCGCCTTCTCACTTCGAACGAATGTTTTCGTCTACCTTTCGAACCGTCTGTATTGGAAATGGCTTTCATACGGAATCAATCTTCGCGGCAAATTTACGAAAACTCCTCATAACAGTTTGCATTAAACAATGTCGATCGCTTCGCTGCGAAGGGTATATGCTTGGAAAACCGTCTCGCTGCGCTTGCCGCCATCGATGAATCTGTGTTTTTACTATCTTTGCGGCGGATTTGGAAATGCCCGGGCGAAGCCGGGTATGACGACCTGTTCAGGATGAAGATACTGTTACAATTGTTTTGGGCCTTCTTCAAGATCGGCGCGTTTACCTTCGGGAGCGGGTATGCGATGATACCGATGATTGAGAAGGAGGTGGTGGACCGGCGGAAGTGGTTCGAAAAGGACGACTTTTACGACCAGTTCGCGCTGGCTTCGTCGGCGCCGGGACCGTTCGCACTCAACACCGCTGTCTTTGTAGGCTACAAACTCAAAGGATGGTGGGGTTCCCTGTTCGCTGTCATGGGGGCCGTGCTTCCTTCGTTTCTGATCATCCTGCTCATCGCTATCTATCTGACCGGTTTCCGGGGCAACCGCTATGTCGAGGCCGCTTTCAAAGGCATCCGCCCAGCCGTCATCGCCTTGATTGCCGTGCCGTTCATCAATATGCTCAAACGCCTGCCCTGGTATTTCATGGTCCTGGGCTGCGCCGTAGCGGCTGTCATCTGCTACCTGGGCGTGTCCCCCATCTGGTTCATCCTGGCCGGCGCCATTACCGGAATACTTGTCACCTTCTTTGAAAAGCCGCGATGATCTACCTTCAACTCTTCCTATCCTATCTGAAGATTGGATTCTTCGGTTTCGGAGGCGGTTACGCAATGCTGTCGCTCATCCAGAACGAGATGGTGACGCGCCACGGCTGGATGACTGAAACCGAACTGGCGGACATCGTGGCCGTTTCCCAGATGACACCGGGCCCGATTGCCATCAATTGCGCGACCTATGTCGGGTACACCGTTACAGGCACGGTGTGGGGGTCCATCCTTACCACCCTGGCTGTCAGCCTCCCGCCCCTGACCTTGATGGTGCTGATCACCATCTTTTTCACCAAGCTCAAGAACAACACCTATATGCAAGGCGCCATGAAATGGATGCGGCCGATGATCTGCGGCATGATCGGTGCCGCCGCCTTGCTCTTCGTGAATGGCAGCACCTTCATCGACTGGAAGAGTTATCTGATCTTTGCCGTCTGTGCGACCGCGGCCTGGTTCAAAGTCGATTCCATCCTGCTGATCTGTCTGTCTGCCGTCGCCGGCATCTTATTATACCTTTGATATGGCTGATAACTATCTGGAAAACAAATTCGAGGAATTCCGCAAAAAGACGGTCGCCCGGAAACCGGCTGTCTCGCTGGGCACGCTGCTGCGCCGGAACCGCAGCTATCGCGGCTTTGATAAATCAAGCCCTGTGACGCAAGCCCAACTGCGCCGCATCGCAGAAGTCTGCACCCTGGTTCCCTCGGGACGCAACCAGCAAGTCCTTCGCCTCAAACTCCTTACCCGTAACAACGGGGCCGATCAGATGCAAGGGCTTTACAAACTGGGGGCAGCCCTGCCCGAGTTGCATCTCCCCTTCCCCGGCACCGAACCCGAAGCATTCATCATCATCTGCAGCACCGTCGAGCCGGACAAATGGGTCCACATGGACGTGGGCATCGCCGCACAGAGCATGTTGCTGAAAGCCGTGGAAATGGGTCTGGGAGGCATTTGCATCGGTGCTTTCAATAAACAGGCTCTCATCGAGACTTTCGCCCTGCCTTATGAGCCTGTGCTCATGCTGGCCATCGGCAAACCCGCCGAAAAGATCGAACTGCTCCCCGTGCATGCCGGCGAACCGCTCAAATACTACCGCGAGAACGGCATCCACTATGTTCCGAAGATTGTAGCCAACGACCTGATCCTGTAGCTTTCCGCACGCGATGCATCGCTTCCGCAGCTTCGTCCTTCCCTTCGCCATCCTGACCGGCCTGCTCTTTCACCGCTATCTGGTCTATGTGCGGGAACTGACGCCGTATCTCATCTTCCTGATCCTGCTGCTCAACAATGTAGCGGTTGACATGAAGAAACTGAAGGTCACGAAGCTCGATGGGTGGCTCATCCTCTTTCAACTGGTCGTTTCCATCGGAAGCTACCTCTTGTTCAAAGTGTTCGGCGCCAGCGAAGTCGTCGCGCAAGGTGTCTTGATCGGCGTCCTTTGTCCCGTCGCGGCTTCTTCGGTCGTCATTGCCACCATTCTTGGGGCCAATCGCGAAACCGTCACCACCTATACCATCGTGGGCAACCTGATGGTAGCCCTGGTTGCACCGATTTGTTTCTCATTTATCGGCATTCAGCAAGACATGCCGTATTTCCAGTCCATGTGGCTGATCTTCAGACGCGTGGCTCCCGCCATCGCCCTTCCCTTTTTCGTGGCCCTCTTCCTTCAGCGGGTCTTACCGCGCGTAAACAGCTTCCTTTGCAATTACAAAGGCACCTCCTTCTACCTGTGGGCCGCGGCCTTGACCATTACGCTGGGGCAGACGATCGATTTCATGTTCCTTCACGGACGAGACCAACTGCCCGCCATCCTGACGATGGGCATCGGTTCGATCGTCTATTGCGCCATCCAATTCGCCTTTGGCAAATGGCTGGGCAGCCAATACGGGGACCGCATTGCCGGCGGCCAACTGCTGGGGCAAAAGAACAGCGCGATGGGAATCTGGATGGCCAACACCTACCTGTTGCCGCTGGCCTCGGTCTTTCCGGCCCTCTATTCGATCTGGCAGAATCTTTTCAACAGCTGGCAAATGTGGCGCAAAGATTCCAAATCAAGCCGCTAAGCTTCGCTGCGAAGGGTATATGCTTGGAAAACCGTCGCGCTTCGCGCGACCCCTCCCACCGCTTCGCGGCGGGCCCCTCCCTCTAATAGCCGAGGGTGGCTAAGGTTTTCCAAGCATATACCCTTCTCCGCTACGCTAAGCGCCATCAGGCGCTAGCGAAGGTCGTTGTGTGGCCTTGTGGGATAGCAGACCGTAGCGGCGGGGTTTGGGGCAGCGCCCCAGTAATTCGGATCAGCCCTTGCGGAACTGGGCGGGGGTCATTCCGGTGTGAACCTTGAAGTATTTGGTAAATGTCGGCTGGTCGGAAAAGTGCAGTTGGTAAACAATCTGCTTGATCGACAGATCCGAATACTTCAAATAGTTCTTCGCCTCCATGATTACGTAGGAATCGATCCAGTCAGGCGCACTTCGGCCGCTGGCCGTCTTGATCAGCTTGGAAAAATACTTCGGACTCAGGCACAACTTGTCGGCATAAAAAGTGACGCTGCGTTCCTGCGTATGGAAATCAGCCAGGAGACGAAGGAACTTATTGAAAACATCTTCAGCCCGTGAGGCCCGCGCGGCCGACTCCTGCCCAGCCTGTTTCATCCGGTTGGTAAAGACACCTTCCGAAAGGTAGAACAGCGACGATATCAACAAGCCCATGCAAGCACGCTTGTTCGGTACATTTGCATTCAGGATCAGCGAAGCCAGCTCCATGTAGCGCCTGGCCACAAGCCTCTCCTCAACGGTCAGCCGGACACAAGGACTATCCAACAAAGAAAAACCATCCGAAAAGAACCGGTTCAGATCAATGTGAAGCGTCGACAGGTAGCGCCGGCTCACACCCGCCATCACATAATGCAGATCTGCCTTGTCCTCCTCCGGGACCTCAACGACCTGGCCTATATACCCCGGAAGCATCAGCGCGATGTGGTCCTCCTCCATCGTAAATTCTTTCAGGTTGACACTGAACCGGATCCTTCCTTTGATGCAAAAGAGGACCAGATAGGCATCGAGCCGGACCGGAAACTCCAACTGCTCGAACTTGCCACTGTACCGGGCATCAAAGATGCAAAGATCATCGCCTAGCGCAGCCTGCTGGTCATCGACAAACAGTTCCCGGAACTGTTTGAGTTCCATGTTGTAGAAAGAATTCTCCATAGCCTGGGGTTTTGTCGGCAAGTTACCGAAAAGCGACCAAATGACAAAATAAATCATTACCTTTGCGTTATGGGAAAGATTGTGCTGATCACAGGCGGGGCCCGCTCCGGAAAGAGTGCTTATGCCGAACAAATGGCTTTGGCGCTTTCCGAGGCCCCTGTCTATCTGGCAACCGCCCGGATCTGGGATGAGGAATTCCGGGAACGGGTCCGCCGGCATCAGGAACGCCGCGGCCCGCAGTGGACCAACATCGAGGAAGAGAAATACCTGAGCCGGCATCCGGTTGCCGGAAGGGTTGTACTTGTGGACTGCCTGACCCTATGGTGCACCAATTTCTTTTTCGACTTGGAAAGCCAGGTCGATGCAGCCCTAACGGCGGCCCGGGAAGAATTCGACCGCTTCACTGCCCAGGATGCCACCTTCCTTTTCGTCACCAACGAAATCGGAATGGGCGGCACGTCCGACAATGAAATCCAGCGCAAGTTCACCGACCTGCAAGGCTGGATGAACCAATACGCCGCTTCCCGCGCTGACGAAGTGATCCTGATGGTCAGCGGCATCCCCGTTAAAATCAAAGGCTGAATGGCAATCTCCTTCTCTATCGCACATCCTGACCCTGCAATCCGCCCGGCGTTGCAGGAGAAGATTGACAACCTGACAAAACCCAAAGGCTCCCTGGGCCGGCTGGAAACACTCGCCCTGCAGATCGGCCTGATCCAGCAGACCCTGTCACCGGAACTCCGGCATCCCCAGAACATCGTTTTCGCAGCAGACCACGGCATTGTGGAAGAAGGCGTGAGCATCGCACCAAAAGAGGTAACCTGGCAGCAGGTATGCCATTTCACGCACCCCCAAGGCACCGGCGGCGTCAATTTCCTCTGCCGCCAGCATGGCTTTACCCTCAAAGTGGTCGATGCGGGCGTCGATTTCGACCTCCCCCGCGACCGCGGCATCATTGACTTGAAGGTAGGCCGCGGCACGCGCAATTTCCTTCACGGGCCCGCTATGACGGAGGATGAGATGGAACAGTGCCTGGCGGGCGGCGCCAAGGTCGTGCGCCAGTGCTTCGATGAGGGCAGCAACATCCTGAGTTTCGGCGAAATGGGAATCGGAAACACATCCCCCTCCTCCATCTGGATGTCGCTTTTCACGGGCATCCCCCTCTCAGAATGCGTAGGTGCCGGCAGCGGCCTGGACAACGCCGGCATCCGGCACAAATACGAGATCCTGCAGAAGGCCGTGGACAACTACGCAGGCGACGGCTCGCCCCGCGACCTCATCCGCTGGTTCGGCGGTTTCGAGATGGTGATGGCCATCGGCGCCATGTTGCAGGCAGCCGAGTTGAAGATGGTCATCCTCGTGGACGGCTTCATCATGACCAACTGCATGCTGGCTGCCTCGAAACTGTACCCGGAGGTGCTGGATTACGCAGTCTTTGGCCATTGTGGCGACGAATCCGGCCACAAGAAAGTGCTGGACGCCCTCGGTGCCCAGCCGCTTTTGAATCTTGGTCTCCGCCTCGGCGAGGGAACCGGTGCCATCTGCTCCTACCCCATCGTCCAATCGGCCGTCCACATGATCAACGAAATGGATGACTTCCGCAGTGCTTCCATCACCAAATACTTCTAACCCATGAGACTGCTGGCAGCCTTGACGTTCTTTACCCGGCTCCCGTTCTGGCGGATCCGGGAGATTCCGGCCGAGCATTTCAAGCGGGTGGTACCGCTATGGCCTGTTGCAGGCTGGCTCACGGGATTGGTCATGGCCCTGGTACTTTGGCTCTGCAGCCAGGTAATGCCACTGACCCTGGCGTGGATCCTGGCCCTGGTCGCGCGTTTGCTGCTGACCGGCGCGCTCCATGAGGACGGACTGGCTGATTTCATCGACGGCTTCGGCGGCGGCACATCCCGGGAGCGGACTCTTGCCATCATGAAAGATTCCCACATCGGCACGTACGGGGTTATCGGGCTGATTGTCTATTTCATGATCATGCTGCAGCTGCCCGTTGTCATCTCGCGCGATACGCTTTGCCTCGTGGTTCTCTGCGGAGATTGCTGGGCAAAGTGCTGCGCCGCCCAGCTCATCAATTTCCTCCCCTATGCCCGCACGGAAGAAACGGCCAAAAACAAGACAGTCTATATGCGGATGACGCTGCCCGAGTTGCTGATCTGCTTCTTCTTCGGACTGGCCCCGGCCTTCGTGCTGTGCTTTGCGCTGGACTGGCTGCCAACCTCTTTTCTCTGGCTGCTGCTTGTGCCGGTTGGCGTGATGCTGCTGCTCGCCTGGCTGATGAAACGCCGTATTGCCGGCTACACCGGCGACTGCTGCGGTGCGACCTTCCTGCTTTGCGAACTCAGTTTTTATCTGTCTGTCTTATTCGCTTTTCCTTTCTGGAGCTAAACCAGCCGTTTCTACAAGGTCACGGCCACAACCGAAGCCGGCGGCAAGGTGAGTGTCACCGTGTGGCCTGAGATTTTGGCTCCGGAGAAGGCCTTGGGCTCAACTTGGCGGGGCTTGTCAAACGTGTTGTGCGCCCGGACGTCCGCTGCTTGCAGGATTTCACCGGAGACGGTCTTGGGACGGAAAGCATCAAGGGTCAGTACCACGGTCTGCGGCTTGTCAAGACAGGGATTGGCCAAGGTAATCAGCAGCTTCCCCTCTTTCGTACGGGAGGCCGAGACACTGAGCGTGGGATACAGGCGGCCGGAAGGGGCCTGCAGCGTGTCGCAGGTAAAAGACACCGGTACTGCCACAGCGTCCTGGTGTCCGTTATACATCCGGAACACATGATACGTCGGCGTCAGCAGCATTTTGTCGCCCTGCGTGAGCACCATGGACTGCAAGACATTGACAATCTGGGCAATGTTGGCCATCTTCAGCCGGGCCGTATGCTTGTTGAAGATATTGAGCGACATCGCGGCCACCAGCGCGTCGCGCATGGAATTCTGCTGGAACAAGTGCCCGGGGTTGGTGCCGGGCTCCACATCGAACCAGGTCCCCCATTCATCCAGCAGCAGGTCGATGCGGCGCTGCGGATCGTAGGTATCCATGATGTGCTCGTGGTTGCTAAGGACTTCTTCTATTTCCAGGGCCTTGGCGATGATATCATAGTATTCCCCATCGGTGAAATCTGTCGCAGAGCCCTTGTGGTTCCAGTCCGTGATGGTATAGTAATGCAGCGAAACGGCATCCGCCCGATTACCGACCTTTTCCATCAGGACTTTGGTCCAGTTGTAATCATAATCGGAAGCACCGCTGGCGACTTTGTACAGACGATTGCCATCGTAATCCCGGCAATAGGTAGCGTAGCGGCGATACTGGTCGGAATAGAATTCCGCAGTCATGTTGCCACCGCACCCCCAACTCTCGTTGCCGATACCGATGTATTTGACCTTCCAGGGCTCCTTGCGTCCGTTGGCGGCGCGCTCCTCGGCTACAGTGCCGCCACGGGCCGTCATATACTCAACCCATTTGGCCAACTCTTCGACGGAGCCGGAACCCACATTGCCGGAAATATACGGCTCGGTGCCCAGCATCTCGCAAAGATTCAGGAACTCATGAGTGCCGAAAGAATTGTCCTCGAGCGTACCGCCCCAGTTGGAATTGATCATCCGGGGCCGTGTTTCGCGGGGGCCGATGCCATCGCGCCAATGGTATTCATCGGCAAAGCAGCCGCCCGGCCAGCGAAGTACCGGGACTTTCAACGCCTTGAGCGCCTCCAGCACATCTTTGCGATAGCCGTCGATGTTGGGAATGGACGAATCGGGGCCGACCCAGATGCCATCGTAAATGCAGCGGCCCAGGTGCTCTGAGAACTGTCCGTAAATCTCTTTGGGAATCACAGGTCCCGGATCGGACTCGTGTACGGCGACACGGATCTGCGCGGAGGCGGACAGGCTGGTGACAAGCAACAACAGGAAGAGGAGTTTCAAGGTTTTCATGGTAAGCTATTTTCTACAAAGATAGCTATAATCCCAAAGCGCGCAACAATTCGGCTTCGGCCTTCACCAGGCCGGTGCGGGCAGCGATGCATTGCTCGGCCGTATCGTTGTAAACCCGGACAGCCAGCAAGTAGTCGAGCAACGAAGAATCCCCTTGCAGATAGGCCGTGCGGCGGCTTTCCAGGATGGATGCCGCATCGTCCAGCATCGAAGCCGAGCATTCCTGCGCGACCCGGGCGGCCGACTGCCAGGAAACCAAGGCTTGCTGGACTTCCGTAACGATCTGCTGTCGGGCTGCTTCATAGGCCGCATCTGCCTGCAAGACCGCGTGTTCTGCAGCTTTTCGTTCACCGCGGTTCAGCCGCGAAAACTTCAGGGGCACGGCTACGCCTACGGAAAGTCCATTGAACTGGGGTGCCGGTGCAATTTCATTACGCACTTCCGTATTGTAGGAATAGCCGGCCGTCACCTCGATCTCGGGAGCCCGGGAGGCTTTGACAAGGGCCAGATTCCGTTCGGAAAGCGTCCGGGACAATTCTGCTGCGCGTAAGTCGGCGCGGTTCGCCAAAGCGAGGTCCATCATTTCACGGGGCTGGCAGGCAGGCAAAGGCAGCAGGATTTCGTCGTCTGAAACCCCTGCGACAGGCAGGCCGCCGGCATAAAGCGACAAGGTCTGCAAAGCATTCCTGTAATCGGCTTCAGCGGCCAGATACTCCGCATACGAAGCGCGGGCTTCAATCCGGGATTGCCGGGCATCGACCAGGCTCCCGTCACCCAGTGCTGCCCGCATGCTGTCGGAAGCAGCGACTGTCTGCATGCTTTCATAAGAGGAACGCTTGACCTCCAGCAGCGAACGGGTTTCCTGCGCTTCAGCCCATGCTACCGTGGCATCTGCCCGCAAATTGCGGAACCAATCATCCAAAGCGGCGCGGGTAATCTCTTCTTCACTGCGGGCCACATTGATCCGGGCCCTGCGTACGTTGCCCAGCGAAAAGCCGTAGGACAACTCCGCTTCGACGGACTGTCCCATCTGCAGCGACCAGTCCTCGTTGTTGCCATAACTGACCGACAGCGACGGATCGTTGAACACACGGGCCGCTTCACGCATGGCCTGTGCGATATCCACCTGATAGCGTTCGGCCAGATAAGCGGCGTTGTGCTGCTCGACCGCCTTCATATATTCGCTGAAATCCTGCGCCGGGAGGCTCGCTGCACCGGCCAGCAGACATGCCAGCGCCACAAGCAGGCTAATATTCTTCTTCATGGTCCGTAACGGGTTTTTGTTCCTGGCGCTTTTCCATCCGATAATAGAGGGTCGGCAGGATATAAAGGGTAATGATGGTCGAGAAAAGCAGGCCATAGACGATGACCGTGGCCAGCGGGCGCTGTACATCGGAGCCGATGCCGGTGGCGAGCGAAGCGGGCAACAGGCCGAGAATCGCCACAGTCGCCGTCATCAGCACCGGTCGCAACCGGTGGGAAGCGCCCTCGATGACCGCATCGCGCAAAGCCATGCCCCGCTGCCGCAAGTGATTGATATGCGAGATCATGATCACGCCGTTCTGGATCGTCAGGCCGAACAGGGCGATAAAACCGACGGCAGAGGACACGTTGAACGTCATGCCCCGGACATTGAGGGCCAGCAGTCCGCCGAAAAGCGCCAGCGGCAGCAGGGCAATCAGGAGCCCGGCCTGGCGGAAGTTGCGGAACGCGCCATAGAGCAGGATGAACATGATGGCCAGCACAAACGGGATGATGATACCCAGGCGCGTATAGGCGCGACGCTGGTTCTCAAACTGCCCGTCCCACTTGAGCGTATATTTTGTATGGTCGTACTGCACCTGTTTCTTGATGAGTGCATCCGCCTCATTCAGGAAAGTAGTCAGGTCCTTGCCGCGGAGATTCACACGGATGGTCAGGTGACGACGGTTCATTTCGCGGGCAATGGAACTGGCGCCTAAGCGGGTTGTCACTTCGGCAACCGCCGAAAGCGGAATCCGCGCCCCGGAAGCCGATGTCAAGGTAAGCGCCCCGATCTTTTCCGGGGTGTCGCGCACATCTTCGCGGAAGCGGCAGATGACATCATAAACACGGTTCCCGATGAAAACCTGCGAGACCGCCCGTCCGCCGATAGCTGTCTCAACCAGTTGGGCGACATCAGCGACATTGACGCCATAATAGGCGGCCTTTTCGCGGTCGACTGTAATCTGCAACTGGGGAAGCGGCGGTTCCTGGTCGATCAGCACGTCTGTCGCACCCGGAATGCTTGCGATGATGCTTTCCACCTCTTCAGCGATGCGGCGGGCCTCGTCGAGGTCATCCCCATAGACTTTCATGGCCAGATCGCTGTGCGTTCCGGCAATCTGGTCCATCACCATATCGATGATCGGCTGGGAGAAGCCGACACGATAGCCCGGCATCATGGCGATGGTATCGGCCATTTGCGCGATAAGGTCTTCTTTGTCCTTGCCCATCTTCCATTGGGAATACGGCTTGAGGCCGACACAGACTTCGATATGGGAAGAGGTAAAGGCCTCCGCCCCTTCATCGTCGCGGCCCACCTGGGTCATCACATAGGTCACCTCGTCGAAACTTTTCAGTTTATTGCGGAACACGCTGGCCATCTCCGTGGATTTCTCCAGCGAGATGCCCGGAGGCGTCTGGACCTGGATCCAGATACCGCCCTCATCGAGGTTCGGCAGGAAATCTTTGCCCACCGTAATGATCATCACGATGACTGCGGCAAAGACGGCAGCCATGCCGAAAAAGATCTTGCGCGGCGCTTCAAGCAAGGAACCTGTATGACGGCGATAGGCCGTATTCATCCGGGTCAGCACCTTGTTATGATAGACTTTCTGCGGTTTGTGGTAGATGCCGTAAGACAGGCCGGGAATCAGGAGCAGTGCCACGGAGAGCGCGCCGAGCAGCGCATACCCTACCGTGAAGGCCATCGGCGTAAAGAGTTTCTTCTCGATACGTTCAAAGGCGAAGAGCGGCATATAGGCCACGATGATAATCAGGGTCGCGAAGAAAATGGGCTTGGCCACTTCCAGCGTCCGGTGCAGTGTTTCTTGCTTAGACAAGGGTTTGGACGTGTCCTCTTCCCGCAACTTGAGGATAGTCTCGGACATCACGATGGCGCCGTCCACCAGGATGCCGAAATCGATGGCGCCGATACTCAACAGGTTGGCAGGGATACCGGTCAGGTGCATCAAGATAAAGGCGATCAGCAGCGAGACGGGAATGGTGGCAGCCACGACCAGCGCACTCTTGGGGCTGCCGAGGAAGATGAGCAGGATGCCGATGACCAGCAGCATTCCGAACAGCAGCGTGTGCTCCACCGTGTGAAGGGTTGTCCCGACCAGGTTGGCGCGGTCCATGAAGGTTCGGATCTCCACGCCTTCCGGCAACCCGTCTTCATTGAGTTCATCCACCACCTTGTGTACTTTGGCCAGCACCTGGGACGGATTCTGGTAACGGAGCATCTGGACGATGCCTTCCACCCCGTCTGCAATGGATATCTCGTCATCCACATAGCCCAGAACGCCCTTGCGCTCCAGGTTGCCGTAGCGCAGCTCGCCCAAGTCTCGCAGGAAGACGGGAATCCCGTCTTCATTCTTGACCACGATATCTCCCATATCCTCCAAGTCCTGGATGAGGCCTACTCCCCGCACCACGTAACTCACATCGCCCAGACTGATCATGCTGCCGCCCGCATTGGCATTGTTGCCGGCAATCGCCTCTTCCACATCGGTAAGGGTCAGGTCGTATTCCAGCAGGCGCTGTGGATCGAGCTCGATCTGGTACTGGGTCGTCAGTCCGCCGAAGTTGCTGACGGCCGCAACGCCCTGGATCTGCTGGAGAGCCGGAATGACGGTCCATTTGTTGATCTCGGTGAGTTCGCGCAGCGATTTCCCTTCACCCACCAGGACATAGCGATAGATCTCACCCGTGGGAGATGTCAGCGGATTGAGTTCCGGAACGGCGTCGTAGGGCAAATCCACATCGCCGATGCATTCGCTGACACGCTGCCGGGCCCAATAATCGTCTGTCCCGTCTTGAAAAACGAGGACGATGATGGACAGGCCGAAGGTATTTTTGCTGCGCATCAGATCGAGCGAAGGAATGCCGTTGAGCGCCCGCTCCAGCGGAATCGTGATCTGCTGCTCGATCTCTTCGGCGGCCAGGCCAGGGACCTGCGTGACAACCTGGACCGTCACGTCGGCGATGTCCGGATAGGCGTCAATCGAAAGCCGGGTCCAGGAATAGATGCCGAAGAGCGACACGACCACGAAGATGACGGCAATGAGCCCTCTGCGGCGGAGGGCATAACGGATGATGCGTTCCATGGCCTATTCGCTCAGATAGATGCCGCCGTCGGCGATAATGGTCTCTCCCCCGTCCAGTCCGGCAAGCACCCGCTGGCGGCCGCCGTCAAGGCTTTCGACATGCACCGGGGCTTTGACGAAGTGGTTTTCCGCATCCCGGACATAGACAAACTTGGATCCTTCCCCCTGGAAGACAGCGGAAGAAGGAATGACCAGCACTTCAGAAGCGAGCCGGTCGAAGACAGCCGTGACGAACATGCCGGGTTTGAGCAGCCGTTGGGCATTGTCACATTCAATGACAACAGGAAGTGTACGGGTCCTTTCGTCCAACAGTTCCCCGACATAGAAAATCCGGCCCGGCACCTGCTGTCCCGGTCCGGCTTCCACTTCCACGTTCTGGCCGGCGGCAAGACCTGCCACTTGCGGTGCCTTGACATGGGCGGTGACCCACACTTTCGAGAGATCGGCCACTGTCATGGGCGCCTCGTCATCCTCGGCCAGATACCCGCCGATAACCAGGTCGTTGCGGACCACGCGCCCGGCTATGGGAGACACGACACGAAGCGGCTCTCCTACCTGGACCGAGGATGGATCGACCTGGAAGAGTGCCAGGCTGCGACGGGCCAGTTCGCAGGCATTTTCTGCATTGCGTGCCTCGGCGCAGACTTCTTCCCATTCACGGTCGGAAAGCATACCCGATTGATGGAGAGTCTCTTTACGCTGGCGGTTGGCGTTCGCCAGATCGGCCGTGCTGCGGCTCTCCAGATACTCCTTGACAGCTTCCATATAGTCAGAGGAACTGACTTCGAAAAGGGCCTGGCCGCGTCGGACCGGATCGCCCAGGCGAACGAACGAGCGGATGATGCGTCCGCCAAAAGGAAGTCCGATTTCAGCCACACTGCCGGAACGATGGCCGACGGAGGCCGTCGTCTTGAGGGGCATATCGACCCTCTGCGGTATGACCTCGGCCAGTTGCAGTTTTTCGGACAAAGGGGATCCTTTGGTGACAGTTACACCATTTTCATCGGAAGTGAACCAGGGGCCGGCTGCGTTCTCTTCCGGATTGGTACGGGTTCCACACCCGTAAAGGGCCGATGCCAGCAGCATCAGCACGACAATTCTGTATTTCATGGGGTTGTTGGGCTTGTTTGACAAAAGAAGCGGCAAGACCGCAAAGGGCCTTGCAAACGGTCAAACAAGCGCAGGCGGGCCGCGCAGGACGGAGTGCAACGCGGTAACCGGGCTCCATGCCAACTCGATGGCCGTCCCTTGGACAGCCAGGAGTTGTCGGAACGGTTCCATCTCATAGGCAGGAATGGCCTCTTCTGTACAGGAACTCGCATTCAAAGTCTGTATCAGAATGAGTTGGAAATCCGTATGGGAATTGCCTTCCGGCAGGGTCCGATGCGCTTTACTGGCAAAGTGGGAATGGAAAATCCAACTGCCGCACACCGTGTGCCCATGCCAGAACAACGAGGCATTGGCATAATTAAACAGGAACGTGGCGATGCAGAGCATCGTCAGTCCCTGTTTGATGTGCCGGTTATGTCTCATCCCGTTCATTGAAGGTACAAATATAATAATTTATGCCTTCAACCAAGACGGGGCGTTCAATTCTGCCGGTCTAGCGTTCGAAATCCCTGAGGAGTTTCTTCATCTGCTCGCTCACACAACCTCTGTTGAGCGGGTGGTCGGCGTTCGAAAGGACGCGCGAATAATAGACGACACGGTCGGTCTGGGTATCCACGACGGCTGCATAAAGAGCGTTGCCATACTGGTCGTTGAAGGAATACCGCGGTGTCTCATTGAATACCGCCCGGATGATATTGCCCACCAGTTCCGCCATGCGCTCCTTGTCGTACATCTCATTGCTTTTGATATAGCCATAGGAATGAACGACGATGCCATAACGATGTCCGCTGGCCACAATCTTTTCACGAAGGCTCTTGGGGACCCGCAGTTGCTTGGCATCGTTCGGTTCCAGATCGGAAAAACCGTCTATCCAGCGTGCGATGTCCGAATCCTTGTCGTCATAGTCAAGCGCAATCATATCGGAGAAAGGATACCGGCGGGAGTTGATCAGATCGGCCATCAAGGTTTCGGAAGCATCGGAAAGGGATGGCTCGCGCGGTGCCGACTCGCTTGAGAAATAGTACTGGAGGGCCCGGGGCTGGAAGAAGGCGATTTCGCCCATATCCGAGGGTTTGGTCGCCGAATAACGGGATGTCATGCAGGATGTCAGCACAAAAAGCAGGATGGCACCCACAGCGGAGAGAGATACAAGTCTTTTCATTTTACTATTTTTGATTGGTTTGATTCGGAACAAAGGTATTGCCTTCTTCGTCAAGAAGCAGGATGGTGAGAGAAGCGGCAGGGTAAACAGCAGCACAAGCGGCAGCGCAACGGGTAAGGATGGCAGAGAGGAAGAGGCGCAGGTCATCGGCGGGAAGGCCTTTCCACAGTTCACGTGCGAGGGTGAGGCGGTCGATGGCTGCGGCGGTGGCCGGCGAACAACCGGCCTCGGCAGCCACTTCCTTCAGGAATCCTTTATTCATGACTACGCTCTTGCTATGGGTATCCAGATGGCCTTCGGCCAGTTTGACGGCCTTGCCGAGCATGATGCCCATCGTCACTTTCGGGACTTTCAGATCGGCTGCGATCTGGAGCGTTTCGCCGATAAAATTGCCATAGTGCACAAAGGCCTGGGGCGGCAGGTCGGAAAAACGTTTTTTCAGGAAGGATTCGCTCTTGGCGCCGGAATTGATGACCAGTTGCGGAGTCCCGACGGCCATGGCTACTTCGACTTCACGCCGGATGGCATCCACGAAAGCTTCGTTGGAGAAAGGCCGCACGATTCCGGAAGTACCGATGATGGAGATGCCGTCAACGATCCCGAGCTTGGGATTGAAGGTGCGTTGGGCCAATTCGCGGCCGCCAGGTACGGAAATCGTGACATCGAGGCCGCCGTCGTACAAGGCCGTCAGTTCCTGTTGGATCATCTGGCGCGGAACGCGATTGACAGCCGGGCCCCCGATCGGCAGGCCCAGGCCCGGCAGCGTTACACGGCCTACACCTTCACCTTGCAGGAAATGGATGCCGGGCTCGTCGCTGAAAGCGACGGTGACGACAATGGCCTGTCCATTGGTAATATCGGGATCGTCACCGGCGTCTTTGATGACGGTAGCGGTAGCCTCATCCGCAAAAAACTGCGACCGTCCAACGCGCGGCAGAACCTTTTTTGGCCCAGCGAGGGCGCTTGGGCCAAAAAGAACCTGCCGCTCCACCAGGCCTGCCCGAGTCGCAGTTTTTTGCGAATGAGGCTGCAGATGGACGTCAGCAACGGGTAATGACAAGTGTTCGCCATCGGGGAAACAGATCGGGATGGTCTCCCCTACCGGCTTGCCAAGGAGGGTCAGCAGGGCGGCCTTGGCAGCGGCTGTAGCGCAGGCGCCAGTGGTGAAACCGCTGCGAAGGGGGAAAAAGCCGGGTACCCGGCGTTCAATGGCCTTACGGAGGCCAAATTCACCCGTAACCACTTCGAAACCAGCCGGGAGCGCAGGACGTCGCACAGCATAGACAGGAATGCCCGCCGCTTGAGCTGCCGCCACTTTCTGGACAAAACCACCTGAGTCGCCACTTTCTTTGGTCAAGACAGCCTGGGGATGGAGACGGGCCAGCAGGGCGGCATCCTCTTCTTCCTCATAAAAGACAAGCCGCATCGGATCGAATCCTTGCTGCACGGCCTTCTCGAGCGATTCTTCCCGCCGCAGGATGCGGAACCAGCAGTCGTGCCGTTCCCAGAAGGGACGGAGTTTTCCAATCGTTTGCACACCGGTCAAGGCCAACAGGCACGTGATGCCGTCGTCTTCCAGCCGGCGGATGGCATCCGCGTAATCGATACACCAACGGATGCTTTCGGTTTCGTCCGAATAGGTGCGTTCCACGCGAACGACCTGCAGGTCGAGCGACTCGGCTACGGAAGCGACAGTCTGGTGCAATTCGGTGGCAAAGGGATGCGCGGCATCGACCAGCAGGCGGATGGCGTGTTCCTGACAGAAAGCCGTCATGGCCGCTTCGTCGAGGGCGCCTGTGATGTGCGTGCCATTCTTGCACTCGATCTGCTGCAACGTCCCCCGGGTCGAATACCAATACGGCGACCCCGCCACATCGGCTACCCGAACTGCGAGCCTTCCTTCCGTCGTTCCACCGAGTATGAGAATCATCTTTCCGTTCTTTGATGTCGTACCTGTCTCTATTTCAAAACTACGGACCCTACGGGTCCTATCCCTCCCAAAGCCAAGCTTTGGGCCCCTCCCACTCACGGCTGCGTGGGCGCAGACGGTTTTGAAATAGAGACAGGTACGACATCATTTTATTGTCTAAACAAATGTTTGAATTCGTGGGCGTAGAGGCGGGAGAGACCTTCGCGGTTGCCGATGGCGTCACCGACGACCAGTAAGGTCGTAAGGGTCAAGTTGTTGTCGCGGACGATCTTTGCCAGGTCGCGCAACTCGCCGCGATAGATCCGCTCCTCTTTCCAGGTCAGTTTATAGCAGGCCGCTACAGGGGTTTCCGGCGGATAGGCCTGCAGCAGTTCGGCCTGCACTTCCTCCACGATAGCGGCACTCAGGTAGATACACATCGTGCTCTGCGACTGCGCCAGCTTGTGCAGTTGCTCGCGCTCCGGCATCGGGGTGCGTCCCTCCCCACGCGTGAGGATGATGGTCTGTACCTTTTCGGGAATGGTAAACTGCGAACGGAGCGCCGCGGCCGCAGCCTGGAAGGCAGAGATACCGGGCGTAATATGGTAGTTCATCCCGTAGCGGTCGAAAAACGCCATCTGCTCCTGGATTGCGCCATAGATGCAGGGGTCACCTGTATGAAGGCGGACGACCAACTGACCGCGGTCGTAGAATTCCTTCATCAAGGCGAACTGCTCCGCGAGGTCCATCGATGCGGAACTCCGCACCGTACAACCGGGCTTGGCATAATAGGTCAATTCTACGGGCACCAGGCTGCCGGCATAAAGAATCAAGTCGGCCTGCTCCAGGAACCGTTTGCCACGGACAGAAACCAATTCCGGGTCGCCCGGACCTGCGCCGACGATCTCAATATGACCCGCACGGCAGGAAGACTTCTCCTGTGCCACAGCGAAAGTAAAATCGTTCTCTTCCGAAAGACGGCCTTTTTGTTTCTCAATCAGGAGGGGGCCGCCATGCGCACTGGCAAGGGCGGCTGCCTCGGCTACACCGGCGCTGCCGGTCGCCGCCAATGCTTTCTCCGAAGGGTTCGGCACATCGACGGCAGCGAGTTCGTCAGCTGGATAAATCATCGTCCGAACCCATGGCCACTGGGATTGAAGCGCCTGCAGCAGCGGTTCGTCTTTTTTCAGTTCAATCGTCCCGACCGACGCCAGTGCCTTCTCACTGAGACCCTGAGCATGAAGTTGTGTTTCCATGAAGGCAGGAATCCCGGCTGGATCGCATTGTTTCCGGCAACCGAATCCCAGATGCAGCACCGGCGGACGGAACACCAATACGGGGATTTCCGCAGGTACTTCGGGCAACTCGAGTTGGGGCGAAACGACAATCAAAAGAGCAGCTCCATTCAGATCCAGCGTATCGCGACGGTAATAAATCTTGACATGCGACGGGCAGGTACGCTCCAGGTAATCGGTCCCGAGGTCGCGCGCCTCCAGCAGCAGTGCAGTAGGTTTCTTTTCGACGAAAGCGAAGACGGCGCGGTTCATCCGGGCGGGCGTCGTTTCCACTTGCCAGCCCATGCAACGGTCCAGCACATCGAGTGCCCAAAGGCCTTCATTGTCGCTTTGGGTCGTCACAACGGCTTGTCCCCCGATTGTCCGTGCAAGCTGCCGCGCCAATTCGTTGGCGCCGCCGACATGGCCCGACACGACGGGAACGACGAATTTACCGGTACTGTCGATGCAGACGACAGGCGGGTCTTGATACTTATTCTTCAAAGCCGGGGCGATGCTGCGCACGCAAATGCCCATCGCACCGATGAACACCACGGCTGCAAACTCCTCCCAATGCGCTTTCAAGAAGGGGGCATACAGGCCGATGGCGGTACATCCTGGCACTTCGTTTTTCGTATAGATTACAACCGCGTTCCGCCCGCTCAGCGCAATCTCACCCGCTACGCTACGCGCCAGTGGCAACGACGATTCGGATACAAGGATTATCGCTATCTGTTTCATTCTGCACGCATGATTAAAATGGGATTGAAATCGTTGACGGCCACGCGCATCTCGCCAGTAATGCGGCGGCCGATGGCGGCAATGCCTTCGCGGAAAAGATGCTGGCTCTGTTCGCTCACGGCGTTAAAAACAATGACACCACCTGGTAGCAGAACGCTGTCAATGCGGCGGAGCATTTCGACGAGTCTGCCGCCATGGCCGCCGATGAAGATGGCGTCGGGGGCTGGCAGGCCACTCAGGTCGAACGCAAGGAAGTCTCCAATCAAGGCGGTGATACCGGGGGCGCCGAACTTGCGGGCATTCTGCTCCATCAGTTCCCGGCCGGCTTCCCGGATTTCAAAGGATGTGACATGGAGATGCGGGAACTGGAGCCGGGCTTCAATCGAAACGGAGCCTGTGCAGAAACCCACATCCCAGAACGAACTACGTCGGGCCAGATCCAACTGGCTGAGCGTCAGCAGGCGGATGGGCATCTTCGTGATCATGTTCACCCGGCCGTCGAGCAAAGCGAAATCGTGTTCCGGCAGGCCGAAGGGATGCGGGCGAGGCCGGATCTGCTCGAGGATCAGGCAGTTCGGAAAACGGTAGTCTGCCCCGGCCGCCTCTTCCAGCGAGGCAAAGGCGCGTACACGCTCTTCTTCCTTATTGCCCAGGCATTCGCCTACGGTCATCGCGTAGTTGTCGTAGCCATAGTCGAGCAGCCGGCGGGCAATCATCGACGGCGTTTTGTGTCGGTCGGTCAGTGCACCGATGAGTCGCTCTCCCCGGATGACAGCCCGGTCAAAGCCGTCCCAGAGGCGACCAGTGAGCGAGACCGTGCACATACCGGCATAAGCCAGTTCCATCCGGTGTGCAAGCAGTTGCAGGGAATTGAAGGAGGGAAAAACCGTCAGCTCGGCTTCCGGGAACTCCCGACGCAGGGTATTGGCGATGCCGAAAAACAACGGGTCGCCCGAGGCGAAGACCACCACTTCGGACTCATTTGCATATTCTTTGAAAACTGCGTCCAGCGGCACGGTAATATCGATCCAACGCGCGTCCTCTGGCAATAGCGGCGCCACGATTTCATGATGCCGTTTTCCGCCCGAGAAGACACGGCCTTTAGCAATGGCGTCACGGACCTTCGGCGGGAACCAGACTTCCCGCTCATCTGTCATTCCAATGACGGTAAAATGAGGCTGGCTGATGCGGCACTCGCTTCCCCTATACATCGCGTCCCGGTTTAAGCTGTTCGGCGTCATTGAAACAGAGAATCGAATTGACGAGCGTGGCGGCAAGGTTGCTGCCGCCTTTGCGGCCCTCGACGATCAGTTTGGGTATCTGTTTGAAAGGTTTGACCATGTGTTTGCTTTCCTTCACGTGGACAAAACCGACGGGCGCGGCGACAATGCCGGCCGGCGCGGCCTTATGGAGACGGATTTGGTGGCAGAGTTCCATCAGGGCCGTCGGTGCATTTCCGAATACGTACAGGGCGTCGGGATGTTCCTCCACGGCCAGGCGGATGCCCGCCTGCGTGCGGGTGATGCCTTTTTCTACGGCCATTTCCGCCACTCGCGGATCAGACAAATAGCATTTCACTTCCACCCCGAGCCGTTGCAAGGCGCCCTTGCGGATGCCCGACGCGGCCATTGTCACATCGGTTACAATGGTTTTGATACGGCCCGCCGCTAAGCCGGCATACAGGCTCTCAACAGCGCCCTCATCCACCTGCAGGATATTCTCCATATCGAAATCGGCAGTCGTATGGATGGCGTGGAGCAGCGCCCATTTGTGCCCCAGCGGGATGTCGGGATTCCGCAGTTCCTTTTCGATGGTGCGGAAGCTCTCGATCATGATCTCCTGACCGATGCCTTTCGCGCCCTTGTCATCCCGCTCCCGGTAGTAGCCGCGCGGCGTGATGAATTTTCCTTCGTGGCTGTACGACTGCGAGTTGCCGATGAGAACCACGGTGAACATATCGACCTGCTCCGGATCGAATGCGCCCAGTGTCGTAACCGTCACCTGTTGCTCGTCACGGCCGGCCTGGCGGACGAAGCCTACCGGCGTATCAGGACTGCGGTGCTGCAGGAAGATCTCCTGGAGCCGGTAAAGCTGCCAGTAGCGGCCGTTGCTCTTGGGATTATAGACGGCTGTGATGAAATCTGCGACAGCAGCGGCACGAATGCGCCGTTCGATGGTCTCCCACGGCGTCATCAGGTCGGAAAGGGAAATGATGCACAGGTCGTGTCCGATCGGAGCGCCCAGCAGCGAGGCCGCTTTCTGGAAAGCGCTGATGCCCGGCAGGACCTCGATCTCGATGTCACTGCCGCGCTCGCGCTTCATTTCCCAGATGAGCGGGGCCATCCCGTAAATGCCCGCATCGCCCGAACTGACCACACAGACTGTCTTGCCCTGCTCAGCCCTTTCGAAAGCCTGGCGCGCGCGCTCCTTTTCCTTCAGCATCCCGGTATCGACACATTCCGTCCCGGGTTGCACATAAGGTTCGACAAACTGAAAATAGTATTGATAGCCAATAATGACATCGGATTGCCGGACCGCCTCCAGAACAGCAGGTGTGATGTCACCCGCACTCCCCGGTCCGATTCCGGCCACAATGATCTTTGCTTTGCTCATAACTTACAAAGATAAGCAAAAAAGCCGTAAAAGACGTTTTTCCCGGTCAGCCAAGAATAACCAGTTCGAGGAAAGTTGTGCAGCAGGAACGGGAGAAATGTGTAACTTTGCGAAGGATCCGGTTTGAAGGATCGAATCTATTGTCTGTCTATGGTCATCAACGTTTATTCCCAGTATTTCCAGGCGCAAGGCGTCTTTTCTGAGGTAGAGCGACGCGGGGCTTTAGTCCTGCTGATCTCGGATTCGGAGGGCGGGCGGATTTCCTACCGCGTTGCCGTGTCTTTCTTCCCGCATCGGGATCCGGAGGATTTCGCCGTGTCTTACGACGCCTATTTCGAGAAGGAAATCTACCATGCGCCGGGGCGCCGTTCCAAGAAGCGGGAAACCGCTTTGTTGGCGTCCCTCCAAACCGAAATCGATGCCCTCGCGGCGGAACACGGAGCCAGCGTGGACTGGACCCATCCGCTGAACGAAGCCCGGATGGGATAATCGCGCCCGCAAACCGCCTGATCCCGCTGATTCTTCCCAGTTTTTTGTATCTTTGGGGAATCAATGCATTTTGGAGCTATGAAAAAGACTTTGCTATTCTTTCTGCTGCTGGCCCTTCCGCTGGCGGGATCCGCCCAACAGAAACCGCGGGTTTCGGACAAAGAACTGGTTAGCGTAATCTGGGCGATGGGACAGATGTATCCGGATGGTTTTACGCTCAGCCTGGATTCCCTGCGCCAGCCGGCCAAAGGATTGGCCGTATCGTATCAAGCCACCCAGAACAGTTTTGACAAGAAGAGCCTGCCGGCTGTAATCAGGCATGCCCATGCGCATGACAACATCATAGGCGGCTGGTACAGTCCCGAGGAAGACAAGTATTATTTCGACAGTTCCCGCATCTTCCCGGAAGACAGCCTGGAAGCAGCACTTGCCTTTGCCCGGGAAAACGGACAGCATACCGTTTATGACCTGGCCAAAGGCATCAATGTCAAGAGCAACTATGAGCAGCAGGACATCCGTGTCATCCTCGACACCGACATGGGCAGTTCAACCGATGACCTCTTTGCCCTGATGATGCTCTACCGCTATATGGACATGCAGCGCTGCAAGTTGATCGGTGTGGTTGTGGACCGCATGGGCAAAGCCAATGCCGACATCGTAGATGCAATGAACCTCTATTACGGGTATCCCGACATCCCCATCGGCCTGGAAACGGACGGTGTCAAGAGCCCGCCCGTGTGGATTCCGTATCACAACCTGGCCTACGCCCGCACCATCCATTCCGAATTGATGTTCAAACGCTCGATCGGCGACGACGGCAGCTATATGGAAGGCTACAAATTGTATCGCAAGCTCCTGAGTGAACAGCCCGACCACTCGGTGACAATCGCCTCCATCGGCTTCGTCACTTCGCTGGCCCGCCTGCTTGAATCGGGGCCTGATGAATACTCCCCGATGAACGGCGTCGAACTCGTACGCGCCAAAGTGAAGACTATCTACGCCATGGGCGGCGTGTTCGGCAAAGCCGTCGAACCCGACTACAATTTCCTGCAGGCCATCGACTTCTCACTGAAGTTCTTCGACATGCTGCCGAAAGAGGTGGACATCGTGTTCTCTCCCGGCGAAGTAGGCGATCCGCTCGACTACCGCCCGGAACAAGTGATTGCCGACCTTTCGTGGACAGACTGCCATCCCATCAAATGGACCTATCAATTCCTCAACTGCGACACCGGCCAGAAGATGTGGGATCCGCAAGCCGTCATCAATGCGGTGGAAGGGGACGATCTGTATAAACTCTCGCCCCGCGGCTGGGTGACCCTCACCCCCGCCGGCGAGACGATCTTCACGCCTGATCCGAAAGGCAACGCCCGCTACCAGTATCCCGGCGATCCGGTCTGGTGCGACATCGTCCTGAAATATATCCGTCTGATGGCCATCCAGCACTGATCGCATGAACCGCATCTATACACGGACAGGTGATCAGGGCACAACCGGTATCCACGGCGGCACCCGTGTTCCGAAAGACGACATCCGTATCGAAGCCAATGGCGAACTCGACGAGCTGAACTGCCATTTGGGCGTGATTCGAAGCATGCGCACGACCGACGGCTGGGATGACATCTTACACGAAATCCAGCGCAATTTGATGACCGTGATGAGCCTGGTGGCGACACCGGCTGAAGAGCGGGACAAAAACCCCAATAGCCTGCCGGAAGACCTCGTAGCCAAGTGCGAAGCCACGATGGATGTCCTGACCGAAGAAAGCGGTCCCGGACTCCATTTCCTGCTACCGGGCGGCACGCCCCTCGCCGCACAGCTGCAACTGGCCCGCGCCGTATGCCGCCGCGCCGAACGCCGCCTCTGGGCCCTCAACCGCCAGGATCCCGTTCCCGAAACCATCCTGCAGTACATCAACCGCCTTTCCGACCTCCTTTTCGTGATGGCCCGCTGCGAACTCGCCCGCCAGGACTGGCCCGAAGAACGCTGGCAGGCCTTCGCCTATAAGAACCAACGATGAAAGAACGACTCCATCCCGTGATGTTCGCCGGAACCGGCAGCGATGTGGGCAAAAGCATCATCGCTACCGCCTTTTGCCGGATCTTCCGGCAGGACGGCTATACCCCTGCACCGTTTAAGGCGCAGAACATGGCCCTCAACTCTTTTGCCACACCCGACGGACGCGAGATTGGACGTGCCCAGGCCGTCCAGGCCGAAGCGGCCGGCATCCCCTGCCATACCGACATGAATCCCCTGCTGCTCAAGCCGCAAAGCGATCATACTTCCCAAGTCGTCCTCAACGGCAAACCCATCGGCAATCGCGACGCCTACGACTATTTCCGCAAAGAAGGCCGGGAAGAGTTGCGCGAGGCTGTCCATGCCGCATACGACCGGCTGGCCGCCCGCCACAACCCCATCGTAATGGAAGGCGCCGGCAGCCTGGCCGAGATCAACCTGCGCGATAGCGACCTCGTCAATGTACCCATGGCCATGCACGCCGGTGCTGACATCATCCTGGTCGGTGACATCGACCGGGGCGGCGTATTCGCCAGTGTGTATGGCTCCGTCATGCTGCTGCGCCCCGAGGAAAGGAAGTACGTGAAAGGCATCTTGATCAACAAGTTCCGGGGCGACCTGCGTCTCTTTGAGGAAGGACGGCGGATGCTGGAGGAACTCTGTGGGATTCCCGTGTTAGGCGTCGTCCCCTACTACCACGACATCCACATCGAAGAAGAAGATTCCGTAGCCCTGGCGGCCAAGTCGGCGGCAGCCCAGCGCGGCAAGATCAACGTAGCGGTCGTCCTGCTCCGGCACATCAGCAACTTCACGGATTTCAACGTCCTGGAACAGGATCCGCGGGTCCATCTGTTTTACAGCAACAACGTGGAGGAACTGGCCAAGGCCGATATCCTTATCCTGCCGGGCAGCAAGAGCACCCTCGATGACCTGTATGAAATCCGGCGCAACGGCGTCGCCCAAGCCATCCTGCGCGCGCGTCGCGAAGGAGCTACGGTGCTGGGCATCTGCGGCGGCTACCAGATGATGGGCCAGCAGATCCGCGACCCGCACCACGTAGAAGGGACCATTGAAGCAATGCCGGGGCTGGGACTGCTTCCGATGGTAACGGAAATGCTGCCGGAAAAAGTGACCCGGCAAGTGCATTTCACGCTGGCAGACAGTCCGGACAGCCAGCCGATGGAAGGCTACGAAATCCACATGGGCGAAACTTGCCCGACGGGCGATGACCCGGTCAGGCCCCTTAACCTTCTGGAAGACGGACAAACGGACGGCTGCTTTGTTGATGCGAAATGCATGGGAAGCTACATCCACGGCATCCTCGACAATCCGGCCTTCATCGACCGGTTGCTGGAGCCCCACAGCGCGAAACTCACCCAGACCGCCTCGGCATTCGACTACCACGCCTTCAAGGAAACCCAATACGACCGGCTGGCCGACCACGTGCGCAAGTACGTGAACGTACCGCTGCTCTATGACATTCTGAAAGGGAAACGATGATCCAGGGACACGGAGATGACGCATACCGCTTCGCGCGGACCATCCGGGCGAACTTCAGTTCCAACGTGTACGGACGCGTGGACCTGGAGGCGCTCAAGGCGCATCTCAAGCAAAGCCTCGATGCCATCAGCCACTATCCCGAACCCGAGCCCTATACCCTGGAAGCGGCCCTGGCCGCCCGACATGGCATCGATCCAGCAGCTGTCTGCGTAACCAACGGAGCCACCGAAGCCATCTATCTGATCGCCCACGCTTTCTCCGACAGCCGCAGCACTATCCTGCAACCGACCTTCAGCGAGTATGCCGACGCCTGCCAACTGTACGGGCATTCAATCCTTCACTACATTCAGGATAACAGTCGATGGCGCAAAGCGAAGCAGCGGGTGGGTTTCGGGCTGGACGGCATTTTCTCTGTCGGCCAGAACGAAACCCAGAGCAGCGGAGCGCTCGTTTGGCTATGTAACCCGAACAATCCGACGGGCGGCGTCATTCCGAAAGAGCAGTTGCGATCTTGGATTGAAGCCCATCCCGACATCGTTTTCGTCATCGACCAGTCCTACGGATTCTTCACCCAAGCGCCCCTGCTGACAGCCGCCGAAGCCACCAGCTATCCCAATGTCCTGCAACTCCATTCGATGACCAAACGCTATGCGATGCCCGGCCTGCGGCTGGGCTATGTCACAGCCGCGCCCCAACTGCTCGAGCGCGTCCGCGCCGTCCGGATGCCATGGAGTGTCAATGCCCTGGCCATCGAAGCCGGCCTTTTCCTCTGCGACCATCCCGAAACCGCCCCCATCGACCTGCCGTCCCTGCTAGCCGAAACGCAAAGACTCCGTGCACAGCTCAATGCACTGCCCGGCTTGACGGCCGAGCCGACGCAGACCCATTTCTTCCTCTGCCGGCTCGCCACAGGTCGCGCCTGCGATCTCAAGCAGTGGCTCGCCGAAAAACACGGTATCCTGATCCGCGACGCCGCCAATTTCGAAAGCCTGGACGCAGGATGTTTCCGCATTGCTACGCAGACACCGGAAGAAAACAAGCTGCTGGTGGAAGCTGTCCGACAGTATCTGGAAGACATTGTCCTATGAACCATATCATTGCTTTCCTCGCCGGCTGGCTGGCTGACATCATCCTGGGGGACCCTGCCTGGTTGCCTCATCCTGTCGTCGGATTCGGCAAACTGATCGCCAAAGGCGAGAAGCGATGGAACAACGGAGAAAACCGACGGCGCAAAGGAAGGCTGCTTACCCTCGGATTGGTTATCGGTTCGTTTTTGGCGACAATCACCCTGCTGCTCGGAATGCGATTCTTGTCAGAAGCGCTGCACATCGGACACACGTTGCAATATGTGAGCGAGGCTATCCTCGTTTTCTTCTGCCTGGCCGGAACCACGCTCATCCGGGAGGTGCGTGCAGTCTTCCAGGCCGTGGACCGGTCTCTTGAAGAAGGGCGCACGCAAGTGGCACGCATTGTGGGCCGAGACACCTCAGAACTATCTGCACAGGAGGTCAGGACAGCCGCTCTAGAGACTTTGGCTGAAAACCTTAACGACGGCGTCATCGCACCCCTGTTCTGGCTGACTTTGCTCGGTGTGCCCGGCATGGTTGCCTACAAGATGGTCAATACGCTCGACTCCATGATCGGCTACCGGAACGAACGCTATCTCGAATTCGGCCGCTTCGCCGCCCGGCTCGACGACGCGGCGGGCTGGATTCCGGCACGGATCACGGCTTTCCTGATGCTGCTCGTGGCCGGACGGCTGCGCCTCCTGCCTTTTGTGCGCAAATACGGTCCGCAGCACCTGAGCCCGAATTCCGGCTGGCCCGAGGCGGCGTTGGCCGCCATCCTGGACTGCCGTTTCGGCGGGCCGCACAACTATTTCGGAGAGGAGGTCTGGAAACCCTATATCGGCGAAAACGACCGGCTGCTGACTTCGGCCGACATGGAACGTGCCACGCTGGTCAACAGGCTCGCAGAAAGTCTGATGGTCCTGCTGGTAACTGTGATTTGGCTGGCAGTTGGCTTTTGAGGGAATCATTCAAATTCTTTTTACTCCATTTCAAAAGATCTGCACCCGCTGATGTCCATCGACGGCGACCACGGCCACAACGACATGGCCGGTGACGACCTCCCGGAAGAATTCCAAGGCAAGTCCTACACCTTCGCCGACCTGATGGCTACGGCCAACGAAGAGGGGGAGGTCGAAGACTGCAGCTGGAAGATGTTCTTCGGTGCCAACGGCTCCGGATTCACCTGCGACAATTCGACAGTCATCGCGAAAGGTCTTCTCGAACTGCCGACCATCCGTCAGATCTGGATGAACCACACCCAGGACGCCATCAACGGCGAGCCGCTCGACTACTACCATTCGAAGAACCCCGAATAGCAGCAGCCTGTACTCCAGTTCCGAAGGCAATTTGCTTTGAAGACCGTCGCGCTCCGCGCGACCCCTCCCAAGCAGAGCTTGGGCCCCTCCCTCTAATAGCCGAGGGTGGCTAAGGTCTTCAAAGCAAATTCCTTCTCCACTTGCGCACAGGCTTCGTAATCAGGAATCGTCAAGTCGTTTTGAAACGAAGGACGCTGCGGACTGTCATCGATTCGTTGCGGGCGTCCAGGCAGGTGATTGAATAACGTTTTCCGCCGGGTTCCACGTCGAGCACCACGTGAGCGCCCTCAAAGCAGGCTGGTTCGATGTCATCCAGCCAGGGACTGCCAGCGTCCTGGGCACGGCGTTCCGCCGGGAATATACAAGGGCACATGACCCGGGGACCGGGATACAGCGAACGGTCGGCGAGACGTTCCATCACAGGGGCGACATCATGTAACTGATCCCATACACAAGTCACCCATACCCGCGCCTGCAACGCAGATACCAGCGGAGCCGGCATCGAATAGTGCCCATGGTGGTTGACTTTCGCCACATGCACCGGACGGCAAACCTTGGCCAGTTCTTCTTCTATATCTACGACGGTGCCATCCGGCAGCGTGAAATTATCACAGAAATCACCAGCCGTATAGAAGCGGAAATCACCGTAAGAAATAACGATGCCCTGGCTCATGCCGTTTTCATTCAGTTCCTGCTCTCCGGATGCGATCAGTTTCGCATACAGATCCGTCACCGTGCCGTCTGGCGCGGCAATCCTTCCACTGCCACAAAGATTGAAAACAGAAAAGTTGGGATAGCGTTTCGGATCGCGAAGCAAGGCGATCTGCCCTGTCTCTCCGACCCGGAAATGCTCGACTTTCGTCCCCCAGTTCCGCTCCATGCGCTTGAACAAGGAATGGATCTGGCCCACACATCCACCCTCCGTCTCATCAGGCATCGGAATCGGATCGTTGTAGTCGGGCCATGCCCGATCAACGGCCCGCCGGAAAGTCAGGCGTTCCGCAGCCTGCGTGAACCCGCTCAAAGCAAAAGTCTCCCCATCACGCGTGACCATACCCGCGTTGAAGGAAGGATCGCCGGCGTGGTCACAATGATAATGGGACAGCATCATGTAGTCCACGTCACTCCCGTTGGGATTGACCCGCTCGACATAACGCGCAATCCATTCTCCGGAATGCCGGTCCGGAGACGGCAGTACCGGTACGGCCAGTTCACCGCGACCGACGGCATTGTGGTCACCGCAATCAAGCAGCATCGTCGTACTGTCCGGAAAGATCAGGAACATCGATTCGGCCACGCCTGTGTAGATGAAATGCACTTGGAAATGTCCCTTTTTCCAGCCTTTCCAAGTCCGGCCGACACCCTTGTCGGACATGCCTGCAGCAAATGCCTGCCGCCAGTCGAGCAGGAAGGCTGTTCCGGCCAGAGCCGAGGTCTTTATAAAATCTCTTCTGTCCATATTATAAGGTCTCTAACAATTCTGCAATGGAATGGGCGATATGAGACCCGATTGTGAATTCGGGCTTTCCTTCCGGTGTGAAAGCGGCGTGGATGACTGTCGGTGATGCGAGATCATAGTCAGCCCGAATCCCATTGCGACGCAACGCTTTCCGGACCATTTCACACGCGACCGGATCGCCTTCCAGCCGGACTTCGGATTGATAGGACGGCTCGATCCGGTACAAGCCGGTCTGCTTCTCGAAAGCCACGCCCTTGCGCTGGAAGAAGGTGTCGAGCGTTCCATCCAAGGCCAGATCTTCCGGAGTCCCGACCGTGACACCGCGTCCCCGGGCCATCAGCCAGAGTTGATCGGCAATCTGAAGAGCGAGTTCCAGGTCGTGCGTCGAGAGGAAGATGGTCTTGTGCATCTCCCGGGAAAGCCGGTGCAGCAGGTGCAGGATCTCAACCTTGCTGGGGTAATCGAGAAAAGCGGTGGGCTCGTCCAGGAAAATAATGGGTGTTTCCTGCGCCAAGGCCTTGGCAATCATTACCTTCTGGCGTTCCCCATCACTGAGGGTCTGCACCAGCCGGTCTTGCAGGGAAACGATGCCGACCAGGCCGAGTGCCGCCTGTACTTTAGCCTTGTCTTCTGCAGACAAGCGGCCCCAAAAACCCGTGTAGGGACTCCGCCCCATTCCGACGAGTTCCTCAACCGTCATGTTTTGCAGATTATTCTTTTCGGTCAGGACCACACCGATGACCGTGGCGAGTTCCTTCTCCCGGTAGGTCTCCAGCGGACGGCCCAGGATGGAAATCTGACCCGCGAGGGGTGGCAAAAAACCCGAAAGGGTGCGTAGCAACGTGGATTTTCCCGCACCGTTCTCTCCCAGCAGGCATGTGAGCTCCCCACTGCAGATACTGTCGGAAATCCCCTCCGCAACCGTCTTGACACTGTGCTTGGCCCGGTAGCCGATGGAAAGGTGCTGGATCCGGATGGTCTCTTCGCGTTTCATTCGCCCGTATCCTCCTTTCTTCGTTTGAACAGTACGACAGCCACGACCGGAGCACCGATCAGCGCCGTGACGGAATTGACGGGCAAAGCGCCTTCAAAGCCCGGCATCCGCGCAATGAGATTGCACAACAACGCCAGCGATGCGCCGGCCAGCAGGGAAGCTGGCATCAAGACGCGATGGTCCGAGGTCCGGAAGATTCCGCGGCAAAGATGCGGCACGGCCAGGCCCAGGAAAGAGATCGGCCCGCAATAGGCCGTCACAATGGCCACCAATACACCGGCGCTGACGATGACCCACATCCGGGCCCGTCTGACATTGAGGCCCAGGTTACGGGCATAGCCGTCGCCCAGCAACAAGAGATTCAGGGTTTTGACCAGCAGGAAAGACAGCGGCAGGAGAATCGCCATGATGATGACGAAAGTCATCACCTGGCCGCCGGAAACCCGGGCAAAACTACCCAGACCCCAGACCACATAGGCTCGGACATCCTCTTCCGCACTGAAGAATTTCAGCACCCCGATAATGGCCGTAGCCACATAACCGATCATCACGCCGATGATCAACAGCGTGACATTGCCCCGGACTTTCTGTGCCACCCAGACGATGAGAAGCATGATGGCCAGCGCACCGATGATGGCCGCCATCGTCATGGCGAACTCGCCCATATAGCCGAGCCGGCTCAGGGCGACACCGCCCAGACGGCCGGAGAGCAAGACCACAAAGGCTACGCCCAAGCTGGCGCCCGAACTGACACCGAGCACGGACGGACCGGCCAACGGATTGCGGAAAACCGTCTGCATCTGCAGACCGGCCACGGACAAGCCTGCGCCGGCCACAAGAGCCGTAAGGGCCTGCGGGAAGCGCGATTTGAGGATGATATTCTGCCAGATGGCATTGTCCACGTCCCCGCCGGTCAGGACCTTCCAGACCTGGCCGGCCGGAATCGATACTGAGCCCAGCAACAGGTTCAGGAAGAATAGCAGGAGGATTGAAACCCCCAGCAGGATCATACCGATGGCAACGGGTCGTTTCATGGAAGCAATTCGTAGAAGACGGGCTTATAATCGGCCGGAAGCAGTTCCGGATGGAAGATATGGATGAGGTCGGCCAGTACTACGTCGGGCTGGACCGGCATGTTCTCATAGAAGGGTTTCTCCCGCATATTGCAGTAGATCACACCCTTGTTCTGGAAAGCATAGAGGTCGGCATACCGGGCATCCTCGGCTTTGAGTGCGTCATAGGAGAACTGGCCGGCATAGCTGTTGACGATGCGCCAGTAGCGGGCGTGGGCCGTCTGGCTGTAAACCGTCTCGAAATCGAGGTTCAGGCCGCCGGAGTTTTCATCGCCAGGCAGGAAATACGCCCCGCCGGCATCCCGGAAGATCTGGGCCAGAAAACTGCGGCCGCCGCCCACGTACCAGTTGCCGCCGTGCAACTCGCCACTGAGCACAACAGGACGCTCCCTCACGTCGGCCGCAAGTGCTTTCAAGTCGTTGTATCGCTTTTCGATGTCGGCGAAGATTTCATTGGCCTTCGTTTCCTGCCCGGTCAACAGCCCGATGAACTTGATCCACTCGGCCTGTCCGAGCGGTGTCATCTCTTTGTAGCCCAAGTGCGGAATCAGCGGAATATCTACCCCCTTGAGCGCCTCGTAACCACCGCGCTTGAAGGGTGATATCAGGATCAGGTCGGGGTTCAGACCGATGATGACTTCGTTGTCGAAATTGCCCTCGATGCCGATCTTCTGGGTGCGGCCGTCCGCCAGGCGCTGTTTCATCGTCGGATTGAAGAGATGGCGCGTACTGGTGATGCCCACCACCCGGTCGAGTTCGTCCAGACAGATGAAATTGGAAAGCTGGAGCGAGGTCATGCACACGATGCGCGCCACCGGCACTTCCAGCAGCGTATAGCCGTCCGGCACCTGGGCAGGCTTGTTGCCGCGCGGCACGAGTAAATAGTGGAAGGACTGGCTCTCTTCCCGCAGCGGGTCCTGGATGTCCACCAGGCAGCCGGCATCCGTATAGCGCACGCTGAATCCGGCGGCATACTGCGTGGTGACCGCACCGGCTTTCGTGTCACTGACAACGGTACTTCCCGGCCCTTTCGGATGGCCACTACGGCAGGAAAAAGCCAAAACGGACACGGCCAGGACCAGGAGGATGGATGCTGCTCTTTTCATATTCAATCCCATAGTTTAAGGATGTCGGCTTCACCCCAATACAGATGGGTGTAGCCGGCAATGACATTCTTGTATCGGTAAAGCGGTGTAGGGACGGTTTCGCCCCGGGCATTGTATTGGATGGCACAAGAAGGCAAGGCGCCGGGCGCCGTGACATCCGAATAATGGAACTCATGGCCGCGCCACTCCCGGCCCGCGGCATCCACCAGCCGGCGGTAGCCAAGATGCAGCCGGGCACCTTCCATCGTTGCGGCGAAAGGCAGGATGCCGCACATCGGATAGGGACCTCCCACAACACCTTCCACGGATTGCGACAGGTAGATCATGCCGCCACATTCAGCCAGAATGCGGCCACCCGTTTCAGCGAAAGTGCGCAACTGCCCGCGAACGGCCGACTGGGCGGCCAATTCTGCCGCAAAGAGTTCCGGATAGCCTCCGGGCAGATAAACCAGATCGGCTTCTGGTACAGCCTCGCCCGCCAGCGGACTGAAAAAAGTCACCGGCCCCAACTGCGCCAGTCGGGCGAGATTCTCCTCATAAGTGAAATTGAAGGCTGCATCACGCGCCACGGCAATCCGCCATTTGCCGGCAGGTGGCACGGGCCTTGCCGGCAGCTCCCGCCAAGGGCTGGCTACAGCTTCCAGCAGCCCTGCGATGTCGACGTGTTGCACCACCAAATCAGCCGCCCGGTCGATCCATGCATTCATTTCCTGTTCGGCAGCCAGGGTCAGACCCAGATGCCGTGAAGGGACAACAAGGTCCGGCACCTTCGGCATAGTACCGAAACAACGGAGGCCGGCATCCTCGCAGGCTTCGCGCAGGAAGCGGCCGTGATTGTCCGAGGAGACTTGGTTGAAAACGACACCCGCAATCCGCAGTCCCGGCAGGAAGGTCTTCATTCCATGCAACTGGGCGGCCACGGTATAAGCCATCGAGCGGGCTCCCACGACCAGCAGGACCGGGATGTCCAGCAACTGCGCAATCTCGGCGCTGCTGCCCTGCATCCGCTGGTAGCCGTCGAACAAACCCATCACGCCCTCCACGATGCAGGCATCCGCCTGCGCACCGTAGCGGGCGTACAAGTCGTTGACGTGATGCTTCGAAGCGAGCCAGGTATCGAGATTCACCGAAGGGTATCCCGCCGCCAGGGCGTGGAACCGGGTATCGATGTAATCGGGGCCGCATTTAAACGGTTGAACCTGCAAGCCTTGCCGTTGCAAGGCCCGCAGGATCCCCATCGTGAAAGTGGTCTTGCCACTTCCGGAATGCATCGCGCCGATGAGCAGTTGTGGTTTCATCGGACACAAAGTTAGTAAAACTTATTCAGCCTCCATCGCCCGGATGATATCGAAGCAGAAGCCTTTGGAAAGCTCCACGCCTTTCTCCACCACGCCGGTCTTGCAGTCGTAGATGTAGATGGTCGGATTGGTTTCCTCCGCCTCGCCTTCCACTTCACCGCCCACGCCGATGTAAGCCTTGCCGTTGGCAATTGCCGTACGCTGCGAGAAGCGGCCACCGCAATACTGCAGGTCCTTGCCGTTGAACTTCACGCGTTCGCGCGAACCGTTCGCGAGGTTGATGATCGTATAGAAGTGGCTCTTGCTGTCGATCTTGGTACCGAGTGCCTCATCGCGGGAATAAGCCAGCGCCTTGCCGTTGCCCAGATACTGGACGGTCAGGAGTTTGCCTTCAGGATTCGGGAAACCGTTCCAGGAAGCGTCGAAGGTCTTCTGGCCCATGGGGATGCGGCGCAGGATGCCCATCTCTTTTCCGTCGATGGTCCGCAGGCCGGCCACATACAGGTTGTCAGCCTCGTCGTACATGATCATGTTCTGCATCAGTTCGCCATAGGCGCTGCCTGCGGTCTCTTCCATGATGTCGCCGGGGACGGCGGTGTTGGATTCCACCTTCATCGTAGCGGGGTCGATGACGGCGATGTAAGTTACGGAAGTGGCAGCATCCGACTGGCCGGCCGCAGGTTTGGCAAGATAGAAGTAATACAGTTTGCCATCGCTCTTGCGGTACGTCAGCAGACCGGCCGTGGAAAAGGCATTGTAACCGGTCGGAAGGCTGATGTCGAACGTACCTTCACTCTGGACGGCGAGATTCGATTCGTTGAGCTTCGACCAGATAATCTTCGTGGCCTTGTCAGCGGTACCGACAATCACCAGCGTGGTGCTGTCGTTGATCCAGGCATGGGTATATTTGCGGGCGCTGTAAACATTGTTCTTGAACGGCACTTCGGCGTCCTCGACGATGCTTTCCTCACCAGCCGCATTGCGCTCGATGTGGAACTTTACGAAACCGCCGGTCGCACGCTGCGGAACCTGATAATAGTATTTACCGCGCGTAATACTCTCCAGGGTATAGTCCTGCGTGATGTCGATACCTTTGCCGGAGAAGACAACCGTCGGCTGGTCAGCGGTCAGGTCAGGGACACTGCGCACATACGTGCCGTTCTTGTTCTGGGACATGCCGCCATGTTTGACAGCGCAGACAAAAAGGTCAAAATTGTAGTCCTTGAGGACGACCGGTTCCGGCTCCGGCTCCGGTTCGGGTTCATGGCAACTGACGGCCATCATCATCATCGAGACCATCGCGACGGTCAGGACGAACAGCAATCGTTTCATTTCTTTCATATCTCTCTTTTTTGGATGTGTTGATTATAAAAACAGTCTGAATTTCAAGAAAAAGGCACGGCCTGGCTTCTGCAGCATATAGTTATCGAAGGCCAAGGCGTCGAACAGGTTGGTACATTCCAGCGACACGTTGTAGCGACCGCTCTGCCAACTGTAGAGCAACGAAGCGTTCGTGATGTGCTGCGTAGGGACGCGCGACTTGGAGCTGGCCGAGCCGAACGCCTCCCAGGTCAGATAGAACCAGTGCACCCACTGGTAGTCGGCCATCAGCCGAAGCCGGCTGTCCCGCAGGCCCACATTGTGGAAGGTATAGGAGACCTCTGCATTGGCATACGACCAGGGACGGTTCGGCGTCCGGTTGTTGTAGGTCACAGACAGGTCACCGGACTGCGTATATTTGCGGCTGTCCCGGCTGTCATCGTAGCTGGCATTGGCTGCCAGATGCAGCCGGCCGGCCCAGTCATAGCGGATTTCACCATCCACGCCTTTGACGTGGACGGCCGCCACATTGATGTACTGCATCATTCCCTCCGTCTCGGAAACCGTAGCCTGGATGTAGTTGTCCACCAGACGGACAAAGCCGTTTGCCTCGTAGGAGATGACGTGGCCGCCGCCCAGGTCCCAGGTTCCGAAAAGGCCAAGATTGAAATTGTCACTGATTTCCGGAGTCAGGGCCAGGTTGGGATAGACCGTGGATCCATTGCCGAGGACCTCCCGCGAGACGGGAAGCCGGACGCTATGCTCATAGGAAGCTTTCACGGCCAGTGGCGCAATGACTTCATAACGGCTGCCTATTCCGTAGCCCAGGTAGTTCTTCGTGCTGACCGGTTCCACTTTCCCGGCTCCGGTCGTCGAAGGGATCTCGCTTTGCCCCACCTCCAAATGGTTGACATAGTCTTTGATGAAAAAGGCGTTGTCCATCCTGCCGGCCAACAGCAGTTGGTTGTAGGAGAGTGCCGCCACGTGCTTGGTCAGGGCATCGTCGGTCGGAACATAATCCGTATCCCACGCATCATCCTGCCGGTTGCCGGTTCGATTGAGCATATAGTTGAAGGTCAACGAATGCCCCTCTGCCAGCCGGTAATCAAAGTTGCCGCGGACGAGCGTCATCGGCCGGTGGTAGTTGCGCAGGGTTTTCCCGCGGCGCCGGATCTCGCTGTAACTGCCGTCAATATAGCTGCCGTCCCAATAATAGAGACGGTACGTCGTATCGATGGTCTGCACATGGTCCCAAGTCTGCGATACCGTCGCATTGAAATCCAGATTGTCCGTCAGGAACCGCTTTTTCGCATACCGGGCCGACAGGTTGAGCGACTTCGTATTGCGTTCGGCCATCCCGATGACGTGACCTTGCGTGGCACCGGTTTGGATCTCTTTGTCCACCTTCGAAACGGAGGCGGAAACAAAGAAATCATCGGCCCAGGAGCGGTCGGTCACGCCCGCTTCCAACTGGCCGAAGAGCGAAAGATAGGCATCGTGGAAACGGGGCAGGTCCGTGACGATGAAGGCTGTCCGGTCCGCATTGCGAACCTTGACGTCGCGCATCAGGTAGTCGTTCTTCGAATAGCTGGCGCTGAGGACCGGGCGGAAAACCAGTCCGGTCTTCTTTCCGCTGTACTGCGCGCTGAAATCGGCCTTGTGCGTATGGAACGAGCCCAGGCCGTAGGAAAAGTCGAGGTAGTTGCGGCGCTGGCGGTTGGTGATGATGTTGACCGCACCGCCCAAGGCGTCGCTGCCGAAACTGGCGGGAATCACACCTTTATAGATCTCCACGCGTTCAATCAGGTTGACAGGCAGGTTCGACAGTGTGATGCCGGTTCCTTTGGCGTCGAGCGGCATCCCGTCGAGGAAATAGCGGATGGCATTACCGCTGAGTCCGTTGATCGACAGGTCGAAATCGCTGCCCACTCCGCCTTCTTCCCGGATCCGGATGCCGGAACTGCGGTCGATGGCCTGCGTAAGGGACTGAAGCGTCGCCGCCTGCAGCCGGATATTGACTGCACTCACGGCATAGGCGCCCTCGCGAAGCTGCTGCTCCTGGCTGCGGGCCGTCACGGTGGCATTGTTCAGCACGAGCGTATCGTTCAACTGCCCTTTCACGGCCAGGGTATCCTGTCCGAAAAGCGGTACGAAACGCAGCAGTGCGCAAAGCAGCACAAAGCCAATTCTGTTGATTCTCATCCTTCTGCAAGCTTTTATTACCCGAAAGCTTGAAAAACGCACGGTTCCGGCAGGTCTTCTGGCTTGTCCCTTCTCCGACGCCTTCCCGCCCGGGGGCAGTGGCTTTGGATTGCCGGAGAAACGGAAGGGACTCACAGCAGCGGTGTCTGCTCAGGTCTTGCACCTGATTCCCTTTTCACCCGTGCGACCGGCTGGTCGCGACGGACACCGAAACCGCGCGCAAAGATAGCCATTCCGCCCCAATATCCAAAAAAAACATGCTTGTGATAATTGTATCAGAATCCTTGACAGTTTTTCCGTTTTTTATTATATTTGCCAGATAAACCGACCAAAGTTGAAACAAATCAACAAATCCAATAACAAATCCAAACACTATGGCAGTCAAAGGTACTATCGTCGTTGACACGGAGAAATGCAAGGGATGCAACGTCTGCGTGGTCAACTGTCCATTCGGGGTCATTGCGCTCTCCCACGAGGTGAACAGCAAGGGCTACAACTTCCTCCATATGGTAGAACCGGACAAGTGCACCGGTTGCACGAGTTGTGCGACCGTTTGCCCCGATTCCGTCATCACAGTCTATCGTGTTAAAATCTAAAAAACCAACAATATGGCAGACAAAGTATTGATGAAGGGTAACGAAGCCATCGCCTACGCAGCCATCAACTGCGGCGCCGACGGTTATTTCGGCTACCCGATCACTCCGCAATCAGAAGTGATGGAGACCCTGATGAAGGAGAAACCCTGGGAATCCACCGGCATGGTGGTCCTGCAGGCAGAAAGCGAAACAGCCTCCATCAACATGGTCTATGGTGGCGCCGCCTGCGGCAAGAAAGTGATGACCTCCTCCAGCAGCCCGGGCATCAGCCTGATGTGCGAAGGTCTTACCTACCTCGCAGGTGCGGAGCTCCCCTGCCTCGTGGTCAACGTGATGCGCGGCGGCCCGGGCCTGGGCACCATCCAGCCCAGCCAGGGCGACTACTTCCAGGCCACCAAGGGCGGCGGACACGGCGACTACAGGCTCATCGTCCTCGCCCCGGCTTCCGTACAGGATATGTATGACTTCGTGGACGAAGCTTTCGAACTGGCCTTCAAATACCGCAACCCGGCCATGATCCTCGCCGACGGTGTCATCGGCCAGATGATGGAAAAAGTCGAGTTCCGCCCGAAGAAAGCGCGCCGCACCGCCGAAGAAGTCCGGCAGCAGTGCGACAGCTGGGCCACGCTCGGCAAGCCCAAGACCCGGGAACGCAATGTCATTACCTCCCTCGCCCTCGACCCGGTCGTGATGGAGAACTTCAACATCAAGCTGCAGAAGAAATACGCGGACATCGAAGCCAATGAAGTCCGTTACAGTACCTATAAGACGGAGGATGCCGAACACCTGATCGTGGCCTTCGGCTGCATGTCCCGCATCTGCGAAAACGTGGTGGACATGGCACGCGAGAACGGCATCAAACTCGGCCTGCTGCGCCCGATCACCCTCTTCCCGTTCCCCAAGAAACAGATCGACGCCCTCGTGCCGCAGCTCAAGAGCATCATGTCGGTCGAGCTCAATGCCGGCCAGATGGTCGAAGACGTCCAGCTGGTCGCGGCCGGCCGCGTCCCCGTCGGTTTCTACGGCCGCCAGGGCGGCGTGGTTCCCAACCCCGACGAAATCTACGAAGCTTTCCTCAAATTCATCAAATAATCAGGACTATGGACATCAATGACATCATCAAGCCCGAAAACAAGGTTTACGGCAAATCGTCGGTTCTGACCGACAACATTATGCACTATTGTCCTGGTTGCTCCCACGGCGTGGTCCACAAACTGGTGGCCCAGGTCATCGAGGAGATGGACATCCAGGACAAGACCATCGGCGTCAGTCCGGTGGGCTGCTCCGTGTTCGCTTACAACTATCTGGACATCGACTGGCAGGAAGCCGCCCACGGCCGTGCACCGGCCCTGGCAACCGCCATCAAGCGCCTCAACCCCGACAAGTACGTATTCACGTATCAAGGTGACGGCGACCTTGCATCCATCGGTACCGCCGAAACGATGCATGCCTGCAACCGTGGCGAGAACATCGTCATCATCTTCATCAACAACGCCATTTACGGCATGACCGGCGGCCAGATGGCCCCGACCACCCTGCTCGGCCAGGTAACGGCTACCACGCCGTACGGCCGCAAGGCGGAGCTCAACGGCTATCCGCTCAAGATTACGGAACTCCTCGCCCAGCTCGAAGGCACCTGCTATGTCACCCGCCAGAGCGTGCAGAATCCGGCCGCTGTCCGCAAGACCAAGGCTGCGATCCGCAAGGCGTTCGAGAACTCGATGATGAAGAAAGGCACCTCCTTCGTGGAAGTAGTCAGCACCTGCAACTCCGGCTGGAAGATTCCGCCGGTGGAAGCCAACAAGTGGATGGAAGAGAACATGTTCCCCTTCTATCCGCTCGGTGATATGAAAGACAGATAAAAACCAGTGGACAGTATGAAAGAAGAAATCATCATAGCCGGATTCGGAGGACAGGGTGTCCTTTCGATGGGCAAGATCCTCGCCTACGGCGGCATCATGCAGGACCAGGAAGTCTCCTGGCTGCCTTCCTACGGCCCGGAAATGCGCGGCGGCACGTGCAACGTCAGCGTCATCCTGAGCGACAACAAGATCAGTTCGCCGATCCTGAGCCGTTTCGACACGGCCATCATCCTCAACCAGCAGTCGATGGACAAGTTTGAGAAACAGGTCAAACCGGGCGGGCTGCTCATCTACGACACCAACGGCATCACCCGCCATCCCGAACGGACCGACATCAGCATCTGCCGCATCGACGCGGTGGAAGAGGCTGCCAAACTCGGCAACGCCAAGGCTTACAACATGGTCGTCCTCGGCGCTTTCCTCAAGATGAAACCGATCGTCACGATGGACAACGTGATCCGGGGTCTCAAGAAATCGCTCCCGCCGCGGCGTCACAACCTCATTCCGATGAATGAGGAAGCGATCACCGTCGGCATGAACGCCGTGGTCAAGGTCAGATAGACCCTACGTGAACCACCGTTTCACCCCCATGGGAAGGTTTTTCAACAAAAACCTTCCCATTTTCGTTGTCCTGGTACACCTCGACTGTATTATACAACATCGAAGTGATTTTGACACCCCAGGAAGAGCCTGCGGGAAGTTCGTCCGCATTCTTGTCCGCTGTCAGATACTGATAGGTAACCTTCAGCGAATCTTCAGACGCGCCATTGTAGATATACGTCGTATAATCCAGCTTCGGCGTCTTGCCCCAGAGATAGGTCTGGAAAGCACAGCATTCATCACCGCTGGGGTCCTGCCATAAGAAATTGTATCCGTTGTTGTAAACGAAAATGTCGAAACCCAGGTCCGACTGACGCATTTGCTGGACCGTCATGATCGCTTCCTCGCGGGAGGCCGAATCTACCGGAAACATAAAGGCCGTCGGATAAGTCCGCACGTCTGTGATATCCGCCAGGCTGTTCCCCTCCTCATCGATGTAATAAAAGGTGACAGGACAACCTACGCTGAAAAGGACATCATTCGGAATCTTTTCGTAGGGTTCATCCCAGAGATTGCAGGAGACAGCTGCCAGCAGGAGCAGCATAAGCGGAAGGGTGATACGAATCTTTTTCATGCTCATGGTTTATTTATACTGAAAGACCACACCTGCATTGAGCCACAAACCGGGCATCAGCAGGCCGCCAAAATCAAAATATCGGGTTCCGGTGAGGTTCTCCCCCTCCAGATAGATCCGTAACGAGCCGTTGCGGATCCATTTGGTTTCATAGCTCAGGTTCGCATCCAGCAGGCAATACGGACGATAGGCCTGGGTGGATCCGTCGGCCGCGGCGTAATTGCCGATGCGGTCGTAGAGCGTACCGTCCAACTGAAGGGCAAATCGTCCATTCCAGGGACGCAGGTCCAGGGCCACCCCCAATTTGTTGCGCAGATAGTCCAAGGCATAAGCCGAAATCAGGCCGGAACTCTCTTTTCCCGTACGGATATAGCCGTACAGCAACGTGGCCCGATGCAACCAACTCCCGCCTCTATATTCCGCTTTGAAGTCAGCGCCGTAGGTATTCAGTTCCGTAATCTGCATAGAATGCCATTCAGCGTCCGCGTGCTCACGGACCCAGTCAATCACATGATCTCCATGACGGTAGAATCCGGTCAGCGCGAAGCCGAAAGGACCGGAAGCAAAAACCACGCCAGCCCTGGCAGTCAGTGCCCGCTCCGGCTGCAGGTCCGGATTGCCCTTGTGGCCCGGGGCATTGTAATAAAGATCCGTGAAGGTAGGCAGGCGCATCGATTGAGCCAACCCTGCATCGAAATGCCAGCCGCCGGCCGGCCGCCAGTCAAAGTGTGCGTTCCAGAGCGGTGCCGCTCCATAGGGAGAAAAAGCGGCGCCCGCCGACAACTGCAAAGCGACAGTCCGGCCAGTCCATTCGTGACGGAGGAAGGCATCGCCTGTATGACGGACCTTGTATTTCGTATAGGTACGATCGTACCCTTTGACCTGGAGCCGGCCCTCGCGGACCTGTCCGGCCTTGATCGGATCACCGAGTACCGTGCTTAAGATCACATTGCTGGCATAGTTGGCCACCAGCGTTGTCGTGCCCGCCGTCCACTGGTAGCCGACGGCGGCATGGGCGCCATAGTTATCAGTCTGGTGGTGGTTGTAGGGGACATAGGATTCATCGCCCCGGATCAGTTGGAAACAGTCGAAGTTCTTGCGATAGGCGATCCAATGGTCGAAAGTCAGGCGGCCTGACGCTTTCATCCACCGAACGGATCCAAGTGTAGTGGCTGTTTTCTCATACTGGTCGGGAAAGGCCAGCGAATAGAAGCCCGCCGCGCCGAAATCACGCTTCTGCCATCCCGCCTGAGCATCGATGGTACCGTGTTTGGGCGTGATATACGTAGCCCGGGTATAAGCATTCCAGTTCGCGAAGTCCGTCCCGGGCTGGTAGCCGTCACTGCGGCGATAGGAACCGGCGCCGAAAAGGGTAAGCCGGTCGCCCGCCGCGCGAGTCGAACCGCTCAGGTTCCCGTAGGCGTAGCCGTGGCTTCCGCCAGTCAGGTTCGCGCGTAGGAAGCGTCGGTCGCTTCGCAGGGTACGCATGTTCACCGCGCCTGTCAGACCGGTATTGCCGCCAATGCCCTCGACCAGATCCATCCCGGCCAGCAGGTCTGCATCAATCGGCAGGCTATGGCTCTGGTGACCCGTCCGGGCATCCGTGAAATCGATGCCGTTGAGCTGGACCATGGTCTGGTCGAAACTGCCGCCCCGGATGCAGATATCCGTCTGGACACTTTTCCCGCCTCGTTCCCGGATGTCGATGGCCGGCATCATCCGGAGCAGCTGCTCTGCGGTGCGGGCATGACCTTCGGGAAGGTCTGCGCGGTTGACAAGGGCTTCCTGAGTCATCAGGCTGCGCATGCCGGCGCCTTTGTCGGCGGCGATGACGGTGGTACGGATGGTATCCTTTTCAGGCTTCCGCTGTTCGCGGGGTTGTGCAAGGCAAGGCAGCGTGGCTGCCAGGCAGCACGCTGCAAGCACGAGTCCTTTCATGGCGCTGTTTATTCGTGGTTGGCAAAGCGCTGGTCCGCCAGGGCTTCATAGCGCGTGCCCGGACGGCCGTAATTGGCATAAGGATAGATGGAGATGCCGCCACGGGGTGTAAACAGGCCGGTCACTTCAATGTATTTGGGATCCATCAGCCGGATGAGGTCCTTCATGATCGTATTGACGCAGTCCTCATGGAAATCACCCCGGTTGCGGAAACCGAAGAGATACAGTTTCAAGGATTTGCTTTCCACCATTTTCACATCGGGAATATAGGAGATCCGGATTTCGGCAAAATCCGGCTGTCCGGTAATCGGGCAGAGCGTAGTAAACTCCGGACAGTTGAAACGCACCCAGTAGTCGTTTTCAGGGTGCTTGTTTTCAAATGTCTCCAGCACCTCGGGGGCATAGCCGGCAGGGATAGCGGCCTTTTTCCCCAGCGCGCTGAGATGGTCTTGTTGGCGGTCGTATGACATGTCAGGTATTGAGCTTAAAAGGATTGTATGAAATATGGTAATCGAAGGTATCAATGCCTTCGGTTCTCTTCAGACGCCCGGCCAGGAGTTTCGTCAAAGGAAGGATAATCACTTCATACAGGGTTTTGACAGTTACCTGGGTAAGGATGATGGAAAGAATCGCCTGGAAGGGCATGACACCGATAAAGGCCAGGGGATAAAATATCAAGGAATCGGTCAGCTCGCCGGCCAGGGTTGAGACGATGGCACGGCCTGCAAAGCCTTTTCCCTGGGTCGCCACTTTCATCCGCGACATCACCAGGGCATTGATCTGCGAACCGAGCAGGAAAGCCAGCAAGGATGCCATCGTCGTACGAGGCACCAGACCGAACAGTTTGTTGAAACTGTCCGCCACTTCCCGGCTTTCGGGATACAAGGGCTGGGGAAGCCAGCTGACCAGCTGCGCGGCAACAGCCACGAAAGCGCTCAGCGCAAAGCCCATCCAGATGACCTGCATGGCACGGCGGTAGCCATAGACTTCCGTCAGCAGGTCGTTGATGATATAGGAAATCGGGAAGATGATGACAGCGCCCGACAACTGCAGGTTCAGTTTGCCGACCTGCCAGAGACGTGGCACGAAAAGGTTGGATGCAATGAGGCAGACGCAAAAGATAACTGCGAGCCACACAAAGGTCAAAGACAGCGACGGCTGTCCAATTTTCTTATTTTCAGTCATTTTCTCTTGTTTTTATAGTGGTACCAAGCACACTTGCAGCGGGACCTCCCGGCTACTCGGCAGCAAAGATAAGACAAAATGTGTAAATTTGAAGTCAAGATTTGCAACAATCCGCCGTGGCGGACGTTATATAGACAGAATGACCCGAAAAGAGATCACAGCGTTCTACGAGGCCCATAGCCGCAGGCTCTACAACATGAGCTGCCGGATCCTCCTCAATCCGGAGGATGCGGAAGAGGTGATGCAGGACACGATCCTCAAATTCGTGACCCTGCCCCTGCGACCGATGTCCAAGGAACAGGTCTCAGCCTGGCTGGCCCGCACCTGCATCCGCGCTTCGCTCGACCGGCTGCGGAAGCGGAAACGGGAAGCGCTCTTCCTGGAAACGTATGCCCAGGAGGCGGTGCCGGAACAGGAGCCGGAGATTCCGGCCGAGACATCCGCGGCGCGTGTGCTGGAGGCCATGCAGCGTCTGCCGGACCCTTACCGGATCGTCGTAACGCTCATTCTTGCCGAAGGGCTCGACTACCAGGAGGTTGCGGCTTATACCGGCTGGAAGGAGACAACGCTTCGATCGCACTTTTTACGGGGAAAACAAAAACTGATTGCACTATTGAAGAATGATGGAGAACCGATTTGACCTTTACGACCTGCCGGAAGGGCATGCGGAACGCTTTCAGGAAAAGCTGACAGTCCGCCTCGCCCGGCAACACCGAAAGAAACTCGTTTTCCGGTGGACAGCCGCTGCTGCCGGCGTAGCCCTGATCGCCTGGATTGCGCTGGACCGGGATACTTATTTTTGGCGGGCGCACTCGCCGGAGGCGGTCTATACGTCCTACCTGGAGCAAGTCGGCGACCTCTATCGGCTCGTAGCCAACAACAGCGACAACGATGCCGTCGATTGGGAAGCGCTCCTGCACGAACTGACCGACGAGAACGTGTCGCTCTACGACCAGCTTCCCGAGGATCTGCCCGAAAAAGAGAAAACGGATATCCTCAAGCGCTATTACGGCGAAGTCCTGGACGAAGCCGAACAGATCAAAGAGAATATGAACAAAAAAGAATAACTGCCATGAAACGTCTTTTCCTCCTTTTCCTGATGCTGGCCGCCACCCTGGCTCCGGCCTATGCGGAACCGGTTCCGGCCAAGGACCTTTTCACGAAAAACTACGATTACAAGGATTTCACGTCGCTCACGGTGGCCAGCTCGTTCCGGGTTGAACTCCGCTTCGCGCCAACCTACGAAGTGTATGTGGAAGTCCCTTCCTATCTGGAGCCTTATCTGCGGATCATGCAGGTCAACAGCATCCTGCGCATCGACCTGGAACAGCTGCCGACCGATATCCAGAAAAAACTCAGCAAGGAATCCGACCGGCTCAAAGCCCGGGTCTCGATGCCGAAACTCATAGCACTGCAAGCCAGCGGGGCGGCGCATGTTTCTGCCCACGGCCAACTGAACGTCGGTGACGAACAAATCCGCATCCAACTCAGCGGCGCCAGCGAACTGGACGATCTGAAGGCAAGCGGACGGCAGGTCTCTATCCAGTTGAGTGGTGCCTCCAAAGGAGAAATTGAAGGTGCTTTTCCGGAGAAGGTACTCCTCGACTTGTCCGGCGCTTCCAAACTGCGTTACAAAGGAAATACGGACAGACTCCTGATCGAATGCTCCGGTGCCTCCAGCCTGGATACGGAGGGGGATGCCGGACAGTTGACCGCCAATGTTTCCGGTTCCTCGAAATGCGAGATCGCGGGCAAAGCGAATAACCTGACCATGGAAGGTTCCGGGGCCTCGAAGTTCGAACTGGAAGGCGAAACGAACACGGCTTTCGTAGAACTCAGTGGCGTCTCCAAGTGCCAGCTCGCGGTCCGCAAGAAGATCAACTATGAGATTTCGGGCGTTTCTACGCTTAAACTCAAGGATTTGGGGGCTGTAGCGAAAGGGGATGTCAGCCGCGGCTCAAAAATCGAGTACATCCGGTAAGATTGTAGCTTTTTTCGATTACCTTTGTGCCGGTTTATATGGCACATTTAGGAGAAATCATATCACTCGCCGTCGCTGTCAGCTGGACCGCGACGGCGCTTTTTGCAGACGAGGCCAGCCACAGGCTCGGTTCTTTGCCGGTCAATGTCATCCGACTGGTGCTGGGTTCGGTCTTTTTAGGCTTGATTCTCTGGTTTACCATCGGGGCGCCCTACCCTCGTTTCGCCGATGGTCCGACCTGGTTCTGGCTGGCGCTCTCGGCTTTGGTTGGGTATCTGTTCGGGGACTTCTGCCTCTTCAATTCCTATCTGATCATAGGAGCACGTTTCGGACAACTGTTCATGACGCTGGCTCCGCCGATGGCGGCGATAGCTGGTTGGGCTATGCTGGGCGAGACGCTTTCCTGGCGCTCAATCCTGGCCATGCTGGTTACAATCAGCGGTATTGCGATCTCCATACTCGCCAAGGGCAATGACAAGAAAATGCATTTCACGCTCCCGCTCAAGGGGATCTTGCTGGGCTTGGGGGCAGGTGCCGGTCAAGGCATCGGGCTGGTCTTAAGCAAGGTGGGTATGCAGCATTATGAGGCGGCCCTGCCGGCTGACGTGCCGGCGGCGATGGGAACGATGATGCCTTTTGCCGCCACGCAGATCCGTGCGCTTGTCGGCGGCCTGGGCTTCGTGATCATGTTGTTGCTCCAGCGGCAGGGCAAGCATTTCCTGGAAGTTACCCGCCAGGATCATAAAGGTGTCCGTGCAGCTGTCCTGACAACCATCTTCGGTCCTGTGGTCGGCGTGTCGCTCTCGTTGATGGCTGTTCAATATGCCCGTGCCGGCATCGCTTCCACCCTGATGGCGCTGACACCAGTCCTGATTATCCTCCCCTACGCCATCATCCACAAACAGAAGGTCAAGCCCAAGGAAATCCTCGGCGTCACCATCTCCATGATCGGCGTCGCCATGTTCTTCCTGCTGTAGACCCTCGATCGTTCTCCTGCGACGTTCCCGCTCCGCGGCGAAGGGTATATGCTTGGAAAACCGTCGCGCTAGCGCGACCCCTCCCACCGCTTCGCGGCGGGCCCCTCCCTCTAATAGCCGAGGGTGGCTAAGGTTTTCCAAGCATATACCCTTCGCCGCTTCGCTAAGCGCTTGACCCGAAAACCATCCCGCTTCGTTTTGAGGGGGAATCAACTTCCATAACAGGCTGATTTACTGGTGCGTCCGTTGCAGCGCAAAATATTAACACTTTTAGCTTCGGGAGGCGGGTTTGGATAAACCTAGTCGGGAGGCTTAAAGGATTGTAATAAGTCCGGCGACCAGCGCTGCGGGAATGGCCAGTAGCATGCCGATGAAGCCGCCCTTGATGTGGAACCAGTAGTCGTGATAATCTTTGATCATATCTTCCGTCCCGGGGATGATGAAGTGCTTGTCATGGCAGAACCAGATACAGTCAAGGACAAAGGCATCGAACCAGTTCACAACGCACCAGAGCGCATAAGCCGTGAGGCAGCCATGCAAGAACGTCGTGCAGCCGTTGACATATCGGACCAGCAGTCCCAGCAAGATACCGAAGATGGCCATCGCCGTAATCTTCTTCACGTAGAAGGCCACTCCTCCAGGCCGGTTGGAATCATCTACCAGCCCAAGCGACTTGCAACGCTCAATGATGGCCGGCGGATAGTTGAAGATGGTTTTGATGGGATTCCTGGACATCAAGAACACGAAAAGCGTGAAGACAGCGCAGGCGATGAGGGATTCGATAAGGAAGATCATGGCGGATCCAAGAAATTCTTGGCAAATCGATGGCAAAATGCTTCAGCTGCTGAGCCATCACGCTTCCAGACGGAAGTCTAGCTCCGGCAGATGACCGAGCCGCTGGCCTGGTGGGTAGCGAGGATCAAAACTTCGGCGATCTGGACGTGGGCGGGGGCTTGGACGGCGTAGAGGGCTACGTCGGCGATGTCGTCACCCGTCAGGGGCGTGATGCCTTTGTAAACGTTGGCAGCACGTTCGGTGTCGCCGTGGAAACGGACCTTGCTGAAATTGGTCTCGACGAGGCCGGGTTTCAGATTTGTCACGCGGACCGGCGTGTGAACCAGATCGATGCGGAGGCCGTCGGAGAGGGCTTTGACGGCAGCTTTGGTGGCACAATAGACGGCGCCGCCCGCGTAAGCGGCATCGCCGGCTACAGAGCCGATGTTGATGACATGACCCTTCTGCCGTTCCACCATGCCGGGAACGATGAGCCGCGTCATATAGAGCAGTCCTTTGATATTGGTGTCGATCATGGTTTCCCAGTCGGTGAAATCGCCCGCATATTCGGGCTCCAGGCCGAGCGCCAGGCCGGCATTGTTGATCAGGACATCGATGTCTCGCCAAGCCATCGGGAGTGAATCCACCGCCCGCTTCACGGCGTCCAAATTGCGTACATCAAAACAGCAAGGCAAGACTTCCACACCAAATTGTTGAGTCAGTTCATACGCCATCACGGACAAAGCACTTTCAGTTCGGGCGGTAATGATCAGATCGTATCCGGCGCCTGCGAATTTGCGGGCACAGGCGGCGCCGATACCGCTGGTGGCGCCCGTAATCAATGCAATCTTCTTCATAGGTATGGTTATTTAATAAGTAACAAATTGAACGCGTTCCAGCTGGATCATGCGGGCATCGTCGATGTCGCAGTCCCGTTCATTGTAAAAGAACGTCGCGTCAGTCAAGGTGATGCCGTGGATGAAAGAGAGCGGTCCTTTAGCCTTGACCGCCGTCGCACAGCCACGGCAAACGATGCGGGACATGTGGATATCCGTGAAGTCCGGCAGGAATTGCTGGGCCGAGGCCGGCTGGTTCGTCTTGAAGCCTGCCGGACGATCGACATAATCCGTCTGGAAGACAATCGCCTCATCCTGGATATCGGTCATATAGATATCGTGGATGACTATATGCTTCGTTTTGCCGCCCCGCTCCGGTGCACTCTTGAAGCGCAAGCCGGTGTCGGTACCACTGAAGGTATTGTGACGGACATGGATGTTCTCCATGCCGCCCGAAAACTCAGAACCGATGACAAAGCCGCCGTGCGCATGATAGACCACATTGTGCTCGATCAGAATATCTTTACAGGGACCGTCTGCCAGCGACTTGGCACCTTCGCTGCCTTTGAGGCAAATGCCGTCATCCCCTACATCCACGGTGCAGCCACGCACCACCACCCGCTGGCTCTGCATGATGTCGATGCCGTCGCCGTTCTGGGCGTTCCAGGGGCAGCGCACCGTGACGCCATCTATGAGAACATCCGTGCAGTGCTGCGGAACCAGATGGAATTTCGGGGCATTCTGCAGCGTCACCCCCGTCACCCTGACCCGCTCACAGTCGGTAAAACGGACCAGATGGGTCCGCATGCGTTCCTGTTCCATAAAATTGTCAGCGATGTCGGGATAGTGTTTCAGCCCGTAGGCATACCAGAGTGAACCGTCATCGGTCACAGTGCCACCCTTTTTCAGGAATTCTTTCCACTCCGTTTCACTGACCTTGCTCCTTTTGACAGCCCGCCACCAGGCGCCGTTCCCGTCGATAATACCTTCACCGGAGATGCTGACATCGTGACACTTGGAAGCCGAGATGGCAGGACGCACCTTTCCTTTCTCCAAGTGATCGCGCTTGTCGGGCGAGAACAGGATCACAGCCCCGCGTTCCACATGCAGGTCGATGCAACTCTTAAGCTTGACGGGACCTGTGAGATAGATGCCTTCCGGCACGACGAGCTGCCCCCCGCCTTTCTTCGAGAGGGCGGAAATCGCTTTGCTGAAAGCCTCGGTATTCGCCGTAACGCCATCGGGAACACCCCCGAAATCCAGCAGGGATACCTGGTTGACAGGAATCTGGACAGGCGCAGGCGCAATCTCCTGGGCACGCAGGGCGAAAAAGACAGGCAGCAGGAGCAACAGGATAATGATTCTTTTCATAACTGATAAAGATACGCAATTTTTCGTTCGCTACAGGCTTAGGCTGTACAAATAGGCGTTCAGGGCCAGCTTGCCGCGCATGGTCTCGCGGGGTGTAAACTCGCTGTTTGCCCAGAAATACCGCTGGTTGAACCAGCTTTCCTGACGAGGCCAGCCTCCTGTGGACCACGAAGGATAGCAGCGATTCAGCAATATCGGCACATCGCCGCCATTGCCTTTGGACCAGGATTCAGTACCATTGAAAGGAGTCTGGCCGGGATGGGTTCCCGGCACGCCGTCGTTGCGGCCCGTGGAATAGACATCGGTGATGTGGCGGGATCCGAGGCCGGTCATCTCGATGATATTCCCCGGATTGCGTCCCAGACACCAGCCGGCCTCATCGTACATCATCTGCGCCAGTTCGCTGCGGCGCTCGGCATCCGGAGCGACATAATGCGCCAACATAGCCAACTGGAGGTTTTCAGATGTCTGCCAGCGGCGGTCATCGGTGCCGCGGCGGGAAGGACGGAGCCGGGAAGGATAAAGATGGCGTGCATCTGTCTCTTGCTGCAGGCTCGCAAGCAAGGCAAAATACAGGGGCTGGAAATGACGCGTATGCGGACAGGTCACATATGCTGCGACCGCCCATAGCTGGCACCATCCGTTCCAATCCCGATTGAGGATAGGTGTCGTCGCTTCGGCCGCAAAAGCATCTTCCCACTGTCGGTCACCGGTCAGATTGTAGAGGAAGGCCGCAGCCAGTTGCTTGAAGTCGCGTCCCCGCATCGACCCGTCGCCGATGCCCTGGCGGTCATCGAGCTGGGTCCACGTCTGCTTTTCAGCATAGCGGAAGGCCTTGACGGCTTCTTCGGTGTAATAGCTCTGCAATTCGGTGTTTCCGTCCACGCGAAAAGCCTCGGCCAGCATGGCGCAATTGGCCGCATTGGCCCAGGCCGCCATCGTGGTACAGCCAGCCTGGAACATCACGGTCCAGTCTGTGTCGGGGTTGGTGACACCCTGGGAATAGCCTTCCCCATCTCGGATGCTCAGGAAAAAGTCCACCTCGTTGCGGGCTTCGTCGAGCAAGTCAGGAATGCCGTTTCCGCTCTCGCGGATACCAAGATCGTCGTCTTTAAGCCTGCCCTCAGAAAGCAGGAAGGGCAGCAGCATGTCATAGATATTGCTCACATGGGCCAGATGCCGGTCCCAGTCCATCGCGTCAGAATGCCCGCCGCGGACCATGTCGTTGGTGGGATACCCTGCGGGACGATGCTTCCAGAAAGAAGACATTTCCTTTTTCTTGAAATGCGGCTCATCCCACACGTCGCCGGGGTTCTTGCTCCAGTCGGGATGCCAGGGCTGCAATTCGGACAGGTACACCTTGAATCCCTTGGGATCTTCACCCGGAATGAAACGGGGCTGCCGCGGTGCGGGGCTGATCGTGGGAAGGATGGGCTCACCCAGCCGCATATAATAGTAGCCTCGCACACTGTATTGATAGGGCGCCCGATACACATCTGCGGCGATGCGGAAATCCATGCTGCAACCGACATCCTCCACGACAAGGCGGTAGGTACCCGGCTTGGCATCACGGAAACTTATGTCCCACACCGGCGACCCGGTCAGATCCTTTCGGCCAGCTTCGAAGCGACTGTCTTTCTGGGGCTTCCAGAAACGAACGGCGCCAATCAAATATTGTTCCCGGGTCGTTGGGTTGTAGAGCCAGACACGCTTTCCTTCAAAAGACTTGTAGTCACGAGGGCCGCCGTCGCCCAGCCAGTAATACAGGTCGGCCGTTTTCATCTGCTCGGCCAGTGCGTAGCCGTTGCTGTTGACGTGAATGGCTTCGGAGCATGCCTGCCAGATATCAAACGTAAGAGAGACCTGCCGCTCGTCCGAGCCGGTCTGGACAGGAATCGTCACTTGGTAGGTACAGCCCTGCCGCATCGGTTCTGGCAGCTGCAGGAAAAGCCAATGGTCCAGTTCGCTCGTGAGGGTGTGATCCGTATTCATCGGTTTGGACTTGCGAAAGACCGCCTTGACCGGAAGGCCGTTGGCATAGCGTTCATCATCGGCCGAACGGACTTCCCAACTACTCGCCATCACCGCTGCCTGCACGTTGAGTCGCTGCGCAAAAGTCACCAGGGTGTCATCGCCTTCAACGAACGTATGTCCCAAATAGGCACTCTTTCCGGTTCCGTCATCGCGATACCGCACTTCGCCGTCCCGGAACTGCACCATCAAATAGTCTTTGTCGATTACCGAAAGGCCGACAAAATGCGTGGCATAAGCCCCCAGCGGGCACAACAAAAGCGCGACCAGCGCGGCCCAATAGCATCTCTTCATATCACAACTGATTCAAAGTTATAAAGATACTACTTTTGAGGGAAATCCCGTATATTTGTAGAAACAATCGGATAAAAATGAAAAAACTACTCACTACCCTGCTGCTTCTGGTCTGCTGCCTGGCCGGAGCGCAACAATATGACGTTCTGGATCAAGTCCGCGCAGACTGGCGCAAGGCGGCCGGAATGGAAGGGCCGCACCGCTTTGACGGTCAGGCCCTCACGAAGGCTCCCAAGGGATACAAGCCATTCTACATCAGCCACTATGGACGTCATGGCTCCCGCTATGCCTGGGATTCGAAGACTTATTCCCTGCTCCACACCATTCTGGAAACAGCCCATGCCGAAGGCGCATTGACAATGCTGGGTGAGAATTTCCACGACAGTTTTGAAGCGTTCTACCAACTACCGCTCATCAATACGGGCGATCTGGTACCGCTCGGGTGGGAGCAGCACAAAAAGATTGCAGACTGGGTGTACGACAGTTTCCCGGAGGTTTTCAAGAAAGCACGCCACATCGACGCCATCGTGTCCACCTCGGCGCGCAGCATCGTCAGCATGAACTCATTTTGCCTGAGCCTCAAAGAAAAGAATCCGAAACTGGACTTCTACCAGAGTTCGACGCATGCAGGGCTGACTGTGGTAACGCCGACAAATGCCCCGGCAGCGCTCAAACGGACGTTCCAGGGCGATGACTTTTCCCACGTTGAAAGTGTTTCTCATTTCAACCAGCGATTCATCGATTATGACGGGATCCTCGGGCGCTTCTTCAAGGATCCTTCCTATCCGTCGAAATTCGAAGGAGGCCGGACCGCTTTCGTCACACAGTTATACGCACTTCTCGGCGGCTATCACAATTACGAAGAACGTCCGTTATTCGACCAGTTGATCACCAGCGACCAGTTGCTGAACCTCTGGGAAGCCTCGAACTACTTTTCCTTCCATGAAGACCTGACGGCCCGCTACCAGAACATCCCGCTGCTGGAAGACATCATTGAGAAAGCCGAAATCGCCTTCCGCAATCCCGAACAGGCCGCCGACCTGCGCTTCGGCCACGACTATGTCTTCGAGGCCTTCATGTGCCTGATCAATGCGAACGGCTGCGGCACCGTGCCGGAAAAGGCTACCGACGTGAAATACTGGTTCCAGAACTACAACATCCCAATGGCCGCCACCGTACTCTTCGTCTTCTACCGCAACCGACAGGGAGACATCTTGTTCAAAGTGGTCCAGAACGAAACCGAAATCACGCTGCCGCAACTCACGCCAGTTACCGGCCCCTACTACCGATGGTCCGACTTCACCACCTGGGCCCGCGCGATGATGGCCGCCCATCCGGAGATCTCCTGATCTTCCGGCAAAACGGTAGGTTTAAGTCGCCAAGAGGCGACCGCCGGAGGCCGTTATTTCGGGGTTTGGGGCAGCGCCCCAGTAAAAAACCATTTGGTACGGGTGGCGAGACTCGAACTCGCACGCCTTTCGGCACCAGATCCTAAGTCTGGCTTGGCTACCAATTACAACACACCCGCTTGTATCTACGGGGCTCTGCCCCGAACCCTGCCGCTACGGCCTGCTATCTCACAAGGCCCGCACGACGGCCTCCGCTAGCGCCTGATGGCGCTTGTATCTACGGGGCTCTGCCCCGAACCCCGCCGCTTCAGCTATAAAAAAACGCCGCCTTCTTTCCGAGGACAAAAAAGGCGGCGTAAAGTTACGAAAAAAACTGAGAATGATCAGAAGTTCTCGGCTTTCAGTTCAAAATAGGACTGGGGATGGGCGCAGACGGGGCAGACTTCGGGAGCTTTCTTGCCGACTACGACGTGGCCGCAGTTGCGGCAGACCCAGATGCAGTCGCCTTCGCGGGAGAAGACCACGGCGTCTTCAATATTCTTCAGGAGTTTGCGATAGCGTTCCTCATGGTGCTTCTCGATGGCACCGACCATTTCGAACTTGTCGGCAATCTCATCAAAGCCTTCCTCGCGGGCTTCACGGGCCATGCGGGCATACATATCGGTCCACTCGGCATTCTCGCCGGCAGCCGCAGCGGCCAGATTCTCGACAGTCGTCGGGATGTCGCCACCACAGAGATACTTGAACCAGAGTTTAGCGTGTTCGCGCTCGTTGAGGGCCGTCTCCTCGAAGATGGCCGCAATCTGCTCATAGCCCTCTTTCTTGGCCTTGGAAGCAAAGTAGGTGTATTTGTTGCGCGCCTGCGATTCGCCGGCGAAGGCTTCCATCAGGTTCTGCTCGGTCTTGGTGCCTTTGAGCTCCTTCTTCATTTCTTTGAACTTGCTCTGGGGGGCATTGCATTTCGGGCACTTCGCGGGTGCCGCATCACCTTCATGGACATAGCCACAAACGGTGCAGACGAATTTTTTGCTCATATACAAACGATTTAAATGTTATGCTTTGGAAAATCCTGCACAAAATAGTGATTCCCCTCCGAATTTCCAAGAATAATGCGATCTTTGTAGCAAACTATGCGATTTAACAATGCTGAACCTCTGCACTTTGACAAGTCTTTTCCTCCTTTCGGCAACGCCGCTCCCGCGCGAAGACGGGCTGCGGCTGCAGGAAGACAACATTCCGGCCATCGTACAGGCCCTGACATTGGAAGAAAAAGCCACGCTGGTGGTCGGCGGAGGCTTCAAAAGCATGCTGTCTGGCTTCCTCGGTGAAAAGGGAGTCCGGGTCCCCGGCGCTGCCGGAACTACAAGGGCCATCCCAAGACTGGGCATCCCATCCATTGTCCTGTCTGACGGACCGGCAGGTGTGCGCATCGAGCCCACACGCAAACGCGACAAAGACAAGACCTTTTACGCCACTGCCTTTCCAACCGGGACCATCCTGGCCTGCAGTTGGAATCAGGAGATGGTGGAGCAGGTCGGCCGCGCCATGGGAAATGAAGCCCTCGAATACGGCATCGACGTGCTGCTGGGACCCGGTATGAACCTGATGCGCAATCCCTTGTGCGGCCGTAATTTCGAGTATTATTCCGAAGATCCGGTGCTGAGCGGCCGGATGGCCGCTGCCATGATCCGCGGCATCCAGAGCCAAGGTGTCGGCACTTCAGCCAAGCATTTCGCCCTCAACAACCAGGAGACCAACCGGGCCGGCAACGATGCACGCGTCGATGAGACGACTGCCCGGGAACTGTACCTGAAAGGTTTTGAAATTGCTGTCAAGGAAGCGCAGCCCTGGACCGTGATGTCTTCCTATAACAAACTCAACGGTGAATATACCCAGAGCAACCGCTGGCTGCTGACGGAAGTCCTGCGCGACGAGTGGGGTTTTGAAGGCCTGGTCATGACCGACTGGACGGGCCGCCGCAATACCGGGCGCCAGATTGCCGCTGGTAACGACCTGATGGAACCGGGACTCAAGAGCCAGATCCGGGAACTCGTTTCTCAGGTCAAGAAAGGAAAATTGGCCGAAAAAGACCTGGACATCTGCGTAACCCGCATATTGGAACTGATTGTCAAAACCCCGACTTTCAAGGGTTATGCTTATTCGGAATCGCCGGATCTCCAGGCACACGCCAAACTGGCGCGGGAAGCGGCTGCAGACGGTATCGTCCTGCTCAAGAACGAAGGAACGCTCCCGCTGCCCAAAACGATTCAGGAAGTTGCTGTATTCGGTGTAGCCGGTTACCAAACCTGTATCGGGGGGACGGGCTCCGGAACGGTCCACGCGCCTTATGCCATCCAGATTCCGCAAGCCCTGCAAGCAGCCGGCATACGTGTATCCGCCTCTATCCAAGCTATTTACGAAAACTATCTCCAGAAAAAGGCCCGCAAGAAAAGAAAAGCCTCCTCGATGTTGGGCGAGGCCATTCCACCGGAGTTTGCATTGGATGCCCAGGCATTGGAAGAAGATCGCGCAGACATGGCGCTGTTCGTAATCGGCCGGCAAGCAGGTGAAGGAGGCGACCGGCGGCTGGAAGACGATTTCCTGCTCTCGGACATCGAGCGCAAGAACCTCAAAGCCGTCACGACGGCCTACCATCGGGCTGGCAAGAAAGTCATTGTCGTGCTCAATATTGGAGGCGTCATTGAAACCGCCTCCTGGAAGGACTTAGCCGACGCTATCGTCGTGGACTGGCAACCAGGCCAGGAAGGGGCGGCTGCCCTGGTTGACATCCTGACCGGAACCGTCAACCCCTCCGGCCGGCTCGCGATGACCTTTCCCATCGACTACTTCGATATCCCTTCTTCCGCCAACTTTCCCTACGATTCCCAAGGCAAAGGGTCGATGAACACCTTCCGCAAAGTCCGCGACCGCGGGCGGCGCAATGTGGATTTTACCGAATATGCCGAAGGCATGGATGTCGGCTACCGGTATTTCAACAGGGCCGGGGTACCGGTCTCCTACCCTTTTGGTTTCGGCTTGTCTTATACGGAGTTTACGCGAAGTGAAATCCAGCAGGCGGAAGAGAGTGACGGATCGGTCACAGTCTGTGTCAACGTCAAAAACACCGGCCATGCGCCGGGAAGGGAAGTCGTGATGGTTTATGGAGACGGTGTACTGAAAGGGTTCGCGAAAACCAGGCGGCTCGAACCGGGCGAAACGGAAACTGTCCGCATCCGCATCGCGCCTTACTTGAGGCCCCGCTCCTTCTTGATGGTCTCGTAGGCGTCTTGGATCTGGCGGAACTTCTCGGCGGCCGCTTTCTGGACTTCGGGGCCGAGGGTGGCGACCTTGTCGGGATGATTCTTCATCGCCATGCGGCGGTAGGCGCTGCGGACTTCGTCGTCCGTGGCGGAAGGAGAGATTTCCAGCACGGCATAGGCCGAGTTGGCGTCTTTGTAGAACATCGCGATGACGGATGCCACATCGGTAGAAGTCAAACGGATGGCTCCGCCGATGGCTTCGATGACATCCTTCTCCGACTTGTTGAAATCGCTGTCAGCGCGTGCAATCTGCACCAGATAGTGCAGGAGCTGCAGCCGCTGCGAATAGTTCATATTGGCGGCAATCTGCGCACCGACCTCATAGATATTGATCTGTTTGCCGCTGAGTTCGTTCAGGATACGCACCGCATCGCTGACGGCGCTTTCGCCAAAGTTGCGCCGGATGAAATCCTTGACCACTTCCACCTCGGCCTGCAGCGTCCGCCCGTCTGCCCGGATGACCGCAGAAGACAAAACCAAAAGGCTGACAAAGAAGCTGTTGCGCTGTTCATTGGCCGTGTAGGTCGTCCGGCCTGTCGAACGCTGGTAATTCCCGGACGTTCCTCGCTGGTATCCGCCCGGCCGGGCAGCTCCTTCGTCGGAGCCCATTCCGGTCAGTCGTTTGGCAACATCGATGGTGCCGTCCACCATGGCGCCCATAAAAAAGCCCAGCAAAGCACCGATCGGGCCGAAAGACACCCACCCGAGGAATCCGCCAATCCATTTGATAGAACCCATTGCCTGTCGATTTGGTAAGAAATCGACGCAAAGATAACAAAATAATCGCTTGCCTTACATCCGGCTGCGGGTATCGCTGCCTGCCCCGGTACCTTTGTATTTGCTGCGGGCCGTGTTGAAGTTGTACCGCAGGGATAACTTGACCAGCTGGGTATCCATGCGGTTGGTCTGGCTTATGGTATGGCTGCCGAAGTCGGATTCTGCATCGAAATGGGCAGCACCGGCGAGGTCATTGCCCTCCAGGCGGACGACGAGCGAGCCGTCAGGCAGCAGCGTCTTCTGCACGGCGGCCGTGACATCGCAATACCAGTTGCGCATATACAGATTCTGGGTATAGCCCGGCGTCATCACGGTCGCGCCCAATTCGAACTGCCAGCCATTCTTGACCGTAAAGGTATTGAAGAGCTGCGCGATGCCGATGGGTTTGCCGTTGAAACGGGTGACACGGATGCCGCTGGCCTCGCGGGCATCCGGGGCATTGATGGTGAACCACTGCGGCTGAATGCCCAACGTGTAGTTTATGTTCCAACAGCCGACCGTGGGCGTCAGATTGACAAAGGCGGCCATATTCCGGAAAGGCGTGTCGATATTGCGCGGCTGCACCAGGACGACACCTTCATCTCCATAGGGCGAAGACCAGGTCACGATGGCATGGTCGGTGCGGGCATAGTTCACGATCAAAGTGACAAATTTCCAAACGGCCGTAGCACTGAAATTCTGCGAAAGGTCGGGCTGCAACTGCGCGTTGCCGCTCTGCCAGATATACCGGCTGTTGTAGCGGATGACACTGGAGAGATTGGCATAATTGGGGCGCTGGGTCCGTGCACTGTAATTGAACATCAACTGGACCGGACCCACTACGCCCGCATAGGAAAGCGTCGGGAACCAGTTGCCATAATCACGCTGCAGATTGCTGGCGGGTGCCAACGCATCTTCATAGCGGTAATGCACATACTCATAGCGCACGCCGGCGCTGAACTGTCCGGCTTTCTCCAGCCAGAACCCGTAGGAAGCGAAGCCGGCATATTTGTCTTCCGTCACCTTTGCAGACGAGCCGGGAATGTCAATCCCCGAAATCGCATAACTGTCCTGGCGGTGCAGGATTGTTTCTTCAGTTCCAGCCTGCAGTTGCCCTTTCCACAGCGGATAGGAAAGGACAGCCTTGGCGGCATACATCCGGCCATCGCTCTGACTGACACTGCGGATGAGGGCATCATGCGTCATCGTGCTGGATTCTTTGGAAACAGAGGTCGTGGGCATGTCGTTGCCGTAATAATCCAAGTTGACATCCAAACCCAGTTTCTCCCCGATGACACCATTGTAATAGAGATTCGCTCCCAGGTTATAGTAGCTCCCCTCTCCGCGTGTGTCGTCCGAAGTCGTTGTCAGTTTATCAAACGGATTTCCGTCCAGCCACACATTATCATTCACGACAGTGTGGACATCATACTGCAACTGCGTGCCCCATTCGACCTTGCCGCCGAGGAAATGTTTGTCGGCGAGCTGCCAGTTGACACCGGCATTGCCATACAGAGACTGCCCGAAATACGTATTCAGCAAGTCGCCTTTGTTCTCCAGCAGATAATCTTTCCCGAAGGTCATTTTCTCAAGATAGCTTTCCTGGCGGGATGTGTTGCGGGCATAATTGATGCCGGCGAAAACATCCACGCCTCCGGTCCGGTAATTCATGTTCAAAGCCCCGGCTGGATCATTGCCGCTGCGCCAGCGAAGCGACTGGGCATCCGATGCATCCAGGCTGAAGCCGAAACCGTCACCTTGGCGCCGGACAGTACGGATGCGGACTACGCTGCGTACCGTGGCATCGTACTGTGCGCCGGGGTTGGTAATAACCTCGACACTTTGGATCTCATTGCTCCGAAGGCGTTCCAACTCGCTGGAATCCGTGACTTTACGGCCGTTGATATAGACAAGCGGTGCTCCTTTTCCGATTACTTCCAGGCCGTTCTGACCTTGTATCAAACCGGGCGTCTTGGCCAGGACGTCTTTGGCCGAGCCGACATTCTCCAGCACGGAGCCGCGTACGCTCGTCTGCAGTCCTTCGCCGGTCAATTTGGTCTTCGGCATGACAGCGCTGACGACAGCTCCTTCCAACATGGCGGCATCCTCCACCAGGCGGACGAGGACGCCGTCCACGGGCGGCAAATACTGCGTCTGGTATCCCAACATCACCACCATCATGATTCCGTCTTTTACATCGGTCACGATGTGGAAGCTACCGTCCTCTTCCGTAACAGCGCCACAAACCACGCTGGAATCCACCGGAGAAAGGACGGCCACATTGGCGTATGCCACCGGTTCTCCTTTTTCATCCACGACCTTTCCTTTCCAGTCATTTTTGGCGGATACAAGGGTGGATACCATTAATAAAAGAATGAGAGCAATGCGTTTTTCCATCGTTTTGTCCATATTATTCAACTGCAAAGGTAGCGGGATTCCAACGGCCCTGCAAAAATCAATATGGACATTATAAAATGGTTAAAAATCTATTAATTAATACATTAAGAAAAATCCATGTGGACATTGTGCCCCCGAAGCAGGCGGTTTCTACAGATTTTCCTATCTTTGTAATCGATAACATACGTTCCGCCTATGCCCAAAGTCTCGAACCTGACAAGAGAAAGCATGTTGGCCGCTGCGCTGGACCTGGTCCGGCAGGGTGGGCCTGCGTCACTCACAGCCCGCAACCTGTCGGCTGCCCTCCATTGCGGGCTCAATCCCATTTTTACGGCCTTCGGTTCGATGGAAAGCCTCCTGCTGGCGGTCAGGGCGGAAGCCAGAAAGCTCTTTGACGCACGTCTGCAAGACGGTTTCCGACTGAATCCGCCCTTCAAAGGCTTCGGCATCGCTTTTCTCTGGTTCGCCATGGATGAGCCGGAACTCTACAAACTGATCATGCGCCAGACCGTGCCGACAGCCTCTTTCCAGGATTACATCGAAAAGACTGTGGGCTACAAAACCGAATGCAAGGCCGTCATCATCCAGACTTTCGGCCTGAAGGAAAAAGAAGCAGAAGCACTTTATTTCCAGATGCTCTATCTGGCCCTGGGGCTCGCCGGCATCATGATCACAGGATCTTTCCCCCATCCCCTTCAGGCAGCCGCCGAAATCTTCGGCAAGAGTATGCGGGCTTTTGTGATGGAAATCAAAGCCGGCTCCGATGCGCGCGAAGCTTTCATTCCGTCTGCTGGACCAGGACCCAAGGGCTCGGTCGGCTCCTATATCGATAGCGGGGCCATGATGCACGCCCTGGTCAGCCAGAACCATCTGCTGGCCTCTCTCCATGAGACGCCCCGCTATATCACCGACGAACAATGGGCGCAGATCGAACGGGTGACCCGGATGTCTTTTGAACTCTCGGCCGAATCCCTCCGCAAACAGTATCCGGCCGTCACGAAGGGAGACGTGCGGCTGCTGATCCTTTCCAAATTCCATTTTTCCGTGGCGGACGCGGCCGTCCTGCTGGGCATTTCCCCCACCTCGGTCACGAAAGCCCGTCAGCGGCTGAAACGGAAACTGGGCATCGACAACATAGAAACTTTCACGGAGAAACTATAAGACCGCGTCACCCCACTGTCCAAAACCGATCCTGATCTGGTCGCTGTGGAGGACGTCGTTCAACTGGCGGTCCCGAAGCAGTGTCTTGCGGTCATACAGATTGTATTTGACCAGTTGCGCCTCGGGGGTGACATTGGGCATGATGACATTGGCGCCGGACAGGAGCCCGAGCACCCGTCCGCGCGGACTGAATACTTCCAGCGAGGTGGCGGCCGCGATATTGATATCTGGCATCAAGAGCCGGAGCAAAGCAATCATTTTCAAACCAAGGGCGAAACGTGCCTCGTCTGAAGGATAGGCAGCCCCGCTGCGGGTCAGCGGCGTCTCCGCATTGGGATGATACGGTCCCATACCGATCATAGGTCCATCAAAGCGCCGGAAAAAGAGCAGATCGTCGGCCAAGTCGGCCGCCGTCTGGAACGGCATACCAATCATGACGCCCGTACCGGCCTGATAACCGATGGACTTGAGATCATACAGCGCCTCCAACCGCCGTTCATAACTGTGCAGCCCATCCTGCGGATGGATCTTCCGGTACAGGTCGGGATTGGAGGATTCGATGCGCAGCAGATAGCGATGGGCTCCGGCATCGAACCATTCGGCATACACATCGCGAGGCTGCTCGCCCAAGGATAGCGTGATGCCCAACGGCAAGCCGTTTTCAGTCCCAATCTGCTTGAGCGCCTTGACAAGCCGCGTAATCTTTTGGATAAAAGCCGCATCGGAACGCTCACCCCCTTGGATTACCACCGAGCCGAAGCGCTGCTGCGCCGCATAAGTAGCCGCAGCGAGCACCTCCTCTTCCGACAGTTCGTAGCGCGGACATGCCGCATTTCCCCGTCGGATACCGCAATACAGGCAGTCTTTGCGGCAACGATTGGAAATCTCAATCAAGCCACGCAGATAGACATTCTGCCCGACATGCGCGACCTTGACCCGATATGCCTCCTGCCGAAGCGCTTCCTCAAAAGCAGGGTCGGTACATTCCAGGGCGGCAATCAGCCCGTCGCGGTCCAGTGTCAGATCGGAAAGGGTCACGAGGCAGTATTCCGGGTGCGTTTGAGAATCCGATAAATGAACCAGGCAGAGAGCGCGGCGCCCAGCACGACGGCAACGATGGATGCCTCGGCACCGAAAGCGCCACCCGTGACGATTTCCGGACCTTGGAAACTGGTACGGAAGAAGGAAGGTCCCGCATCACCGCCCGAGACTGCGATGCCGAAGACATTGCCCTGGACAAAATTCCAAGCCCAATGGATGCCGATCGGGAGCCAGAGCGTCCCTGTCCACTTGTAGGCAGCCCCCAGCAACAGACCTGCCTCGATCGCGATAGCCAGGCTCGACCACACAGTGGCATTGGGCTGCATGATATGCATGAATCCGAAAATGGCAGAAGACACGATAAGCGCGGGCCACAGCCCGAAGCGCTCATCAATCCAGCGGAAAAGCACCCCCCGGAACATGACTTCCTCCGCAACGGCGATGCAAAGGAAAAAAATGAAAACCGTCAACTGCTCCCTCCACTGAAAAGGTGTGGAGGCAATGGACGCACAACCCACAGCCGCGATTACGCCGACAACACAGGTCATGAACACCGCCCCGACCAGCAGACCCAATCCCGTGTCAAGCAGCAATCGCTTGATAGGAAGGTCGGAAGGGGTACGCATTTCAACCACACGCACACCCCCGTAATACAATAGGACAAGGGCCGCGGCACCCAGAACCATCAGGAAAGGATGACCGGAAGGGCTGGCCAGCATCTCCAGGAGAGCCATGCCCACGAAAGCCAGGAAAAGGGCCAGCAAAAGCAACAGGACCCACTTCCAGAGACGGATCTTATTCTTGTCCATTCAACGCATTTTTAACAGGGCAAAGATAACGCTTTCGGATAAAAAATTAGTACCTTTATGCGTTAAAAGAAATGGTATGGATAATCCGCTCATCTGGTTCGTTATCGGTTTTGTCATCCTGATCATCATCGCCATCGTGGTGACGCGGGCGCTGGTCAAGTCACGCCTGACCGCGCAGTATCATGCGGAAGCCGTGCGGCTTGAAAAAGACTTGGAACACCTCCAATCCGACAAAGAAGAGCTCGAAACGGAACTCACTGCTGTACGGGAACGCATTCCCGACCAGATTGCGCAGGCCGTGGCGCAAGCCGAAAAAGCCAAGGATGCCGTGATTGAGGCGCGTGAGCAGGCCCATGCGGATGCCATGGCCACGCTCAAGGAGAATTTCACGGCAACGATGGAGCAGATGAAAGCCCAGGTCAAAGCGGATACCGATGCGTTGCTTAAACAACGCCAGCTGGAATTCAAGGAATCCGGGACCGAAGCCATCGGCCACCTCCTGGAGCCGTTCAAAACACGGCTCGAAGACCTCCGGAAGGAGATGTCCGACAACAGCGACCAGCACAAGACATCCCGCGAAGCCATCAAGACCGACGTGGATAACCTGATGAAATTCACGGCGAAGGTCTCCACAAGTGCTGAACACCTGGCAGCCGCCTTCAAATACGGCAACAAGATCCAGGGCACCTGGGGCGAGACGATCCTGGAGGAGCTTCTCTCTTCCCAGGGGCTCACGAAAGGCATCCATTTCGACGTGCAGCCGACCATTTCCGGCGCCGACAGCACGCTGCGGCCCGATGTGATCATCCACCTCGACCGGCGGCGCGAAGTCATCGTCGATGCAAAGGTTTCCCTTTCCGCTTACGTCAATTACGTCAATGCCGCGACCGAAGAGGACCGGCAACGCTACCTGAAAGCGCATATCGACAGCATCAAGACCCACGTCAAGGAACTGGTGAAGAAGGATTACGCTTCCTACATCAAGCCGCCGAAAGTGTCGGCCGGTTACGTCATCATGTTCGTTCCCAATATGGGAGCCCTCTGGGCTGCCCTCAACGCCGAGCCGGACCTCTGGCGCCGCGCCGCCGAGCAGAATGTCTATATCGCTGACGAGCAGTCACTGTATGGTGCCATCCGCATCGTCCAGCTTACCTGGACGCAGGTGCAGCAGGCCGAAAACCATGAAAAAGTCTTCGAGCTGGCCGACGAGATGATCGGCCGGGTGGACCGATTCCTGGAAAGTTACGAATCCATCGGCAAAGCCATCAACGCCCTGGGAAAAGCCTATGAAGAAGGGCACAAGAAACTCGAACCCGGCGGGCAAAGCATCAAGACCACAGCCGTGAAACTCGTCAAGATGGGCGCCAGGAAAGGCAAGTTCATCGACAGCACGATGCTCGACATCGACCAGATCCCCCAACTGGAGGAACAAGATAATCCTCTTAACCCATAAAACGTTTTTCACCATGCGCAAGTCTTTCATTTATATGGTGGCCGCTCTGTGTTGCCTGGCTGCCTGTACCGGGAAGCAGCCTTCCCAGGAAGAACTCGGAACCCGCCACGGGGATCCGGCTGAGAAAATCCTGCTGGCCTATGTGTTCAGGATGCAGGAACTGCCCGACGCCACGTACCTCACCCACATCAACTATGCGTTCGGCCATGTCAATGACAGTTTCAACGGCGTCCGCATCGACAATCCGAAGGAACTGCACCAGTTGGTCAGCATCAAACGCACCTATCCGCACGTCCGCATCCTCATTTCAATCGGCGGTTGGGGCAGCGGCAATTTCAGCGAAATGTGCGGCGACGAGGCGCTCCGCAGCGCCTTTGCGAAAGACTGCCGCCGGGTCGTGGATGAATTCAAACTGGACGGTATCGATATTGACTGGGAGTATCCCGGGGAGGATGTCGCCCAGATTTCCGCCTCGGAAAACGACATCGACAACTACACGCTGCTCATGCGCGATATCCGCGCCGCCATCGGCCCGGACAAGTTGCTGACGCACGCCACGGCCGGTTCGGGCAAGTTCTACGATTTCGCAGCCCTGGACGAATACCTGGACTGGACCAACGTCATGTCGTATGACCTGGGGAACGCACCGTATCACAATGCCCCCCTCTACCCTTCCGAACTGCTGGAACCGGAATCAATGTCTGTTTCCGAGTGCATCCAGGCCCATCTGGACAAGGGCATTCCGCCGGAGAAACTCGTACTGGGCATGCCTTTTTACGGAAGGGGCAAGGAAGGGTTCCCGCGCGGGATCGATGTTACCAAAGCGCATCTGCTGCCGGATTATACCTACCATTGGCACAGCGTTTCCCAGGTCCCGTACCTGACCAGCGATGAAACCGGCGAAATCGTCTTTGGTTTCGATGACGAGAAATCCCTCCGCATCAAAGCACTCTATGCCCTGGACAAAGGACTCAAAGGCTGCATGTACTGGGCCTACAACGGAGACAATGCGGCCGGTGACCTCCGCCGGACTGTCTATCAGACCTTGAACAGAACCCTCAAAACACCCGGCCTGCGGCAGCGGCCACGGCCTCAGAATCAATAAGCCTTGGGGCTGCCAGCATCCAGGACCAGCAGGGCCCAGTCATCACGGGTACGGCGACCGGTTTCCTGCAGGCCAAGGGCTGCGGCGGCATCCAGCAGCATCGGAATATCCGCGGTATAGAACCCGCTGAGGAAAATCCTGCCGCCCTGCGGCTTGAGGGCGCGCACGTACGAAGCCAGGTCAGCCAGCAGGATATTCCGGTTGATGTTGGCAAGGATCAGATCGTACTGTCCCCGGATCAGGACGGAGGCGTCGCCACATACGGTGATGAGTTTGTGGGGTATGCGGTTGCGACGTGCATTAGCCTGGGTGGATCGGGCGCAACGGGGATCGATATCCACGGCATGGACGGGTATGGCAGCGCCCAGCTTGGCTGCCACGATGGCGAGGATGCCGGTACCGCAGCCCATATCCAATACGGCCTTCCCTTTCAGGTATTTCCGGTCGGCAAGCAACTGCTCGATCATCATCGTCGTGGTCTGGTGATGGCCGCTGCCGAAACTCATCTGGGGATCGATGACGATGTTATAGCGCGTACGCGGCAGGTCCTTGTGATAGACCGCCCGCACCGTTATCTGGTCACCCACGACAACCGGCTCGAAATCACTCTCCCACACGGCATTCCAGTTCTGCTCCTTGACGAGCTCGACGGTGTGGGACACGGTGAAATCTCCCCCGTTGAAGCCGCTGAGCACCGTTTTCAGATTCGGCTCCGAGAACTGTTCCTGCGGGATGAAGGCATTGAGCAGCGGCTCCTCCACGGTAAAACTGTCGAAGCCCAGATCCGCTATCTCGGCCTCCACGATTTCGGCCCGTTCCTCGCTGAACGGCGTAATCGTTATGTGAACAGCAATATAGTCCATATCCAAGCCAGGATGGCCTCCTAATCGGCAAAACTCATTTCATCGAACAGATAGGAGGCGTGCCCGATCTTGTCGACGATGAAGAGCAGATAGCGGATGTCGAGCGAGATGTTGCGGCAGTATTCGGGATCGAAGACAATGTCGCTCATCGTCCCTTCCCACACACGGTCGAAATTGATGCCGATGAGGTTGCCGTCGGCATTGATCACCGGGCTGCCGGAATTGCCGCCGGAGGTGTGGTTCGTAGCCAGGAAGCAGACGGGCTGCTTTTCGTGGCCGCCTTCGGCATAGACGTCGCGCAAGGTCTGCGGGATGTTGTAGTCGAAGATGTCGGGGTTGTCTTTCTCGATGATACCCTTGAGCGTGGACACGGGCCGGTAGTCGATGCCATCGGCCGGAGAGTAACCTTCCACATGCCCGTAAGCCACCCGAAGTGTGAGGTTCGCATCGGGATAGAAGATCTTGTCAGGCTCGAACTCCATCTGGCCCTGCATGTAGTCGCGGTAGGCAAGATTGATCTCTCCAATAAGGCGTTGGACTACGGGGCGGATGTCGTCGGCGAACCAGGTGGCAAAGGCATTGGCCAACTGGAGGGCCGGGTCGGCCGCGATGTGGTCGGCATCGGCAGGCGTCAGGGCGACAACCTTCGCCTTGTCTGTAAACAACGACTGGGCGTAGATTTCATCGCGCCAGGCTGCCAGGCTGCCGTGGGCAGCCAGTTGTTCCTTGAAATAGGCCGGTTTGAATGTATCCGGCATATGCTCGTCAAATGCCTGCAGCATCGCTACGAAAATCTCCTCGTCGATGGGCTGGTAATAATCCTTGAAGAATGTTTCGGCAAGGTCTTCGACCGGGCGGTCGGCGCGAAGCCGGCTCTGGACATTCGTAGCAAAAGTCAGGAGTTCGATGGAACGCACCGTCTCGGTGTTGTACTCGCTGGCCAGATAGTAAGGATTCCGCAGGGCGTAGAGCGAATCGAGCCGTTCCACAAGGCCGTCATAGCGGGTTCCCTTCGCCCATTCCTTGAAGCGGGCCTCATAGGCCTTCTTGGCTGCCACGGTACCCAGACGCTTGATGCCGCCCGACTCACCCTGCCACTTCTTCCATGCGTTGGCCACGGAGGCAAATTTCGATGAATACTGGATGCGCACGGCCTGCGACTGCATCATGTACTTCTTCTGGATGTCGAGCCGCTGTATACGGAGCGCAATCTTCTGCGGGTCAGAAACATCGCCTACATAGCGGACCTCTTCGGCCGTCACATACTCCTTCGTGCTGCCGGGGCAGCCATAAACGAAAGTGAAGTCGCCCGCCTGCACGCCAGCGCGGGAGATGCGGAAGAAGCGTTTGGGACGGTACGGCACATTGTCGGGCGAATAGTCTGCCGGTTCGTTGTCCTTGCCGGCATAGATGCGGAAGATGGAGAAGTCACCGGTGTGACGGGGCCACATCCAGTTGTCGGTCTCGCCGCCGAACTTGCCGATGGAGGACGGCGGGGCGCCCACCAGACGGACATCGCGATACACCTTGTACACGAAAAGGAAATACTGGTTGCCGTAGTACAGGGCTTCGACTCGGGCGGTAAGGCCTTTGCCTGCCTGGGTTACCTGTTTGACCAGCTTGTCCGTATTCTTCCGGATCAAGGTGTCGCGCCGGGCTTCGCTCATGCTGGGCTTATAGCCTTTCAGGATAATCCCAGTGACGTCCTCCATCCGTTCGAGAAAACTGACCGTCAGTCCCTTGTTGGGCAACTCCTCAGCCTTGGACATCGCCCAGAAACCATCTCTCAGGTAGTCGTGTTCCACGCTGCTGTGCCGCTGGATATAGCTGTAGCCGCAATGGTGGTTGGTCAGCAGCAAGCCTTCGTCGGACACCAGTTCGCCGGTGCAACCGCCGCCGAACAGGAGGACGGCGTCTTTCAGCGATGCCTGGTTGACACTGTAGATATCTTCGGCCGTAAGCCGGAAACCGTTTTGCTGCATGTCCCCGATGCGTTGGGAGATCAAGGCCGGCAGCCACATGCCTTCGTCCGCCCGCAGCGGAGCCAGATTGACGAAGAGCAGGAATGCGATGAGGAGATGGATCCGTTTCATGATCAGCTCTTCGCGATGGCGATGAAATCGTCGGCCTTGAGGGAGGCGCCGCCGATGAGGCCGCCGTCGATGTCGGGGCAGGCGAAGAGTTCCTGGGCATTGGACGGCTTGCAACTGCCGCCATAGAGGATCGACATCGCTTCGGCGGTTTCTTCGCCGAAGTGGGTGGAAATCGTCTGGCGGATGAATGCGTGCATTTCCTGCGCTTGTTCGGCCGTCGCCGTGACACCGGTTCCGATGGCCCAGACAGGTTCGTAGGCGACGACGATTCGTTTGATCTCTGCACGCGTCAGTCCGAAGAGCACCGAAGAAATCTGCTCGCTGACTACGTCGAAGTGCTTGCCTTCTTCCCGCTCGTTCAGCTTCTCACCCACACAGTAGATCACCTTCAGGCCGCTCTCTAACGCCAGAGACATCTTCTTTTCCAGCTTTTCGGAATTCTCTCCGTAGTACTCGCGCCGCTCGGAGTGACCGAGGATCGTGTAAACACAACCTGCATCTTTCAGCATGGAAGCAGCCACTTCACCAGTGTATGCACCCTTCGGCTGGTCGGCGCAGTTTTGTGCAGACAGGATGACCGGGCTGTCTTTGAGCACCTGGGCCACGCTCGTCAGATGGGTAAACGGCGGAGCGACGATCAGCGTTACACCCGCAGGGACTTCATTCACTTTGGCGACAATGGCCTTGGCCAGTTCCACACCTTCAGCAACCGTGGTATTCATCTTCCAGTTGCCGGCTACGATTTTCTTTCTCATTTTTATAATAGTTTAATAGTTCTTACGCTGTATCTCCGACGGTCTGCTTATGCGTAGCAGCGGAGCATAAGCCATCGGTCTGTAATCCTGCAAATATAACGAAAAATATTGTATTTTTGCCGCGCAAAACTATCGCGTCTTTCGGCGGCGTAAAAAAACGACAACCGTTATGAGTTTCAGCTTCAAAGAGATTATCAGCGCCTTCATCGTGCTGTTCGCCATCATCGACATCACAGGTTCACTGCCCATCATCATCGACCTGCGCAGCAAAGGCGCCAAGATCGGCCCCCTTAAAGTTGCCCTCATCTCGTTCGTCATCCTGGTGGCCTTCCTCTTTGCCGGAGAAGGACTCCTTTCCCTTTTCGGCGTAGATGTGCATTCATTCGCCGTGGCCGGCGCCATCATCATCTTCATCTACGGCATGGAGATGACCCTCGGCGTCGAGATCATGAAAAACGACGGACCTGCCACGGCCGCCAATGTCGTTCCTATCATTTTCCCGCTGATCGCCGGTGCCGGCGTGCTGACGACCCTTATCTCGATGCGCGCCGAATACGCCATGCAGAACATCATCGTAGCCATCGCCCTCAACATGGTGGTGGTCTTCTTCATGCTCAAATACGTCGATTGGGTCGAGCGGAAGCTCGGCCCAACCGTCATTTACATACTCCGGAAAGTCTTCGGGATCATCCTGCTGGCCATGGCCGTCAAACTCTTCACGGCCAACATCGCAACGATGCTCTAGTTGCCGTATTTGGCGTAGAGCTGCCGGATGGCATTGGCCAGGCGCTTGACACCTTCCACGATCTTTTCGTCGGTCGCGAAGGAAAAGTTCAGGCGCATGGTGTTCTTGCCGGAGCCGTCGCTGTGGAACGCTTCGCCGATGACGAAGGCCACATTTTCCTTGATAGCGATGTCAAACAGTTCGCGGGTATCGTATTTCTTGGGCAGCTTCAGGAAGAGGAAGAGGCCGCCTTCCGGGTTCGTCCATTTGACGCCTTCCGGCATATATTCTTCGAACGACTTGACCATGAGATCCTTCTTGCGTTTGTAAAGGGCGCAGGTCTTTTTCAGGTTCTCATCGTACGCACCCGAAGCCAGGTATTTGGCAGCCACCAACTGGGAGAAGGCCGGCGTGCAGAGGTCGGCTGACTGTTTGGCGACAATGATCCGGTCGAGGATGTTAGGTTCGGCCACGATCCAACCCAAACGGAAGCCCGGGACAAACGTCTTGGAGAAGGTGCCGAGCATGATTACACGGTCAGGTGCCATGGAGTACATCGACGGCAGTTTCTCTCCCGAGAAGCGGATGTTCTTGTACGGCGTGTCTTCAACGATCAGCAGGTCGTACTTGCGAGCGACTTCAACCACATACTCCCGCTCTTCGAGCGTCATCGTCTCACCGGAAGGATTCTGGAAATCCGGGATCGAATAGAGGAATTTCGGTTTCTTGCCCGTTGCGCACAACACGTTGCAGGCTTCGTCCAAGCCGTTGTTGTGGCGCAGGCCGTAAGGTTGACCCTGATAAGACCAGAAAGCCTGAAGGGCGCCGAGGTAAGAAGGCAGACCGCAGACGACGACATCACCCGGATTGATGAAAATACGGGAAATCAAATCGAGCGCCTGCTGGGAAGCGGTCGTGATCTGGATATGATCGACCGGAATGTCCAGGTTCTCCTCCCGTTTGTAGAGTTTGGAAATCTCCTGACGGAGGGAAAAGACACCTTCCGTAGAACCATACTGCAATGCGGCATTCCCCTCCTTATCCAATACTTCCTGGACAATCTCCTTCAGCTCTTCCAGCGGAAAAGTGTCAGGGTTGGGGAAGCCACCGGCAAATGAAATGATTTCAGGACGGGTCGCAACGCTGAGAAGATCACGGATCTGCGACCGGCGCATGCTGAGCGCATTGTTAGAAAGAAGCGGTTTAATATCCATATTGGTTTCGATAATGATTTCAACTGTTACGCAAATATAACAATTCAAAAGAAATAAAACGAAAAATTTGTATTTTTTTTAACTCGAAAAATAGCAGGAGCAGCGAAGGAAAAAAAGCTTATATTTGTAGGTTATGAATACATTGTACCTGATTGACGGGCATTCGCTGATTTTCCGGATGTACTACGCTTTCCTGCGCAGGCCGATGATCAATTCGAAAGGCGAGGATACTTCCATCCTTTACGGATTCACCAAATACCTGCTGGAACTCATCGCCCGGGAACAGCCGACCCATCTGGCCGTGATGTTCGATCCGCCTGCCAAGACGTTCCGGCATGAGATGTATCCGGAATACAAAGCGACACGGACCGCCGCACCCGAGCTGGTCAAGGCCGCCCTTGAGCCCCTGACGGAAATCGTCACCGCCCTCAACATCCCCGTGCTGATGAAACCCGGCTTCGAGGCGGACGACGTCATCGGAACCGTCGCCAAGGATTTCGCCGGCCGCGGCTTCGACGTCTATATGGTTACGCCCGACAAAGACCTGGGACAGGTCGTCGATGACCACATCTTCCAGTACAAGCCCGGCAAGGCAGGTGCCGACAAGGAAATCCTTTCCAAGGAAGCCATCTGCAGCCAGTACGGCATTTCCGACCCGCGACAGGTCATCGACATCCTGGCCATCTGGGGCGATGCGGCCGACAATGTAAAGGGGGTGGCCGGCGTCGGAGAAGTCGGTGCCCGCAAACTGGTCGCCAAATATGGCTCGCTTGAAGGCATAGAAGCCCATCTGGACGAACTGCCCGCCAAGCAGCAGGCCGCTTTCCGCGAAGCACTGCCCCACCTCGGCATGAGCAAGGATCTGGTCACCATCCGCACGGATGTGGACATTCCTGTTGATGAAGCCGACCTGCGCATCGGCCAGCCGCATGAAGAAGAAGTAGCCCGGCTTTTCAACGCCTACGAATTCCCTTCCCTGCGCAATCTGGTACCCCAGCTGGAAACCGTAGCCGCACCGCAGCATGTCACGCTGGACTGCACCAGCGTCCCGGTAAGCGCCATTCTGCAGGAAGCCCGTACTGCCGGTCGTGTCGCGGTCCGGCTCTCCGACCGTGTGATCCTCGCCTCCGGAAACAACTATTGCTCGGTCACCTATACAGAAGCCGCGCCCCTGCTGGCCGACGAGACCATCGAAAAGTGGGGCTTCGGGCTCAAGCATACCGCGCTCAAAGGCCCGCTTTACGACATCGAGATCATGCATTATCTGCTCAATCCCGAACGGAGCCACAAACTCGAGACGCTGGCGGCCGCTTATCTGGACGCGGAACTGGCCGAGAGCGCCCAGGACGGACAGCTGATGCTGTTCGATTTCGAGGACAAAGCAGGGGGCCGGGAATGCGTGGCGGCCGGCCTCATCGAGCCGCTGTTGCGGAAAGAATTGCAGGAGCAGCACTTGTGGGAGCTCTACACCCGCATTGAGATGCCGCTCATCTCCATTCTGGCCCAAATGGAGTCCACCGGAGTCCGCATCGACCCCAAGATGCTGGGCGAATACAGCCGTGTCCTTACTAAAGAACTTGCCGGTATCGAGCAGGAAGCCCGGGAGATGGCCGGAGAGCCAACCCTCAATCTCTCCTCCCCCAGACAGATTGGTACTGTGCTCTATGAGAAGCTGGACCTCAATCCACGCGCCAAGAAGAAAAAAGACAGCTATCCGACCGACGAGGAGACCTTGAACGAGATTGCCGACCGGCATCCCATCGTCGGCAAGATCCTCGAATTCCGCGCCGTCAAGAAACTGCTCTCCACCTATATCGACCCGCTTCCGGCCTTGATCAGCCCGGCAGACGGCAAAGTGCACACCACTTTCACGCAGGCCCTGACCGCAACAGGCCGGCTGAGCAGCCTCAAGCCGAACCTGCAGAACATCCCCATCCGGACGGAGCGCGGCATGAAAATCCGCGAAGCCTTCGTCCCGAGCGATCCGGACGGCTGGATCGTCTCGGCCGACTATTCCCAGATCGAGCTCCGCCTGATGGCACACCTGAGTGGCGATCCGCATCTGGTAGCCGGCTTCGCCCACGGAGCGGACGTCCACCGTTCCACGGCTGCCCGCATCTTCCACATCGCGCCGGAAGACGTTACAGCCGAACAGCGGCGCCACGCCAAAGTGGCCAATTTCGGCATCATCTACGGGATCTCGGCTTTCGGCCTTTCGCAGCGGATGGGCATCTCCCGCACCGAGGCGAAAACCTTCATCGAAGAGTATTTCCGGAGCTACCCGGGCGTGAAAGACTACATGGACCGCGTCGTGGCGGAAGCCCGCGAAAAGGGATACGTGGAGACACTCTTCGGCCGCAAGCGTTTCCTCCCCGACATCAACAGCCGGAATGCCGTGGCCCGCGGCCTGGCCGAACGGAACGCCATCAACGCCCCCATCCAGGGCGGGGCCGCTGACATCATCAAATTGGCCATGATTGCTGTCAGCCGGCGCCTGGACGCCGAAGGGCTCCGCAGTCGCATGGTGCTCCAGGTCCACGATGAACTGGTGTTCGACGTGGTGCCGGATGAGCGCGACCGTATCGTAGAAATCGTCAAACAGGAGATGGAAAGTGTCTGTACGCTGAAAGTCCCGCTAATTACCGAGTGCAACTATGGCAAAAACTGGCGAGAAGCCCACTAAGATCGAGGACATCGCCCTCGTAGAACTGGCCCTGCAGCGTGACCAGGGGGCGTTCGCGCTCCTGCTGGAGAAATACCGCGCCTCCTTGATCACCCATATCATGAAATATGTGGGTGTCGTGGAAGATGCGGAAGACATCTGCCAGCGCAGCTTCGAGAAGGCCTTCATGAACATCGACCGTTACAATTCACAGTACGCTTTCTCCACCTGGCTCTACAACATCGCCCAGAACGAAGCGATCGACCACTTGCGCCGCAGTCGCGCTTCCATCAATTCCGTTCCCATTTCGGAGGAACGGGAAGCACTCGACGTGATGGCCGCCAGCACACCGGAAGACGAGCTCATCATCGACCAGGCTGTCAGCGAATTGATTTCCGGCATCCAGAGCCTGCCCGAGAGCTACCGGAAGGTGGCGGAACTGCGCTTCATCAAGGACTATGCCTACGAAGATGTCGCCCGTGCGCTGGACCTGCCCCTGGGAACCGTCAAGACCCGGATCAGCCGCGCCCGCAAGATGCTTGAAAAAATCGTGGAGAATCCCGCCGATGGAAAGAATGACTGACTTTTTCCCCGGTCTGACTGACATCCAGCAGACGCAATTTGAAGCGATGGACGCGCTCTACCGCCTGTGGAACGCCCGGATCAATGTGATCTCCCGAAAGGATATGGACAATCTGATGACCCATCATGTCCTGCATTCGCTGGCCATCGCCAAAGTCATCGATTTCCCGAAGGGAAGCACGATTCTCGACGTCGGGACCGGCGGCGGCTTCCCCGGCATTCCACTGGCCGTGCTGTTTCCGGAATGTCGCTTTACGCTCTGTGATTCCATCGGCAAAAAGATCAAAGTGGCCCAGGCCGTGGCCGAAGGCCTGCAACTGGACAATGTAAACTGCGTCAATGCCCGCGCCGAAGCCCTTCCCGGACGCTTTGACTACGTTGTTTCCCGGGCCGTCACCGACCTGACCACCTTCTGGCCCTGGGTCAAGGACAAGTTCGGCAAAGCCGTGTTCTATCTCAAGGGCGGAGACCTGGATGCGGAGATCGAGGCCTGTGCGAAACGCTGGCACCTCGATCCGGCAAGATTCTATCAGGCAAAGATTTCCGCCTGGTTTGACGATCCGTGGTTTGCCGAAAAGAAGATCGTGATAATTTCGAAATAAAATTTGCAGATTGCCGGAAAAGCATTACCTTTGCGTTCCCAAAAATGAAATATAAAATCTGACTATAATGAAACGCACATTTCAACCTTCCCAGCGCAAGCGTCGCAACAAACACGGTTTCCGTGAAAGAATGTCCACGCCCAACGGACGCCGCGTCCTTGCCGCACGCCGCCGTCACGGCCGTAAGAAATTGACCGTCAGCTCCGAGGATCTTTGGTAAAAACCGACTGCACGAGCTGTAGGAACTTGAAGGAACGCCGCTGCCTTGTCGCAGGCGGCGTTTTCTTTTTCCAAGAATAATTCGTAACTTTGTCCAGTTATGGAAGTAGACAAAGAAAACAAACCCACCGGACGCTGGATCCTCCGGAATGTCATATTGGCGGCCCTGTTCTTCATCGCCCTGCTCGTTGTCACCCAACTGAGCCTCAAGGCGATTACCCGGCACAATCAAGTCATCACCGTTCCCGACCTCACCAACCTCAGCGTGGCCGATGCGAAAATCGTGGCCCGACGGCACGACATCCGCACCGAGGTGGTCGATTCGGTCTATGTGAAACGGATGGAAAAAGGATGCGTCTTCTCCCAGAACCCGGCACCGGGCAGCAAGGTCAAGAAGAACCGTACCATCAAGCTGACCATCAATTCCAGCCAGACCCGGATGGTCAAGATGCCCAACCTCGTGGGCTATTCGCTCCGCCAGGCCAAGACCGAAATCCTGTCCAGCGGCCTGACGGTCGGCAAACTCGCCTACCGCGAAGACCTCGCGACCAACAATGTGCTCGACCAGTTCATCAAGGGCAAATACGTGGCCCCCGGCACCGAGGTCGAAGCCGAAACCCCCGTGGACTTGTTACTCGGTCTCTCCCCGGAAGACAACCAGACTTTCATTCCTTCCCTGGTCGGCTTTACGCTCCCCGTGGCGCGGGACAACATCTTCGAGAATTCGCTGAACCTGGGCAATGTCTCCTATGACGAGACGGTCCAGACTTACCAGGATACGCTCAATGCTGTCGTCTATCAGCAGACGCCCGCCTACCATGTCGGCGCACCTGCAGCGATGGGCACTTCCATCCATTTGAAGCTTACCACGAGTCAGGCCAAGATCGCCGCACGATGAGCGACGAAGCCAAAGACCTGGACCTTTGCGACGACGGACTCTTGCCGGAGGACGACGAGCAGCAGGAAATGTACGAGCATTTCCGGCTGGAGGCCGACCGCGGGCAAAGCCCGCTCCGGGTCGATAAATTCCTGGCGGAGCATCTGTCGGACACGTCCCGCCACCGTGTCCAACTGGCCATCGACGCCGAGTATGTCCGGGTGAACGGGCAGGTCGTGAAGGCCAGCTACAAAGTCCGGCCACTCGATGTCATCACCCTTGTGATGCCCTACCAGCGCCGTGGCGTGGAAATCAAGCCGGAGCCCATTCCCCTCGACATCGTCTATGAAGATGACGACCTGCTGGTTGTAAACAAGCCCGCGGGCCTGGTGGTTCACCCGGGGCATGGCAACTATTCCGGCACGCTGGTCAATGCGCTGGCTTATTACCTGGGACGGGAATCCGTTCCCGGAGAAACCGACGAACGGCTCGGCCTGCTGGTGCACCGCATCGACAAGGACACATCCGGCCTGCTGGTGGTGGCCAAGACCGATGCAGCCCAGATGTACCTGGCTCGACAGTTCTTCCACCACACCATCGAACGGCGATACTGGGCGTTGGTCTGGGGCAATATCGCCGAGGATTCCGGCACCATCGATGCCAACATCGGCCGCGACCCCAATGACCGGCTGCGCTTCAAAGTATGCAGCGACCCTTCCCAGGGGAAAACGGCCGTCACTCACTTCCGGGTGCTGGAACGGCTGGGTTATGTAACCCTTGTGGAATGCGTGCTGGAAACGGGCCGCACCCACCAGATCCGCGTTCACATGAATTCCATCGGGCATCCCCTCTTCAACGACGCCCGCTACGGCGGCGACCGGATTCTCAAGGGAACCCTCTATACCAGATACAAACAGTTCATCGACAACTGCTTCGCGCTTTGCCCGCGCCAGGCCCTCCACGCCAAGACGCTGGGCTTCATCCACCCGGTTACAAAAGAAAAGATCTCACTCGACAGTGAGATCCCTTCCGATATGGCTGCGTTGCTGGAAAAATGGCGGCGCTACGCAGGTAACAACGTTCTTGAAGAAGAATGAGATGCCCGGTCCAATGCCGGGCATGACGTTTTAACGACGTCCACCACCCCATCCTCCGGGTCGTCCGCCAGGACCACCGGGACGGCCACCGGGGCCACCGGGACCGCGCATGCCGCCACGCTGTCCGCCGAAGTTGCCGAAGCGGTAAGTCAGGCTGACCATGATGTAGCGGCCGAGGGTATTGTTCTGGGTATCTTGCACGTAGTTGTCAGGGGTTTGCCGATAGGTGTTGCGCGACTGGTTCAGGATGTCGTACACCTTGACGGCAAGCGTAAAGCGGTTCTTGAAGATCTGCTTGCTGATTTCAGCGTTCCACACAAGCCTCGGATCGTTGTAGCCGGCATTGTAGCCGTTGTAGAATGTGTAGCGGGCATCCGTGGAAACATTGATCACATCAGGAATCTTGGCGATGAAACGTCCTTCCACATTGCTCGTCCAAGTGGCCGGGTGATTGTTCTTGCTGATCGTGTACCAGCTCTGGGAGTAACGGGTACCGCCGCCCACCGAGGCCTCGACGATATCGTCACGATACACAAACCGGAGATTCTCGCCCACGGAGACCGTCTGGTTACCGTTCTGCGTATAATTGGCGATGTTCAGATAGGAACGCTCATCCTTGCCGTCGATGCCGGAATCGCCTACGAGGGAAACGCCGGTCGAATAGTTGGCATTGGTAAACGTCATCACCGAGAACTTGCTCTTGCCGATCGGCGTGTTGTACATGATGAACGTACGGGCCGACCAGGCGCCTTTGTCATTGTTCATCGGCACTGTGTACTGCACGCCGTTCTCATCGTACCAGCTCGCATTGACGATGTTGTTGGTCCGGTAGCTGAAGTTCACATTGGCGTTGAACGAAGCGTAGGTCTTCATGTTCGTATTGTTGAACATCGCAGAGAAATTGTGCGAGAACGATGGATTCAGGCCCATGTTACCGAGGGTAACGCGCTGCGGGTTCGAATTGTCGGGCACCGGCATCATCTGATTCAGGCTCGGCTGGCTGCTCTGCCCGCGATAATTGAGGCGAAGCATCCGGTAGTCACTGAAATTGAAGTCAATGCGGGCGTTCGGCGACCAGTTGAGTACCTTGAGCGTCAAGGTCGTGTCAATACCGCCCCGCTTGGTCTGGTTGATGGTGGTCTGCGGCTGCAGGCTGGCGCCCACCGTGATATTGTACTTCTCTTCCTGCTTGCGAAGGTTGAAGCCG
>JAEEGG010000613.1_pt1 | contig 108507 bp, 84 predicted proteins | sample 9134161 | NCBI WGS metagenome assembly JAEEGG01 (sample SAMN16246543, study PRJNA631951) | gut metagenome | biome: gut microbiome; feature: rumen; material: CR-attached | host: Bos | place: Iran: Karaj | collected 2018-10
GACTTCAGAAATTTGCTCCAAAGAAGATAAGCAAGGAGGAGAAGGAGCAGATGGAACGAAAGGCGGCCGAGGCAAAGAAGGCTGTGGAGCAGAAGCAGAAGGATTTAAGCTGGGACGATGTTGCACAAGTTGATACAATCGGTCTTGAAATCGGTTACCGTCTCATACCCCTTGTGGACAAGAACCAGAACGGAGAACTTCTCAATCGTGTGAAGGGTGTAAGAAAAAAACTGTCCCAGGAACTTGGTTTTCTTGTGCCGGCCGTTCATATCAGAGACAATCTTGATCTGCCGGCCAATAATTACCGGATTACCATAATGGGTGTTACCATGGGTGAATCCGAAGTGTATGTGGATAAGCAGATGGCTATCAATCCGGGAGAGGTTTTTGGTACCATCAAGGGTATAGAGGGGCAGGATCCAGCTTTTGGTCTGGAGGCCGTGTGGATTTCTCCTGAGCAGTCGGAACAGGCTCAGAGTCTGGGATATACCGTGGTTGATTCACCTACCGTAATAGCCACCCATATCAGTCAGATCCTGACAAACAATGCATCCTCCCTCCTTGGCCACGAGGAAGTGCAGAATCTGCTGGATCAGGTGGCCAAGAATCAGCCAAAGCTTGTGGAGGGACTTATTCCAGGCGTGGTAAGTCTCGGCATTCTGGTTCAGGTGCTGCAGAAGCTGCTGTATGAGGAGGTTCCCATCAGAGATATGAGAACCATTCTCCAGACTGTTGTGGAGTATGCTCCCCGCAGCCAGGATCCCGAGGTGCTGAATGCCGCATGCCGCGTGGCTTTGAGAAGACTTATTGTTCAGAATCTGGTGGGCGGAGATCCGGTTATTCCCGTGATAACTCTGGCACCGGATCTGGAGAAGTTGCTGCACAAGTCTCTGCAGAGTTCCGGCGGAGAGGGTATCGGAATCGAACCCGGACTTGCGGAAAGAATGCAGCAGTCGCTGGCTGAGGCAACACAGAACCAGGAGCTGGAGGGACAGCCGGCAATTCTTCTTACGTCGGGCGTACTCAGAGGAACACTGGCCAAGTTTGTCAAAACATCGATTCCGGGACTTCGTGTACTGTCATATCAGGAGGTTCCGGATGAAAAGCAGATTAGAATTGTAAGCTCGATAGGTCAGCATTAGATCCTTCGGGTTGATGGAGTTTTACCGTGAAAATTAAGCGCTTTTTAGCTAAGGACATGAGATCTGCTCTTGCCAAGGTCAAGGAGGAGCTGGGATCTGACGCTGTTATTATGTCCAATAAGAAGGTCGCGGAAGGTGTGGAGATTGTGGCTGCTTATGAGGAGGATAACATTCCTCCGGTGTCCTCCTCTCCGCGTGCTTCATCTTCTTCCACAGCCCAGGGCAGATCATCACGGGATTATGATGACGAGAATGTAACCATCTCTTCAAGGGCCATGGCGGCGGCGAAGGTTGCCACCTCCGAGCCTTCCTTCGGCGGATATGAGCGATCTTCAGCTTCCCGCTCCCGGGCCGCGAAGAACAATGAGCAGATGGCCAATACCCTGAATGAACTGCTTTCAAGACAGAAGAGTCATCGAAGTGCGGCCGGTGCCCAGCCGGCAGGCAGTGAATATCCTAAAACTCTGGCAGAGCAGCAGACCGGTGCGGGATCGCCCGGCCAGACTCCGGAACCGTCACGCCGGAGTTCTGTGCTTTCGGGACAGGATCCCGCCATCGCCGCCATGCAGGAGGAGATGGCAGGTATTCGGAAGCTTCTTCAGTCACAGCTGGCCGGTCTTATGACTGATGACATGGAGCGCAGGGAGCCTGTAAGAGCCATGATCCTCAAGCTTCTGATCCGCGGCGGCTTTACGGAGGATTACGCAAAATATCTGGCAGAGCAGCTTCCCCAGTCTGATAATCTGCGTCAGAGCTGGAGAAATCTGGCCATGATCATCAGCAGAAATCTTCTGATAGGAAATGATGAAATCCTTCAGCGCGGCGGCGCCGTAACTCTGGTCGGTCCTACCGGAGTCGGCAAGACCACCACCATTGCCAAGCTTGCCGCTCATTTTGCAATGCGTTACGGTGCGGATCAGGTTGCTCTTATCACTACTGACAATTACCGTATCGGAGCCTATGAACAGCTTCAGACCTATGGAAGAATTATGGGATGTACAGTCAAAAGTTTGACTGATATGTCAGAAATGCAGAATGTTTTATACCAGTTGCGCAACCGTCGATTAGTATTAATAGATACTGCAGGTATGGGGCAGAGGGATGATCGTCTGACGGCCCAGCTGGATCAGCTGGTTAACAGCTCCAATATTCATATTCATAATTATCTTGTACTCCCTGCAACAGGGCAGCGGAGAGTGCTGCAGGAGGCTTTTGATCAGTTCAGCAGGGTCGAACTGTCCGGCGCTATCCTGACAAAACTTGACGAGAGCATTGGTCTTGGTGATGTTCTCGGGGTATGCATGAGCAATCAGATCCCGGTATGTTATACAACTAACGGTCAGCGTGTGCCGGAGGATCTGGAGGTTGCCAGCGGAGCAAAACTGGTGCAGCTGGCAATGGCCTACATGGAAGAAGAACGTAATTTTTAGAACGCGGGGAATTTTATGACATCAGCAAATATGGATCAGGCTCACGGACTGAGAACATCTATGAAGCAGCAGCCGTCTATTGCTACGCCGAATCATCGCGTTAAGGTGATTACGGTGACGGGAGGAAAGGGCGGCGTCGGTAAGTCCAATGTGTCTCTTAATCTTGCCATCACCATGGCGTCACTTGGAAAGAAAGTGATGCTTCTGGATGCGGATCTGGGACTTGCCAATATTGATGTGATGCTGGGACTTAGCGTCAAGAACAATCTTTTCAACGTGATAAACGGCGAATGCTCGCTGGATGACATAATCATCACCGGTCCCTACGGTCTTATGATCCTGCCTGCAACATCAGGTACCCAGTCCATGGTTGAGCTCTCGGCGACGCAGCATGCAGCACTGATAAGAGCTTTCGGTGATCTTAAAACGGAGGTGGATGTGCTCATAGTGGACACCGCCGCCGGCATTTCCAATATGGTGCTTAATTTTGCCCGTGCCGCACAGGATATTCTTGTGGTTGTCTGCGATGAACCGACATCTGTAACTGATGCATACGCTCTGATGAAGATCCTGAGCAGAGAATACGGCGTGTTCCGTTTTAAAATCGTGGCCAACATGGTTCGCTCCATGAAGGAGGGACAGGATCTGTTTCTTAAGCTTACAAAGGTTACCGAGAGATTTCTTGATGCTTCTCTGGAATTTGTGGGGTGCATTCCCTACGATCCGAATGTAAAACTGGCCATCAAGAAGCAGCAGGTTATTGTTGATGCATTTCCGAAGTCGCCTGCCTCCATTTCCTTCAGGGCTCTGGCCAACAGGGCGCTGACCTGGCCTATTCCGTATCAGGCCGAGGGACATCTGCAGTTTTTTATTGAGAACATGCTGTCAATCAGGGAAATGTAGCGGACAGATCGGTCCGGTGCGGAGTCTGTTTTTGTTTTTTACTGGGATTTTTACTGAATAATGGCTGTTAGAGCATATTACAGGGACGACAAACGGGATAAATCCGAAAAACTTGTTTCGGAATATGCTCCTCTGGTTAAAAAAATCGCCCTGCATCTCAAAGGCCGTCTTCCTGCGTCTGTGCTTCTTGATGATCTTATTCAGTCCGGAATGCTGGGGCTTCTTGACGCCGCACAGAATTTTGATGCATCCAAGGGTGCATCCTTTGAGACTTTTGCCAGCATCCGCATCCGGGGAGCCATGATAGATGACATCAGAAAGGGTGACTGGGCTCCAAGATCAGTTCATCAGAATACAAGACGGATCAGCGAAGCCATGGTGGAACTTGCAAAAAGTAGAGGGCGTGATCCGACCGACGAGGAGGTGGCGGATTATCTGAACGTCTCCATAAGTGAATACCATACCATGCTGTACGAGTCTTCAACTTCAAGGATTTCTGCAATCGAGGATATCGGCGTTCCTGCCGATGCCATCGTGTTTGAGAATCAGAACGTCAACGAGGACAGTCCTCTGACTTCCGTCATGCATGAAAAATACCGGCATGCACTTGCCGGAGCAATAGAGTCGCTTCCTGAAAGGGAGGCCCTGGTTTTTTCCCTTTACTACAACGACGAACTCAATCTTAAGGAAATAGGTCTTGTTATCGAAGTGAGCGAATCCAGGGTCTGTCAGATCCTGAACCAAGCGATTATGAGACTGAGAACCAAACTTCGGGACTGGATGTGAGACTGTGTCACATCACTGAAGTTTACGTCATCGTTCATTTCCTCTGAACTCTTTCAGTCAGTCTGTGTTTCTCACTGAACCGGGGAGGATGGTTCATCAGCGGTCGCTGCATGATCTTCCGGATTATCTGTTCCGGTCTGATCAGATTCTGTCGCCAGTCCTGTTTCCTTCTGCTCAGACTCGTCTGTCTCAAAAATTTCCTTGTCACCCTTTATGGATCCGCCGTCCAGGTCGGCCAGAAGTTTTGTGCTTCCGCATACTGCCGCCGGTATTACAAAGAGATTCAGAAAAGGTATCAGCATCATGAAATAAACAGATATTCCGAAACCAATGCAGGCTGTTCTGTTCACTCTCATGGATTCCACCAGTGATTTCAGTGATTTGTGATGGTTGTCGCCGGCACAGTCCAGGTAGCCGATGGCCACAATCCATCCCGAAAAAACAAGCCAGCAGACATATCCTGCAACAGGAATAAGCAGCATCAGAAGTGCCAGCAGCATTCTCGGCAGAGTATACGCGAGAACTCTGAGTACATGCGCAATTATGCGCGGAACATCTTTGAGTGTTGTTGACACGGATTCATCCTTCAGCCTGCGCTGCTGTATGATTTCATCGGCCTTTCCCGCAAGAATACCGTTAAAGGGGGCAGCCAGGATGCCGGCGACAGTGGCGAACAGGTAGTATGACAGTACCATAAATACCAGCAGGACCAGAGGTATTACCAGATACTGACAGAAGGAAAGCCAGTCCGGAAGCTCAAATTCCACATACTCTGCCAGTTCTGATGTTCTGTACCATACATATGATGTTGCCATGGCAAAAATCAGAATATTTATGGCAAGAGGAATAAGAATAAAGGTTCGAATTTCGCTGAATCTGAGCATCTTTATGCCGTAAATAATGTAGTAGATCCCGAATTTTTTTAACATTTTTTCCTTGCTCCCGATCTGTCTGTTTCCTGTCCTTTATTCCGGTATTCCGGTTCCGCATCGTCCGGCAGCTTTTGCTTGTACAAAATTCTGCCTGAACCGTCCGTATTCTATCATATCGGTATTCCGGCGGACTATTCGGCAGGGAGTGAGGAGTTTGTATTTCTATCAGGTTTTGACCGTTTCTGTACCGGATAACCCTGCTGTTTTCAGGGAAATTTCCGTGCTTTTGTATCCTGCCGGGGCGGGTAACTGCTGATGCTTGACAGTCAAAAATATGCTACACTATAATCTAGTTTAGTCGATGAACCCGATTTTGATTCTGGTTTTCTGCGGAATTTTATTCAGAAATGTCCTTTCGGTGCGTTCATCCGGCATCTGATTCATTTAGTTATTTCAGCCTGGGATTTTACAGTTTATATGGAAAGCGCCAGTGGTGGCGGCATGCGTGTCGTTATGTTTGTGATTGTCGGAATATTTGTTCTGTATGTCGTCGGTTATATGCTCTACTCCTCCTACAAGAGCAGGAAGCTTCAGCGACAGCTGAAATATGGTCGGGAGGTTGCAGCCAATCTGCCTGACGATGACGGTACCGTCGGACCGGTGAAAACAATTAAAAGAGGTTCAAAGGAATTTGAAGAGACTTTCAGAATAGAGAGTGACAGCGGTCATGATCTTAATGTATCCCATGCTTCCGTCTCGGAGAAAACCGACAGCGTGTCTCAGGTGAAGACTGAGGAAAAGAAGAATCCGTCCTGGGCCAAGTACTATCAGTTTAACATAGTGAGCCGTGATCACCGTCCTTTCACTTTCAGTCAGCTCAGAGATGTTTTTCTGAATGAAAAGCTGTCCATAGGCAAGTATGATATTGTCTATTACAATGATCCGGTTACCGGCAGGGAACTTTTCAGAGTAAGCAGCATGATTAAGCCCGGAACTTTCCCGAAGGGTATTACCGGAAACGGTGAAGCAGATCCGAAGTGGTCTACAAAGGGAATATGCGTGATTATGTTCATGCCGGAACCCGGCAGCGCTGAGAACCGCTTCAACGATATCATAAATCATGTCAGGAGTATCAATACTTCGCTGGATGGTCTTCTGTGTACAAAGGAGCTTCGTCCGATGACAGATGACGTGATTGCCGAATACCGCAGTCAGATGAATGCGTATGATCACCAGTAGTTAACTGGATCCAAGCAAAGTTTTTCTTTTTTTAACCCGGATAATCCGGGTTTTCAGTTTGTGCCGCCGCACTTTTCAGATCTGTCTGCAGATCACCGTGCCACATCCCTCAGGGAAATCATTTTTGGAGAGATTTATGGATATTCAGGATCCTGCACTGAGAATTACCGAATTAGTGGAACTGCTTAACCGCTACGCAGAGGAGTACTATGTATATGATTCTCCTTCCGTTCCTGATGCTGAATATGATCGCCTTTTTCTTGAATTGAAAAATCTTGAATCCAAATATCCGGATCTGATCAATCCCTCGTCACCTACACAGAGAGTCGGCGGATCTCCTCTGAGTCAGTTTGAAAAGGTTGTTCTTGAAGTTCCGATGCTGAGTCTTGACGACATTTTCTCTGACGGGGAACTGGCACAGTTTGTAAGCCGTGTGTCTGACGAGTGCGGATCTGCAGATCCGGAATTCAGCTGCGAGGTGAAGCTTGATGGTCTGGCCTGCAGCATTCTTTACGAGAAGGGCGAGCTTGTAAGAGCTTCCACCAGAGGCGACGGACAAGTGGGGGAGGATATAACCCAGAATGTTAAAACAATCCGCAATGTACCGCTGCGTCTGAAGACTGACAATCCGCCGGCAAGACTGGAGGTCAGAGGCGAGGTTGTGATGCCGAAGAGCGGCTTTGAAAGGATGAACCAGGAGGCCAGGTCCGCAGGTAAAAAGATTTTTGCCAATCCCCGCAACGCTGCTGCAGGATCTCTCAGACAGAAGGATCCCCGGATCACTGCCAGAAGACCTCTGATTTTCAACTGCTATGCTCTCGGTATAGCGGAGGGTGCTGATCTTCCGGGTACTCACAGTGAAAGACTGCAGTATGTCGCCTCTCTTGGCATCCCGGTTAATCAGGAAACAAAAAACGGCAGCGGAATCTCCTTCTGCAGGCAGTTTTATCAGGATATCATGAATCGACGGGATGAACTTCCCTATGAAATAGACGGGGTTGTCATTAAGGTTAACAGGATTGATCTTCAGAATCATATGGGTTTTGTTACAAGAAGTCCGCGATGGGCGACCGCCTACAAATTTCCGGCACGCGAGGAACTGACGAAGCTGCTGGATGTCGTCTTTCAGGTGGGCCGGACAGGTGCGGTGACTCCTGTTGCAGTTCTTGATCCTGTCTATGTAAGCGGCGTTACCGTGTCAAATGCCACTCTGCACAATGAAAATGAGATCCGGCGTCTTGAGCTTATGATTGGAGACACGGTAATTGTCCGCAGGGCCGGTGATGTGATCCCACAGATTGTGGATGTGGTTAAAGAAAGAAGAACCGATTCGGATGAACTTAAACAGATAGTTTTTCCTGAGGTATGTCCGGTCTGCGGAAGCAGGATAGAAAGAATAGAGGGTGAGGCAGTTGCAAGGTGTTCCGGCGGACTGTTCTGTCCGGCTCAGAACAAGGAGGCTCTGAAGCACTTTGTATCCCGCGGGGCCATGAATATAGAGGGATTCGGGGACAGGATTATTGAAGATCTTTACGATAACGACGTGATCAGACATCTCAGTGATATCTACAGGCTGACGGCAGATCAGCTGTTTGAATTCTATAAAAAACAGTCCCGTTTCAAGGACAAGAAATCGGCCGACGACAGTCTTCTGATAAACAAACTGATAGAGTCCATCGACAGATCAAAAAAGACCACTCTTCCTCGGTTTATTTACGCTCTGGGGATCAGAGAGGTTGGTGAGGCCACTGCTCTTGCTCTGGCCGGATATTTCGGGAGTTTCGACAGGATCCGCAGTGCATCCTTTGAAGAGCTGAAGAAGGTGGAGGATGTGGGCGATGTGGTGGCACATCACATTACCGGATTTTTTGCCGAGGAGCACAATGCAAGGATTATCGATGAGCTGATTGCTGCCGGTGTTGTATGGGATGACATGATCAGGAAGGATCCGCAGGATCTGAAATTTCAGGGTATGACATTTGTTATTACCGGAACTCTCTCGTCCATGGGCAGAAATGAAGCAAAGGCAAAGCTTCAGGAACTCGGAGCAAAGGTTGCCGGTTCGGTATCAGCCAGAACCTCGGGCGTTATTTTCGGATCAGAACCCGGCTCGAAATATACAAAGGCAAAAGAACTGGGCATCAGACTTATTGGCGAGGATGAGTTTCTGGAGATGATCAGATGATTTTTTCCAGGATCTCTCCTTTTGTCACAGCTGCAGTTTTTCTTTCTGTTCTTCTTGGCGGCTGTGCGGCTCTGGATCAGAAGCAGACTGTCGCGGGGGAAGGGACGGATCCCCTGTCGGAATGTGAACGTTATGCAGTACTCAGAAATGATTATGCTCCGCCTACCGCCGTCCGGACTTATCCCCATGTTGAACCCGGACAGTGGGATAAGCTGTTTCAGAGTTTTTCAGAACCGATAGATCCGAACAACAGTTTATACATGGAGAAACTTTCCTATCTGAAATCCCATCCGCGGCATATGGAGCATGTGCTGAAAAATGCTGAGCCTTTTATTTTTTCGGTATACCGCGATGTGGTCATGGCGGGTCTTCCTCCTGAAATCATCGTTATTCCAATGATTGAAAGCATGTACAATCCCGCAGCCAAATCTCCCGCTGGTTATGCGGGAATGTGGCAGTTCGGAAGCCAGACAGCAAAAAATTTCGGTCTTACTGTTCACGGTGCCATTGATGAAAGATTTGATTATATGAAATCTACCGGTGCCGCCGTCAGATATCTGAACTATCTTATGAAGTTTTTTGACGGCAGCTGGACTATGGCGGTAGCCGGCTACAATGCGGGTGAGGGCAGAGTCCTGAATACTTACAGGGGCAGCGGTAAAAAAGCTTCGGAGCTGGATTTTAACAAACTGTCCATTCCTCTTCATACCAAACGTTATATCAATTCGATAATGGCTTATGCCTATTATCTCAAGCATTATAAGCAGTTCAATGTCAGACTTCCTTCTGCGGTGGCGGCTGCTGAGAAAAAAAGAAAGAATGAGCCGGAGGAGACGACGGCTGTTCGAAAATCTGTTCGCTATGTTTCTCCTGAGGAATTTTCCCGTATTCACGGTATAGAACTGTCTGATCTCGGCAGCAGATATCACGCACTTGAGAAACGATATGTTCAGGATCACTGTCTTTGCCGTATTGTTCTGAAGGGAGAGAATGAACCATATGCCGCATCTCAGACGGAACTGAACAGAGAATATGTGATTTCCGGTACGGATCATATTCTTGATCAGTCTGTCAGAGCTCTTGAAAAATATGCCACTGTAAAGCCGGATAAAAAACATCGAAAAGACAGTAGCAAAACAGCAGACATCAGGATCCTGAATAATGAGGAGTTCTTTTCTGATCTCGGCAATGTTCTGCATGACAGCAGACATAAAATTTCTGAAGAGGTGACTGTTTCTGCAGCAGGTGGAGACGTACCGGCAGCAGGTTCAGGCAATGTTGCTGAAAGCACGAAAAAGCCGGTTGTGACAGATCCTTCGGATGGAAGTCGGGTTAAGGCTGATACCGGGGCAAATATACGGCAGAATAAAGACAAAGCAGCTGACAGCAGCAGGACTGATGCCGAAGGTTCAAAAAAGGATAAGCCGAAGACTGAAAGTAATGAGAGCAGCAGGCAGAACATAAAGGAAAATTCCGGAAGAAAGCAGGACAGCAAACCTGAAGCAGGAAGTCGTCAGGCGAAGAGTGAAAACTCAAAAACGAATCAGAGGAAGACTGATAAAAAGAATAACAGCAAGCCTGCGGCAGTCAGCCGTCAGGTGAAGAGTGAAGGAACAAAAGTAAATCAGCAGAAGACTGATAAAAAGCGGAACAGCAAACCTGAAGCAGGAAGTCGTCAGACGAAGAGTGAAAACTCAAAAACGAATCAGAGGAAGACTGATAAAAAGCAGAACAGCAAACCCGTAGCCGGCAGTCGTCAGGTGAAGAATGAAAGTTCAAAAACGAATCAGAGAAAGACTGATAAAAAGCAGAACAGCAAGCCCGCAACCGGCAGTCATCAGGTGAAGAGTGAAGGAACAAAAGTAAATCAGCAGAAAACTGACAAAAAAGGGAACAGACAGCAGAGCGGGAAGGATAAATCAGGAAAGGAAGTGTGAAGAGCATTTCTGCCAGTGAAAAAGGCGGAAGCATGCTGGATAAAAACCGGAGTACGAAAAAGTCCGGTAACCAGTGACTCCGAAATATCCGGATTGTTTCTGAAGTTCGTTTTCCTTAAAAATAAGGCCGGTAAAAACCGGCTCACAGGACTTTGCTGCATTATTTTCAGCGGCTCATTTCAGGCTGTTTTGCCAGTTTCAGTCTGCTGGCGCATTCTCTCGCCATCTGGTCGCAGCGTTCGTTTTCCGGATGACCGTTGTGTCCCTTGATCCATAATGCCGATACCTTGTGGCGGTTAAGCTGTTCATCCAGCATCAGCCACAGTTCCTTGTTCTTGACATCTTTCTTGTCCACTGTTTTCCAGTTATTTGATTTCCATTTTGGAAGCCACTGACTGATCCCGTCCACCACATATTTGCTGTCGGTTACCACGTTGACTTCGCACGGCTCCTTAAGGCATGCAAGTCCGTTGACAACCCCCAGCAGTTCCATGGCATTGTTTGTGGTATTGTCAAAGCCGGCGGATATTTCCTTGCTGGCATTTTTATATTTGAGAATTGCTCCAAATCCGCCCGGACCGGGATTTTTAAGACAGGAACCGTCAGCAAAGAGTTCAACCTTTTTCATTATATACTCCATTTGTAAACATCCGGTGCATCGTTCGGATGATGCTGTCTGACCGAAGAGCCACCAGACTGAATTTTACTTAAATGCAGGAAGGTATGCAATCAGACGTAACTGTTTATGTGCAGCGGATTCGGATGAAAAATCAGACTGAATGCTGTTTTCTCTGATTTTCTTTTTGCTTTCTCCGGTTCAGCTACGGCCGGATGAAGAAAAAGAATCTGTGTTGATTATCCTTTCTTGTGGTAAAGTAGTGGTCAGTCTTTAAGAGGTGACGTATGACGGAAAAAAAACGCACAGCATCCCAGACCAGGTGGCTGAAGGAGCATTTCAGTGATCAGTATGTTCAGGAGGCTCATCGCCAGGGGCTGAGGAGCCGTGCTCATTTTAAACTGGAGGAAATACAGGGCAGAGATCATATAATCGGGCCGTCCATGTCAGTTGTGGATTTAGGTGCCGCTCCAGGTGGCTGGTCTGAATATGCTGTAAAGTGCATCGGACGCAGAGGACGCGTGGTTGCCTGTGATCTCCTTCCCATGAGACCTATTAACGGTGTTGATTTCATCCAGGGCGATTTCAGGGATGAAAAGGTTCTCGAGGAATTAAAAAAGCTTGTGGGCACAGATCGTGTGGATGTGGTTCTTTCAGATATGGCTCCCAATATGTCAGGCACTACCGGTGTCGATCAGCCTAAGGCAATGTATCTGGTGGAACTGGCTCTTGACATGTGCATTGATGTTCTGAAGGAAGGCGGATCATTTGTGGTCAAGGTCTTCAACGGTGAAGGTACCGAGGAATATCTGAAAACAGTCCGCCGGCTTTTCAGATCTGTAAAAATCAGAAAGCCTGATGCCTCCAGATCCCGCTCAAGGGAGGTCTACTATGTTGCAACAGGCTTCAGACTGAGCGAGGGTGAACAGGAACGTCAGAGAAAAATGGCAGAGTACGGCGAACTGCTTCAGGATGATGCATACGGGAATGACATGCAGCAGGAAAATGATAATTCACCTGAACTCGGGATACCTCCGGTTTGAATATGGGCGTGTCGTACAGTTAGGCATTTTTTTATGGTACAATGTGCCGTAAAATGAGTTACTGTGCTCTGAATTTATCATTGTGAATTGGCATTTTCAGTGTATGAAATTCGCAGTGGCAGAGATCCGGATTGTCAGGAATGCGGTATTAAAAAAAGTAATCTGTTGCCTTTTATCCCTGCTTTTTATGTACTGACAGGATCTGCAGAGTTAATTGTATAAGGACAATTTAATAACATAATGGCAAAGCATATACTTGTCTGGCTGATATTTGCAGTCATAATGATGGCTCTTATTCAGTCAATAAGCTCGGACGGATATTCTGAAAACAATCTTGATTATACTGAGTTTGTCAACAAGGTTCTGAATAATGAGGTAGGATCTGTCAATATCAAGGACGGTCGCAACGTTACCGGCAGACTTAACAGCGGAACATCCTTCAATACGGTGATCCCTGTATATGACGGCGGACTTCTCGACAAACTGAGAGAACATAATGTAAAGACTACCGGTGAGTATGAGGAGCCTTCAGGACTTCTTTCCGGCGTTCTGATGTCCTGGCTGCCGCTTATTCTTCTTATCGGCGTGTGGCTGTATTTCATGCGTCAGATGCAGGGTGGAGGAAGCAAGGCCACCAATTTCGGCAAGAGCAGAGCCAGAATGCTGTCCCCAGAGGAAATCAACACCGGGTTCGGAGATGTGGCTGGCTGTGACGAGGCCAAGGCCGAGGTCGCCGAGGTGGTGGATTTTCTGAAGGAACCGGAAAAGTACAGAAAACTCGGAGGCAAGATCCCGAAGGGTATTCTTATGGTGGGTCCTCCCGGTACCGGCAAGACACTCCTTGCAAAAGCCATTGCAGGTGAGGCAAAGGTTCCGTTCTTCTCCATTTCCGGTTCGGACTTTGTGGAAATGTTTGTGGGTGTCGGTGCCGCACGTGTAAGAGATATGTTTGCAAAGGCGAAAAGCTGTGCTCCGTGCATTATCTTCATTGATGAAATTGATGCCGTTGGACGTCAGCGCGGTGCCGGACTCGGCGGCGGAAATGATGAGCGAGAGCAGACACTTAACCAGATGCTTGTGGAAATGGACGGCTTTGATGAGAGAGATTCTGTTATCGTAATTGCGGCAACCAACCGTCCTGATGTTCTCGATCCGGCTCTGCAGCGTCCCGGACGCTTTGATCGACAGGTCTACGTTACTCTTCCGGATATCAGAGGCCGTGAGGCGATTCTTAATGTTCATATGAAGCAGGTTCCTCTGGCCAAGGATGTGGATCCTTCAGTTCTTGCAAGAAGCACTCCCGGATTTTCCGGTGCGGATCTTCATAATCTGGTTAATGAAGCTGCACTTTTTGCGGCACGTGCAAATCTCAGACTTGTTTCCATGCATGAGTTCGAACTGGCCAAGGATAAAATTCTGATGGGAACTGAACGCAAGTCCATGGTAATGAGCAGCGAGGAACTGGAAATGACCGCATACCACGAATCCGGTCATGCCATTGTCGGCCGTCTCCTTCCTGAACACGACCCTGTATACAAGGTTTCCATTGTTCCCCGCGGCCGTGCACTCGGTGTTACCATGTTTATTCCGGAAGAGGATAAGTGGAGTCAGAGCAGAGCATATCTCTGTGCCAACATAGCCTCCCTGTTCGGCGGCCGTATAGCCGAGGAGATTATTTATGGACGTGACAAGGTGTCCACCGGAGCTTCGAATGATATCGAGAGAGCCACTGGCATAGCCAGAAAGATGGTTACTCAGTGGGGCATGTCTGATTTGCTTGGACCGATCCTCTATACCGAAGAGGCCGGAGAGGTATTTCTCGGCAAGAGTGTGACGAAAACAAAGCATATGTCAGATGATACAGCCAAGCTCATAGATGATGAGGTTCACAAGATCATTATTGAGAACTACAAAATTGCGGAAAATCTCATCAGGGAGAATATGGATATTCTCCATGCCATGAAGGATGCTCTTCTCAAGTACGAAACCATCGATTCAGCACAGCTTGATGATCTTATGGCCCGCCGTCAGGTCAGAGAGCCGCAGAAGCAGAGAGAAGATGCCCAGAAGCCGAAGGACGATTTGCAGATGTCCAAGGTTTCCGGGGGTGATGCCGTTACGGTTGATGTCAGTGCCGATGCAGTCAGGGCTGAAAAGCAGGAGCGGGTTTCTTCAGAAAAGAGTAATTCTGATGATGGAGGACCAAAGTCTGAAACAGCAGACGTCAAAACTGATGAAAAGAGGGAAACGTCAGTATCATCGTCAGATTCTGATGATGGTATTGATGACTGGTCCGATGTGGAGATTGACAGAAACAGCAAGCCGGAAGACAGATCAGATGATTCTGCCGATAACGATAAAAAGTGATCCGGTTTAAAACTGATTTGGGAGAAATATGGCCGTAACCAAACTGGAATACAAGGGAAAGGTTTTGGATCTGACCCAGCCGAAAATAATGGGAATTGTGAATGTTACTCCTGACTCCTTTTATGAGGGCAGCAGATTCACAACAGTAGATTCAGCATTGCAGCACGCCAAGGACATGGTTCTGGCCGGAGCCTCCATTGTTGATGTCGGCGGCGAGTCAACGCGTCCGGGAAGCGAGCCGGTGAGCGAGGAGGAGGAACTCGGCCGTGTTGTTCCTGTTGTTCAGGCCATTGCGGAAAATACTGATGCCTGGATCAGTGTCGATACTTCTTCTCCTGCTGTCATGAGGGCATCTCTCGAAGCCGGTGCATCCATGATAAACGATGTAAGAGCATTGCGCCGGCCCGGTGTTATGGAGGTCGCGGCCGAGTACGGATGTCCGGTCTGTATCCAGCATATGCTGGGGGATGATCCTAAAACAATGCAGAAGAATACTGTTTATGATGATCTCCTTGGAGAAATTTCATCCTTCCTTTATGAGCGCATTCATAACTGCATTAACGCAGGCATTAAGCGGGAGAATATAGTCATAGATCCCGGATTTGGTTTCGGCAAGAACCTTGAGCAGAACTACAGACTGCTGGGGCAGCTGGATCGTCTGAGAAGTTTTGCTCTGCCTCTGCTTGTGGGGATGTCCCGGAAATCCATGATAGGAGATCTGCTGAAGGTTAATACTGAAAACCGCCTTGCCGGCACTATTGCGGCTAATTTGTTTGCGGTGGAAAAAGGGGCAGACATTCTCAGAGTTCACGATGTCAGAGAAATGGCCGAGGCCCTGAAGGTTTATATGTATGCCATAAAGTATTCAAAACAGAAGATAAAGAAGTAGGTCTATGGAAAGAAAGTATTTTGGAACCGACGGAGTGCGCGGTGCAGTAGGTTCCTATCCTATAACTCCTGATTTTGTTTTGCGTCTGGGATATGCTGCAGGCGTGGTGCTGGCAAAAAAGGGAACAAAGCGCGTGCTTATCGGTCAGGATACGCGCATTTCCGGTTTTATGCTCCAGTCGGCTCTTGAAGCAGGCTTTTCCGCTGCCGGAATTCATTCAATACTTGCCGGTGTGATGCCGACCCCTGCTGTTGCTTATTTGACGCGCGCCTTCAGATGCAATGCCGGCGTCGTCATAAGTGCCTCCCACAATCCTTTCTACGACAACGGAATCAAGTTTTTCTCGGCTTTCGGAACAAAACTTCCTGATGAGGTGGAGTCTGAAATTGAGGATATGATTGATCAGGATTTCAAATGCGTTGAATCCTGGCTTCTCGGTCGTTCCTCTGTCATCGAGGACGCTCCCGGGAGATATATAGAGTTCTGTAAAAGCACCTTTCCGTCAGACAAGGATCTGTCCGGATGCCGCATAGTGCTTGACTGTGCCAACGGTGCCACCCATCATATAGCTCCGGCTGTATTTTCTGAGCTCGGCGCATCGGTAACAGTTATCGGCTGCGAGCCTGACGGTATCAACATAAATGACAAGGTGGGCTCAACTCATCCGGAAAAGCTGATTGCCAAGGTGCTTGAAACAGGTGCCGATATGGGTATAGCGTTTGACGGCGACGGTGATCGGGTAATGATGGTTGATTCTGACGGAACTCTTATTGACGGTGACGGGATCCTCTACATTATTGCATCATCACTGAAGAAACTCAGTAAACTTAACGGCGGTGTTGTTGGAACTCTCATGTCAAATCTCGGCTTTGAGCTTGCACTTAAGCGGCTTAACATTCCTTTTGCCAGATCTGCTGTCGGAGACCGTTATGTTCTGGAGCAGCTTCAGCAGAGGGACTGGAGACTGGGCGGTGAAAATTCAGGGCATATCATAAGTCTTGATCATTCAACTACCGGTGACGGCATAGTGTCTGCCCTGCAGGTTCTGAAGGCTCTTTCCCGTACAGGCAAAACTCTGAAGGAAGCCAGAAGCGACCTGGTTATGTTCCCGCAGGTGCTGATAAACAGAAAATTTGTGGCAGGAATGGATCCTCTGCATGATCCCAAGGTTATCAGCGCTGTAAAGGAGGCCGAGGCAAAACTTGGAGATCAGGGTCGGGTGCTTCTCCGCAAATCCGGAACAGAACCACTTATTCGCGTAATGGTGGAGGGATCTGACGGTAAACTCGTTAATGAAATGGCTTCTTATATAGCTGATCTTATCTGATCGCTGAAATCTGTTGTCAATTTTCATAAATATAGTAAGATCAGCCGTGTTTTGTTGTGAATAATTCAGAACTTTATGCTCTGAATTTTATTTTTATAAAGTAGGATTTTTTGTAATGTATAGCGTGTTGTTAGCCCTTTATCTGATAGTATCAATTATACTTATAGGTTTAATTCTTCTTCAGCACGGAAAGGGTGCAAGCATGGGTGCTTCCTTTGGTGCCGGTGCATCAAATACAGTGTTCGGATCTGTCGGCAGCGGAAACTTTCTGACTCATTCAACTGCTGTTATGGCAGCTCTGTTTTTCATCATAAGTCTTGGTATCACAGCCCTTTATGCTCATCAGGATCACGGAAATACTGATTTTGACAATCTGCAGAGCATTGCAGATCAGGCGGCTGCTGAAGCGCCAAAAAAGGATGAAGGTGTAACATCGGATCTTCCAACTGAAAACTCTGATGTGGGAGTTAAGGCAATTGATGAAACCAAACCGGCTGCAGGAGCAGTAACTGAGGAAAAATCTGAAGCTGCAGTTTCCCGTTCTGCTGATCTTTCAGAGCAGTCCGGTGCTGTAGAACAGCAGGCATCTGAGGGTGCAGCAGAGCTCAGGGAAGAAACTGATGCCTTAAAGCAGAAGGCGGCTGACGAGGCTGCCAAACTCAAGGAAGAAACTGATGCCTTAAAGCAGAAAGCGGCTGACGAGGCAGTCAAACTCAAGGAAGAGACTGATGCCTTAAAGCAGAAGGCCGCTGATGAGACTGCCAAACTTAAGGAGCAGGCTGAAGCTCTGAAGCAGCAGGCTGCAGACGGTGCGGCCAAACTCAAGGAAGAGACTGATGCCTTAAAGCAGAAGGCCGCTGATGAGACTGCAAAGCTCAAGGAGCAGGCTGAAGCTCTGAAACAGCAGGCTGCAGACGGTGCAACAAAACTTACCGAGCAGCAGTCTGAAGCAGCTCAGCAGACTGATGCCGTTCTTCCAAAGGAATAATATCGCATTTCAGCGGATAAATTTTCATAGGTAAAATAAGGCCGGATCCTGTTTTGATTCGGCTTTATTTTATTTATGTCGTATAGATCAACGATGGTTCTTCTGATCCGCTCGAGAAGTTTGTGCTGTTTTAGGGTTCCGGAGACAGATTAGTCAGCATCCTATTTTTTCAGACGTGTCTGCCGCTCTGTTCGTCCCTCTTCTGCAGCTGGCAGGCAGAGTTCATTGCATCAACAGAATGTTAAAAATTCTCAACTGGTGATATGCAGTCAGTTCCTTCATGAATTGCTGGCCTGTTGTATGTTTAGTAGTCGATCAGACGTTAAAATGTGATATTCATTGAAAGTTTTCTTGAATAATCCAAATTATAGTGTAGAATATAAAACCGTAAGTTAATCAACTTGCATCAAAAATTGCCTGGCTGGTGAAATTGGTAGACACGCAGTGTTCAGGTCGCTGTACCGTAAGGCGTCAGGGTTCGAGTCCCTGGCCAGGCACCAACTTAAAGTTCTCTTTTGATAGATCGTTTGTTCATACTTTTAGTTTGAATGCATTTTTTAATTGTCTGGATCTGTCTTAAGATTTGATCTGCTTAGATCTTGAATTTCTGTGCTCCAGTCGTGTTCACCGCCAGATTTGAAAATGGTATGGAATAATTTCATGACTGTGATTCCTGCTTCTGCGTTGTAAAGTTTCGCTGTTGAGAATCTTCTAAACTGTGAGATCTGAAAGTGAGCATGAGAGTTGCAGACTGGAGGATGTGTCCCTGGAACCATGGATCTGTGTTATTAAGCTAACACATATGTTCCACAAAACATCTGTCGATGTTGATATTTGAAGCAAATATCTTTAATATCTGACAGTAACGGTTTAAACATGTTTCTGTTTCTTCGTGTAAAAAGAGTAATTAATCAGAACAATGTAAATATCATTTGTTAACAGCATGAATTAAAATCAGCGGGGAAGTTACTGAAGAAGAAGGTGGCATTATGAGTGAAGATAAAATCCAGTTATTAAACAATCCGTATGGACAGGTTACTTACGAAAAATTTCGACAATCTGGACTGGCATTTGCTGATAAAAGCAGTGTAATCGAATCTCTTGATAATGCAGAAATGACTCCATACCCGGTTCTGCTTCGACCGAGACGGTTTGGCAAGAGTACTTTTGTACATATGCTTAAATGCTGCTACGACATATCGTATGCTGACAGATATGATGAAATCTTTTTCAAAACAGCTATATATAAAAAAATCTGCAAAGTCATAATTCATTTCATGTGTTAAACTTCAACTTTTCCGGAGTTTCAGGTGATGATAAAAACACACTAATCGAAAGCTTTATAATTGCCATAAAAAGGGGAATAACAGATTTCAGGGGTCGTTATGCTGATTTTGTTTTCGAACCATCTGAAATTGAAAAGAAAACTCCATCCGGTTTTATAAAATCATTTTTTGATGCATACATACTGTATCCTTCTAAAAAATTTCTCTATTTGATGGTGGATGAATATGATAATTTCGCCAACAATGTACTCTCACAGGATTTGGAACTGTTCAAAGCTATCACCAGTACCGGTGGATTCCTGAAAGATTTTTATGCAGCCATAAAAGAAGGTGCTGAGACCTGTATTGCCAAAACCTTTATTACCGGGGTGTCATCAGTATCCCTGGATTCTCTTACCTCCGGATTTAATATTTCGCACAATGTTACATCACGGGCTTGTTTTAACGAATATGCCGGTTTTACTGAAGATGAGCTTAAAGAACTTATCCCACAGCTCGTTGATATAGAAGAACTCGGTGTAAGTACAGATGAAATCATTGCCAGAATGAAACCTGTGTATGACGGCTACTGTTTCAGTCAGGAGTCTGAGCACACGGTTTTCAATTCATCCATGTGTCTTTATTATCTTGATGAAATGCGGGTAAGGGGACGTTTTCTTCCTCCGGAGGAATGTATGGATCCGGCATCAGACCATGACAGTTCCAAACTGCAGCAGCTGTTTGAAATTGCCGAATCCGAACTTGCAGATTCTATTATCAATACCTATTTGAGTGACAACAGATTTTTCATTAAGAATCTGGCGGAAAACATCAACCTGAATAAAACAGCCAAATATGACCGTATTCAGCTTCTGTCAATACTCTATTACCAGGGCTATCTGACCATCGATAAAAAACTCTCGCAAACAGGAAGACTTGCTCTTAAGATTCCTAATCTTTTCATGTCAAAGCTCTTTGCCCGGTGCTCTGCAGAACTGCGGTTAAAACCGAGCAAAGTGTTCCGTGATTCCGTGCTTGATATAACGGCACTGCAGAATGTTCAGGATGACATCAGTTCATTCGCATCATCATGCACTGAATTTCTGAGAAGTATTTTCACCAATCAGGTACTTACACACATGAGTGAAATGGCTCTTAATCTGACTCTATTCACCAAACTGAATTCCATGGATACGGTGTTTTCAGAAATGCAGAAATCACTTCAGGTATCCAGAGACGCAGAGAAATTTGCAGATCTGGTAATTACCGTGAATTCAGGTCGGGATAATGAATGCATCTATCTCTTTGAACTTAAATACATCACCAAATCTGATGCTACAGAATCAAAGATTCAAAAAACTGTAAAGGAAGCAACAGATCAGGTTCAGAGATACAAATCAGCTCTGGATTTCCGGGACAGACAGGTTAAAGCATATGCAATGATCTTTGTAGGTTCTGACTGTGTGTACTGCGGGTAACCTTTGATATGGTTTCACTGTACAGCAGCACTCACTCGACCCGATGCAGTCATGAACGGGTCTAACACAGGATCCCGGAGCTGTTATCAAAACTGCGCAAAACAAGTCTCCTGTCTTTCCTGTGTTACAGTTTTCTTTGTGTAACTCGAACCAGGCAGATCTGACATTTTTCCAGACTATCCGGAGTTACCTGTCAGAAGATACAGTGCAGGATCCTGTAATTTCACATGAAAAAAGATTGAAACAACTACTCACTGATAAACATCAGTATAAATAATTAATTTATGAAAATAAGGAATTTGAAAGAGTTAATCTTATAATGAATGGTGCCTGATGAGGGACTCGAACCCTCACACCCGATGGGCACAACCACCTCAAGGTTGCGTGTCTACCAATTCCACCAACCAGGCACTTTAACTTGAAAGTCTTTGTTGTCGTCTTCTCTTGAAGACGTGTACATTATAGCAATTAACTTTTTAATTACAACATCTGTTTGATTTATTTTGTGTTGACTGCTCAAAAAATAGTTAAAAATTGCGATGAAAGAGGAATCTGGTTATTTTTGATGCAGAAATATCTACTGCAAATGTTTTTTGCCGGTTGATTAAATTTATTAGCGCGCTCGGTGTAATTAAAAATGTAACAGAGAAACTCTGGTGCCAGACTGCTGCCTGAAACATGAAAGGTGATGAAACAGACTAAATTTTAATCTGATGATAAAACTCTTTTTTGTTGTGATATTCCGGATATGATTATATAATTGTCGAAGTTTAGATTGAGATATGACTTTTAGCATCTGACCGGTTTGTGCAGGTTGCCGGGTTGTGAGTTTCAAGAAACAGAACTGCTCTTTTTACCAGTGATTCAGATGTAACTGAGAGCATGCGGGATGTGTTTTTATGTCCTGTTCAGCGGTGTCTGTTCCGCAGTCAGAATTTATTTCTGATCCAAATCGGTGTTGGTTTCATGAGCCGCGATTTGTTGTCGTCGGCTTTTTTGTTTTCAGGTGGTTATCCGAGGTTTGTTTGGCTAATATTAACGAAAAACTTACAGAAATTCTCAAACCCTCTGTTGAGGGTATGGGCTTTGAGCTGTGGGGCATTGAGTTCCGTCATCAGGGCAGGCATTCAACTCTGGTTGTGTATATTGACAAGGAGGACGGCATAACTATAGACGACTGTTCCGATGTCAGTCGACAGGTGAGTGCCGTACTTGATGTGGAGGATGTAATAACGTATGCCTATGATTTGGAGATTTCCTCTCCAGGTATGGATCGTCTGCTGTTTACTCTTGATCAGATGAAGCAGTACATCGGCTCTGACATGAATGTGGAACTCAATATGCCTGTTGATAACTGCCGCAAGTTTAAGGGATGTCTGGAATCGGTTGCAGATACCGTTCTTACCTTCAGACTTAAGGGTGAGACATCTCTGGATGTTCTCTATTCCAATGTGAAAAAAGCCCGTTTGGTTCCCGTGTTTTGATGTGAAGGAGAAGAGTAATGGATAGCAAGGAAATAGCAGGTGTTGTTGAATCTGTTTCAAATGAAAAGGGGTTGAGCAAGGATAAGGTTTTCGAGGCTCTGGAATATGCTCTGGCAGTTGCGGTTAAGCATTGCCTAGACAAGAACGATATAAATGTCAGGGTCTCCATAAATCCCAAGAGCTGTGAATACAAGGTTTACCGCACCTGGGAGGTTGTTGCCGATGATCAGCTGACCAAGCCTATGACTCAAACCACCTTGTCTGCGGTCCGTCTAGATAATCCTTCTGCAAATATCGGAGATATTGTGGAAGAGGAAATTGACGTGGAGGAGGCCAAGGCGCGCCGCACAGGCTTCGGAAGAGTTGCTGCACAGACGGCAAAGAACGTTATTGTGCAGAAGATTCGTGATGCGGAAAAGGAACGGGTGATTGACTCCTACAAGGGTTATGTCGGAAAAATTGTTCAGGGTACCGTAAAGAAAAAGAACCGTGATTCCATTATTCTTGATCTCGGTTCACGTCAGCACGGAAACAGTGCCGATGCTCTGCTGACCCGTGAGAACTGGCTGAAAAATGAAAGTTTTTCAATGAATCAGCGAGTACGTGCCGTTCTTCTTCCGATTACTGACGGGAAATCAAATCAGCTTTGCCTCAGTCGTACTACCAGTGAGTTCCTTTCCGAACTGTTTCGCTGTGAGGTTCCTGAGATTGCCGACGGAGTCGTTGAAATCAAGTCAGTGGCAAGAGACCCTGGCAACCGCTCGAAGATAGCTGTTGTTTCAAAGGACAGAAGAATTGATCCGGTTGGTGCATGTGTAGGTATGCGTCAGACCCGAATCAACGCGATTCTTGAGGAACTTAACGGAGAAAAGCTTGATATTGTTCTCTGGGATGCTGAACCGGTTACCTATGTGATAAACGCCATGTCACCGGCCAAGGTGGAGAAGGTATCAATAAATGAGGAAACTCATTCTATGGATCTGGCTGTTTTTGCCGACAACAAACCGCAGGCCATAGGTAAAAACGGTGCAAATGTCCGTCTTGCATCGAAGCTTACCGGATGGACAATCAACGTTTATGACGTTGACGAGTATGATCAGAAGATGTCAGGCAGAAGCAGCGCGATAATTAAGCAGTTTATGGATGTTCTCAATATTGATGAGGAGTTTGCTTCTGTACTGGTGGAAGAAGGATTTGAGTCGCTGGAGACCATAGCTTACGTTGATAAGTCAGAGTTAACCTCCATTGACGGACTTGATGATGATATAGCCGATGCCCTTCAGCAGTATGCCCGGGATGCAATTCAGAAGAATGCTGAAAAGGCCAAGGATCTCATGACACTGGAGGGGGTTGATACATCACTTGCCGCATTGTTTGCAGGCAAGGAAATTTATACCAAGGAGGAACTGGCTGAAATGTCGGTTGACGATCTTCTTGATATGGATGGTATGACAAAGGACAGGGCAAGCAGGCTGATTATGGCTGCCCGTCAAGATTGTCACTGGTTTGACTAATCGGCTCGGGATTGAGGAAATATATAAATATGGCAGAAGAAGAAAAGAAACCTATGACACTTTCTCTCGGCAGCAGAAAGTCGAAAACTGATGGTATTAAGAAGCGTGCCGGAGCATCAAACGGTCCTGAGATCCATAAGAAGAAGAGGGTTATCAAGCCTCAGGGACCTACAAGCGAAGAGCTTGCCCAGATGAAGATTGAAAATGAAAAGCGGGAGAAGGCTCAGCTGCTTGAGGCAGAAAATCGCAGGAAGGCCGAGGAAGAGCGTCGCAGAAAGAAAGAAGCCGAGGCTGAAGCAAAGAAGAAAGAAAAACTTCTTACCCCTGAACAGCAGGAAGAACGACGCAGAAAGAAGGAAGCCGAGGAAAAGTCACGCAGTGAATCCATGGCTATAATGCAGCAGCAGGAGGAGATTGCCCGCAAGAAGGCTGACGAGGAGTCTGAAGAGGCACGTCGCATTGCTGAGGAAAATCAGGCACGCTGGGAGCTTGAAGAGAAGGAGCGAGCAAGTCAGGACAATGATGACTACGACTCCGGTGCTTCGAAGTATGTAAAGGAAGCAGAAGAGGAACTGGATCGGGAAGAGGAAAACAAGAGCCGGCGCAAGGGATCTTCAGTTTCCAAAAAGGGCAGAGGCGCATCCGGACGCGAGGAAGATGATCGTGACGAACGGTTCGGCGGTGCGTCAAAGAATAAATTCTCCCGTGGCGGAAAGCATCAGAAGAACGGAAAGTTCAGTCAGACTCAGAACCAGCACGGTTTCAACAAACCTGTTGCTCCTGTTTCCCGTGATATCGTTCTCAACGGTCCTATCACCGTAAGTGATCTTGCACAGAAGATGGCGGTCAAGGCGGTGGAAGTAATCAAGGTTCTTATGAAGCTTGGCGAAATGGTTACCATAAACCAGTATCTCGAAATTGAGACAGCCCAGGTGGTTGCGGAAGAAATGGGACACAAGGTAACCATCAAAAAGGAGAATGAGATCGAAGAGGCTGTTCTCAGTGAAATTCAGGATACTGAGGCAGAACTTGTTGCGAGACCTCCTGTTGTCACTATTATGGGTCACGTCGACCACGGTAAGACGTCACTTTTGGATTATATCCGGAAGACGAAGGTTGCATCCGGTGAGGCCGGCGGTATCACCCAGCATATAGGTGCATATCATGTTGAGACTGATAAGGGCATAATCACATTCCTTGATACTCCCGGCCATGCAGCGTTTACAGCAATGCGTGCCCGCGGTGCCAAGACAACTGATATTGTCATTCTGGTGGTTGCCGCTGATGACGGTGTAATGCCACAGACCGAAGAGGCTATCAAGCATGCAAGAGCAGCCAATGTTCCTATAGTTGTAGCTATCAACAAGATAGACAAGCCGGAGGCAGATCCGGAGCGTGTCATGAATGAACTCAGCCGCTACAACGTGGTTTCCGAGGAATGGGGCGGAGATACCCAGTTTGTGAAGGTATCTGCCAAGACAGGAAAGGGCATTGATGAACTTCTCGACGCAGTACTGCTTCAGGCTGAAGTCCTGGAACTGAAGGCTCCTGTTGCAGGTTACGCCACCGGTACGGTCATTGAATCAAGACTCGACAAGGGTCGCGGTCCTGTTGCCACAATTCTGGTGCAGACCGGTACTCTTCACAAGGGTGACAATGTTCTCTGCGGTATGGAGTACGGTCGCGTAAGAGCAATGCGCAATGAACTCGGTCATTCAGTTGAAGAAGCCGGACCTTCCATGCCGGTTGAACTTATCGGTCTGTCCGGTGTTCCGGCAGCCGGTGACGAGGCGATTGCTGTCAAGGATGAAAAACGTGCCCGCGAAGTTGCTCTTCTGCGTCAGGAGAAGATCAAGACCATTAAACTCAAGAAGACTACCTCTCTTGAAGAACTCTTTAACCGTGAGTCTTCGGATACCAAGAAATTCTCGGTTATCATCAAGGCTGATGTACAGGGTTCCAAAGAGGCCATTGTTGAGTCTCTTGAAAAACTTTCAACCGACGAAGTCAAGGTTAATGTGCTATCATCAGGTGTCGGCGGTATTTCAGAAAACGATGTCAACCTGGCCATGACCGGTGATGATGCGAATGCCATTATTCTCGGATTTAATGTGCGTGCTGACGCGTCTGCAAGAAAGCTTGCTGAAACAAACTCTGTTGAAATCAGATATTATTCAGTTATTTATGATCTGATTGACGAAGTGAAGGCTGCCATGACCGGTATGCTTAAGCCTGAATTCAAGCAGGAGATTGTCGGCATAGCTCAGGTTCGTGAAGTGTTCAGATCACCTAAGTTCGGTGCGATTGCAGGCTGCATGGTTATTGAAGGTTCTGTGAAGAGACTGAATCCTATCCGTGTTCTGCGTGACAATGTGGTTATTTATGAAGGCCAGCTGGAATCTCTCAGACGCTTCAAGGATGATGTCACCGAGGTTAAAAACGGTTTTGAATGCGGTATAGGTGTCAAGAATTACAATGACGTACAGGTCGGTGACCAGATTGAAGTGTACGAGGTTGTAGAACTTGCACGCAAACTCTGACAGGAGGTCTTAAACTAGCAATGCCAAGAGTTTTCAGCAGAGCAAGACGAGTTGCGGAGCAGATGCAGAAGGAGATAGCTGTTCTGCTTCAGCGTGAGTTCAAGGATCCCCGTGTCGGTCTGGTGACAGTTTCCGGAGTTGATCTGTCGGGGGATCTTATGTATGCCAGGGTGTATGTCACTTTTTTGGGAATCGATGACAGTCATGTCGCAGAGGCTGTAAAGGTACTGAATTCAGCCTCCGGCTTTTTCAGAACAATGATCGGTTCCAGAATGAAACTGAGGGCTGTTCCCCATATCAGCTTTCACTATGATTCAACTCTGGTAACAGGCATGAAGCTGTCAGGTCTGATCAGTGAATCAGTAAGACATGATCAGGAACTGCAGAAAGAGCACAGCGAGGAGTAACATATAAAATGTCTCGTCACAGGCGGGCGCACGGCAGAGATATCGACGGCATCCTGCTGCTTAATAAATCTGCCGGCATGACTTCAAGTTTTGCTCTGCAGAGAGTGAAACAGATTTTTAATGCCAACAAGGCCGGTCATACAGGTGCATTGGATCCCCTTGCCACTGGCATGCTTCCGATCTGTCTGGGAGAGGCTACAAAGTTTTCCCAGCTTCTTCTCGATTCTGACAAAAGTTATGAGGTGACAGCGCGTCTCGGCATCAGAACCGATACGTCTGATGCCGACGGTCAGGTTATTTCCAGAAGACCGAACAGTTCAACTCTTGAGGATATCCGGAATGCACTTAAGCATTTCTCAGGCGAGATAATGCAGGTTCCTTCCATGTTTTCTGCACTCAAATACAAAGGCAGACCGCTTTATGAGTATGCTAGAAACGGCATTGAAGTCCCGCGAGAGGCACGTCCCATAAAAATCTATGAGAATAAGATCGTTTCTTATGACGGAGATCTGCTGTCTCTTTCCATAAGCTGTTCCAAGGGCACCTACATCAGAACGATTGTAGATGATCTCGGAGAGATGCTTGGTTGCGGTGCTCATGTTGTGCGGCTTCACAGGACGCGTGTAGCCTCATATGATCCTGCAAAAATGGTTACTCTTGAAGAACTTAACTGTCTTCTCAGCGAAAGTCTGGAGTCTTCTGAGGGACACCGGGATGAACTGGACGAACTCCTTCTTCCGCTGGACAGTGCCGTGTCAGGTTTTGAAGTGTTTACTGTTGAACCGGATTTGCTTTTTAAAATTCTTAACGGTCAGGCCGTGTCTGTGAAGAAATTGCAGAATAATGACTGTCAGGTAAGGCTTTATGACAGTATCCACGGATACTTTATAGGGGTTGCGGATATCGAGGACGGAGTCTTAAAGCCGAGGAGACTTGTCAGAAGTCTTGACGTTCTTTCCCTGCTTCCGGATCATACGCCGTTGATTTCCTCTGCTGATAATAGTCCGGCAGATAATCCTCTGCTTTAAACAGAATTGTTTTTGTGATAAAATTCACTCGCTTTTGAGCGGAGTTTTTTTCTGTTCTGAGGCGAGCAGTTTCGATGGCTGGATTAGTGATCGGTCATCGGTGTTTTTTCTTATTTATGGAGTATTAAAATGTCACTAACCAATGAACAGCGCCTTGCTATCATTAAGGAATACGGTCGTGATGAAAAGGATACCGGATCAACTGAGGTTCAGGTAGCTCTTTTAACAGCAAGAATTAATGATCTTCAGCCTCATTTCGAAAAGAACAAGAAGGATCATGCAAGCCGTCGCGGTCTGCTGCATCTTGTTTCTCAGCGTCGCGGACTTCTGGATTATCTTCGCGGTAAGGATGAAGAGAGGTATGCAAATCTGGTTCGCAAGCTTGGTCTGCGCAAGTAAGACAGTTTAGCTATCAGTCTCCTATTAGTTTGATTACAGAGCCGGAATTGCATGTTCCGGTTTTTTGGTTTCTTCAGCAGTTAATTTTCTTTTCTGACGACGATTCAGTCTGTCCATTTTTCTGCTTTGTATTTTAACACTGCTGATATGGCACCTGGCTTAAAAACGGATCCGTCTTCTCTTCGAACTCCGGATTTATATGACAGAGGGATCCTCTATTTCGGGATCCCGTTTACCTGATTTTGACTTTCCTCATTCTTTTGACAAAATCTTATCTTTTTTTGTTCTTATAGTTTCACGTTGTTTTTAATTTCATCTATAATTACTCTGTTTTAATGTACGTAAAGAATATAAAGGAATTTTTAAAGTGGATCCTAAGGTAAAAAAATTTAAATACGGTCAGCATACCGTAACTCTTGAGACTGGTGTAATCGGAAAGCAGGCAAATGCTGCAGTTATGGCAAGCATGGATGATACATCCGTTTTTGTAACTGTGGTAGGAGTAAAGGATGAGCCTGATGAGGAACGTGACTTTTTCCCTCTTACCGTCAATTATCAGGAGAGATCATATGCTGCAGGCCGTTTTCCGGGCGGATATTTCAAGCGCGAAGGACGCCCTAGTGAAGGTGAAACATTAATTGCCCGTCTTATTGACCGTCCTATCCGTCCTCTGTTTCCGGACGGATTCACTCATGATGTTCAGGTGGTTGTAACTGTCGTCTCTGCCAATCCTGAGATCCCGACTGACATCATATCCATGATCGGTACCTCCGCAGCTCTTGCAATTTCCGGTATCCCTTTCAACGGTCCTATCGGTGCCGCCAGGGTAGGATTCATCGGTGGTCAGTTTGTGCTGAATCCGCTTCGTTCAGAAATGTCATCAAGCAAACTGGATCTGGTTGTTGCCGGAACCAAGCCTGCCGTGCTTATGGTTGAATCAGAAGCTGGCATACTGCCGGAAAATACCATGCTGGACGCTGTGATGTACGGTCATGAACAGATGCAGGTTGTAATAGATGCAATTAACGAGTTTGCGGCTGAGGTCAATACTCCTAAGTGGGACTGGACTGCACCTGCCGTAAACGAGGAGCTTAAGCAGAAGGTTAAGGATTATGCTGAAGCCCGACTCGGAGATATTTACCGTATTACTGAAAAGCTTGAACGTCTCGGTAAGGTTGCTGAACTTAAAAAGGAAATGATCGACGCATTTGTTGCCGCTGATCCTGAGGTTAATGTTAAGACTGCCGGTGAACTTTTCCATTCTCTTGAAAAGAGAATTGTAAGAGATCGTATTCTGGCCGGTGAAAATCGTATCGACGGAAGAACAACCGAGATGGTAAGAGCTCTGTCTGCAGGTGTCGGGCTTCTTCCTAGAGTTCACGGATCTGCCCTTTTCACCCGCGGTGAAACCCAGGCCATGGTTACATGTACTCTCGGTACAGAGCGTGATGCCCAGATTGTTGATGAACTGTGCGGCGAGCGTACAGAGAGATTTATTCTTCATTACAACTTCCCTCCTTATTGCGTCGGCGAAATCGGGCTTATCGGTTCACCAAAGCGCCGAGAACTGGGACACGGCCGTCTTGCAAAACGCGGTATTGCCGCTGTAATGCCTAATGAAGAGGAATTTCCGTATACTGTTCGTGTTGTTTCCGAAATAACAGAATCCAACGGATCTTCTTCCATGGCTTCTGTCTGCGGCTCCTCTCTTGCTTTAATGGATGCCGGTGTACCTATTAAGGCGCAGGTTGCCGGTATAGCCATGGGACTTGTCAAGGAAGGTGATCGCTACGTTGTTCTTACGGACATACTTGGCGATGAGGATCATCTCGGCGATATGGATTTCAAGGTTGCAGGTACCAGCGAGGGTGTAACCGCACTGCAGATGGATATCAAGATTGAAGGCATAACAAAGGAGATTATGCAGACTGCACTGAAGCAGGCTCATGAAGCCCGTATGCATATTCTCGGAGTTATGAACAGATGTATAGACAGGCCGAGAGAGGATATTTCTGTTTACGCTCCTCGCATCCGTACAATAAATATCAATCCTGAAAAGATCAAGGATGTCATCGGCAAGGGCGGTGCAACCATCAGAGCCCTTCAGGATGAGACGGGTACTGTTATTGAAATCAGCGACGACGGAGTGGTAAAAATTGCCGCTACTGACGGCATGAAGGCTGAGGAAGCTATCGCAAGAATTGTTTCTCTCACATCTGAAGTTGAACCCGGCAGGATCTATGACGGTGTTGTAAGCAGAACAACAGAATTTGGCGCCTTTGTAACTGTTCTTCCAGGCAAGGACGGACTGGTGCATAAATCTCAGATAACTCCTGAAAGAGTGAAGAGCGTGTCAGATTATCTGAAGGTCGGTGACAAGGTAAGAGTCAAGGTTCTTGACATTGACAGGCAGGGTCGTATCAGACTTTCCATCAAGGATGCCAAATATGAGGAACTGGGACCTGATGCTTTCGGTGAGGTTACAAGAGCCAGTCTCTCCTCCGTTCAGACTGGTGAAGAAGCTCATTCCGAAGAAGTTCAGAATGAAGTTCCGGCTGTCGTTGATGATATGCCTCAGCAGACCGAAGCCGCAGATGAAGTCGTCTCAGAAGAAGTGCAGCAGGCTGACGTATCAGAAGATGTCGCCGCTGAATGCATAGAACCGAAGGATGCGGTTCAGACTCCGTCTGAAGAGACTCATGTCGGAGAGTCTGTTCAGCAGCCTGTAGAAGAGCAGTCGCAGGAAGAGAACAGAAACTTCTGATAATTTCTGTCGGTTTAAAATAACATGACGGGTTTGCGGATCTGATCTGCAGACCCGTTTTTTGTCAGGGTTCCATTACATCGCTTCAGGAATGTGATCAAATATTTCTACTGTATTCTGTGATAGGATCTGAACAGTTTTAATTGCTGCATTTCCGGGTCAAATAAAGTTTTTATGAGCAAATCCACAAGGATCAATTCCAAAAAAACGTCATATGCCACGGCTGTTAACAAAGGCGGTGAATTTACCGGCACTGATTATTCTGGCAGAGAAATTCTCGACGGGAAATATGTTATCTGCCGGAGGATGGATGTATTTTCCGGCGAGGCGGATCTCTATATCTGCAGAGGAAAAAACAGATGTGAATATGTGGTGAAAATATACAGGCGGGCTGATGCCATTAAAACGGATGTGCTTCGTCAGCTGTCCGGGGTTTCCAGTCCTTACGTTGCTTCTGTTGTGGATTACGGTAATGTGGACGGACTTCCGTTCACGGTGCTTCCCTATTTCAGAAAAGGGAGTCTCAGCGGAAGAACCTTTACCCTGGATTATCTGAAAAGTGTGGTGATCCCTTCAATTAACGAGGGTCTCAGAGATCTTCATAAATCCAGCATCATTCACAAGGACATCAAACCGTCCAACCTTATGCTTTCGGATAACGAGGATGCCGTCAGGATTATAGACTTCGGCATAAGTTCTGTTATGACCGGTGATGTTTCCCTGATTAAAACAACAACTGGCATGTCTCTGGCCTACAGTGCACCTGAAACCTTTTCCGGTACGTATCTCAGGGATTCTGATTACTATTCCTTCGGCATTACGCTGTATGAGATTTTTACCGGCTTTCATCCTTTCAGGAAACACGGAAGTGATGATATGGCAGCCATGGCTTCATTGATGAAAATACCTTTCAGTGATGATTTTCCTGATGATCTCAGATCTCTGATCCGGGGACTGACGTATAAGGATCTTACTTATCGTAATGATGAGGACAATCCAAACCGGCGCTGGGGACACAGGGAGGTTGAAGCATGGCTCGGGGGAGAGAAAATTCCTGTTCCGGGGGAGGAGATTCATTTATCCGGATCATCATCAGCGTCAGAGGTTGTCAGAGACAGGGAGCATTTTTCTGTTTCCTATAAGTTCCGCCGTCGTGAACTGCACACCCTTCAGGAACTGACGGAAGCTTTCGGTCTTAACTGGGAGGAAGGCAGAAAGCATGTGGGTCGCGGTCTTCTTTCAGCTTTTTTTAAAACGCTGGGAGAACAGGATCTGGCATCCTGCGTCATGGACTGCGAGGCGGCCGAAGTTTCTGATATTGCCTATTTCAAAATGCTGTTTGAAATTTCCGGCGGAAAGGGTAATTTATACTGGCGTGGTGTACAGTACAGGGATATCAGGGAGTTTGCGGCAGCCCTCGTATCCTCTTCCTGCTGTGATGATGGTTGTATGACTGATTCAGTTTTGAGTCTTTTTGATGTTGTGCACCTGCTTTTTCGTGATGAGCCGCAAAAACTGAGTCTTTTTGAAAATGTCAGAGAGTATGTAAAGTCTCTTGGAGATGCCGGAAGGCGTTCTGCATTGTTTAATCTCTGTCTTTTCATGTGGGACGGGGATCCGGATATTCTTGTAAGGTACAGTTTTTCCGGGAAAAAACGATTTGATGATTTTTCATCTCTGGCATTGTATCTGAAAGATCAGAAACTGAGCAGTAAAGAAATTCTGGATTTTCTGAAGAATAATCACCGCTTGCTTGCAGGCTGCCGATATCTGTATCTTAGGGAGACGGCAGGAGTTTTTCAGGAATTTGACCAGCGTGTCACGGATCTTTTGTATAACGTCCGCTATGAAATCAGATACGAGGATCTGGCTGAAATATATTCCGGATCGGAACTGCAGGACAAGGGTATTTTCACTGTTGACAGCATGCTGGTTACCATGAGTCAGGTAAGAATTGCCATGGCAGGCAAGAGATTTGTCATGCTCAGATTTAATGTGCTGCCTCCTGGTTTTTTTTCAGACTTTGACGAGCAGATTCCGGATTTTGTCATCAGTCTCGGACCGCAGGTTACAGATCTGTCACGGATGTTTTCCGGCTGCAGCCGTCTTATGAGCCTGCCCAGGTTTGACACTTCCCATGTTACTGATATGTCCGAGATGTTCAGAAACTGCTCGTCACTTCAGTTTGTTCCCCAGTTTGACACATCGAATGTTGAAAGTATGCGTTTCATGTTTTCAGGATGCGGAGAACTTGCAGAAATTCCGGAGTTTAACGTATCACCTGGTGTGGATTTCAGAGGAATAGTGTCAGGCTGCGGCAGAGTTATTCTTTCCGGAAAACTGCCGTCTTTTCTTGCCGGTCGTCCCAGAGGTGAAATTTTTTCCTCGTCGGAAGGAGATGAGTATGCCGGCTATGGAAGTGAATATTCAGACTTCAGTACAGACCGCGGTTATGATATTTCCGATGAAGATTTTCTTGAGATGGAATTTTCAGATCATGTGAAGCTGCAGCGTAATACAAGAACTCTTGTTCTTCTTCAGGGAAATGCGGAGGATCTGGATCGGAACTACATGATCAGAGAGGCTGTTATTCATGTGGCGGAATCCTATGGCAAGGTAAGCATTTCTTCATACAGCGGAGTTGTTCTGTTCAATGCACTTGTAAGAGATCTGGAAAGTATTAATTTTTCCGTCAGCATAGATGGTTCAGTCACTTCACTTTCAGGAATGTTTGAAGGCTGCTGGGCTCTTGAAAAAATTCCGCTGATTGATACATCCCGGGTGCAGGATATGTCGCGTATGTTTTTCGGATGCAGCAGAATACGTACAATACCGCCCATCAGCACATCATCACTTGTCAATGCCGTTTCCATGTTTGAAGGATGCTCGTCACTGGAGGAACTTCCATTTATGGATACCTCCCGCACAGAGTATATGGATCGTATGTTCTACGGCTGCTACAGCCTTCCGTTTGAAATGAATTTTGCCCGCAACAGTCTCAGATCGGCCGTTGACATGTACGAGGGCTGTACAGCCATGTACAGGGACAACGGCAGGTATTATGTTTTCGGAACTGCCGGAAACCGGAGGTATGTTCCTGTAAACGAGATCCGGGAGGGAACAGTAATTCCTGAATACGATCTTCACAGGGATACCGGAGGCGTGATAATGAATATTCTGAAATTCGTCTTCGCTTTTTTCGTTATTATGGTTATTGTGGGTGCCTGTGCCGGAAGTCGCTGATCCTGTCCTGGGGACGGGACTGTCGTTCCTGGCCTGCTCTATTTTCTAGATCCAAAACAGTGGCAAAACTGTTATAATAAATCCATATTTCAATTGTTTTTATTTTTCGTTATGTGAATAAAGAGGTCTTTTAGATGGCTGAAATTTTAAAGATGGCTGATCTGGATCTTGCTGGTAAGCGAGTTCTGATCCGTGCTGATTTGAACGTACCTGTTAAGGAAGGCAGAGTTACTTCTGACGCCCGTATTGTTGCTACTCTCCCTACCATTAAACTGGCTCTTGAGAAGGGTGCAAAGGTTATGGTTACTTCACATCTTGGTCGTCCTGACGAGGGTGTGTACGACGATAAGTATTCTCTTAAGCCTGTAGTTGATTATCTGAAAGATCATCTGGACTGCCCTGTACGTCTTGTTAAGGATTATCTTGACGGAGTAGAGGTTAATGCTAATGAACTTGTTGTTCTTGAAAACTGCCGCTTCAACAAGGGTGAAAAGAAGAATGACGAGGCTCTTTCCAGAAAGTATGCAGCACTGTGCGACGTGTTTGTAATGGATGCTTTCGGCACTGCACACCGTGCCCAGGGTACAACCTATGGTGCAGCCCAGTTTGCTCCTGTTGCCTGTGCAGGCCCTCTGCTTGCTGCTGAGCTCGAGGCTCTCGGCAAGGCCATGGATAATCCTGCCCGTCCTATGGTTGCAATTCTCGGCGGCTCAAAGGTTTCTACCAAGCTTACCGTTCTGAACACTCTTGCTGATATTGCCGATCAGCTGGTAGTAGGCGGCGGCATTGCCAATACCTTTATTGCAGCGGAAGGCAACAAAGTAGGCAAGTCTCTTTTTGAAGCAGATCTTATTGATGAAGCTAAGAAGATTGCTGCCAAGACTTCTATTCCTCCGACAACAGACGTTGTTGTAGCCAAGGATTTTGAAGGAACCACCGGTGTTGCTACCAAGAATGTAAAGGATGTTGCCGAGGATGATATGATCCTTGATATCGGTCCTGATTCAGCAAAGGCTATCGCAGATGTTATCATGAATGCCAAGACTGTTCTCTGGAACGGACCTGTCGGTGTGTTTGAGAATGACAAGTTTGCAGCCGGTACCAAGGTACTTGCTGATGCGATTGCAAAGACCGAAGCCTTTACCATTGCAGGCGGCGGTGATACTCTGGCAGCTATCGACAAGTTCGGTATCAAGGATCAGGTATCCTATATTTCAACCGGCGGCGGTGCATTTATGGAATTCGTAGAAGGCAAGAAGCTTCCTGCTGTTGAAATTCTTGAGAAGCGTGCTGCTGAAAGCAAGTAATTGAATCTGTGGAAGGATCGTAATGATCCTTCCTTTTATTTTTATTTATATGGTGATTAAATGACTAAAGTTCTTGATGTCGTAAAGCCTGGTGTTATTGCCGGTGCTGATCTCGGTAAGGTTTTCGCTGTTGCCAAGGAAAACGGTTTCGCGATCCCTGCTGTAAACTGCGTAGGTACTGATTCTATCAATGCTGTAATCGAAGCTGCAGCCAAGGCCAAGGCTCCTGTTATTGTTCAGTTCTCCAATGGCGGTGCCCAGTTTATTGCCGGTAAGGGTCTTAAGCTCGATGGGCAGAAGGCTCAGATCCTCGGTTCCATCAGCGGTGCTCTTCATGCACGCAATGTTGCTGAAGCATATGGTGTTCCTGTTATTGTTCATACTGATCACTGTGCAAAGAAGCTTCTTCCATGGATTGACGGTCTTCTTGATGAGGGTGAGAAGTACTACAAGGAGCACGGTGTGCCTCTGTTTTCTTCTCACATGATTGATCTTTCAGAAGAATCTCTGAAGGACAATGTTGATCTGTGCTGTCAGTATCTTGAGCGCATGTCCAAGATTGATATGACTCTTGAACTTGAACTCGGCTGCACCGGCGGTGAAGAGGACGGTGTTGATAATTCCGGAAAGGATGAGTCAGCTCTCTATACTCAGCCTGAGGATGTTTACTATGCATACGAGAGACTGATCAAGATCAGCCCTAACTTCACTATTGCTGCATCCTTCGGTAATGTTCACGGTGTTTACAAGCCTGGCAATGTTAAGCTTAAGCCAACAATTCTCCGTGACTCTCAGAAGTATGTTTCTGAAAAGCTCGGTCTTGCAGAAGGTTCAAAGCCACTTAATTTCGTATTCCACGGTGGCTCAGGTTCTGCTCCTCAGGATATTGAGGATGCAGTCAGCTACGGTGTTGTTAAGATGAATATCGATACTGACACTCAGTGGGCTACATGGGATGGTATTCTGCAGTATTACAAGGCCAAGCAGGATTATCTGCAGGGTCAGCTGGGCAATCCTGAAGGTCCTGATGCTCCTAACAAGAAATATTACGATCCACGTGCATGGCTGCGTAAGGGTCAGGAGTCTGAGATTGCACGTCTGCAGATTGCTTTCGAGAATCTGCACTCAGCAAACACTCTGTAATATTCTGATTTAATAATTAATAACAGAAAGGCATGATCTTCGTGATTGTGCCTTTTTCCTTTTGTATTATGTCTGACTGTTTTCCGAAATTGTTCTGGAATTTCCGAAGGATCTGTTGTAGTGGCGGTTTAATATCGTGAATTGTGTTTTGGAAGGATCTGTGCATGTTTCCAGTTATTTGAAGCAGGAATAATGGAAAACAAATTCTGAAAATTTAATTCTGCAGGAGTGAAAGAGCTGTCTGAGGTTTCATATTTGCCTGGGTCAGAATGCTTGCTGCACTTTGCTGAAGGATATTGAGCATGGTCAGTTTTGCTGTTTCGCTGGCATAGTCGCAATCTCTGATCCTGCTTCTTGCGTCACTTACATTCTCTATGACATTTTCCTGGTTGGAAATACATGATTCGAGACGGTTTTGTATTGCACCCATATCAGCCCGGTTCGTATCAATCGTTCTGATAAATCCATCGGCGATTTCTATGGCTTTTTCTGCTCCTTCCTGTGTTGTAACATCCAACGTTGCCATGCCGTCACTTCCCATACATATTCCTGTCTTGTGACTGTTGGAAAAGTCAGTCGTTGAAGTGATTTCAGGCTCCACAAGAATTGATGGATTGTCTATGTTCACCAGTGAAATATAGAGACCGCTCATGTCGAATCCGACAAGAGCGTTTGAGGGAAATGTATTATGGCATCCCGCGTTGCAGAATACTTTATTCACAGGTATGCCTAGTTTCAGATCTACTGTATTGCCTGCGTATGCACCGACCTGAAGCGTCTTTCTTTTATCTGTATGAGAAGGATCTCTGCAGGAAACATTTGGATCTGCCGGATGAGTATTGCTTATGGGCATGATTTTCTTATCATTAGGAAAGTAAAGGTATTCCTGTTCGCCGTCAAGAATTGGCTGGCCGCCGAAGGTTGTCTGTTTGGCAATACGGTTAACTTCAGCGGAAAGCTCCTGAACCTCTTCCTGGATCGCCATTCTTTCGTCCTGAGAATATGTTCCGTTGGCAGCCTGAACCGCAAGTGTGCGCATACGCTGAATCATTTCTGTGACCTCATTCAGCGCTCCTTCGGCAACCTGCAGCATGGATATGCCATCCATACAGTTGCGGTTTGCCTGGGTAAGTCCGTTAATCTGGGCTGTCATTCGGTCGCTGATCTGCAGACCTGCAGCATCATCACGGGCAGAATTGATTCTGAATCCTGAGGAAAGTTTCTGATAAGAACTGTCGAGCTGTCGCGCTGAACGAGCCAGATTTCTTTGACTGGTAATTGAACTTACGTTGGTGCTGACAAATAAAGACATTTTTTATCATCCTCAGTGAAAGTACTATAGGATATGCAGAATTTATGCCATCGTTTATGAATCCATGTTTTCAAGTGATTCCTCGGTTAAATGTAATTCTGATATGCAAAAAATTGCCGTTTTAGCCGCCTCAATTCAGAAAATTTGCCGAATTTTTGTGCATGCATGAAGCAAATGGAAGGCATAAACACCTGACAAACGGTATTTATTGATTGGCTCTGTTGGGGAATAGTGTTGATTCTGGAATCATCGCAATACATCGTTAAGTTTCCTGGACTAAAAATTTTGTTTTTTAAGTTCAAAAATACAAATACAGTATGAAATGTAATGATTTTCTGTGGCATCAACACTTTTATTGAACAGAGCCTATTGATTTAAAATGTTGATTCAAGTTCTGGCAAACGCTGAAATGCCATAAGTTTTTTGGTGAGCAGATGTATATTTTGTTAAGGGAAAAATACGGACAGAAATATTAAATGCGGGGATTATTTTACTGCTCTGTAAACGAAAATGCCGCCGGATAACTTTCCGGCGGCATTGAGATTCTGTGTTTCAGAGAAAATTTATTTTCCCTGTTTGATTCTTGTCCACAGCTTGGTTACAAGCTTATTGATTTCTGTTGGAAGCACCTTGTTGACAAACATTTTATTTGCCATCTTGTCGGCAGGAATGTAAACATTAGGATCATCTCTTACTTCCGGATCAACAAGAGGAATGGCAGGTACTACCGCAACTGCATTGTGGGTGTATGATGACAGCTTGGACATAACATCAGGACGCATCATATAGTCAAGAAAGAGGTGTGCATTTTTAGGATGTTTGGCATCTGCAGGGATTGCCAGCATATCATAGTATATAAGACCGCCTTCGTCTGGAACCACATATTTTACCCTGATGCCGTTCTTTGCCTCATTTGCACGATCCGCACCCTGAAGTATATCTCCGCTCCAGCCTATGGCAATGCATATTTCACCGGTGGCAAGATCTGTTATGAACTGTGACGAGTGAAAATAGCGTATAAACGGACGCATCTCCATGAGTTTTGCTGCAGCATTCTTATAGTCGTTAGGGTTCGTGCTGTTTTCCGGAAGTCCCAGGTAGTGCAGGGCAGTGCCGATTATTTCAGTCGGAGCGTTCAGCACAGCCACACCGCATTGCTGCAGTTTGCTGATATTTTCCTTTTTAAAGAGAATATCCCAGGAATTAACCTTGTAATCAGGACCGAGGGCTTCGGCTATCTTGTCAGGATTGTAACCGATGCCGGTGGTTCCTACCAGATAAGGTATTGCATAACTGTTGTCAGGATCAAGATCTGACAGAAGTTTCATCTGCACAGGATCCAGATTGCCGTAGTTTTTGAACAGACTTTTGTCCAGTTTTCTGAATATATTAGCCTTAATCTGGCGGGCAAGAAAATCAGATCCTGGTCCTACCACATCATAGCCTGAATTGCCGGCCAGCAGTTTTGCTTCCAGAAGTTCATTGGAATCATACACGTCGTATACAACCTTGATCCCAGTTTCTTTTTCAAAGTTTTCTATGGTGTCATCCGCCACATACTCGCTCCAGTTGTAAACATAAAGGATTTTTTCCTCTTCGTTCTGGCTTTCTTCAGCAAAAGCAGCACCACATACCATAACACATGACAAAAACACAGAAAAAACTGTATGCTTTTTAAACATTAATTTCTTTCCTAAAAAACAAAAAAGTCAAAAACTTATACACGAACTGTGTAAAACCGATTTTCTCAGCAGATTTACTTATTCTTCAGTATTATAAACTAGGCATCCTGCAAATCCCGTGATTTAAGCCGAATCTCAGTTCGGATCTTCCTGTTCTGAAGTTCACTTCCCCATGTTCTGCAGATGGATCTGAAATCTTCTTTTTCCCGTATTAAAATCATTCATTCAAATGAATCACTGCTGCTGTCATGACTGGTGATTTTCTGCAGGTACGGCATTCTCCTTTTTTTCTGCAATCTGAGGTTTTGAAGCTGCTGAAGTCTGCTCCTTTGCCATGGAGTCAATTTTAACTTCCTGGCCGGTTCTTGTGTTCTTTATGAACAGATCCACCTGATTGAAGGCAATCTCAATGTTCAGACGGTTGAATTCATTGTATATTTCCGTATTGAGCGAGTCGATTGTAGGGTAGAAATCCTTGATCTTTTCGATGAACACCATCAGCTGGAAATCGAGATTGCTTTCACCAAAGCCGATGAAAACGACATAGTATGGAGGAGTTTTCATGACAAATCGGTTTCGCTCTGCTATTTTCATCAGAACCTCGTGAACCTGATGAACGTTGGATCCGTAGCCTACGCCAACCTTGATGATAATTCTGGTGAGACATTCCTCGTTCAGAGACCAGTTTGTAAGCTGGGATGTAATAAAGGTTTTGTTCGGAACAATAAGATCCCGCTTGTCAAAATCCATGATTGTTGTGGCTCTGATGCGGATCCTGGTTACAATTCCGGCTGTTCCGTTAATTGTTACCACATCTCCCAGTCTGATAGGACGCTCAAACAGAATAATTATACCTGAAACGAAATTTCCGAAAATTTCCTGAAGACCGAAGCCCAGACCTACGGAAAGAGCTGCCACCAGCCACTGCAGATTGTCCCAGGAAACGCCGAGCTTTGACAGGGAGAATGACAAGCCTATGGCGATGATTACATAGGTCATAAGTGTTTTTACGGAATAACTGATCCTTCGCGTGCTGTTAAAGCGGTTGAGCACAGTGATTTCAAGAAGACCCGGAAGGTTTTTAACTATTACCAGCATCATGAAGACGGAGTACAGGGATATCAGAGTGTCTCCAAGGGATATTTTCTGGGTTAACATTCCATTGCCAGTCGGATCATTGCTGGATACTGTCCACAGGGTGATATTGTGCAGATAGGACAGAACTGTTATGAAATCTGCCCACAGGAAATAGAGTATGACTGCCATGATGGTAATCATGGACAGTCTGGTGATACTCTGAGCCTGTTTGGAGATATCAGCCACCGGCATGATTTCATCTGTATCAATCTGCTCAGGGGTGACTGTTGTCGAGCTTCTTGATTTATCAGTATTCTGCATCATTTCTTTTCGTTTCTGCTCTCTTTCCTCAAGCTTGCGCTGGAATGCCATTCTGCGACTGGAAATGGAAAGAGATCTGAGAATAATGTAGTAGAAGATAAGATAGCCGATGATGACAAAATAGGTGTCAATAAATCTTTCTGCAACCTTTACTATTGAGTAATAGTAGCCCTGGTAAAGGAATATGATCAGCGCAATCGGAATGCATGTGGCTCCAAGAAGAGATACTCTCAGAATGATTGATGCGGATTCACTGCGGAAACTCTTTATGGTGTATCTGATCATGATCAGACTGATGAGTGTCAGCAGGGCAAAGAATACTATTTCTCCTATAACGTCTGTAGCAAAGGTGTGAGGGTAGAGGGTTTTGCATGTGCAGGACAGGGACAGTGTACCAAGCAGAAGCAGGAACATTATATGGTACATCCGGTTACGTCTTGACATTTCTATGCCGAAATGAGGTTTGAGAATATCATATTTCGACATGGTGTGCCTGGTGATGCTGATCAGCAGAATTATGAAAGCAATACGCAGGTTGTCCGCTCTTATGATCTCACCTATATCGTATGTACCCACTCTTATTGTCATGAAGTTAAGGAGCATCCCCGCTATCAGAGACCAGCATGCCCAGTTTGAACATCTGATGATGGTAAGCAGGACGGCAACCGGAGTATTGCTGTGGCGATCCTTGCGGTATGATCCTACATTGGTGTTATGAAGTTTGATTTTCTCATCAATTTTTCTGCCGCGGAACGTAATTATGAAACTGATTATGAGGATGGCCAGGATTTTGGGAAATTCATCAATCAGCCTGATCCAGAAACCTTTTCCGCTGACATAAGCTTCAGTTCCGGCTATTTCCTTTTTTACCATGTTCGGGAAATTTTTAATCCAGTTGAAATTTATTTTCTGATTGGACTGAAGCCAGAAGATCTTTTTGTTGACGATATCGCTGATATTCTGCCTGCTTCGCTGATACATGGAATTGTTCATCTGGATGTTAACCAGTATGTTTACCTTCTGGTAGAGTTTTTCCTTGTATTTTTCTATCAGCTTCTGCTGCTGGACTACTAATGCTTTTACCGTGTCCGCCTGTTCCTGAGACCACGTCTCGTCATATTTTTTCTGAAGGCGGTTCATGTAAGATTCAATGTCTTTTACCTGCTGCTCCTTGATGTTGAGATCATACTGTTCAAGTCTTACGTTTCCGAGCAGTTCATCAGCACTGTATCCAGGAGTATATTCGGGAATACTCTTCTGAGTGATGGTCATCATCTGGGATAAAAACAGGGAACTGGAAAAGGTATCAATCAGGTTGTTGATCTCAGTTTCTATGCGGTTTGTACGCTCCATTATCTTGCGGAGCGTTATTACCTCGTGACGGTAGGTATTGATTTCCTGGATTGTCTGCTTGATTTCATTGAAATATTCCTGGTTTTCATTCACCAGCAGATTTGAAGCCTTGGTTTCAGTGCCTGGTTCAACTGTTACATCAGAGATCAGGCTGAGAAGCTCCTTTTCTTCGGTGATGCTTTTGCTGATCCTGATTACTTCCAGCTGACGACCGTACATTTCCATCTGTTCACCGAAATGATTGAACTCAAACTGGTAGTATTCCATTTTTGTGTTGATCAGTTCATGAAGTCTGTTGTGAGCTGAGTTCAGATACTGAAGGTATTTGAGATAATATTCGCAGTAGCTGATTTCAGCCTGAAGGGCGATTTCTTCAAGCGGCCTCAGTTCATCATTTGCCAGTCTGCTCTTGTTTCTGTGAATTGTTTCCTGGTATGTCTGTTCATTTTTCTGGGTATATTCAGAGATCCCGTTGATTGAGGCAAGTTTCTTTTTTTCTTCCTCCAGCAGTTTGAGTGTATCGTTGCGGCTCTGCTCTGCTTCGTGGAACGCTGTCATCAGTTCGTTGCCTTCCATTGCCTCAAGATTCGGCTTTTTGGCTTTCCTGTACTCTTTTTCCTGCTTTTCCTTTTTCCTGTTGAATTCCTTTATCGTTTCAGGAGCCTTGGATACATCATTTACAACCTTTTCGTATAATTCTTTTGTCTGTCTGTACTGGCTCATGGTTTTCATGATGCTGGTCAGATCATCTCTGGTATGAGTCTCTTCTTCAGTCAGATTCTTGCGTGCATTCAGCTCATCCAGCAGTGTTTTGTATTCACTGGTATTCAGTGTATCAAGATTTACCACACCGGCGGTGGAGCACGGTGAAACCATCAGCAGGAGCAGTGCAAACAGAGTACAGAGATAAACGTTTAAGTGTTTCATTTTTTTTATCAAAATTTCGATGCGAGAATCCGTTGAACAGTTACAGGATCATATCAGTTTTGAAGATTTTATATAAGTGTCGGAATCAGGTTGTTTTATCAAAATTGAGGTTCTTCCATGCCGGAGAAAATTCTTTGTTCTAAAGGCTTGTTTAAAAATGGCATGATTTATGAAGGTATGTACTGAGGATCGATACATTCCTGATCCGAAAACCTTACAGCTACTGGGAGGCAGTATATATGAATACGGCTGAAGTTCAGAATTTTGACGGTATGTACAGCGAGATTTTTGATTCCAATCCGTCTGCTGTTATTATCATTGGTCATGACGGCAGAGTGATCAGAATCAATTCTGCGGGAGAGGCTCTTCTTGGGCAGGATCTTGTGGGAACAAAATGGATTGATGTTATCAGAAGCAGATTCTGCATCAAAGCTGATGACGGACATGAAATTTCTCTTGTCAGCGGACAGAGGGTCAAGGTTACGACAACTCCGCTGGCTTCGGTAAGAGGACAGATGGTGCAGCTTACGGATCTGACGGAAACCAGAGCTCTGCAGGATAAAATGCGCAAAATGGAAAAACTGTCTGATCTCGGACGTATGGCAGCAACTCTTGCTCATCAGCTGAGAACACCTCTTTCGGCTGCCATGCTTTATGCAGCCAATCTTTCCAACAGTACCATTGACGCTGACTGCAGGAGAACATTTCAGACCAAGCTTATGGATCGTCTTCAGGATCTGGAGGATCAGATTTCTGACGTTCTTCTGTTTGCAAGATCCGGTGACAATATTGCAGAAGAGGTTGAGATCACTGAGCTTATCCGCGGATTGTCGGTGGATGCCGAGGTTGCTTTTGATAATGCAGGTGCTGAGCTTACAGTTCAGATGGATGAGCCACCGCTGCTGATGATAGCAAATCCTTCAGCCATAAAGGGTGCTTTGCTTAATTTATTCAACAATGCTCTGCAGGCGAACGCTACTCATGTTCATCTTCAGGCTGTACGCCGAGCCGGGATCCTTGAGATAAGAGTCATTGACAACGGTGACGGTATTGACAAGGAAAAACAGTCTTCAATCTTTGAACCGTTTTTCACAACAAAATCCAGCGGAACTGGTCTGGGTCTTGCAGTAGTAAAAGCTGTAGTGACGGCACATCACGGAAACGTCAAAGTTGCGTCGGTTAAGGGTGAGGGAACCTGCTTCACCATGGAGTTTCCTCTGCAGGATGTCAAGGCTGAGAGAAACCGCAGAGCAGTATAAAGATAAAATACAGGGGTAGGAAATGAGCAGAGCAAGAATTCTTATAGTAGATGATGACAGAAGTCTGAGAGAGGCGATTGCAGATACTCTGAAACTGGCCGGTTACGAATGCCTGGAGGCTGACAGCGGAATCAGGGCACTTACAGTGCTGGCTTCTGAAAAGGCTGATATGGTTGTTTCTGATATTCAGATGGCAGGAATGGACGGTCATACGCTGCTTAACAGTATTGCGTCCCAGTATCCAGGTCTTCCTGTTCTGCTGATGACTGCGTATGCCAATATTGACGGTGCGGTGCGTGCCATGCGCGACGGTGCTGTAGACTATCTGTCCAAGCCTTTTGCTCCGGAGGTTCTTCTTAATCAGGTGAGCCGCTATGTACCTGCTTCAAGGGTGGAAAAAAAGGATCTGATATGCGGCGATGAATTTACCCGAAAACTTATGGGACTGGCAGTAAAGGTGGCAAAGACTGATGCCTCTGTGATGATCACCGGTCCGAGTGGTACCGGAAAGGAGGTTCTTTCAAGGTATATTCATGACAATTCGGCCCGCAGAGATCAGCCGTTTGTTGCCATAAACTGTGCCGCCATTCCTGAAAGTATGCTTGAGGCCACTCTGTTCGGTTATGAGAAGGGAGCCTTTACAGGAGCAGTGCAGTCATGTCCCGGAAAGTTTGAGCAGGCTCAGGGCGGTACAATTCTTCTCGACGAGATTACTGAAATGAACCTTGATCTTCAGGCTAAACTTCTCAGGGTTCTTCAGGAGCGGGAGGTGGAGAGACTCGGCGGCAGAAAAATGATCCGCCTTGACGTCAGAGTTTTGGCGACTTCAAACCGAAATCTGAAGCAGGCCATAGCTGAGGGAAAGTTTCGTGAAGATCTGTACTACCGTCTCAATGTATTTCCTCTCGAGTGGAAGGCTCTTAAGGATCGCAGAGGTGATATTATACCTCTGGCCGAGCATCTGCTTCAGATCAGAGCCAGGGAGAATGGATGCGGAGTACCTAAACTGGATGAAAGTGCAAAGAAAACTCTGATCAGATATTCATTCCCAGGGAATGTCAGAGAACTGGATAATATCATGCAGCGTGCTCTGATACTTTCGCAGAATGGTGTGATAGATCAGAACAGTCTGATGATGGACGGAGATCTTCTGGCTGATGGAGCTGTTCCTGCATCTGCTGTTGAGACTGAACCGGCTGATTCTGCAGCACAGAATGAGGAAGCGGTGGAATCGGAAATTATCTCCGGCCGACAGAATGATTCAGAAGTCACTGATTCCTTCGGAACCGAGAGTCTGGGCTTTGAGCTTAAGCAGCAGGAAAATCAGATTATTCTTGATGCACTGAATGCGTGCAACGGATCCAGAAAGGCAGTGGCTGAGCGTCTTGGAATAAGTCCGAGAACTCTTCGCTACAAGATTGCAAAAATGAAGGAAATGGGATGCAAGGTTCCGGAAATTGCCAGATTTGAAAAACCTCTTCCCAATTTTGTCTGAATCTTCTTAAACCGATGTTATTAAAACCGCCTGATCTGATCGGCGATGAAAGGATTAACTTAACTATAATTTTTTATATTTTGCTCCCGCTATCGGCCTGACAGCTGCATAGCGGTTTTTTGTTCTGTTAAATCAGATACTTAAACTTTTGATGAAGAATACGGAAATGGGCTCAATAAAAAAGCTCCGTAAAACGGAGCTTTGATGATTTCAGAGAAATTGTGATTATTTAACAGCGATACGTTCAGCAGCAACCTTCAGAGCTTCATCAACTGACTGACGACCTGTTGTAGAATTTCTGAGTGCCTGCTGGAATGCTGCCCAGAAGCGGTTCATTTCAGGTACGTTAGGCATTGGCTCTCCGTTGATGGCATTGGCCATGGTAGCCTTGATGCGAGGATCCTTTTCAAGAGACTTCTGGAAGGACTTGAGAGCAACAGCTCCGAGCGCCTTGTCTTCGTTAACCTCTTTGAGACCGGCATCTGTCAGCAGGTAGTTCTCAAGGAATGCAACAGCCAGTTCCTTGTTAGGTGACTGTGCATTGATGGTAGCTGCCAGTACACCTACGAACGCCTTGGCTGGTTTGCCGGCCAGCTTTGGAAGAGGATTTACCGTGTACTTGATCTTGCCGTCATAGTTTGCCCATGCCCATGGTCCTGTGATGATGCAGGCAACGTCACCCTTTGCAAAGGATGAGTCCATAACACCGTAATCTGTACCTTTTGCCATAATGCCTTTCTTGATTATGTCAACCAGGTAGTTGATACCGATTTTTGAACCCTCGTTGTTTACGCCGGTATCGGAAATGTCATACTTGCCTGAACCAACTTTTTTGAATGCATATCCACCGTTGGCCGCAATAACAGGATATGAGAAGTAAGGAGTTGTGTAATCCCACATGATTGCCTTCTTGCCCTTGGCCTGCATCTGCTTGTCCAGTGCCTCGAAATCCTCATAGTTCTGAGGAGCCTGCTTTACAAGATCCTGATTACAGATAAGACCTATGGCTTCGATCGCAATAGGGTAACCGTAAACCTTGCCGTCAATTGATACAGCATCCCATGCAAATTTCTGGAATTTATCCATGAAAGCCTTGCTTGGATTCAGTTCAGAGAGGAGACCGGCCTTCTGCCATTCACCGAAGCGGTCGTGTGCCCACAGGAAAATGTCTGGACCGTTGCCGGTAGCTGCAGCCTGCTGGAATTTATTTTCTACTCCATCTGGATGAGCAACTTCCACAGGAACACCCTGTTCCTCGGTAAACTTCTTACCTACCTTTTCAAGACCATTGTAACCTTTATCACCGTTTACCCAGATTACAAGTTTACCGGCTTCGATTCCGGCGGAAGCCATAGAAGAAATACCAAGTGTTGCTGCTGCAACCAGAGTTGCAATGATTTTCTTTTTCATGAATTTATTCCTTTTTACAGTTAGTTTTTACTATGGTTTCCTTAAAACGCAAACCGTAGTTAATTATGATCTTTTGGATTGACAATGTCTAAAGGGGAATGATTTGTTCTTGAAATTTTGCGACTCAAGTTTGATTTTTTTGTGATTTGTGTCGCTTGTTTTGCTGAATTGATGTTTGATTAGGCAGTTGTTTTTCACCCAGAAACTGCCGGAATTTACACAGACGTTCAATATCTTTCATGACGTAAAGAACCATCTTAAAGCAGATTTACCGGCTCTTTACAAAATCATGCCGAAACTCAGAATTTGACAGTCCGGAAACTTCCAACAGCAGTGTCTGCAACATCATTTCAGGTTTGTTCTGAAGAATTTATCTATTTCATCAAATGGGATTTTGTCCATCTGATCATACAGGTCCACATGAGTAGCTCCCTTTACCACGATTAGTTTTTTGGGTTCGGATGCTTTCTGGTACACATCTTCAGAAAAATATCTGGAATGGGCTTTATCCCCGGTAATCAGCATCAGAGGCCGCGGTGACAGTTCCTTAATATCATCCATTAGTCTGAAATTAAAGAATCCGTAAGGTGCAGTAGAGTCCCATGCTGATGTGTTGGAATTGATTGCCCTAGGATGGTAGGCTCTTCCGACATAGTAACCGAAGAAATCTTTAATTACCGGATTTGCATCGTCAGGAAGCTTGTTCGGGAACATGGTTTCATAATTCTGAACTTTTCCTTCTGCATCAACTGCTATTTCGTGTGCTCCCCGGATCAAACCGCCTTTCTTGGCCTCTGCATCTCGCATTGCTGCCAGATGTTTCTTGACAGTATTTCGCTGTTCCCCGGTGTAGTATTCCCCCCTGTAGTGGTCACTGATGCTTTCTGACATATCATACATTGCAGATGTTACAACTGCTTTGATTCTCATGTCGTTTGAAGCAGCTGTGATGGCCATTCCTGAAAGACCGCACAGACCGACAGCGCCTATTTTTTCCGGATCCACGAATTTCAGATTGCTGATAAAATCCACTGCAGCACTGAAATCCTCTGTAAAAATATCAGGAGAAGCCATATCGCGTCTGTTTCCGCTGGACTGACCGGTCATCGACTGATCGAAGGCAACTGTTATAAAACCTCTGGATGCCAGCTCCTGAGCGTACAGACCAGATGCCTGTTCCTTGACCGCACCGAATGGTCCGGATATCACCACCGCGGCGTATTTTTTTGAACTGTCAAAGTTTTCCGGCATGTACAGATGTCCGGCGACATCAAATCCGTAGTGGTTTGCGAAAACAACCTTAAGAACCTGGATGTTTTTATTGATCTTGAAAACCCTAGTATCATCCTGCAGCATCTCTATTGATGATTTCTTCATTTGTGAAGCATCTGATATAACAGATACCGGAATGTTATTTGCCATGATGTTTGTTACTCCCATAAGCATTGTTATTGCAACGGCTGCACCTAATAATTTGATTGGTTTCATATTTGTCTCCCAGGTGTTTCAATAATGTCAAATGCATTGAATTTTCTGGTAAAGAACCAGAATCTGAGAACTGATTTAATAATTTCAACTTCTCTTTACTTAAAGTGTAATAGAATCGTTCTATAATTACTAATGGTAAAAATTCATGATATGTTATTCCTATGTGGAATAATGTAAATTCTTAGATCGGAGAAAATCCGAAATGGATCTGAAACTGCTTAAAAATTTTCTTATGGTTGCCCGAACCGGAAACATGACAAGAGCTGCGGATATGCTGTTTATAACCCAGTCAGCACTTTCTAAACAGATGAAGGAACTTGAGAAAGAACTAGGTTGTTCATTTTTTGAAAGAACAGGTGGTGGATTGAAACTTACGGAGCAAGGATTACTTCTCCGCAAAAGAGCTGAAGATATAGTTTCGCTGGTGGACAAGACCAGACATGAATTCAGAGATCTTGAAGGTATAATTGGCGGAGATGTTCATGTCGGAGCTCCTGAAACCTGCCACATCGATATATTTGCCCGGGAACTGCTTGCTTTTCGCCGGAAATATCCTGGATTGCGCTGCCATGTCATAAGTGGTATGACCGAACAGGTCACAGAGAAGATGGACGGAGGTCTTCTTGATTTTGTCATTATTTCCGGCTTGCCGGACACCGACAGGTACAACTACATTCGTTATCCGGCTGACGACAGATGGGGAACAGTGGTTCGACGCGATCATCCACTGGCAGCAATGGAGAAAATCACCATCGATGATTTACTTCCATACAACATTATTATCTCAACGCAGGGGCTGTCTGAGGAAATTTCCGGCTGGTGCGGTGATCGGGCGAGTAAACTCAAAGTTACGGATACGGTTAATCTGGCATATAATGGTTCAAGGTTTGTCAGGGAAAATATTGCAGTCATGCTGACATACAAAGGACTGGTTGATACCAGTGAGGAAAACGGTCTTGTATGGATCCCTCTTTATCCGGATCTTAGTACTCCGTCATACCTAATCTGGCGAAAATTTCAAATATTTACACCTATTGTCGGAAAGTTTCTTGAGCATCTGATAACCGTATTCAAGAACAGCAGTCTGGACTCTCATGATAAATAAAGCAGAGCCGGATTATATGCTATTTTGCTTTGCACCATTTTTCAGCATAATGGCGTAATGATGTAGCAACAATGCGGAATTCAGCAGATTCTTTTCAGTTCTCTTACGACAGTGTCAAGTTCCTCCTGCTTCAGTGCCGGACACAGCGGAATTGTGAGGATCCTGGAGTAGTATTTCTCAGTCATTTCAAGCGGTTTGTATTTTCCGGTTCTTTTGTAGTACGGCTGGTGATAGATTGGAATGTAGTGAACATTGACTCCGATTCCAGATTCACGCAGACTGTCATATATATATTTACGCCTGTCCGGTTTTACCTTGATAACAAAAAGGTGATAGGCGCAGAGTCTGTCTTCATAGTTCACAGGAAGTTCAATCTGCTCTAAATCTTTCAGTCTGTCAAAGTAGAAGTCCGCATATTCGTTTCGTATCCTGATCCACTGATCAAGATTTTTCAGCTGGGATATACCTAGCGCCGCATTGATATCAGGCATTCTGTAGTTGAACCCCAGTTCAAGCTGCTGATATGACCATCCTCCGTCGACCTCACCTTCCATACAGTCCGGATCACGGGTTATTCCATGGGAACTGAACATTTTCATTCTGCGATGGAGTTCCGGATCGTTGGTTACAGCCATGCCTCCTTCACCTGTTGTTATGACCTTGACCGGGTGGAAACTGAAAACTGTAATGTCGCTGTACCTGCAGCTTCCAGTTTTGCCGCCTTTGTACTCGGCTCCCAGTGCATGACATGCATCCTCTATGATTTTAAAATCATATTTAAGACTGAGCTGACGGAGTTTTTCCATATCTGCCGGCATTCCCGCAAGATGAACAACAATAACCGCCTTTGGTTTTTTTGGAGCCGCGTCCAGTTTGACCTCCAGTACGTTCATATCCATGTTTCCGGTGCCGTATTCCAGATCTACGAAATCAACTTCCGCTCCGCAGTACAGTGCACAGTTTGATGATGCCACAAAGGATACGGAGGAAACCCATACCAGATCTCCTTTTCCTATTCCAAGGGCAAGACAGGCAACGTGCAGGGCTGCCGTTCCCGAATTTACTGCTGCAGCATATTTTGCTCCGCAGTACCCGGCAACTGCATTTTCAAATTCCTTTACGACAGGTCCCTGGGTGATCAGCGGAGATTTAAGTGCGTCGACTACGGCATCTATGTCCTCCTGTGAAATAATCTGTCTGCCGTAGGGGATCATAGGCCCAGCTCCCGGTTCAGTTTAACAATTTCATCAACTGAGAGATAGACCGGGTTGTTCAGAGAGTTGTATTCAAACATATGGGCAACGGCCCGGCCTTTTTCTCCGAGAGGATTGACAGTATAGTCGGCGTTGTTGTTTATGGTTATGGATGGAGTGATAACATAGTGATCATCAAATTCCAGCGTATGGTATGCATCATCAGCCGGACACATTATTTCGTGGAGCTTTTCCCCGGGCCTTATTCCGATTATCTTAATCGGCAGTTCCGGTGCCATGGCCCTGGCAAGATCAACAACCCTTATTGAAGGTATCTTGGGTATGAAGGTTTCACCTCCCTGCATTCTTTCCAGATTTTTGATTACAAATCTGACGGCATCTTCCAGTTTGAGCCAGAATCGGGTCATTTCTTCATGAGTAACAGGCAGTTCTGTGGCATTGCCGTTGATAAGTTTTCTGAAGAACGGTACAACGGAACCGCGGGAACCGATAACATTGCCGTATCTGACAACGGAAAACCTGGTTTCCCTTCCTCCCACCATGTTGTTTGCCGCAACGAAAAGTTTGTCGGAGCACAGTTTGGTCGCTCCGTAGAGATTTATTGGATTTGCAGCCTTGTCAGTTGACAGAGCGATAATTTTTGAAACATTGTTGTAGATGGCGGCATCGATGACATTGCTGGCTCCGATGACATTGGTCTTTATACATTCCATCGGATTGTATTCGGCGGTTGGTACCTGCTTGAGTGCTGCCGCATGGATAACAATATCAACGCCGCTCATGGCTTTTTTCAGACGTTCAAGATCCCTCACATCTCCGATAAAGTACCGCATGACCGAACCGTTATACATCTGGCTCATTTCGAACTGTTTCAGTTCATCACGGGAAAAAATAATGATTTTGCGCGGTCTGTAGTTTTTCAGCAGGTGTTCGGTGAATGCCTTGCCGAAAGATCCTGTACCTCCGGTAATAAGTATGCTTTTTCCGTTTATCATATTGTTCCTCCGTTGCCGGTATTCATCGATGCATACCAGTCTGTTCCAGACTGCCATGATCCTGCAGGATACAGGTGGCGTATACCGCATTCATTATGATAATGATATAACTTTCACTGCTTGTATTGTTCGATCTGTCTTACATTTTGTCAGTTCTTTATCTGTTGTCATAATATTGACTGTCAGTCAATTTTCCGCCTTTTGTTTTTCAGATCAAATTTTTTTCTGATGACGAAATATACAATTATTCTGTAAGAAATCAGAGAACTGCAGATGCGGTTGGGAGGAAATGTGGATTTTGACGGCAATTTGCTCATCCTTGACGGTGACAGTGAACGCAGACAGCAGATAGAAACCATAGCAGGGTTCCTGGGAATTTCATGGCAGAGCGGAAGCGAGGAAGACTGTCTTGCATATCTTGATGATTCTGATGAAATGACAGCCGTGATTATCGGTGATGTATCCACGGTTTCTCTTCCTCAGCTTCTTGTGAAATATCCAAGGATTCCTTTTATCGGTATTAATCTCAATGTGGAGTACAGCAATGCCAACATGATGGGGTATGTCAAGGCTCCATTCGAACTGGATGATTTTACCCAGCAGATGAGGTACTGCCAGTCCTTTTATGCCATGCATCCAAGAAAAAATTCAAAGGGGGCGGCAGGCAATGAAACTCTTCTGAAACTCCTTGTGGGGCAGGGAAGTGCCATCAGGGAGGTTCGACATCTGATCGAGCAGGTCGCCACCACGGACGCCAACGTTCTGATCCTGGGTGAATCCGGAACCGGCAAGGAGGTTGTGGCAAGATCTGTTCATGAACTTTCAAACCGCAGAACCGGTCCCTTTGTTCCCATCAACTGCGGTGCAATTCCTCCGGATCTTCTTGAGTCCGAACTGTTTGGCCATGAAAAGGGTGCTTTTACCGGTGCCATCAGTTCCCGCAAGGGACGTTTTGAAATGGCTGAATCCGGAACTATATTTCTTGATGAAATCGGTGATATGCCAATGCCTATGCAGGTTAAACTGCTGCGTGTGCTTCAGGAACGCAGCTTTGAGCGTGTAGGTGGAAGCCGCCCCATCAAGGCTGATGTCCGTGTTATTGCCGCCACCCACCGCCATCTTGAGGAAATGATTGCCGAGGGCAAGTTTCGAGAGGATCTGTTTTACCGTTTGAATGTTTTTCCTATTGATACACCTCCACTCAGGGACAGAACTGATGATATCCCTCTTCTTCTGCAGGAACTCATATCCAGGCATTCACTTGAGCACAGGGTTAATATCCGTTTTACCCAGAGAGCTATTTCCTCTCTCATGCAGCATGGCTGGCCAGGAAATGTCCGTGAACTTTCAAATCTGGTGGAGCGTCTTATGATCCTTCATCCGAACTGCATAGTGGATGATGTGGATCTGCCGGTGAAATATCAGTATGGTGTGGACAAGAAGCCACCTGAGGAAGATATGTCTCCGGCAAGTGAGCGTGCAGCTCTTCTTGCCATGTTTTCTGACTCAGACAATGAACAGAAGCATCCTTCTGCAGCATCCCTAGGTACCGGCGATGCCGCGGCATGCATGGATGAGGAATCTTCAGCGTTTGCTCAGATCCTGCCGGACGAAGGTATCAATCTGAAGGATATGCTTTCGGATCTTGAGACTAATATGATCAGACAGGCTCTGGACAAGGTAAACGGAGTTACAGCCAGGGCAGCTGAGCTTCTTGGAATGAGACGCACCACGCTGGTGGAGAAAATGAAAAAGTTTGGAATTGTCGCCAGAGATTCCCTGTAGACTGGCTGCCCGCTATTATTTGATTTATTCAGCCTGAGTCAGTCTGGAATTAGAACTCTGTGAGTAAGATCTTTTCACTGAACAAAAAGCCCGCGGACTGCGGGCTTGTTACTTTATTCAGACTGTCTGAAACATCTGATTAAAGTACGTGTACGGAGGCTGTGTTTGTATGTCCTGATGGAACCAGAGCTCCGGAAACAGTAACGATACGATCGCCAGGCTTTGCAAGGCCAAGTTCAAGAGCGAGCTTCTTGCCGAGCTGGAAGAATTCATCGGTATGATTGAATTCGTGATCGATAACATAAGGGAACACACCCTTGACCGGGCAGAGCTGCTTTGCGGTTTTCAGATTTGGCGTGATAGCCAGAATCGGAGCTGCAGGGAAGTACTTGCGTACTTTCTGAGCTGTATTGCCGTGACGGGTTGTAACAACAATAAGAGAAGCGTCTGTTGTTTCGGCCGTCTTTACGGCACCGCGGCAGACAGCCTCGGTGATGTGCTTCTTGACTACACTCTTTTCTTCAATGTCAAGACGAACCAGAACGTGCGGATCTGTTCTTTCGCAGATGGTGTTCATTGTCTTGACTGCTTCCTCCGGATATTTACCCTTTGCTGATTCACCGGAAAGCATTACAGCATCGGTACCGTCGAGAATTGCATTTGCAACGTCACCGGCTTCGGCACGTGTTGGACGAGGGTTTTTCTGCATTGATTCGAGCATCTGAGTTGCAGTAATAACGAACTTGCCGGCCTTGTTGCACTTTCTGATAATCATCTTCTGGGCAAATATAACGTCCTGGAATGGAATTTCAACACCCATGTCACCGCGGGCTACCATTATGCCGTCAGATACTTCAAGAATTTCGTCAAAGTTGTTGAGACCTTCCTGGTTCTCAATCTTGGAAATGATCTTGATGTCATTGCCGCCGTTGGTGTCGAGGAATTTACGTATATTAAGAACATCTTCCTTTTTACGGATAAATGATGCGGCAATGAAGTCAACCTCTCTTTCGCATCCGAATCTCAGATCGATTTCATCCTTTTCAGACAGAGCTGGCAGTGAGGTTATAACATTCGGAAGGTTAACACCCTTGTGGGAGCCGAGAACTCCGGTGTTCTGAACAGTGCAGATTATCTCTGTTCCTTCGATTTTTTCAACGGTCAGACCGATGAGACCGTCATCGAGAAGAACTGTGTCGCCTGGCTTGAGATCTTTATTGAGGTTGGCGTATGTAACGGATACTCTGTTCTTGTCTCCGAGAACTGTTCCGTCTACGGTGAGAACAAACTTCTGTCCTGCTTCGAGGGTAACCTCCTGATCATCCTTCATGTCGTTGGTGCGGATTTCAGGACCCTTTGTGTCCAGAAGAATGGCACAGATCTTTCCTGTTTCTGCCATGAGGGCTCTCAGGTTGATCATTCTTCCGCCGTGTTCCCAGAAGTCACCGTGGGAGAAGTTCAGACGCATAACGTTCATGCCTGCAGCAAGAAGCTTGGACATCATAACTTTGTTTTCAGACTTAGGTCCGATAGTACATACAATCTTAGTTTTTTTCATTAGCAAATAGATCTCTCTCGGGCTCTCGCCAGGAAAGATTCCCTCCGTATAAAGTTGTTCAAACCAGCTTAAATATTTTGCGCATATTCTAATGAAAAAAATGCTTTTTGTCACAGTTTTTATTAAAATTTTGAAACGGAAAATCTTGAACAGAGGAGAATGTGCAATAAGAGTCGTCACTTCTGGCGAATTATCAGGTTGCACCTGCCCGTTGTTTATATTCTGTCAAATTTCGGTTTTTTTATGTCGGAGTTTTTTGTGAAAAAAATTGAGCCTGCCTTAAAGTCTGATTTTCATTGCCACACCCTGTTTTCTGACGGGACACTCACACCGGAGGAACTGGTTGACTATGCACTTGATAAAAGAAGAGGTCTTGAACTCCTTGCCATAACAGATCATGACAACATGAACGGGATTGTTCCTGCCGCAGAGTATGTCAGGGACAATAATCTCCCTCTTGTTATTATCCCCGGTATTGAAATATCCACCACATGGAAGTGCGGCAGCTGTTCATTCCAAATCCACATTGTCGGTCTGTCATGCCGGAGCGATGACGTGAATCTTAAAAAGATCATGGATTTTCACAGCAGGATCAGGGACAGCCAGGCTGATCTTATCGGAAACCGCCTTATAGAACTGTTTTCTCTGGATCCTTCCGACATCCGCGGGATGATTGCAAAATTGAGAGAACGGAGAACCTTTGTCACCCGCAAGCATTTTTCTGATTTTCTGCAGTCGCATGAACTTGTCAGCAGCAATGAAGAGGCTTTCAGCAAATACCTTGGTTCAAAGGGCAGTGCTTTCTTTCCTGTTGATTTCTCCACAATTGAGGATGCTGTTGAAGCTGTTCATTCTGCAGGCGGGGTTGCAGTTCTGGCACATCCGTTCCGTTATGAAAAAATGCACTGCAGTACGCTGCGTAAACTTGCTGATGTATTTAAACAGTGCGGGGGAGACGGAATTGAAGCGGGAAGTCCGCAGCAGAAACGGCAGGAAAAGGATTTTCTTCGAGGTCTTGCTCAGAAATATGATTTCTACTGTTCCTTTGGTTCCGATTTTCATTCTCCCGGCGTTCCTTTCAGAAGTCTGGGTTCGGATTTGTGGCTGCCGGACGGTGTCAGACCGGTATGGAATCATGAAAAAATTGCAGGGTATTTTGAAAGGATGGAGTCCAAATCCTGAAATAAAGTTCAGGACTAAAGTCCCTTCAGTCTGTCTTTGCATGATGTTTTGACTGTTTATAGTTCAGTTTCCTTCTGTTTGGACATATTGTCCGCATGGGGTATAATTTCCACCGGAAATATATGAAATTTATAAAAGAGGTTATTAATGGCTAGTCAGAATGACATCGGGTCAAAAAGTCAGCGGATTGGCAATCCCTTAAGAGTTCTCGGTCTGATCCAGCTCGCCGCCGGTCTGTTTACCCTGTACCTTGGTCTTCAGCTTCTTCTGTCTGTTTCCGCAATGGTGCAGAAGGGCAATAATCCTGCCGGATGGATTGCTCTGATTTTCGGTCTGATTATTGTGGTTAAGGGCGGAATGCATACTTTTTCGGGTATGTTCAAATGCTTCTCTCTCGTTGTCGGACGTAATGATCCGAAGTCTCTTGCAAAAAATTATGCAAACCCTTCGGAAAATCCGATGCACATCGGTTATACCAGTGCTGAACTGGGAGAGATGGTCATCGGCCGCCAGAACAGAACCTTTGTTGAGCCGAGATGCTGGGTTGAGGGTGTCTATTTTACTGTTTTCCGCAACATGTTTTTTCTTCCTCCGCCATACAGAAATCTGATCCAGAGTGCTCTGTCTTCTATAATTAATACGGCTTCGATTCTTGTGTGCTACGGCATTCTCTGCTTTATGCTGAATTCTTCCCTTGTGGGAGCCGGTAATACCGAGATTATTAAAAATCTCTGCATTCTGATTCTCGGCGTAAAGTTCATTTTCATTTGGCGCAATGTTTTTATTGTTGATCGCAACAAGATTTCTCCACCGGATAATCTGAGCTTCAAGTCTCTTATTTTCAATCTTATTTACGCTGTTCTGGTTCCTACATTGCTGCTGGTGATTTTCAGTTTTGTAACTGTTCCGGAAAGCGGAATGTTTACTACGGCAGTTGCTTCCTTTAACTCCTTTGACTGGCAGCACTGGTTCTGGATTTTTGCTCTTGTTCCTCTTGGAATGACCCTGCCCCTTTTTGTCATGGCCTGGTTCAAGACAAGGGAGTATGAACTGAAGACAGAGGTTTCCGAGCGCATTGTGGACTGGCAGGAGTCAATTCATCCGAGGGATCTTTTTATTGCCATAGATAACAATGCCATGGCAAAACGAAGATATATGGAGGTTCCAAACCGCGTTTACGCTGCGTTCAAGCCTACACTCCAGTCCAATTCATCTCAGTCAAAGGGTGAGTATTCGGGTTTCACTCTGCAGGAAACACAGCCGGTTTATGAGAATTCCGAGCAGTCTCCTGTTTTTGTCGTACTTAAGTACCTGACAGGTATTGCCGCCGGTATCGCAACAGCCTATACCTACAGTACTCTTTCCTCCATTGCAGGTGAGTTTACCAGAAGATGGGGCGGTACCATCGAGGTGGGTGTTGGAGCCACTGTTGTTCAGTATGCCCTGACTCTTCTTCTTCTGTTTCTGATGTGCAGAATGCTCTGGAGCGTTGCCGAACTGTTCTTCAGTGAACTCAAGTTCAAATCTCTGCTTGTCTATTACAAGAACAACGGAACATATACAACATCCAAGGTTACCGTCGGTGCCAGTATCTATGATTCAAACCGTTCTGAGAATACTGTTGTGAGATCAAGCTTTCATCAGTGGGTCATTACGACGAAGCTGATAACCGTTACATTCCTCGGAAGAGGACTGTCCAAGTTTGACAGTACAAGGTATGTCATGGAAATGCACGAAGACTCTGAATCAATTGATTCCATTCTGAAGGAGCTGAGAGATTACATTAATGGTTTCAATGTGGTTGCTGATGTGGCTCAGAATAACAATACTCAGCAGACAGTTGAGAATATTGGAAGAATGAACATCAGAAACCAGGCTCAGACAAGAATGGCAATTGATAATGCTGAAAAAATTGCTGCTGCAAGTCAGAACAGCAGCGAAAGTTTCATAAATCTGGATGAAGCCGGAGGGCAGCCTCTGAGTGTAGGCGGTGATGCCTACCAGGACAGAGTTGATGTCAATACGGCAGACAACTGACAGATTTCTTAAACTATGTACGGATGCCGCTCTGGAACTGGTTCAGCAGCGGCTCTTTTTTTGAGTGTCTCATCGGTTCAGGTGAATAGCCTGTATCCTGCTTGTCCTGAATTTCGGCAGGCATGATCCTATACTTACTGTACAGGGTGGACGCTTGCCAACTGAGGCTGAAAATACGCTGCAGGTGTGAGATGCAGTTAATGGATTCCTGATATTATGCGGTTCTGATCATGATGAGCTGGTAATTTTCTAAAATTGTCCTGACAGCACGGAGTTATCTGATTATTTCTTCAAGAGTCTTGACAAAATGCTGAGTATCCAGGAAGTAGTTGGGGTATGCCTTCTTTAATTCCCGAAGATTTCTGGAACGCACAAGAACTGCAGATTTCTCAGGATCATTTCTTGTTTTCTTCTCCAGAGCATCATAATGAAGCGTCGCCTGCTCTTCGTCATCAAAAGGAATAACCTTTATTGAAAATGCTTTTTGATCAGTAGCGGATAACAGCAGGACAAAGTAGATATTACCGGAACTTTTCAGCCTGAGAGACGGTTTCAGTACAGACAGTCCTTTCAGTTTAGTCAGTATCTGCTGTTCACGTTCAATCTGCATTAATTCTCTGATCAGGTCTTCTCTGGTATACTGACTGTATTCCTCCATGACATTGGAGTTTTCCATAATAGAAAACAGTGAACTGGCAATTTTAAAAAATCTTTTGTTCTCTTCCCTTCCGTATCCGGATTTGTATGAAACTCTTTCTATTACTCCCAGAGTCTCCACAGATGTTGCCCATGTATGCTGAAGTTTGTTCTTATCTGAACTTCAATCCTCATGTTGTTAACTTCTTCATTCTGTTCATTCTGGTATTTAAACACCTGGTGAAGACTTCTGTAGCCGTCCGTCGACTTTAGGTGCTTTTATGTAGTCTTTAGGCGGGATTATAACCTCGTGTTTTGACTTTTTGATCAGTTCATCATGAACTTTCCTGACGTCTGAAATTCTTGGAACAATGATCCTGATGCCGCCGACATCCTGCATTTTAGCTACAGTCATGTCATGAAATCTGTTGATTTTTCCGATAATTGAGGTCATTTTTTTTAATCTCTGACCGACAGTGCATTCCAAATTCAGTTTTCTCAGACGATTATCTACGATGACTCTTATATTTTTTAATGGCAGCATATGGTTATATCGCCACTGGTTTAATATTTCTATAGCCTTTTCTTTTTCTCCTTCGACTCCGCTGCGGATTATTTCTCCGGCCTTATTAATCTGACTGTTGCTGATTTTGTTCATACAAACTCAAGTGTAATGTCTGATACGTTGTAAAAGCTTTTCGAAACTGAAACGCTGCTGCATTCTGTATGACATGCTGCAATCAGAATGTGAATTTATTAACCCATTCCGTCTGGGATTTGGCAAGTTCATTAAGCCCCAGACATGCTTCTTTAACCTTCCTGATTTCTTCCACGTTGTTTTCCGAAATCACTGCAATCTCATGAACATTCTGTGCCACGGCATCTGTGCTGTCTGACTGCTGACTTGCCGCCTCCACAATCTTGTCTGAATATTCAGTGATGATATTGAGATGAGACTGGATCTGCTGAATTGCGTCATTTACGTCCGAAGTCTGGCGGATAGAACTGTCCATCTGAGAACGGCATTCATGCATTGAAGCAACAGCTTTACCGACAGATGTCTGAAGTGCTTCAATAACGTTCCTGATTTCGTTGGTGGAAGTTGCCGTTTTGCTTGCAAGAGTTCTTACCTCGTCTGCGACAACTGCAAATCCTCTTCCGTGTTCTCCGGCTCTTGCAGCCTCGATTGCAGCGTTGAGTGCAAGAAGATTTGTCTGATCCGCAACGCCCCGTATAACCTGAATAACGGAACTTATGTTCTGACTCATGTCGCTTACCTGATTGATAATATCCTCGGTGGATGTTATGCGATCTGCAAGATTTCTGGTTGAGTCGATATTTTTTAGTATAACCTCGGATCCGGTAGTTACGGCATCTCCCGCCTGCAGAACTATTTTTCTCGTTTCCTGCGCAGATTCAGCCATCTGTGATCCTGATGCTCTCATTTCATCAATGGCTGCAACCATATCCTTTGTCATTTTCTGCTGCGACTGTATGCCGTTGGCTGTATTTGTTGCTGATTCTGTGTTTGCTTCGGCGGCATTTTTTACTTTGTTGGAACCGTCTGCCACCTGGCGAAGGACGTTTGCAAACTGAATTTTAAGTCCCTTGATTCTTTTTGTCAGTCTGCCGAACTCATTATTTGCACGGTATCCCAGTCTTCCTGTGTAAACGCCTTCTGACATTTCAGAAATGGCCTTGATAATACGGCTGAGAGGAACACGAATGGAACGACCTACAAGAAAGGCAACAAAGAAGGCTACCACTATTGATATGATAACCGCTGTCAGAAGTGTTACCCGGCTGCGATCAAAAATCTGGTTTGCTGTATCGTTGCTTTGTTTTATGGCGTTGTTGGAGAGTTCCTGCACTGTTTTTATGTAGTCACGGATTTTTGTGATCCTTTCCTTGGCCTGATCTGCCGCTTTTTCGGTTTCTCTGATTTCTTCCGCAAGTTTCAGATGATTGTAAATGAGACCGTTCTGGTTGGTAGTGTCGAAAACAAAACTTGATATGTATGTTCCAAGATTATTCTCAAGATCCTTGATTTCGTGCTTGAGATCATTCAGGTTCATGTTGAATTCTTTCATATAATTCTGATTAGAATCAATGTAACCTTTGATTTTTTCAGGTATCTCTGTGTCGAGAGCTGTTGTTGTATTGGCTTCAATGGTACTTTGTGCAGCTTTCATGCAGCGGTAGCTGTCAAGCAGAAAGTCATCCTCTATCTTGGAAAAAAAAGAATTTTCCTCGCTGTTGAAAAATCTCACCAGACCGGCAAAAGACGCTTTCTGCTTGTTAACTTCAGCAGTGCGCTTAAGAAGTTCCATTCTCAGTGCTGGAATTTTGCTAATTTCATTTATGTATGAATCAGTCATTTCAGACACGCTGGAGATGACTTCCTGGAGTTGAGGCTCGTCTTTTGCAATTCTTCTGAATTCTTCAAGAGTGGTTTTGAAGTTGTCTCTTTTGCTTTTAAGATCGTTTTCCTGAGAGGCAATTCTGCCGGAATCCTTTTCCATCAGGATCTGATTAACATCATTGTGAATCAGAAGAAGATCTGTTTCCATGGATTTGGCGATCATCGCCAGCGGAGTGGCTTTGTCCGAAACTGCTCCGAAGGCATTGCTCAGACTGCTCAGACTTGAGAATGTAATTCCTGCAATACAGCAAATGATAATAAGAAGTACCAGAAAGCCGAAATGAACGACATTAACTATGGATATATCGGAAAATGTTATTATTCCCCAAATCCTGTCCTTCAGCGGACGAGAAACTGTTCCGTTTTCCGCCGGAGCATTGATTTTGGTCGAAGCGGCATTGCTGACGGAATCCCTGTCCTGCTTTGTGCCTGTGTTCGTTTTCTGAACTGGCGTTACTTCTTTTTTCTGCTTGTCTTCTGTCTTTTTACTGATTTTGCCAGTTTCTGTTTTTGATGCTTTGTCCTGTAAAACTTCAGCTTTTTTCGTTTTACCGTCAGTCGAGGTTATTTCAGCGGTTTTATCTGTTTTTGAAGCATTTGCTGTGTTCTCTTTGTCCTTTTCGGCAGTGCTTTCTTTTTTATTCTTATTTTTCGAATTGCTGAACAGTTTGCGTACATTCTTAATCATCAGTTTTAACACTCCGTCTGATTTACGTTTTATAGCATAAATCAAGTTAAATAACTTGAATTAGTCTCAAAAATATCAAAAAGGAGATTCTTTTCCTGATGAATGCAGGACGTACTCTGCGCAGCAGTGTTTCCGCCTCTTTTGCATAGTGGTGTCTTTTCTGTCATCAGCGAAATTCAGGATGCATGCAGAACTCCACCTGCAGAGCAGCGGACGGAATTCTGCTTTGATGCTTCTACCGGCTGTAAATCATGGCCATTCCCTTTCTGTCAGTGCATATAACACCTTCAGCATAGGCTACAGTTCCGTTTACCAGAGTAAAGACAACTCTTGAATCGAAAGTATGACCTTCAAAAGGCGACCATCCGCACTTATAAAGTATGTTTTCAGCAGTTACCCTGCAGCTACCGTTGAGATCTACAAGTGTCAGATCGGCATAGTATCCTTCGCGGATGAATCCCCGCAGAGCTATATGATATCTGGATGCCACATTGTGGGATGTTGCCTGTACTATCTGCTCGAGACTCAGTTCATGTCTGTGGTACAGTTCAATAAGTCCCGCGAGTGTATGCTGGCACATCGGAATGCCGGATGGAGCCTTAAAGTACGTGTTGCTTTTTTCAGAGGCAAGGTGCGGTGCGTGATCTGTTGCGATGATGTCTATCACACCGCTGCGTATGCCTTCAAGCAGAGCCTCTCTGTCCTCTTTTGATTTTACGGCAGGGTTGCATTTGATTTTCGTTCCGAGTTTTTCATAGTCGGCATCGGTAAACATCAGATGCGGCATACATGCCTCGGCGGTGATTTTTCTTCTTTCTCTGCTGATACCCTCATTGACTTTTGCAATGAGTTCAACTTCTTCTTTAGTTGACATATGAAAGATGTGGAGATCCGCCTGGTGCTTCTGTGCCAGGTATACAGCTGTGCTGGCTGACTGCAGACAGGCTTCTCTTGATCTGATCAAAGGATGGAGGGATACCGGTACATCTCCTCTATACTTTTCTCTTGCCTTCTGTTCTGCCGCGGAAATCAAATCTGTCCGCTCGCAGTGGGTTGCAATAAGTGCAGGGGATGAGCTGAAAAGTTCATCAAGGGCTTCCTCCTGATCCACCAGCATATTGCCGGTTGATGATCCCATAAATATTTTCAGTCCCGGGCACCTTTTCGGATCAAGTTTTTTCACTTCTTCAATGTTGTCATTGGTGGCACCGAGGAAAAAACCGTAGTTTGCCAGGGATGTGCGTCCTCCGATCTGCTGCTTTTTCTGCCATTCCTCTATGGTTACTGTCTGGGGACTGGTATTCGGCATATCCATAAAACTGGTGGTTCCTCCTGCCACTGCAGCACGGGATTCCGTTTCTATGGTTGCCTTGGCCGTTCCTCCCGGCTCTCTGAAGTGAACCTGATCGTCTATGATCCCGGGCATGAGGGTAAGTCCCTCCGCATTTATGATCCTGCTGTGACCGTCGTGGGAAATCTCTGATGCTATTTTTTCTATTCTGCCGTCTTTAATCAGCAGATCTGACGGAAATATTTGTCCTTCGTTAACGACAGTTGCATTTTTTATGAGGATAGTTTCCATTGTCAAAGGTTCCTGTTTTACTGTTTGACTGATTTCATTCAAAGATCCGGTTCAGAAATTATCTGAATCTTTTACAGTTATCTCTCCGGAATTAAACATGCTTTCGCGATGACCGGGTTCTCTTTCAGAGTATCTCACAAATCAGCGGAATTTTGTCTGATCTTCCAGCACATCTCAGATAATCCCTTCTGTTTTTCTGATTTTAGCCGCATTCACTGGAACGGGTTGCTCAGAACTGAAAAATTTCTGACAGCAGGTGATATGAAAAGAGATTGTATATTTTTTATTCAAAATGTGATCTCAGCAAATTTATTTTACTGGTAGAGGATAGATAATCATGGCAGTCTCATGGGGGATTGGTATGAAGCAGAGCAGTTACAGAAAATACAGATTCAGGGCAATAGCGGTTTATGCCCTGGTTGCTGCCATTCTGCTTTCGACTGTCGGAATGATGTGCTTTGGAACCTGTTTCTTTGAACGCAGCGGATTCCTGCAGGATGCTGGCAGCACTGTTACGCTGAGCGAACTGATGCATACCGGTTTTCACTAGATTCATTTTTTTGTTTTTGTCTCTCTTCCGGATCTACGGGATCCGTTTTTTTTGCTTTCCGTTTAACTGTTGTCAGGCTGCATCCCCTCTGTCCTGTTCCGTTTTTATCCTGTTTTAACGCTGTTTACTGTTTCCCGGAAAATGCCTCCGGTGCGTTCTTCTGCAGCGGAACTCTTTCAAAGATTTTTTCAAAGCTCGGCTCAATCAGTGTAAAATATGTGTGTTTTGTAACAGTCTTAAGGATGAATAATCTATGATACCTCAGCTCTCGGAACAGTTTAATACGGATGAACTATACAGGAGCTATCTGAGTTCCCTTTCCAATGAAGGATTTCAGGGCGATATTGAAACGTCTTTTTCCAGCCGTCTTTCTGTGGCAACAGACAACAGTGTGTATCAGTGGTTGCCACAGGGTGTGGTTTTTCCGAAATCATACCGGGATGTTCAGCTCATTAATGCGATTTCCTCAAAGGATGAATATCGGGAGATAAAGCTGGTTCCAAGAGGCGGCGGCACCGGTACCAACGGTCAGTCCTTAAACGGCGGTATTGTTGTTGATCTGTCCCGTCACATGAATGTGATCATCGAGTATGATCGTGATGAGCATTCCGTGAGAGTTCAGCCCGGTGTTGTAAAGGATCAGCTTAACGAATATCTGAAGCCTTCAGGTTATTTCTTTGCTCCGGAACTGTCAACTTCCAACCGCGCCACCATAGGAGGGATGATAAGTACAGATGCATCGGGTCAGGGATCTCTGGTTTACGGTAAAACGTCCCAGCATGTGTCATCTGTCACCGTGGTGCTTTATGACGGAAGTCTGGCGGAGTTTTATCCGGTTTCCGGAGAAGAGCTTAAATCCAGGCTTGAACGAGAGGGACTTGAGGGTGATATCTACCGGACAGTCTATTCAGCAGTCAGGGATAAGCAGCAGGAAATAGAGAGTACATTTCCAAAACTTACCCGTTTCCTTACGGGATATGATTTAAAACATGTCTATGATCCTGCCACCGATACTCTTGATCTGTCGCGTCTGATTTGCGGTGGAGAGGGTACTCTCGGCTTCATTGTTGAGGCAAAACTGACTCTTACGAAGATCCCTACCTTCCGGGCTCTTGTGAATGTCAAATATGACAGCTTTGACTCGGCTCTCAGAAATGCCCAGGTTATGCTGTCTTCCGGCTGTCTTTCCGTAGAAACTGTGGATTCCAAGGTTTTGAATCTCGCAAGAACTGACATAGTCTGGTATTCGGTCAGGGATCTTATAACCGATGTACCGGGCTGTGATATGCAGGGTATTAACATAGTAGAGTTTGCCGGCTATGATCCGGAGCAGGAGAAGAAAAAAACCGAGGCTCTGTGTGCAGTGCTGGATCGTCAGATTGCAGCCCACGAGGCTGGAGTTATCGGTTATCAGTTTACATACGATCTGCCGAGCATCCTGAGTATTTATGCCATGCGCAAAAAGGCGGTAGGTCTTCTCGGCAGGGCCGAGGGTGACGCCAAGCCGATAGCATTTACAGAGGACACATGTGTGCCGCCGGCAAAGCTTGCTGATTACATACTTGAATTCAGAGCCCTTCTTGATTCCAAAAATCTGAGCTACGGCATGTTCGGTCACGTGGATTCCGGTGTGCTTCATGTGAGACCGGCACTTGATATGTGCGATCCGGAGCAGGAGGCCATGCTGCATGAGCTAACCGGCAAAATGGTGGAGCTTACGGCAAAGTATGGCGGTCTTATGTGGGGTGAACACGGCAGAGGTTTCAGATCCCAGTACGGACCGACGTATTTCGGAAAACTTTTTGAGGAGCTTCGCAGGATCAAGGGCGTGTTTGATCCGCTGAATAAAATCAATCCTGGAAAGATCTGTACGCCTCTGGAATCGGATGAATCTCTGGTTGAGGTGTCCTTCCAGAAAAGAGGTACCTTTGATCGTCAGATCAGATCTGAAGTGAGACACGGTTATGAAGAGGTAATGATCTGCAACGGAAACGGTGCATGCTTCAATTATGATGTAAACTCTCCGATGTGTCCTTCCTATAAACTGCTCCGGGATCGCCGCATGTCTCCTAAAGGCAGAGCATCACTTGCAAGAGAGTGGCTGAGACAGATGGAGAATGCGGGTGCTGATCTGCTGGCTGAGGAATCACCTGATCAGAGTGTCACTTTCGGTGAACTGATGCAGAGAGTTATGAACACCATGCGCCGCAGTCTCGGAAGGTACGATTTTTCCGACGAGGTATTTGATGTTCTGAACGAATGTCTCGCCTGCAAGGCATGTTCAAGCCAGTGTCCTGTAAAGGTTGACATAGCCAATTTCAGATCCCGCTTTATGCACATGTACTACCGGCGCTATCTGCGTCCGGTAAGGGACTACTGCGTGGCTAATGTGGAGAAGCTTCTTCCTGTCATGTCATTTCTGCCGCGGATATCAAATCTGGTTATGAACAATCCTGCCTCTCGGACGGTCGCAAAATATGCCGCGGGTATGGTGGATCTGCCTCCTCTGAGTTATCCGAATCTTTCATCAATAGCGGAGGATCTGGAAATTCCGGCATTTAACCTGGATGCTGTTAAACTCATGTCGCCTGAAGACAGAGTAAAAAGTGTGTTTGTGATCCAGGATCCGTTCACCAGCTGCTATGACGCTCCTGTGGTGAGGGATATGCTTAAACTCATGAAGACTCTTGGATTCAGACCGTATCTTGTTCCTTTTGTTCCGAACGGTAAGGTTCAGCATGTAAGAGGCTTTTTATCAGCCTTTGCAAGAACGGCGCAGTCCACCGCTGATTTTCTGAATGAACTCGATAAAATCGGCATTCCGATGGTCGGCATTGATCCTGCCATGGTGATCTGCTACCGGGATGAATATCAGAAGGTTCTCAGAGATCGCCGGGGTGATTTCAATGTTATGCTGCTGCAGGAATGGCTTCTGTCCGTAATTGAACACAGATCAGAGGTTGGTGAATTTCTGTGTGATGACACCTTCTACCTGCTGGCTCACTGTCAGGAAAAAACCTTTATGCCTTCAGCCCACAATGACTGGGTGCGGATCTTTGATTTCTTCGGTCTTAAACTGAAGCCTGTTGCCGTGGGATGCTGCGGTATGGCCGGAATGTACGGTCATGAAAGGATTCACAGGGAGACTTCCGAGAGGATATACAATCAGAGTTTCGGAGCTGCCGTAAAGCGCTACGGAGTTGAGCACTGCGTAATTACCGGATATTCCTGCCGCAGTCAGGTTAAACGGATGGAGGGCAAAACTCCTGTGCATCCGGTTCAGGTGATTGCACGCTATTACGGGGCGGACTGATGAGTATCTGGAAACGGACTTTTTCCCTGGAGCATCTTAACGAAATATGCAGCAATACCATGGTTTCCAGTCTCGGAATTGTTTTTTCAGCGTATGGAGATGATTACATGGAGGCTACCATGCCTGTGGATCATCGTACCTGCCAGCCCTACGGCATGCTTCACGGCGGAGCATCTGTGTCTCTTGCCGAAACACTGGGCTCGATAGCAGGCAATATGTGCTGTCCGGAGGATAAATGCTGTCTCGGACTTGATATCAATGCCAATCATATGCGGGGAGTGTTCGGTGGAACCGTAAGAGCCAGGGCGGTTCCTCTCCATCTCGGTGTTTCAACCCAGGTGTGGAGTGTGCGTATATACAATGATGACGGTGATCTGGTATGTGATTCAAGACTTACCCTTGCTGTTCACAGGCGCAAGGCGACAGTTTCGTAATCTGCTCCTTTATTACGGATGATTATGAAATGCTTGCAGGGGTCGTGTCCGGGGGCGGCTTTCCGTAATTCTGCCGGTCATGCAGTTTCCTGTCCCGGTAAAAACGATTTGTTCTTTCAGTCCGAGGTTTAGGCAATGAAAGTTACAGCAATAGGGGAAATCCTTTTTGATGTTTCCGGTGACACCAGAACACCGGGCGGTGCTCCGGCAAATTTTTCCTTTCATGTTCATAAACATGGTGTTGATTCGGCTCTTGTCACTGCAGTTGGTGATGATGCCGACGGCCGTCAGCTTCTTGATTTTTGCAGATTTGCCGGTTTTTCCGTTTATCCCTGGATCAGCAGTTTTCCCACCGGTGTCTCCGAGGTGAAGTTCACAGGCGGTGAAATAAACTATGAGATCAGGGAAAACAGTGCATGGGATGATCTGGATCTTACTGATGAGGCATCAGAGCGGATCATAAACTCTGATGTTCTGGCTTACGGATCTCTTATTGCAAGGAGCAGAGCGGGCCGGCTTGCCCTTGAGAAAGCTCTGTCTCTTGCATCTAAAAAACTCTGTTTCTGCGATCTGAATCTGAGACAGCACTACTACAGTGAGGAGCTTATTGAATTTCTGCTGAAGTCTTCCGGAGTGATCAAGCTAAATCTTGAGGAGTTTGCTACGGTTCTCGGCATTTCAGATCCTGGTTACACCCCCGTCGTTTTAAACAGCTTTGAGGATCTGAATCGTGCCCGGGGTGAAATAGACAGACTTTTGACAAAGCTTGTTCAGCAGTACGATCTCAGAGGGATCCTCCTTACTGCAGGTGTTCTCGGATCTGCCGTTCTTTTGGACGGAGTTTTCTCAGTTCTGCCTGCTTCTGAATCATCTTCCGGCGGAGATTCTGTCGGTGCCGGGGATGCTTTTTCCGCTTCCTTTATCTGTTCAGTTCTGCGGGGTGAAAGTGTGCCGCAGTGTCATGCGTGTGCCGCGGATTATGCAGCATGTGTCTGCTCCTGCAAAGGTGCCTGGTCTCCCGATATTAAGTGTCATGACTCTGACATCTGATTACCGGAAATTCTTTTTCTGGAGGCGGCAAGATACTGCCGCCCCGACCTCTGTTCAGTATTCAGATATTCGTAACATGTTGATTTTTAATAAATAAATCTTCTGCTTCTTTTCATCTTTTTTATTTTCCTGATTTTTATCTGTCTTCTGGCATGCTTATTGCTCATAAAACTGCATAAAGCAGGAGAATAAGTCATGGGAATTTCATTTGATCAGGCGTTCGGTGTGCATCAGTACACAATGGGTGTCAGAAACGCCCGTTCGGAGGTTCTGGCTTCAAATATAGCCAATGCGGATACTCCGGGGTATAAAGCCATGGATATGGACTTCAGTGTCGCGCTTCGTCAGGCTCTTGCAAAAACGGATCCAAGGGGAGTCAGTCTTTCCCGTACCGATGAAAAGCATCTTAAGGGATCTTCGTTTATCGGCGGCGGTGATGATATTCTCTATCGCGTTCCGGAGCAACCGGATACCGGTGACGGCAATACAGTTGATATTCAGACTGAGAGAATGGAATTTCTGGATAATGCAATGCGGTATCAGGCTTCACTTGAGTTTTTGAATCAGCGTATAGTCCTGCTCAACCGTGCTATCAGAGGAGATCAGGGATGAGTTTATTTACAGTTATGGATATTGCGGGATCCGCTCTCAGTGCCCAGTCTGTTCGTCTTAATACAGTTGCCAGCAATCTTGCAAATGCCGACAGTATATCTTCAGCCTCCAGTCAGGCCTACAAGGCAAGAAAGCCGGTTTTTTCCACTGTTTTCAGGGAAGCTACCAGCAACATATCCCAGAGCAGCTCCGCTGCCGGAGTCAGAGTTGCCGGTATTGTGGAAAGCACGGCTCCCGCCATCAGAGAATACAACCCCAACCATCCCATGGCTGATGAGGACGGTTATACATTTCGTCCAAACATCAATGTAGTTGAGGAAATGGCGGATATGATGAGTGCAAGCAAGTCATACCAAACCAATGTTCAGATTGCCGAGACGGCAAAGTCTTTATTGGCACAAACTTTGCGTCTGGGTAAGTAACAGAGGTTTAGGAGGCAAAAATGTCCATCTACAGTGATATCGGTTTAACAACGGCTGATGCCACCAGTGTAACGGCGGCAGGCGGACGTAACACCGGCAGCTATGATCTGACCCAGGCTGATTTTTTAAGTCTGCTTACTACTGAACTCGCATATCAGGATCCGACAAATCCGGCTGATAACAAGGAAATGATCGGACAGATGGCACAGATATCTACAGTTAACGGTGTTACAACTCTTAATCAGACGGTATCAAGTCTGTCAAGTGTTGTAACTTCATCCCAGGCGCTGATGGCATCCGGACTTGTGGGGCAGAGCGTGCTGATTGATACGGATACAGGATATTCATCCGGGAACGGATTTGCCGGTGTGGTCAATACAGGATCGGCAGGTGCAAGCGATCTTGCCATCACGGTATATGATCAGGCTGGACGCATGGTTTATTCTGCATCGGCGCCGGGATCTCATACAGGAAATGTGGATTTCAGATGGGACGGCACAGACAGTGACGGCAATCCGGTTTCTGCAGGACTTTATACGGTTAAGGCAAACGGACTGGTGGCGGGAATATCCACAGCCGTTCCGACACAGGTTTACGCCAATGTCCAGAGTGTTCTGACAGGATCTGGTTCAAAATCCACTACTCTCAATCTTGAGGGTCTGGGACAGTACAGCTTTAGTGATGTTCTTGAAATATCCAACAACTAAATAATCAAAGGAACAGGAGTAGATTATGTCTTTCAATATTTCTCTCAGCGGACTCAATGCCGCACAAAAGGATCTCGATGTTACCTCCAATAACATTGCCAACGTTGCAACTACCGGCTTCAAAAAGTCGAGAGCTGAATTTGCGGATGTGTATACCAGATCGATTTTTGCCAATGCCAAGACAATCGTGGGCAGCGGTGTTCAGACTGCGTCTGTTACTCAGCAGTTTTCCCAGGGTTCTATTGAAAATACTGACAATACTCTTGATCTGGCGATTTCCGGTGAAGGCTATTTCGTGCTTCATGCTGATGGTTCTGAAGAGAATATCTACACCAGAGCCGGCAATTTCCAGGTTGATGCTGAAGGCAATGTGGTAAGCACCAACGGCTACAATCTTCAGATCTACAGCGTTGATGAAGAAGGTGAAGTCAGTTCCCTGTCCCTGGCCTCCACAAGAAATCTGGTAATTCCGACAGATGGCGGAACTCCTGCGGAAACTACCAAGGTTACATCCAGCATGTCTCTGAATTCTTCGGAGTCACTGCAGAAAAAAGGTGACATAACACTCGATGTGGCGGATGACAGAACAACAGCTACCATTACGGAGGATAACGCCGCAAAATACAGGTTCGATCCCAATGATCCGGAATCGTATTCCCATACTACATCCGTGCCTGTATACGATTCTCTCGGTAATCAGCATACTGCAACCTACTACTTTGTAAATGCTGACAAGCTTGCGATAACCGATTCCAGCGGACGCAAGTCTACCGTAACTGCATGGCAGGTTTATGTCGGCTTTGAAAAAACAGATGATGATGGCAATTCCACCATGGAAATTGTCAATGTTGCCAAAACCAATCCTAACAGCAACAATCTCGTACTGGATTCCGGATACACCCATACGGATGCCCAGGGCAAGCAGGAGGGCAAGGATGTATCCTGTGGCGTGATCCTGTTCAATGCGTCAGGCGAGCCTGTGGATTTCAGAGGCGAAAAGCTTTCCGGCATATCCTTCACCACCGAGTATCTGGGCTACAACCAGTCCGGAGAAGCTCCGGCTCCCGGCGATCCGGGCTATGCCGAGGTCCTTGAGGGAGTGAATGACTATCAGCAGGTAACCTTTGATTTTGAGGAACTTACCCAGGTCAGTTCACCGTTTGATGTGACAAAGCTTGTTCAAAACGGATCCAGCAAGGGTCAGCTGACAGGTCTTGATATCAGCGATAACGGTCTTGTTCAGGCTACATACTCAAACGGCAAGATAAAGAAGGTAGGCATGATTGCCATGGCGACATTCTCCAACAGTCAGGGTTTGGCCAAGTTGGGTGATACATGCTGGAAGCAGTCCATAAATTCCGGCGAGGCCGTTGCCTCAAGACCGGGAATAGGTATCGGTGGCTTTATCAAGTCATCGTCGCTTGAATCCTCAAATGTGGATCTTTCGGCTTCGCTTGTGGATCTGATTACAGCTCAGCGTCACTATCAGGCAAACTCCAAGGCACTTGAGGCAGCCAGCGCCATTATGCAGACAATCCTGAATGTCTCATAGGCACCAGTTTTAGATTTCTGTTCCTATTGTCGATCCGCCGCACGGCGGATCTTTTCAGGTCATTTTTATGACACTGTCTTCTCCTCACTTTCTGCAGTTCATCCTGCTGCTTTCTTTTTATCTCCCGTATATCCACGTTATCTGATTCTGCACGGTCTGGCACGGTAATTGCTTTAATTATATACATCAGAATGATTACTTAGACGGAGCGGTATATGGATCACGCATTATATATAGCAATGACTGGAGCCAAGGAGAATATGAACAGCCTGGCTATTCGGGGTAACAATATCGCCAATGCGTCTACCATCGGCTTCAAGGCTGATTTTGAGCAGGCAAGAGCCATGCAGGCCTATGGTGAAGGTCATCCGACCAGAGTATTTGCTCTTACCGAGCGTCCCGGCCACGATATGAGTTCAGGTGCCATTAACACCACCGGAAGAGATCTGGATGTTGCCATCAAGGGTGACGGATTTATTGCCGTGGAGGACAGAAACGGAAAAGAGGCTTACGTTCGCACCGGCAGTCTCACCATCGATGCGGAAGGTGTGCTTAGAACCGCTTCCGGTCTTGCCGTAAGGGATGTCTCCGGGAATGAGGTATCAATTCAGATGCCGGTGCAGAGCATCTTCATCAGACCTGACGGCACTGTTCAGGGTGTTCCTGAAGGCATGGAGCACAGCAATATTGAAGAATTTGCCCAGATTAAGCTGGTCAAGCCGGCAGTGAGGGATTTATACAAGGGGCAGGACGGACTGTTCAGGCTGAACAGCGGTCAGAACGCACTGGAAGATCCGACCGTGACTCTTGTTAACGGCGCTGTGGAAATGTCCAATGTCAATGTGGCTGCTGAAATGACACAGCTTATAAGAATACAGCGCCAGTTCGAGGCAAATATGAAGATTATGAAGACTGCTGAAGAAATGGATCAAAGCAGCAACAGTTTACTGCGTCTATCTTAAGGACTGAGGAGTTTTATTATGATGCCAGCATTATGGGTCGCAAAGACCGGTCTTGACGCCCAGCAGACCAATATTTCAGTAATTTCAAACAACCTGGCCAATGCCTCCACTGTAGGCTATAAAAAGAGCAGGGCTGTGTTTGAGGATCTGCTGTATCAGAATGTGAATCAGCCGGGAGGCAGATCCTCCGCCGATACCACTCTTCCTTCAGGCCTTATGGTTGGTGTTGGTGCCAAGGTTACGGCAACCCAGAAGAGCTTTACCCAGGGTGACGTGCAGACCACCGACAATTCTCTGGATGTGATGATAAACGGTGCCGGATTCTTTGAGGTGGAGCTTCCCGACGGTACTACCGCATATACCAGAAACGGTCAGTTTGCCATGAATGAGGAAGGTACCATTGTCACCACGGGCAGCGGCTATACAGTACAGCCGGCCATTCAGATTCCGGACAATGCAGTCAGTATCACCATAAGTACTGACGGACAGGTTTCAGTTCAGCTGGCGGGACAGGCAGAGTCTCAGATCCTTGGTCAGTTTAATGTCAGCCGTTTTATCAATCCGATGGGCCTTGAGCCTGTAGGCGAGAATCTCTTTACTGAAACCCAGTCTTCGGGAGCTCCGATACAGGGTACCGCAGGTCAGGACGGTATGGGAACAATCAAGCAGGGCATGCTGGAAACAGCAAATGTCAATGTAACTGAGGAACTTGTGAATCTTATACAGGCTCAGCGTGTCTATGAGATGAACTCCAAGGTTCTTTCCACAGTGGATGCAATGCTTACAAGTCTGAACCAGAATACATAACAGTTTGAATATACAGCTTCATGACAGATAAATTTACAGCTTTGGGATGGGAGTCAGAACTATGAACAGATTGATTGCAGCAGGGATCTTCTCGGCAATGTTCCTTACAGGGTGCGCTTCAGTTATCGAGGCGGGTTCTCCTAAACCGGATGATCCGGAATTTGCACCGGCGGCACCGGCAGAAAGAACAGTCAATGTTGTTCCTACAGGTTCAATTTTTGACAATGCGGGTGTAAGCAGTATTTATTCCGATATCAAGGCACACAAGGTTGGTGATCTTATCACTGTGAATCTGGAGGAGAGAACGTCAGCAAAGAAGAACGCCACTACCGAACTTGGAAAGAAGAGCTCCTTCAATATCCAGCCGCTGACTCTCATGGGCCAGCAGGTTCATCTTGGTAAATTCACTCCGGAGGCTTCAGGCGGTACCGGAAATGATTTCAAGGGTGATTCCGAAGCAAATCAGAGCAACAGTCTCCAGGGAAATATTTCTGTCAGTGTGGTACAGGTTTTGCCTAACGGTAATTTAAGGGTCCGCGGCGAGAAATGGCTGATGCTGAACAACGGCAACGAGTATATCCGTATTACCGGTCTTCTTCGTCCCGAGGATATCAATTCAGACAATACCGTATCCTCCCAGCGTATAGCCAATGCCAGGATCCAGTACGGCGGTACCGGGGACTTTGCCAACACCCAGGAGCGTGGCTGGCTGGCCAAATTCCTAAACACCGTGTTCAATCCGTTCTGATTGTGTAAGTTAGGAGCAGTGTATGAAAGGTTTATTCAAGTCAATATTGCTGGCTGCGGTTATGGTTGTGCAGTCGCTGATGCCTGCTGATGCCTCCCGTATCAAGGATATAACCTCTGTTCAGGGTGTCAGATCCAATCAGCTCATAGGCTACGGTCTTGTGGTCGGTCTTAACGGTACCGGTGAGAAGAACAACGCCTTTTCAGAGCAGACCTTTCGTACCATGCTGAATAATTTCGGCATCAAGGTTTCAGACAATATCAAGCCAAAGATGAAGGATGTGGCACCGGTGGTTGTACACGCCGAACTTCCGCCCTTTGCCAAGCCGGGTCAAACTATTGACGTCACGGTTTCCGCCATCGGTGAGGCAAAAAGTCTGAGAGGCGGTTCGCTGATCCAGACCTTCCTTAAAGGTGCGGACGGACAGGTTTATGCCGTGGCTCAGGGTTCTCTGGTGGTATCTGGTCTGGGTACCGAGGGATCTGACGGATCAAAGGTGGTTGTCAATACTCCGACAGTCGGCCGTATTGCAAACGGGGCGATTGTGGAGAGAGCCGTCAAATCCTCCTTTGAATATGGGGATACCATTATTCTTAATCTTCACAGAGCTGATTTTTCCACTGCTGATAATGTTGCAAATGCTATAAATGACAATTTTGGCAAGAATACTGCAAGAGCATTAGATGCAACCTCGGTTGAAGTTTATGCACCCCGGGATCCAAGTGCCAGAGTTAATTTTATGTCGGCTGTTGAGAATCTGGATGTGGACATGGCTGACGAGGCTGCAAAGATAATCGTAAATTCCCGCACAGGAACAATTGTTATCGGAAAGGATGTAAAGCTTCATCCGGTGGCAATAACCCACGGAGGACTTACGGTTACGGTCAAGGAGAATATTGAGGTGTATCAGCCCAATCCGATGGCCGAAGGAGACACTGCAGAGGTATCCAATTCTGAAATAAAAATTGAAGAAAAGAATACCCGCATGTTTAAGCTTGAATCATCAAATTCACTTGATGATCTGGTTCGCACCATAAATCAGATCGGGCTTGCTCCCGGTGACCTCATGAGTGTACTTGAGGCATTGCAGCAGGCCGGAGCGATAGAAGGAGAACTGGTCATCATATAGAATCACTGCCACAGGAGATTGCGAAGATGGACAATATCGACTACATCAATGACTACAGCTCTCTGGAACATCTTCGCAGACAGGGTATTAACGGAGATGCAACTGCCAGAAAGAATGCTCTGCAGCAGGCCGCCAATCAGTTTGAAGCTTTCTTCACCCAGATGTGGCTTAAAGTCCAGAGAGAATCCACCAAAGAGCTTAACAGGGACAATCCTATCTCCAGCTCCACTTCAGAACTTTATCAGAGCATGCTTGATGAACAGATGTCGGCACAGCTTGCCAGCTGCGGCATCAGCATGCAGTCAGGCGGACTTTCCAGTCTGATAGTAAAACAGCTTGACAGGGGGGAATCATCAAAATCCACCGGTGAACTCCATATGCCAAATGAAACCAGGAGCTTCGTTTTAAAGCAGGATCCGAAAGCCTTCAGTCTTGAGGGTGCAAGAAGAGAAACTGCAGCTGCACGGATTCCGATGAAAAGTGAGTATTTTGGCAAGGAATATGCTCCTGAATCATTAGGTGTCAGCGGCAAAGCCGATCTGCTTGAAGATATCAAACTTCAGAAAAAGTTTGAGATCAAAGGCAGGGATGGAAAATCCGGTGAATTACAGCAGGCCTTTGTGGATAAGCTTATGCCGATTGCAAAGAAGGTGGCTGCAAAGTTCGGACTTGATCCTCTGGTAATGGTGGCTCAGGCGGCTCTTGAAACCGGATGGGGCAAGCATCTGATGAAAAAAGGTGCGGAGGTTGCCAACAATTTCTACGGGATCAAGGCAGGAGGCCGCAAGGGAGGCAGCACCACAAGAGCCAACAGTTATGAATATATCAACGGGCGCAAGGTAATGGTCAACTCCAGCTTCAGAGCATACAGCAGCATTGAGTCGAGCATGGAGGACTATGCCAGACTCATTACTGAAAACAAGCGTTACAGCAAGGTAAAGGATGCCGAGAGTGCAGACAACTACTTTGAAGAACTGCAGAAAGCCGGATATGCCACAGATCCCAAGTATGCCGCAAAGTTAAAGAGCATTATCAGAAATCCTGCATTCAAGGAATACTGGAGCTAAGGTAGGAAGTTATGATCACTGAAATGTTGTCCATAGGCAAGTCAGCCGTTGCCGCTCAGCAGGTTCTGCTCAGAACAACTTCGAACAACATTGCCAATATCGCTACTGACAATTACGTAAGACAGCGTTCCACAACTACGGACAATGCTCTGGCTCTCGGTGTGGGCAGCGTTATCACTCAGCGGCTCAATGATACCTTCAAACAGCAGGAGGTGTGGCGGGATACTGCCAATCTTGCCTTCAATGAGGCTGTATTCGAGCAGATCCATACTGTGGATCAGTATCTCTCCAATAACTCCATTGGTTTGTCTTCATCCATTACCAAGATGTTTACTTCTCTTGAATCTGCAAACAACAACCCTATTTCGGAGTCTGAAAGAACGGAGTTCATGTCTGATATTCAGGGATTTGTTGATCGTTTCAATACTCTCTATGATGATATTGAAAGTGTACTTTCTGACAATGCGAGAAAACTTGAAGAATCAACCAAGCAGGCCAATGAGCTTATCAAGAGCATAGCCAACATGAATAACAGCATTGCAGCCATCGGACAGAAGCATGATTCTTTTTTCTACAATCTGATAGATCAGCGTGATGCCGCGGTTGCCGAGCTTGCCAGTCTGGTTGATATAAGGACAGTTCCAAATGATGAAAATCCGGATATTATAGGCATCAATCTGGCATCAGGTCAGTCGCTGGTGCTGGTGGAAAGTGATTTGAATCAGTGTACCTACGGTCATCTTGAAATAGTACCCGGAACATATGATCAGAGTTCAAAGGAACTTGCCATAAGATTTGAAGGATCAAATCTGTATAACAGACTCGGTTCCGATTATGAAATCACCGGCGGAAAGATTGGAGGGCTTCTGGATTGCCGAAGAGAGATAAATGAGGCTCTTTCCAGCATTTCTCAGCTTACAGTTGCTCTTGCCATAAATTTCAACAATCAGAACAGGGAGGGTTTTGATTTAAACAGTCAGCAGGGACAGGATCTGTTTGATGTTCCCCATACCTATCCAGTAGCGGGTGATGATGACTGGTGCACGGCCTGCTACGGAAAAGGAAGCATCAGATATGCAGTTGATCCTTCCAGCATTGAAAAATTCAGTGACTGCAATCTCTGCTTTGTAAGCGATGATACGGGATCGTTTGTGGGATGCTATCAGGTTCTGGAGGATGGAACACTGAGCGAAAATACAGTTGATCCTGCAGATTTCGGACTGGTGATTGATACGAATCCAGCTTATTTCTACGCTGAGCCAAATACCAGGGTGACTATCAAGCCTGCCGTGGATCTGGCAAGACATATAAAGGTAGCAACTACTGATGCCAAAAAACTGGCTCTGTCAGGAAGCGGCCTTGGTCCCAGCGACAACTCCAACGGCATTGCCATGAGCAGGCTGCAGAACAAGCCTTCTGTCACCAACGGCGGAGCGTACGGCTCGTCTGATGATCTGGTCAGTTTTACCGTAAGGTATGCGGCCATCACATGTAAGTTCGGTGCCGTGGCAAGTAATGCCAACATCAGTCTTCAGGCGGCCGAAGGCAAGCTTGAACAGTCAAAGTCAAGCTACGAATCAGCTTCGGGAGTGAGTCTGGACGAGGAGGCTGCACATCTTGTTCAGTATCAGCAGTATTATTCAGCCGCTGCCAAGATTATCACAGCTTCCCAGAATACATTCCAATCCCTGCTCAGTGCACTGGCTATTTAAGAGGAGGACTAGAATATGACCCGTATTGCAACATCCACTACATATACAAAAAGTGTCAGTTACCTGCAGAAGAACAATGTACGTCTTGATCGGGTAAGCGACCAGTATAATACGGGACTTAAATTCAGGACAGCAGGGGATGCTCCCGCAGATTACGCCGCAACTCTCCGTCTTGAAAAAGATATCACCATGTACGAGCAGTACAACACAAATTCGGGCTACGCCGTGGATGCTCTCAACCTTGAGGAAACAGCTCTTACGTCTCTCAACGAGCGTCTGGATCGTGCACAGGTGCTTATAACCTCGGGTATCAATGCATCATATTCACAGGATGAATTCGAATCTGTGGCGGCGGAGCTTTCTGAAATACAGGAATATATCCTAGGTCTGATGAATACCCAGACCACCGAGGGTGAATACATTTTTTCGGGTTCTCTCGGCAGAACGCAGTCTTTTGTAAATGTGAGCGGCAGCTACGTATATCAGGGTGACAGCGGTCAGCGTCAGCTTAATGCTTCGTCGTCTGTTGCAATCCCTGTTTCGGATCCCGGATTTATATTCCAGGTGGATACAGCCAGAGATATATCCACGACAAACGGCAATGTTCATGTCGGATATGACAATTACAGTTCCATGCTTCAGTTCTGCGAGGATATGGATCGGAGTTTTGGGGTTTCAGCTCATACGCTAACTTTTACCAGGGATCCCTCAAATGAAAACCTGTACACGGTGACAGATCCTCTGACTGGCAGCAATGTAAGCGTGATGTGCAAAAAGGGTGTTATGGATTACCGCGGTGTTTCCATAGTTCCAAACGGCGAGGCTTCATTTGACGTGACATTTTCAGCACCGCAGCCCCAGGATAATGTGCTGAATTCTTTTACAGCTGCCATTAACGCTTTTAATGATTCAACTCTTTCCGAATTTGAGCGCAATGTGGTTCTGAACAGGGTTACAACACATATAACCAATACTCAGAACAGCATCAATAAGACTCTCGGCAGAATTGGTGCCAGACAGAATACTCTGGATACAGTGATAAATTCAAATCAGGAGATTGAGGATGTAAAGAAAGAGGCCAAGGCAACCATTTCCGAGGTCGATCTTTACGAGACGACATCAGAACTGGCAAAAACCAATTCAATTCTGCAGATGTCCATGAAATCATTTAACTATATGACGGGAACAAGTCTTTTTGACTACATCTCCTGACAGCCGCATGACTCACTGACAGCAGAAGCCGGCGGCGGGGATAACCGCAGCCGGCTTCTGCTGTTTCGGACATCATGAAAGAACTGTGTTTTCCGATAAGATCGGCTGATCGTGCCGGTGCAGAAGGTTTTTCCGGCTACATTTCCCTTTTGTACTTGTTCCAGAGTAATTCAGCGTATTCCCGTATGTTAGGATGGGCGTTTTCCATATTGGCATCCATTTTGTAGTCTCCGCCCTCAAATGTTCCTTCGGACGGGAGATCAATCTGCGTGTATCCGCGCATTGCATGCTTTGTTTTTCCTTCATACATGATAATTTTCATATTTGAAGGACTTACATCACCTTTGCATGACATTTTGTAGAGCATCCATACTTCATTTAAGCCGTTGTCATTAACGTCTGTAACTTCAACAGGAGCCAGCAGACTGAGTTCCGCTTCCAGCGGGCAATCCTCTACAAAGTCTCTGACAGTCCATAGGACATTTCCCTTGGAATCGACACGTTTTATGTTCATCCTTTTTGTTGACATATAGTCGTCTTTGGTGTTGATTTCCGTGGTGACGATTTGTCCCTCGATTTTTCCCTTTCCCAATTTGTCGCTGATGGTCTGGGAGAAAGTTGACACATCCTCTGCTGCCATGGCACATGTTGCCAGCACAGCAGACAGTGCAAAAGCAGTTACTGATTTCTTCATTGATAGCTCCTTTCAGCAAAAATCACTCCCGTATTTTAGCACGTAACGGGATGAATTACTTTTCCACGGGAATGATTCAGTTCATGCGTCACATCCTTTTATGCTGTAAAAGTGGCACGGAATTTTCATGATTAAAAGTAAATAACAGCATGGTTGCGTGATTTGACTGCAGAAGGAAGGAGAGTGGCAAATGTCGTTTTATATAAACACCAACGTGAGTTCTATTCATTCACAGCGTAATCTCGGCATATCATCCAAAAGTCTTGACAATGTATATGCACGCCTTTCATCCGGAGTCAAACTGAACAAGGCCAAGGATGATGCTTCAGGTCTTCAGATCTCAAACCGCATGACTACCGAGATTGAGGTGATCAGCCAGGGCAACCGCAATGCCAATGACTGTATTTCCATGTGTCAGGTGGTGGAGGGTGCTCTTGACGAAGTGGAAAATATGCTTCACAGAATGAGAACTCTTGCGGTACAGTCAAGAAACGGCACCAACAGTTCGGATGAACGCAGTGCTCTGAATGACGAGTTCCAGCAGCTCAGTGATGAAATTATGAGAGTTGGATCTGATACAACCTACGGAAGCAATCTTTTTGTCTTTGGCATGTATGACGCCGGAGAAACGGACAATTCTAAAAAAATACACAACTTTAAGGTCGGTGCAGACGGAAGCAAATCAATAACAGTTGATTTCAGACGTCTTGACGAACTTCTGGAAACAAACGTTTCCGGGAGCAATGTCTGTCTGAGCAGCGACAGTTACGGAGTGAATAACGGATATTCGGGACTTACTGTCTCCAGTCCGGAAGACTGCGATACGGCAATGGAGGCGATTGACAGCTATCTCAGAAGCATCGGCTCGTACCGCGGTGAACTGGGTGCCGTGCAGAACAGGCTTGATGCAGCAATTTCGAATCAGGAAAATGTTCTGGAGAATCTCAGTGATGCCCGATCCAGGATCCGCGATACCGACTACGCCAGGGAAACAGCGGAAATGGCAAGGCTTAACATCCTTCAGCAGGCTTCCGCTTCCATTCTGACCCAGGCCAATCAGCGGGCGGATGCCGCCCTGAATATGCTGAAATAGTTCGGCATAGTTAAGCTCATTATCCCGCAGCTTCGTTCTGCCGCGTATTCACCGGGCAGAGCGGAGATACGGGATCTTTTTTGCCTGCAGAATCAGATCTGCGTGTTCCCTCATTCGCTGTCCATTGGATAGCAGCCCAGTATATGCAGTGAACGGCAGTTCATGCTAATTTCATCCAGGGCCTTCTGTGCGTCGGCTGATTCGATGTTGGCAATAAAGTCTGCGTAGAACTGTTCCTCCCACGGTCTTCCGATAATCGGACGGCTGGTCAGCTTGGTCATGTTGTAGTTATACTTCCTGAATATGTCAAGAATGTCAGACAGGGCTCCAGGCTTGTTGTCCGTAGTGAAGGAAATAGACGTTTTGGTAGTCATTTCACGTGGAAATTTAACAGGATCCTTTGCAATTACTATAAAGCGGGTGTAGTTGCAGGTCTGATTTGCAATATTGGATATGAGCGGCTTAAGTCCGAAAATGCTGCCGCCCATGTCGCTTCCGATGGCTGCAGCCTCATCAGAATTCATCTCTTTGACCTTTTTGATGGCGTCTGCCGTGGAGTCGCAGTACTTGAATGAAACATCAGGGTAGTGGACAGACAGAAAATTTGAACACTGTACTATGGGCTGAGGATGGGAGTATATGTATTTTATTCTGCCGGCGGTCTCCGGTCTGTTTACAAGTATGGAGTGGACGATGTGCAGTACAACCTCGCCGATTACGTAAACATTGTGATCATTCAGCAGATCGATAACATCATTGATAATGCCGCTGCTGGTGTTCTCAATCGGCAGAAATGCGAGATCTGAAATTCCCTGGCGCACATTGTTGATCTGATCCCTGAAATTGCCGCAGGATATCTCATCAAGATGAAGGTTGTGACTGTCGCAGTATTTTTTCAGAGCCTGATAGGAGTATGTTCCTACAGGTCCGAGAAATGACGCTGATTTGAAGTTATTCCATTTCGGATTTTTCTCTGCTATCAGTTTCTGGGTGTATACAAGTCCGGTTTCTCTGTTGATCAGTCTGAAAAGCTGCTTGACAAAACTTGGATTAAGTTCGTTTGCCTGAGCTGAGGACAAAAGACTTTCAATATCGCAGGACAGGAACTGATCCCCGCTGACTGCGATCTGCTCTCTTTTCTTAAGCAGAGCTAAAATTTCTGAATCTATCTGTTCAAGGTTATTCATATCCCGTACCATCCGGTTTACATTTCCTTTCATAACAAAACCCCGAGATGACTCGGGGTTTTACGATTCTTCTGATTTCTGTCTGTCGCTACCCCGTGTTTCGGCACGGGATGAAATGCATCAGACTAGAAACCTACCACTGACGGGATCAGCATATTGACTCTTTCCTTGTCTCCAAGCTGTCCCAGCTGATTGTTGCCCCAGCATTTTGCCGTGTCGTCATTGAGAATGGCACAGGAGTAATTGGAACCGAGTACCATCTTTTTAACGTCAACCAGCCACAGATTCTCCTCATCCTCGATGGCGTAGCCGTCCTTGTCATAGCCGTTATATACCTTGACCGGTACCTTCTGATTCTGGGAACCGTTGTCTCCGAGTCTTCCGAAGAAGGATTCACCCCAGCAGTAGGCCTGATGGTTGGCATCAAATATGGCGCATGAATGTACATATCCGGTGGCAATCTGCTGAACGGATCTCACGATTTTTGAAGGATCACTGGTGCAGTCCCAGTTCTCTTCGCTGTCGTCAGTGCCCGGACGGCATATGGCTGAAGGGGTCTTCATGTTTTCGATATCGTTGTTGTTTCCGATCTGTCCATAGCGTGCCTGACCCCAGCAGTAGGCTATGCGTTCGTTTCCGGCCACGGCGCATGTATGAGACTGTCCGATGGCAATCTGGTGAACCTGAAGCAGAGGATTTTCGTGGCAGTCGGATGCACCCTGGGCGCATATCGGAGTAGGTGTGGACTGGTTGCTGTCCTGGTTGTTGTTTCCAAGCTGGTAGCTTGAACCGTCACCCCAGCACAGTCCTCTTCCCTGTTCATCGTCCACGGTTGCACAGGTAAGATAGTTGCCGGCCACAATGGTCTTGACCTTTGTCAGAGGTTTGGCTTCGCAGTCCTTTGCGTTTTCACTGCACACTACAACAGGTGTAAGCATATAGTCGCTCTTGCCGTTCCCGAGTCTGCCGTTGCTTCCGTTACCCCAGCAGTATGCCTTTCTTTCATCACCTACAATTGCACAGACGTGTTCGCCGCCTGCAGAGATTGCTTTTACTCCCACCAGAGGATGCTTTGCACAGTCTGAAGTAAAGCCTTCAGCACATACTGCAACCGGACGATCGTGATCCTTTCGTTCACCGTTGCCAAGCTGTCCTGACGAACCGTGTCCCCAGCAGTACACCGCCTGTTTTTCTCCTATTACGGCACATGCAAAAAGATCTCCCACAGCAATATGCATTGCGTCTCTCAGATATTCTGATGAACTTGGAGCTTCACCTTTGAATACGGAAACCGGAGTAAATGAATACTTTGTCGTCTGGAAATTAGGATTCTTGTACTCGCAGCCGACTCCACTTGATCCGTCTTCAATTTCGCATTTTCTCATCTTGCCGTCATCGCCGAGGGAACCCTTGTTGGCACCGCCCCAGCAGTAAACAAATCTGTTGAAGTCAATTGCACATGTGTGATTGATTCCGGCCGCAAGCTCTCTGACTGCCATCGGATTCTTTGAAACGTGTCTCTCTTCACCTGTAGAAAGAGGTCCTCTGTTCTGCTGAACAGTGGAAGAAGATGATGACGAACTAGCTGTGCCTGAAGTACCCGAGCTGCCGCCGGATGACGACAACGATTTGAATACAAGCACCACCGCTATGACAGCGAGAATGATAAAAATTAATCTTTTCTGTCTATCCAATTGCCCACCTCTGAAGTAATTTACAAAAAAAAGCGGTCGGCACCGCATTATTACTTTAGAACTATTATATATCCTGAGCGTTTTTTTAGAATTATTTTATTAGTTAATATGTGAACCGTCACAAAAACCGGTCATGATAAATATTATTCAAAATGCTGATGCCGGCTGAAAAACAGCTGCCTGCGAACACAGAAATCCCATTATTTTCGTACCTGACCGGGTTAGTGAATGTGATTATGACGAACCGGCGGATTTTTCGACAGATTTTATTTTGGATGAATTTCTGAAGTTTTACGAAAGAACAGATGAAGAACAGCCATGATCATAAAATCTGATTCTGTGTAAGGAATAGACCGTTACCGGAGGAGTCCGTTACAGATGCTTTGATAATTCTGAAATTTTTGATAAATTTACCCACAATCGATTATCTGTTTTAAAATTGACTGACTTTTCCGATGACAGAGTTTAAATGGTAGAGCACAGCATGAAAATTAAACTGTTTCTTGAATTTCTGGTTTTTTCCGCTGCAGCAGTGATTGCCGGACCGGCGGAAGCCAGAGTTGACTACGATTCTCTTTCTCTTCAGCAGAGAACATATCTTAAGACTGTAGGTCTTTACAAATCAGGCAAGGCTGGTGAAGCCAGGATCCTTGCTACAGGCCTTCAGAATTATGTTCTGCGACCCTATCTCGATTATTATGATCTCTATTTTGACGCCCGCAGTTCAAGACTGCAGGAGGTGCAGAATTATATATCCTCAAGCAGAAACGATGGTCTTATTTCAGATCTGCAGGCAAAGTATGTAAGGACGCTCTACAAGGACGGCCGCTACCAGGATATACCGAAGATCAGGAAGAAGCCTTTCAGACATCTCGGTCTGAACTGTGTCATGAACAGTGCTCTTTACAGATCCGGCAACAAATCTGCAGCCACGGAGTTTATGCGGAAAGAGTACATGAAGGGCGGTGAGATGCCTTCAGAATGCTCATATCTGATGCAGCAGAGCTGGAATGACGGCGTTATCAGTTACCGGACGGAATACAGCAAACTTCTGAAAAAATTTACTGTCAGAAGACAGGATGCCGTTATCGGTGCTCTGGCCAAGCGTCTTAACGGAACCTCCTATGCATCTTCGGCAAAGACTGTTGCCTATCTTTACAGTCATCCTGAGGATGTTCTCGGCAGACTTGGCAGAAATGTTCATGATTACAAACAGGTTGCCGTCGGAACTGTTCTGCTTATGGCGCGTAAAAATGCTGACAGGGCTCTTTCCATGCTGCCGCAGGTGGTTAAAACCTTTGAACTTTCCCGGGAACAGGAGGATGAGTGCAACGGTTATATCATCCGTCACCTGATGCAGCAGAAGCGTTTTGATCATATGTCCTGGCTTGATCGCAATCTTCTCAAGCTGAAGCATCCTGACGATTTGATCCAGAATCGCGTCAAGCTGGCCATCTGGCAGGAAAACTGGAAGGATCTTGATGTCTGGCTCAAGCGTCTCTCTCCGAAGGAGGCAAAGGAAAGCAAGTGGACATACTGGCGGGCCTTTGCTCTGGAAAAACAGGGCAGGGCAAAGGAAGCAAGGGATATGTATCTCAGGGTGCTGAATGAACGCAACTTCTACAGTTTCATGGTATCCCAGAAATATTCAATCCCGTGGCCTTTCCTTGAACAGAAGGTGTTCATGTCTCCGATGGATGAGAAGAAGGCTCTTTCAAAATGGACAGAGTTTGCCCGCGTGAAGGAACTTCTTGCTGTCGGTGATATATCGAATGCCGGCAGAGAATGGTATCACTTCATAAATCGCCTGACGCCGAACGAGGTTGCTCAGGCCGGTGTTCTTGCATACAACCGCGGGTGGTACGATTATTCACTCAAGGCATGCATATACGGAAAGGCCTGGAATCTTCTGCAGCTGAGATTCCCGATGCCTATGCGCAGTTACTATCAGAAAATGAGCAGGGATACCGGGGTAAGCGAGTCTTTCCTCTACGCAATATCAAGACAGGAGAGCGCCCTTAATCCTAGCGCTGTTTCACCGGTTGGCGCCAAGGGCATGATGCAGCTTATGCCGGCCACAGCCTCCATGGTGGCAAAAAAATACAGTATTCCATATTCAAGGGAATCTCAGCTTCTGGATCCGGAAACGAATATTTCTCTGGGAGCCCATTATCTTGAGCATCTTCTTTCCGGCTATGACAACAACCGCGTTCTTGCTGCTGTTGCATACAATGCCGGTCCTCACAGAGTGGAGGCGTGGAAGAGCAAGGACGGAGTTGGAAAGTCTGTTGATGTATGGGTGGAGAATATTCCTTTCAATGAAACCCGCAACTATGTGCAGAATGTAATTATTTTTGACGCCATCTATCAGAAGTATATGAAAAAGGAGCCGTATTTTCTGACAGAAAAGGAATTCAGATACAAGTACTGAGTTTTCATTTTCTCCGGTTCATGCGGACTGTCCGTCATATCAGAAAGCTGAACACACTTTTTATGCAGCACCGCAGGGTGCTGTTTACGTTTCAATGCCTGCGGGATGCATTCCCGCAGTTCCTTCTGTGTTCTGACAGCGAGCCTATGCTGCTGTTTTCGAAGTAGAGCGTAGAGTGAACCTCACTGACTCTGGTAATTTTTCCTTCAGAAAAAACGCGACAGACTGCGTTATGATATGCAGTTCTGATCTTTGCCGGGTTGTTTTTCCACATTGCCGGTATTTCCGGTCTGGTGGTGGAGAAAATCAGATACAGAATTCCGTCCCTTATGTCCATGGACTCGAGCGTATGTCCGTCGTAGGAAGCCGGGAGCATACCCCTTGCCATGTTGAATTTCAGTCTGTTTTCAATGATTTGTTCGCGGTTTGTATAGACGTTCAGCATGAACAGAGCGGATTTTGGATCTGTCTTGGACATTAATGTTCTGATGTCTATGTCGTTACGGGCATATGCATTTGCGGATAACATGCCGATGCCAAGACAGATCATTGCTGACGCTGCCTTTAATAAACTGAAACCCATGGCTCTTCTCCTGTAAATGTTGCCGCAGTCTGTTTACGGATCAGTCTGGTTATACGTGAAATACATGAATATTTTGGATCATGTTACCGGTCGTAATCAATACTGCTGATCTGTGAATTTAGAATTTTTGAAAGACAAAAACAGGGCAGCCGTGCGGAAAAATGATGTGTTTAACAAAGATGTAAATTAAATACATATTTTACTTGCTTTATTATCAGATTGCTGTATCATCATGAATGTGATCATAAAAGGATCGTCTTATTTTCAAGTCTGATATTTTTTAAAAGGAGCCGAAACATGGTTAAGGGAATTCAGATTACTCGCAGTTCAGATCCTGCTTTGTTAAATTCCATCTGGATAATTGATGAGGATAATGCCCGTTGCATCTGTGCCAGGGAGAGGTATGAGGCCGATCAGGTGGTTGGAGTTTCAGAACTCGGTGAATATGAATGCAGAGAGCTGCCTATTGAACACAGGGTTGTTACCCAGGAGGGCGGTCAGCATCTTAATGTAAATGTTCTGCAGCGGGAAACTCTGGTTGATGCCATGGAACATCCCGAGAAATATCCTTCTCTGACAGTGCGTGTTTCCGGTTACGCAGTACGCTTTAATTCTCTTACAAAGGAGCAGCAGCAGGACGTTATAACAAGAACGTTCACATCCAAGCTGTAGTTCTGTTCCTTCTTTTAAGTTTCATATAATTCTTTTCTGAAACTCCGTGCCTGCACGGAGTTTTTGATCCCGAAAAAGCGTACACTTCTTGTGACGGGTTCTGATTCATTCATGTATGCACTGTTCAGCTGTCCCTGTTTGTGAGTTGTTTCTTCGCTGACAGTATTTTAGGAAGAAAGCTAGAATTTTGTTTTCTTATGAAGAATCATTTCTGTTACCGTCAGATATTTGGCATGCTTCACAAACGCATGGATTGTTTATAGATCTGTATAATCGTACATGGCGCACTGACTTGCCGGGATCACCATCCTGGATGCTGAAATGCCATGTGGAGCTCGTCAGCGCTGGTGAAAGTCATATGGTTGCGGCATATTTGCAGCGGTATTTTTCAACATGGTCATTCAGAATGTACTCTGATAAAATTTATCCGGATATGGGGTTAAAAGTATGGCATCTTTAACATGGCGGGAAACTCTTTCAGCGGAAAAGGGAAAGCCTTATTTCAAGAATATACTGAGTTTTATTGATCAGGAGCGCGGTCGCGGAGTCGAGATCTATCCTCCGAAGGGTCAGATCTTTAATGCTTTCAGGTATACGGAGCTTTCTGACATAAAGGTTGTGATTATCGGACAGGATCCATATCATGAGCCGGGGCAGGCTCACGGACTCTGCTTTTCTGTTCCTGACGGATGTGTTTTCCCTCCTTCTCTCAGAAATATTTTTAAGGAACTTTCCGTTGAATATCCGGGATATCAGATCCCGACAAGCGGTAATCTTGAAAAATGGGCGCGTCAGGGAGTTTTTCTTCTTAACACAACTCTCACAGTTGTGAGAGGTCAGGCTAATTCTCACCAGACGATTGGCTGGGAGATGTTTACAGACGAGGTCATCAGGATTATAAACGCGAATTTATCAAATGTGGTCTATATGCTGTGGGGCAGTTATGCCAGAAGGAAGTGTGCCTTTGTTGACAGAAGCCGCAACGAGGTTCTTGAGGCGGCTCATCCAAGTCCGCTTTCGGCGTACCGCGGTTTTTTGGGCTGCGGACACTTTGTCAGGGCCAACAATTATCTGAATGCAGTGGGGAGAACCCCGATAGACTGGCAGCTGTGAACTTCCATGACTGGCTGCGGCATGCCGCAGAATATGGACTTATTGAGATCAGCAGGATGTTTAATTTTTCTTTGAGCCGGCTTCCTGCTTTGAACTGGTGTTCTGATCTGTGCTTTCTCCTGTACCGTGTATGATCTGACACAGCTCCTCATTGCTGTCCAGAGTGACGGGAGAAATTCTGTGGGTGCCGTCCACGTTCTTCAGTGTATAAACTCTTGACTGGAGAGTTTCCGGAATGTTCATCTTTTCCTTTTTCACTGTGGCATTGATTATGATTTCCGGCTGCAGACTCAGCAGGTACTCCCTGTCGATTACCGGGTAAGCCTGATCTATGCTTCTTACAGGATTTGTTCCGTTGCATGTCTCGATCATATCGTTGATCCAGGTGTTTTCCGAAACAGTGTATATCGGATCGTCCCACAGTATGTAGATTACTGAATGCTGAGGATAGTTCTGGTATTTGCTTTTGATATGCTTGAGACGGGTAAAGAAGTTTTCCTTGAGCTTTACCGACTGCTCCTCTGCATGGGTAACTCTTCCCAGTTCAAGTATCGCCGAACTGTAGTCAAGAAGACGTTCTGTTCTGAATCTGAATATATTTGCCGGGATCCTGAGCCGTTTGACGTCCTTTTCAAGGTTGGGATAGAAATTGTTCCATGCGATAATCAGATCCGGCTTCAGTTTAATAATTTCCTCATAGTTGATTACATCAATGGAAGCAACCTTCGGCAGTTTGGAGGCCGGTTTGAAGTAGTCTGACATGCTGTCGATGCCAACAACATTGTTCTGAAGACCGAGACTGAAGAGGTTCTCTGTGACAATCGGAGCAAGAGAAATAATTTTGATACTGTTGAGATTGTTCTTTTCATTTTTCAGTTTTGCCTCTCTTACTGCAACGAGATGCTTTATTGTTTCACTCACATCCTTCATCATCGCAATATTGCCGGCAGTGGCGGCCGATGGCTGAGAGAGTCTCATTTTTGCTGTATATGTGCTGTCTGCTGTTGTTGCAGCCACCAGATCTGCAGCCATGAAAACAGACAGTACAATAAGCTTGAGCTTGTGCATTGTGTTCCTAAATTAAAATATGTAGCAACTGATATGTCAGAAGACAGGCTGAAGACAGCAAAACAGAGTTTCTTGACATTCTGTATGAGCGATCCACATGAACAGGTGCGGGATCTGTTTTTCCACCGATGCGATTGTACCTTATTTTCTCATCCTGGTAAATTCTGGGACCTCCCAGTGAAATGTTCAGATGCTCTGCCGTAAAACCGATAAGAAGCCCGCTCAGTCTGCAGGGGTGAAATCTCATATGGGTAACGGCTCTGCCGAAAGCATTGAAATTCAGAGTTACAAAAAACAGCATTGCGTACATGACTAATGCCGGAATGGCTGATACAGTCTTTGCCAGAACAGAATTGACTCTTCCGAAATATTCGTTCTTTCTCAGTTTGATGCTGAAGGCTCTGCTTAGAATAACAAGAAGTACAGATATAAAAGCTGCCGTAGGTCCGAGAAGAAGATACCAGAAGACCGGTACAAAAAATCCGTGCAGGAAGTGCAGAACCACAGATTCACAGACAGCCTTGGCAACTCCCATTTCACTCAGTGTGTCGGTACTTCTGAGGAGCAGAAATCCTGCAGCCCGCCGGGCTTTTTTCAGCTGCTCCTTCCGGAGCTGAAAACTTACATCCGTGACGGAGGATCTTACTGATGAGTATTCAATGCAGAAAAGCATCAGCAGATAGTCGTAAATTATTTCATGGGGCAGAAGGTTGTTCATGCACCACAGAAGAGCAAGAAGGGGCAGAAAAATAACCAGGTTCGCAAGAATGCTGAACATTCCTGCAGTGGCCGGGTGCAGATCACCGCTGTTCAGACGGTCTGCTATACGGGTGAACAGCAGGCAGCATATGTTTGAAGAGACCGGTATCATCATGGCAAGCAGCGTTACCGTGCATACGACACCGGGTCTTGAACAGAAAAACTGGTACAGAACAGTGTATATATCGATATTCACAGTTTTTCCAGCACGTGCAGTGCAATTGTGGACGAGTTTCTTGATGCAACAGGGAGAAATTCGTCAAAATCTACGGTGGATCCATGATCTGCAGTGTCTGAAACTGAGCGTATGACAATAAAAGGAACTGACAGTTCCGTGCATACGTGGCCTATGGATGCACCTTCCATTTCTGTCGCCATGGCATCCGGAAAGTTCTTCAGGATCCTGTTATGCTGTTCATCCGTGCATACAAACTGGTCTCCGGATACGATGAGTCCTTCGTGAGTATTTAATCTTTCACAGGACATTGCCAGTTTTATCAGCTTTTCATCAGCTCTGAAGTAAAGACTGTGCTCCGGCAGCTGTCCCGGTTTGTATCCGAAGTTTGTAAGATCCACATCATGGTAGGCGACGCCTGTGGAAACAATAACATGACCGATACCTATTTCTGATTCAGGACGAAGTCCTCCTGCGGATCCGGTATTTATTACAATGTCTGTCTTAAGATTATTGATAATAATTGCCGTGGTAAGAGCAGCCTGAACCTTTCCTATGCCGCTGACAGTCAGGATCACATCCCTGCCTTTAAGCTTACCTTCGTAGAAACAGTGATTGCCGATGTTTTTTTCTTCTCTGTTTCCTAACTGATCCAGCATTGGTGCCAGTTCCTCGTTCATGGCACATACAATTCCAATTTTCATTTAAACTCCATAGCTGCGAATGCAACAGATAAAGTGACATGTCGGTACTACTGCGGATTTTATACCATAAACCACTGTGCTGCCTCTAAAAACTCCGTCACACTCTTGTAAGAGGATTGCCGAGTACTGTGATCAGCAACTGAAAAACTCGTTTTCTCTGATCTGAGACTCCTGGCAGCTGAATCATGACCGCTCTCTGTTCCTGTCTGTCCAGGTTGCACATCTGAAGTTTATATCCGGCCACTCGCAGAAGCAGGCATGAGACAGAGAATCGTTCTTCTGCTGCCTGAATGCAGGAACAGCACAGATCTTATGGACGGTATTTCTGAAAACCTGATATTAAGTTGGCGGGTTAAGTGTTCTGATTTCCTCACATTTTTAATTTCTGATTATTTGTGAGATTAAATTCAAAAGTACTGCTTAAATGTGTTGTTTATTACATTTTTGGGGATTAGATTTATGAGAGCATATCACCAGTGTGATATTATCATCCGGAGATTGTCCGTTTGATAAGAGTGAGGAACAGCTGCAGTCGACTGACTCAGTTTTCTGATGTTGTACTTCCACCGGATATGTAAAAATGTTGTTTGTTCCGGAAAAATAATTTATTGAATCTGATTTTGATTAAGGCGGTATGGTATGGCAGAGTCTAAGGTTGATAAACCTCTGAGCGTTGATAAGAGCTGTTTTGTCGAGACACTGGAAAAATGCGGAAACGCTCATGTGATGATGCTGAGACCTCACGGTTTTGGTAAATCTCACCTCATTGACATGCTGTTCAGTTATTACGATAAGTCAAGTGAGGCCTCCTTTAATGAGGAATACGCAGGAACGTATATCAGAATGCATCCGACACCTCTTAAGAACAAGTTCAGAGCCATCAAGTTCGTGTTTACCGGTCTGGCCGGAGTTGCTGAGGAAAAGTTTGATGATACCTTCAGAAAGTGTGTGGCTGACGGTATTAAAGATTTTGTCAGACGCAACAAGGATCTTGATTTTGCCGTCGATGATGAACTGACCAATGATCCCGTCTTTGCATTTACCAGTCTTTGTCTGAATTTTTCTCAGCAGTTTCCGGCAGAAAAATTATATCTTCTCATAGAGGATTATGATAATTTTGCTTACGATGTGCTTTTTGAAAACAGGATGGATCTGGTTTTCAGGGATGTGGTGAACGACTTCTATGACAGTATCAAGTCTGTTCTCAATGTTACGATTGGTAGAACCTTCGTGACCGGTGTCTTCCCTATTGAGCTTGGTACTCTGTTCGGTGAAAGCGGACAGACAAGTGTAAGAAACCTTGCATCTTTCAGAACATTCGCCAATCTTACCGGTTTTACCGGCGATGACATAAAGTATCTCATCACCGATTATATCGGCAAAGGCAGAGGCAGGAGATCTGCCGAGGAAATCATGAGGGAGCTTGACGAACGTGCCAGCGGTTATGTTTTCTCTCCTTACGGCAGTGATCTCCTGTACAATCCACGTGACTGCAGTGCTTATCTTCATGACAAAAAGAATGCAGAAGATAACGAAAAGTATCAGAAGAGACTTAACACAATTCTTGATTTGTCGCAGGGTATAGATCTTAAGGATCTGCTGGAAAAAATTTTTAAGAGAAGTCTTCTCAAGCTTACTAACGTGACTCCTTTCCTTAAGCTGTCTCTTGTCAGTTCCTACAATGAAAGTGATCTTCTGTCTCTTCTTTTCTATCTCGGTTACCTTACAATGGCTCCGGAATCCATAAAGAAGACGGGAGCTGTTGCTCTTGTCTGCCCTAACAGGCATATGGAGTCATTTTTCCGCAGATATTATGAGGAAAAGAAATTCGATCAGGAAGATTTTGATATCTGATGCGGCTTACAGATTTTGTTCATACCATTGGTACGGACTGGAAATATCTGTACCATGGCAATGTGGGCAAGCTCTCGCTGTCAGGAAAATTTTCCTGTCCCAATCGTGACGGCACCATAGGGATCGGCGGATGTACTTTCTGTTCTGTCGGATCTTTTTCCGAGGTTTCTTCGGCTTCCGTTCAGGATCAGATACGTTCTCAGACCGAGAGCGGATTTGATTATTACTATGCATATTTTCAGTCCTATACCAGCACCTATGCCGAAGTCAGGTATCTGAAGGAACTTTATGATCAGGCTCTGATGTATGACGGTGTTGTGGGTCTTTGTGTAGGAACAAGACCGGACTGCTGTCCGGATGAATGTCTTGATCTCCTTTCCGCCTACAGGGATCTCGGGAAAGATGTTATTGTGGAGCTGGGTCTTCAGACTGCACTGGATCAGACATTGAAAAATATTAACCGGGGGCACGATTTTTCATCATATGCACGCACTGCAGAAAGGATCAGACGCAGAAATCTAAAAATCTGTACCCACCTGATACTCGGACTTCCGGGGGAAAGTCTGGAAGACAATATTTTCAGTCTTAATGCCGTGCTGGAAGCCGGTACAGACGGGATCAAACTTCACCCTCTGCATATAGTCAGGGGTTCTATTATGGCAAAGCAGTACCGGGCAGGTGAAATCCGGCTTCTTTCCCTCGATGAATATACCGGAAGAGCATGTGAGCTTATTGCAAGAACTCCCGCCCGCATAGTTTTTCACCGTATCTCTGCAACAGCGCGATCTCCTTTTCTGATAGCTCCGGATTACTGTGAAAAAAAATTTCCAGTGATAGACAGTATAACCTGTTATCTGAGCAGATACGGAGTTCAGGGCAGTGCAATTGGCGATCCTTTTATACCGGAACTCTTTTTTGCTGATAATTGAGAACCCGTGCCGTCTAATTCAACTTCGATACCGGCATAATAGGATGTACTTGGAGGTATGTCATGGCTGATGTTTGGGTACGCATTGATACCGGCAGGAACAAGGCTGCATGTGAGGATGCGGTGCTGGTGGGAGATCGTATTTTTGAACCGGGATTTTACAATATTCAGGACGTGCAGTTTCCCTGTGTTTTCGCTGTGGCTGACGGTGTCGGCGGTAATGCCGGAGCCAAAGAGGCTTCGTATTTTGTTCTGAGGCGCCTTTCAGAAATGTATCATTCGGATCTTACTCTGGATGATCTGGTGTCCATTATGATCAACATTGATTCGGAACTTATAGATTTCTCGTCGTTTCTTGAGGGTAAGGAGAACATGGCCTCCACGCTTACTGTTTTCATTGTTGAGCAGCACCGGGCTCTCAGTGCACATGTCGGCAATACCCGGCTTTTGGAGGTAAGGAACGGAGTTATCCATCAGCTTTCTCACGATCAGACGGCAAGGCAGATTATGCTTGATACCGGCAACTACGCATCGGCAAGAGATTTTGGAAATTCTGAACTTCTGGGATTTATGGGCGGTGCATCGGTCAACGGCATCGCATATCTGAAGGTTGCAGAGCTGTGGACTGATGGTGACAGAGCTGATCAGATTATACTGACTTCTGACGGAATACACGATTATGTAGAGCCTGACAGGTTTTCAGCTCTCTATGAATCCAACAAAATGTATCCGCGGAGACTTTTTCAGATGATTTTCAACGAAGCAGATATGAATGATTCCTGTGATGATAAATCAATGCTTCTGGTTCGTTTCTGATTTTTATGTATTCAGAAGTTCGACTGTTCATTATATCTGATATGCTTTTTGAGTTTAGGAACCCGGTTTGGAAACGGGTTTGATTTAGTTTGGTTCAAACGATTTTACCTGATGTTGCGGGGTGTTTATGGATCAGGAAAAGATTATCAAGATGAAGGAAGCGAGATATGCCATCAGGCAGACCATGGCTCTGATCCTGGCCGGAGGCAGAGGATCCAGACTCCGTCAGCTGACGGATCGAAGAGCAAAACCGGCTGTATATTTCGGAGGAAAATTCCGCATTATAGATTTTGCGCTTTCAAACTGCATAAATTCCGGTGTCAGAAGAATTGGAGTTGTCACTCAGTATAAGTCTCATTCGCTGCTCAGACACATTCAGGAGGGCTGGTCGTTTCTGCAGAACCAGATGAATGAGTTTGTGGATCTCATGCCGGCCCAGCAGAGAATTGATGATGTTCACTGGTACCAGGGAACAGCCGATGCAGTTTATCAGAATGTGGATATTATCAGGGAATACGGCAGCAAATACATCCTTATCCTGTCCGGAGATCATATATATAAAATGGATTACGCCATGATGCTGATGGATCATATCAAGAGCGGCTGTCCTCTTTCCATAGCTTGTGTTGAGGTTCCAAGGGAGCAGGCTTCTGTATACGGCTGCATGGAAATTGATGAGAATAACAGAATAAAATCCTTCAGGGAAAAGCCTGCTGATCCGCCTGCAATGCCGGGTAAACCTGATACCACCCTGATATCAATGGGAATTTATCTGTTTAACGCTGATTTCCTTTATGAACAGCTGGAACAGGATCAGGAGGATGATGAATCAAGCAGGGATTTCGGCAATGATGTGATACCAAAGATCGTCCGTCACGGTGATGCTCATGCGCATAATTTTGAGCTGAGCTGTGTTCGCAATCCTGAGAAGACGAAGGAAAGCTACTGGAGAGACGTGGGCAGCATAGATTCATTCTGGGCAGCCAATCTGGATCTGGCGGCTGTCATACCTGAACTTGATATTTATGATCGCATGTGGCCGATCTGGACAAATCAGCAGCAGCTTCCTCCTGCCAAATTTGTACAGGATTACGAGGGGAAGCACGGTGTTAATGTGAACTCTGTTGTATCGGCCGGGTGTATAATTTCCGGATCTGAAATTTACAATTCTGTTCTGTTTTATTCCGTGAGAATACATTCAAAGAACTATCTGGAGGGTGTTGTCATTTTTCCAAATGCTGTAATCCACCGCGGCTGCAGGATCAAAAATGCAATTATTGAAAAGCGATGCGTTATTCCTCCTAATTTTGAGATCGGATTTGATCGTGCCAAGGATGAGGAGTATTTTTACGTATCTGAGGGCGGGATTACGGTTGTTACAAGAAAAATGCTGGACAAACTCAAGAGCGAAAACCCGGATCTTTTTGAACACATACCACCGAGAGCTCCGGACAGACCGATGTATTGAGAAAGTGTTAGGTAAAGGCAATTCAACAGCAGAGCAGTTGTGTCGTGTTTGAAGAGAATACTTGAGTCATCAGCAGATGCTTTTTATTTGTTTGTGCCTGCAGTTTGAATTTTTGATATTATTATCTCCGGACAGATCTGATTGTTTCGGAGGGTGTTATGCTTGATGGTTCCAAACTTGAGGTGGTGCGCTTTTATCCTATTGAATCCGATGACGGATATGAATATGACAGGGAGTCAGCTGTTACAACCGCACCCGTAAGGAGACTGCAGCAGAAAACTCAGGTTTATCCCCTGGACATCAGGGCTTCATCACGATCCAGACTTACCCATTCTCTCGAGGTTCAGTGCAGGGCAAGGACGGTGGTTGCCGAAGTTGCCAAACGTAATTCCTTCTATTTCGATAATCTGTACGAGATCTCCTCCATATGTGAAACTGCCGCTCTGGTTCATGATGTGGGCAATCCGCCGTTTGGACACTTCGGGGAAAAGGTTATTTCAAATTTCTTTTCATCCCGTCTTAATGACATTTTTAAATCATCTCTGGGAGCGGATCATAAGCCTTCGTCCCAGTGGGAGAATCTTCTTTATCCCGATTTGAGCAATTTCGACGGTAATGCCCAGAATCTGAGGATCCTTCACTCAATCCAGAAGCTCAACCTGTCGGCTCAGGTTCTCGGAGCCTGTATCAAGGTTCCGTATCTTATTGATGAATCAACAGATCTGCCTGCCGGATGCTTTTATTCTGAAAGCATCCTTTTTCAGTTTATCCGTGATGCTCTTGAACTTGATGTGGGTGAGCATTTTGAACTTGTTCATATTCTGGAGTATGCAGACAATATATGTTATGCCCTGGCGGATATAGAAGATTCTCTTGATCGAGGAGTCATTACCCCTGATGAAATGGAAAAGGATCTGCTGCGGTACTGCAATGGCAATGCAGGTGCCGAGAACCTTTTAATACAGACACTGAGCGAGAGCAGAGAGAACGGCACCGGTTTTATTGATTATTTCAGAATGAACAGTCTTCCTGCCGCAATCTGCGAGTTTGCGGATTTTTTTTCATCCTCTGTGCAGTCGGCCTATACTGATGAATTTGAATTTAACTATCAGGGATCTGAAAATTATCTGATATCGGCAATGATGACCTATGCAAGGGAGAAGGTTTTCAAAAAGAAGGAAATTGAATCGCTGGAAATAACCGGAAATTCAGCTCTTATCGGACTTCTGAAAACTTATTCGAAGTTGCTGTCTGTTTCCAGAGATGATTTCAATGAACTTCTGAAGGGTGGTGAACTGTCCGATCCTGTTTTAAGCAGGCTGTTTCACCGCATATCCCACCGGGTTCTTGAAACCTACATCGAATCGGTAAACAGTGATGATCTTGGATTTGAGGATCCGGATGAGAAGGAGTTTTACTTCAGGGTAAGACTTATGATTGATTATATTACCGGTATGACGGATACCTATATTCAGACTGAGTTTTCTCTTATGCGGGGGCTCAGTTATTATTAGGCTGTTTATGCATTACGCTTTTTGCGTAATGCATATCCGGAATATGTGATGATGACTGTCAGCAGTATCCGGCTTTGATGCAGGTGGAGTCATCGGCCAGTTTCCATATGATCTGATTGTTTACAAATTCAGGATCAAGAATGTATGTTTCTCCGTTCAGAGTATCCTTGTGCCCGGCAGTAACGATGATGGATCCGAGCTTTACTTCAACGGAGTCAAAATATGTGGTGCTGTATTTCTGCGGGATGGAGTAGCCCGGACCTCGTGATCCCGAGTTGCAGTCATTGCTGTCGATGTTGAACTGGGCGTTTTCCAGGCACAGGGCGATGTCTCTTTTAAGACTTTCTGTCAGAAGAACAGCCTCCGTAAAGCGGCCTCTGTTGAGATCCCGCTTTACGCTTTGAGTTACCTGATTGCCTGGCTGTGTTTCCCGTTCACCACAGCCGGCAGCAAGCAGTGAAGACATAGTGATCAGTATAAGCACAACTGACCGGCTGGGATTTTGTTTTTGGCTGAATATTGTCATTTCGGATCTTCCTGAAAACAAGACTGTTGGTGATATGAACTTCGCTTCATATCCTTTTTATTTTGCCATACATTTGATGAAGGAGATATTAGTTTTGAACAAGTGGGTTGTGGCCTGTCGTCTGAGAACTCTGCCTCTTTCTTCATCTGCTGTTATTCTCGGTCTGATCGTTGCTTTCACTGTTGACGGTGTTACCGCAGATCTCTATCACCTTCTGAGTGCTTTCACGGTTCTGCTTACGGCCGTACTTCTTCAGATTTTAAGCAATTATGCCAATGATTTCGGTGATCAGATTTCCGGTGTGGACAAGGTTGAGAGACCGGGAAGGATCAGCATGGTTCAGCAGGGAAAAATGACCATGAGAGATCTGAAAGTGGGCATTGCTGTTCTTCTGCTCCTTGCACTTGGTGTGGGACTGACTTCAATTATTCTCTGCTGGTACCAGGATCCCGTTGGATTTTCATCTTTCGTGATTCTTGGTGCACTTGCGGCAGTTGCTGCTGTTACCTATACAGTTGGTCCGTCATACAGCTATGTCGGTCTTGGTGATCTGTTTGTGTTCATTTTTTTCGGACTGGTGGCTGTAATCGGAGCTGAGTACATGCTTTCTCATGTCTGGTCCGTTCCAGGAGTTCTCGCCGGCGTGGCTGCGGGCTGCAGTTCAATTATGGTTCTTAACGTCAACAATCTCAGGGATTATGAATGCGATACTGCCGGAGGGAAAAAATCTGTGGTAGTCAGAATCGGACTCAGGAACGGTCGACGCTACCATATATGTCTTTTTGCAGTCTGTGTCCTGATGACTGTTGCCAGTGCTGTCTGGTGCTGCTCATGGGCCGGTCTTGCGGTTATTCCTTTTTTTATTCCTCTGTACAGATCAGTTGTTTTCATTGCTGATGAAAATCATTCCGGTTCTGTACTTGAGCCTATGATGAAGCTTACATCCCTTGGTGCGAGTCTTGTCAATCTGGCTCTCGGGATCCTTCTGCTTGTTTCTGTCTGACGCAACATTTAACTGTTGCGTATCGGCAGTTGCCCGAATATTGCCGGTTGTGAACTGAATGAATACGTCCGCAGTCTGTTCTAACCTGCCTCCGGACCTGATGACAGATCCTGCAGATTTTCTGTATGTGGCAGGGAATAATCCGAACCCTGCCGGAAACTATCCGGTTGGAATCCCTGCAAATTACAGACTATTCTGAGTTTACCTGTTTTCTGTTAAAATATACCTGCTTTCAGATCCGGCGGGTCTGATGGATTTTTTACACAGGTTCAAGGAGTAGTATGCGCGTTTTAAAGTTCGGCGGGACATCTCTGGCTGATGCCGGGAGATTTTACGGAGTGGCTGACATAGTAATCAGATCCTCTCTGGATGAACAGGTTGCTCTTGTTTTATCCGCACCGGCCAAGATTACAAATTTACTGATAGATCTTGTTAATTATTCTGTTTCCGGTGATGATACCCGAACTGTATCCGACAGCATTAGTTCAATTTTCAATTCCATTGTTTCAGGATTAAAGGAAAGGGTTCCTGGTCTTGACGAAGCCTCCGTCAACGGTTTCATGGCGGATCAGTTTTCTCTTATACGCCATCTGACGGACGGTATCAGACTTCTGAAGCAGTGCCCTGATAATATCCAGGCTCTGATTTTAAGTCGTGGCGAGGCACTGTCCATTTTTATCATGTCAAAACTGCTTGAGGCCCGGGGGCAGAGGATCGAGCTGATTGATGCAACAAAGTGTCTTCTTGCAGAGGGGGATTATCTTGAATCTGCAGTAAATATAGAAGAGTCTGCAAAGCGTATTGCCGCTCTCAATCTTTCCCGCAACAGCATCTGCCTGATGCAGGGATTCTGCGGTACAAACGGCAAGGGTGACATAGTTCTGCTGGGCAGAAACGGCTCTGATTATTCCGCAGCATGTCTTGCAGCCTGCGTCAGAGCAAAAAGCTGTGAAATCTGGACCGACGTGGATGGTGTTTACAGCTGTGATCCGCGTATTGTAAGTGATGCAATTCTTATCAGCAGGGTCAGTTACAAGGAAGCCATGGAACTTTCATATTTCGGAGCAAAGGTTCTGCATCCACGTACAATTGCTCCTATAGCCCGTTTCAGAATTCCGTGCAGAATTAAAAACAGTCTTAATCCGGAGCATCCGGGAACTCTTATTGCCGAAACCGGCGACGAGAACATGGCGGTTAAGGGTATTTCAGATCTGTCCGGAATTTCCCTTATCAATATCTGCGGTCCCGGAATGAAGGGCATGGTCGGTCTTGCCGGAAGAATTTTCTCCTGTGTTTCCCGCGCAGGCGTATCTATTGTTCTTATAACACAGTCATCCTCCGAGTACTCGATAAGCTTCTGTATCCACAGTGCCGATCGTGAAAAATGCCTGAAAGCTCTTGAAACAGAGTTTGAACTGGAACTCAGAGAGGGACTCCTTGACAGTATTGAAATCAGAAATGACATGGCTGTCATTTCCGTGGTGGGCGACGGAATGAAAAAGACACGCGGTATTGCAGCCAAGTTCTTCAAGGCCATAGCCCAGACAAATATCAATGTTGCAGCAATCGCCCAGGGTTCCTCCGAGAGATCCATCTCGGCTGTTGTTATTGCGAGCAAGGCAAGGAATGCAGTGAAGTCGTGTCATCAGAGCTTTTTCAATTCAACCCAGTTTATTGATCTCATTGTTGTGGGTGTAGGCGGAGTCGGCGGCGCTCTTATAAACCAGATTAAGCGTCAGCAGCAGGTTCTCCGCCAGCAGGGCATAGGTCTCAGAGTTGTCGGTCTGGCGAATTCCAGAAAAATGTATCTTGACTGTGAAGGAATTGAGCTTGAGAACTGGGAGCAGAAGCTGGAGCAGCAGCAGACCGGTTTTGATTTTGCCATGGTTCAGCAGAAGATCAGAGATTCGTTCCTGATAAATCCGGCAATTGTTGACTGCACCTCGGATCCGAGAATCGCCTCCATGTACGTTGATTTTCTCAGTGCCGGTTTCCATGTCATCACTCCTAACAAGAAGGCAAATACAAGTACCATGGCGTACTACCGTGATCTGCGAAGAGCAGCCCTGAAGACGAGACGGAAGTTCCTTTATGAGACCAACGTGGGTGCAGGTCTTCCTGTAATTGAAAACCTTCAGAATCTGATCAAGGCCGGTGACAAACTGGTAGCCTTCAGCGGAATCCTGTCAGGATCTCTGTCCTATATTTTCGGAAAACTTGATGAAGGAATGAAATTCTCAGAGGCAACCCTCAGTGCACGTGCCAAGGGATTTACCGAGCCGGATCCCCGTGACGATCTTAACGGCATGGACGTTGCCCGCAAGGTTCTTATTCTTGCAAGAGAAGCAGGAATGAAGCTTGAACTGGATGATGTATCTGTGGAAAAGGCTCTGCCGCCTGATTTTGACGACAGCGGAAATACAGAAACCTTCCTTACCAATCTGCCTAAGGCTGACGCATGGTTTGAGGACAGGATCCGGGAAGCTCAGGAGAACGGAAAGGTTCTGCGCTATGTTGCCACAATCAATGAAGGAAAGTGCAGGGTTGCTATTGAAGCAGTGGATGAAAATAATCCTCTTTACAAGGTTAAGGACGGAGAGAATGCTCTTGCCTTTATTACCAACTACTATCAGCCGATCCCTCTGGTTCTCAGAGGCTACGGAGCAGGTACCGAGGTTACCGCAGCCGGAGTATTCGCTGATATTTTAAGAACTTTGAACTGGAAACAAGAGATTTAAAATGGCTGTAAAAGCATATGCACCGGCGTCTATCGGCAATGTAAGCGTAGGATTTGATCTTCTCGGTGCGGCACTGAGTCCTGTGGACGGATCGCCTCTTGGTGATTTTGTAACGGTTGAGGATCATGACGAACAGTTTGTTCTGGAGTGTACCGGCTCATTTGCCGACAAACTTCCATCTGACTACAGAAAAAATATTGTCTATGATGCCTATGTTGATTTCTGCGAAGAACTTTCAAGGAAGGGAGGAAAGCCTAAAAAACTTAAGATGACACTGGAAAAGTGTCTTCCTATCGGTTCAGGTCTCGGATCCTCTGCATGCTCCATTGTGGCAGCACTTGCCGCACTTAATGAGTTTCATGATCGCCCTTTTTCTCAGAATGAAATCATGATGCTTATGGGCAGGGAGGAAGGCAAGATTTCAGGCTCTGTTCATTTTGACAATGTGGCACCCTGCTATCTGGGCGGTATTCAGCTGATGGTTGATGAGCGCGGTATCATAAGCCGCGAGGTTCCTTCTTTTGACAGCTGGTACTGGGTGTCATGCTATCCCGGGATCTGCGTATCCACCGCCGAGGCAAGAAAAATTCTTCCTGATTCTTATGATCGTCATACCTGCATTGATTTCGGACGTCAGCTTGGCGTGTTTATTCATGCGTCATTTTCCGGTGACGAGGAACTTGCCTGTACTGTTCTCCGTGATGTGCTGGCCGAGCCCTACAGACGCAGTCTGATCCCTGGATTTGACAGTGCCAGAGAAGCAGTTGGCGGTCTGGGAGCTGCCGCCATGGGTATATCAGGATCAGGTCCAAGCATCTTCGTGGTTGCAAAGGAATTAAGGGAAGCCACCGCTATTGAAAAGTGGCTCAAGGATAATTTTATTCAAAACAGCAACGGTTTCTGCCATATCTGCAAGATTGACAGACAGGGTACTACCGTGAAGTTCATTTAAGGCTTAAACATGAAACTATACAATATTAAAGATCATTCCGAGGTGGTTGATTTTGCCCAGGCGGTTCGTCAGGGACTTGGTCGTGATCAGGGATTGTTCTTCCCAAGTGAAATCAGAAAACTTGATAACATTGATGAACTTCTGAAAATGGATCTGGTAACCCGCAGCGAAAAGGTTCTCCGGAATTTTCTCGGAGATGAACTTCCGGATCTTTCTGATATTCTGAAGAGAGCCTTCACATTCCCGGCTCCGCTGGTAAAGGTCTCCGAGAATACCTATGCCCTTGAACTGTTTCACGGTCCGACACTGGCATTCAAGGATTTCGGCGGACGCTTCATGGCCCAGGCTCTGCAGGCTGTATCCGGAGGTCAGCATATAACCATTCTTACCGCCACATCAGGTGATACCGGTGCCGCTGTTGCTCATGCCTTCTACGGTATTGAGGGTATTGACGTAGTAATTCTTTATCCAAAGGGAAAGATCAGCAATCTGCAGGAGAAACTTTTCTGTACTCTTGGCGGCAATATCAGAACCGTCGCCATCAACGGAACCTTTGACGACTGTCAGGCTCTGGTTAAGAAGGCTTTTGATGATGAGGAACTGAAAAAGGCTATTGGTCTGAATTCGGCAAATTCTATCAATATCAGCAGACTTCTTGCCCAGATATGCTACTATTTTGAGGCATATGCCCAGCTGCCTGAGGACAGACGCAGCAATGTGGTGGTGTCCGTTCCTTCCGGCAATTTCGGCGACATTACTGCAGGACTTCTTGCCCGTGCATGCGGTTTGCCGATTAAGCGTTTTGTAATTTCCACCAACGCAAATGATACTGTACCACGCTATCTGTCGACCGGCAGATGGGAGCCGAAGGAGACTGTTCCTACTCTTTCAAACGCCATGGATGTAAGTCGTCCAAACAACTGGCCGAGAGTGGAGGAACTTTTCAGAGTTATGGGATGGTCACTTTCAGAGCTGGCATACGGTGCCATGAATGATGATGAAACCAGAGATGCAATGCGCAGACTTCATGCTCTCGGTTATGTGGGAGAACCTCACGGAACCATAGCCTGGTCTCTTCTTCAGGATAATCTTGCTGCTGATGAAACCGGTATATTCCTCTGCACTGCGGCTCCGGCCAAGTTTAAGGAGAATGTGGATCTGATCCTCGGCACAGATATACCTCTGCCTGAGGCTCTTGCCAGCCGTTCGGAAATGAAGGTTCTGTCGGATAATTTTGATCCTGACTGGGAAACTCTCAGAAAATATCTGATGAAGTGATACGTGAAGCAGGGAGTTATATCTCATCTGTACTGTTTCGTGCTCATGTTTATTGTGCGTGCAAGTAAGGAGTGGATATGTGGGGAATAATTGATAAGATCAAGGGTCTGTTCGGATCGAAGGATGCTGAGAATGACGGTCTCAAGATCCTGGCTCCTCTCACAGGCGATGTTATTCCTCTTGAGGATGTTCCAGATGTTGTTTTTTCTGAAAGACTGGTCGGTGACGGCGTTGCTATCAAACCTTCAAGCAACTGCATAATTGCTCCTTTTGACGGTGATGTTAAGTTTTTTGATTCCAACCACTGTATGGTCATTAAACACAAGTGCGGACTGGAACTACTGATCCATTTCGGTATAGATACGGTAGAGCTTGCAGGTGAAGGTTTTACCCGTCTTGTGGAGAACGGGCAGACTGTCAAGGCCGGTGATCATCTTATTGATCTTGATCTCCCGTATCTGGAAACCAACGCCAAATCCACCATCACTCCCGTAGTAATTTCCAATGCGCCTCAGTGCGGGGTAAAAAATGTTTACTATTTTGAAGGTAAGGCAACAGCCGGATTTACCAACATAATGAGTGTTGTTCTGGAGGATCCTGATGCAGGTAACGCTTAGATGTATCCGATGTGGATCTGAAAAATTTGATGTTAAACCGAATCAGCAGCTTAAGCATGGAGATAAGATAAGGTGTCTCAGTTGTGGAAAAATCAGTGATTTTACCGAGATGATGAAGAAAGCGGTTGAATGTGCCACAGAGGAGTATGTGAGAAACAATCGAGCATCAATTGTGGCAGGAGCATCACCGGTTACTGATCCGAAAGAAATAGAAATGGCGGAAAAACTGAAGAACTGCGGTTCGTAATTTTTTTAACGGAGTTTATATATGCATTGCAGTTACCCCCTTGAAATATGCTGTGCAAAGCAGGTTGATTTTGATCTGGTTGACGGTGTCGTCCGCAATATGGAATTTACCGGCGGCTGTAACGGAAATCTGAAAATGATTTCAAAACTGCTGGACGGTTCCTCTCTTCAGGATATTGTGGATAAATGTTCTGGCAATCTCTGTCGCAACAAGGGCACATCCTGTGCGGACCAGCTGGCCAGAGCATGTGCCAGGGCTATAGCAGAAGGGAAGAATTGACCGTTTTCTACAGAAAGGATCTTCTTCCATTTTTTTCAGATCCTGATTTTTTCTTTATTCTGCCCGCCAACCGGCTTTTGCGCATTGGCGGGTTTCCGTTTTCTATTCCCTGGAAAATTTACGGTGCAGGCATACAGGCGTCACTGAATCAGATTGCGTCTTCAGAGAAGATCACTGTCTGGGAGCCTGTTCACTGCAAAAATATGCTTTTGGTACCGGGTGAGCTGGGTGAGACGCCGGATCCTGGAATTCTGTATCAGAAAATCCTTGGTTATCTGGTACAGCATAACGTTTCAAAATGCTGCATCTATCCTGTGACTGTTCCGTGGGGTTTCTCTGTTCAGAATGAGACAGATGAAATTTCTCGTCTGCGCAAGGAAAGTTTCACTGTTGTAACTGTACTTGAGAACAGAAGGGAATACAGATTTCCGCACAGTTTTTACAATAGTCTTAAGCGGGAGCTATTTAGAATGAGGGACTGCGGATCAATCGGCGATCAGCTGTACCGGCATGCGGTTATGCGGGCCCGGGAAAATGACATTGATGAGGAACTTCTGCTATACTGTCTTGGACTTCGGGATGAAAAACAGACTGATCGTCTTTCATCATTTCATTCAGAAATATCAGAGCGCAGCCATGACAATGATCATAGTGATGTATAGTTTCCTGCGCTATTTGAAAATCGAGAAGAGAAAACTCAGTGCAATGATGCTGAGGCATCCGCATCCTTCCGGATCCTCCTGTCCTCTGTAATATTTCATTGCGCGTTCATGGCTTATAACCTTTCCTTTTTCATCTACGTACAGCTGATTCCCTCTCTGATCAAGCACCGGCGTTCCGTTGCTGTCATAAAGCGGTGAGATTTCTCCACTTGGTTTATTATAATTCAGACCATACATAACGGCACCAATCGCGACAATCGCCATTATGAGAAATACGACGACTCCAAAGGTATCAGCAGTGTTATTCATGATGAATTTCTTGTGTGATCTTTAAGCGAACTATGAACCTGTTAAATCTCATGTTAGCGGAAAACTGTCAGTTTCAGTACAAAAAACTGGATAAAGAGATAAAAATATTGAGTGAGTACTCAAAACAGACTAAAACTCCATGTTAATATGAAGAAATGAAGGATATTTACCGGAACTGATTTTCCGAAGATATAAAAAAACTGATCAGAATATGTAATGATGATAAACATATTGATGGTGCTGCTAGCGAGAATCGAACTTGCGACCAACTGATTACGAATCAGCTACTCTACCGACTGAGCTATAGCAGCAAACCGTTTGAATTATATATATTTGCGGTGAAAAAAGCAAATGTTAATGCTCGAGAGTTTGTGCGGACTGGATAATTTGTCAGGGCCTACGCATGAATGCTCAAACTTATGTAAAAAATCACTGTTTGTTTTTTAAACAATTCAAAACATCATGCTCTAAATGTTTTTATCCTTTTAGTTTCATTATCTGGTCCTTTTGTTTTATACACTTCCAATTCATCTCACATGAGAGAATGACTCCCATGTAATCATCGATTGAATTTGAAAAAATTGCACGAGGTACGATCTATGTTAGAGTTTCCCATATGCGAACAGATTTGCGATTTTTAGCAGGTGGCTCTCTGGAGCCATATAGATTGTACTCATAACTGATGAAATCGATGGTAACTCCTGGCGGGTTTTTACCTTCATGGCAGGCTGTAACTGACGGGCAATATTTAGAGCCAGTCTTGATAGCAGTTCGCAGTTGCGCAGATAATTTCTGTTCTTTATTTGCATATGATCTTGCCCGAAGTCCATATCCAGACACCAGTGCAGTTGATTTTCTATATTCCAATGCTCCCTGATGGCACGGTATCCAAGCTTTGCAATATCAGGATTATCAATGGAAAGCGATGAAAGGAAATAACGTATTTCCGGTTCCCTGCTGACATTGTGCTTTTTGTTGAAGCTTTCAGTAACAGCATAAAAAACTGTGCAGGTGTCTTTTTTCCAATCCCTGAGCGCCTGCC